>Ga0255347_1000350_pt1 | contig 86240 bp, 70 predicted proteins | sample wastewater_treat_2_FD_192479 | JGI IMG/M metagenome (GOLD analysis project Ga0255347, IMG submission 192479) | Wastewater microbial communities from Lulu Island WWTP, Vancouver, Canada - plant24 | ecosystem: Engineered > WWTP > Wastewater > Unclassified | place: Canada: Vancouver, British... | reverse complement strand
TTCTTGCACTGCCGCTATGCGTTCTTCATCTGTTAGCTTACTTCCTCTTGACATAAAATAACCCCCTTACAGCTTTCACACGCTTTTGTTTTTTCGTGTGTCTACTTTAAGGGGATTATATCACTTTTACGCCGTCTCAGGGCTTTTTTCTTTATCAGAAGAGCTTGTTCTTCCTTCTTCTCTTCAGAAGGAATGCGCCTGCTCCTGCAAGAGCGATAGCAGAAATACCTGTTACCTTTACCCAGGTCTTTCGGATAAGGAGTCTTGCTACGTTTGTGGTAACAAGAACGTTCCTGTAGTTGTACTCTATCTCGTTGTCAGCCATATCCGTAAGTATGACTCTGATGTCCTGAGAGCGCGCCGAATTGGGTATATCGAATGTGCACTCGTCATTGTCTATCCTTGAGCCGATCTTATCGCCGTTGAGGAAGATCTCAACCGCCTTGAGGTCGATGTTGTCGGTGACAGAGAGATGAGCGGTATAGCTCTCGCCCTTGTATGCACTGTTTTCGCTGAGATTCAGCGGTATGCAAAGGGGCTTTGTCTTGTCCACGCAGAATGAGAGCTCTGCCTTCTTCTTGTCGGAGTCGCTGATGTTGATATTGCCTGCCTCGTCCACGGTATGAACGGAAACAGTATACCTGGCATCGCTGCCAAAGTTGCTTGCATAGACGGTATACTTGTAGACAGACCACTCTCCGTTGCCGCCTGTGTGCTCTATGGAGTAGTCTCTGCCCTCTCTCAGCTCTATCATCTCTGAGTCCTTGGTGATGAAGACTCCGCAGTCCTCAGAGTGCTTGTCAACATTATACTCTGTGAGGACAATGTCCTGCTCACTGGAGATGTACTTGTCAGCCAGTTTCCTTGACGCCTCGTCGAATTCAAATGTTGAACCGAATCTGTTTACAGAGAATGTGAGCTCTGTATCCAGCTGGTTGTCGGCGTTGTCCTTTACGCTTGCCTTTATGGTGTAGATGTCGTCATAGGACTTTCGTGCGGGGAAGTTATCGAATACATAGTCAAGTCCCTCGGGAGTCTCGTTGAACTGACCGTCGAAGGGAAGGTTCTTTCCTCGCTTTGCACCCTCAAGGGTAATGCTTATGCTGTCCCTGTCAAGGTTGGTATCGTTAAAGCGTATATGCGGTCTTACCTCAGCGCCGCCGTTAGCCTTTTCCACCTCGCCTATACTGATAGAGGGAGCTGTGGTGTCGATACAGAATTTGGTATTGTAGGGATCAAGAGCATTTCCTGCCTTGTCGCTTCCCGACACGCTTACGGAGTACTCTCCGTCCTTGCCGAATTTTATGGTGGAGAAGTAATCCTTACCAATTCTGCTCCATTCCGATGCCTTGGGGAAGCTCTCGGCGCTTCCGTTGAAGGTGCCCGAGATATTTATTCTTGAAGGCTCGAAATTCTCGTCGCTGACCTTGAATGTCATGGTCATATTGTCATGGTAGTAATGGTCGTTCTCAATGGTCTTGTCAAAGCCCACATTGAGAACAGGAGCCGTCTTATCTATAGTGAAGGGCTCGGAGGTATACTCCTGACTGTTTCTGCCTGCCATATCCCTGCACTTTACCGAAAGAGTATATGTGCCGTCTGAATCGAAGGGCACCTCACCGCGGTACTGAGCCGTATCAGTGCCTGCGGTGCCGCCTGTCAGCGTGAAGTCCACTCTCTGTCTCGTGCCGTTCACAGTTGCCTCTACCAACTCGGGATCGAAATTGCGCTCGGTAACGGTAATGACTGCACGCCTTGAGTTCTTGTAGACGTCCTTGAAATCCTGGTCTCCGCCGCTGTTCTGGTCGGTGAAAGTTACTTCCACCCTCGGGTCGGTCTTGTCTATGCTGAAGCCGGCTGAAGCAGCCTCCTCCTCATAATGTCCCGCGTTGTCCGTATAGCCGAGTGATACTCTGCTGCCGTTGACATTGTCGGATACGCGGATAGTACCGTCCATAGCGGTAACCAGGTTCTTGTAGGTACCTGCCGCGGTCCAGCGTTCTCCGTCTTCGCCTCCGATATTGCCTTCAACGTCCACATCTGCTGTACCGCCGCCTGCTCCCGAGGAGGTAAGAAATACCTGATCTATTCCCGAGAAGCCGTCGCGGATGCTGAGCTTAATGTCAACGTCGCCGCTGTAGAGAGGACGTCCCTGTGCGTCGTAGTGCTGTGCAGCGGGAAGCTCCACTGCTGCCGATGAATTCTGGTCATGTATCTGAGCGCTCTCGGTGATGATACCGAAGGTCTCCACTGTATCCGAGCTTCTGTGAACATTGCTCTCCACATACGCGGAAACTGTACCCCTGAAGCCTGCGGGTATGGTAAATCTCCACTCCTTGTCGGGAACGGTGTTTCTCACCTCCACACTGCCCTTATAGGGAGTTCCGTCGGCATTGGCAAGGCTCACATTCAGTTTCTCGATTCCCGAAACGGGAAGGTTATCCCCCGCCTTGACGGTGAATTCAGCCTCTGAGGCTGCAAATACGGAATATCTCACCACACCGTCCCTGTTGATGATGTTTCTGCCTCCGAATTCGATCCTTGATATACTGGGCTTCTCAAGATCCAGGAAAGCCTTCTCCTCACCTGATCCGGTGATATGACCTGCATAGTCGGCAGCTCTTACCTTTACAGAGACCGCACCCTTGTCGGGAATATCCTCATAGCTTCCGTCGTAGCGGCGTCCGATACGGTAATAATCTCCGCCAAGTGAAAGCTCAAAGTCCTGATCTGCGCTGTTTCTGAGTACAGCTCTGAAGCTGTCGGGAGCCTGATCCGCCTCAAAGGAGATATAATAGCCTCCCTTGCCGAGAGCTGCGGGGTCAATACCTGCCGAAGCCACATTGACCTCGTTGTCCCTGCCGTTTATATTGATGATGACCTTCTCCACGCCTGAGCTTCCGGCGGGATCGCCGTCATCTGCCTTGATCTGTATTTTTATGCCGCTGTAGGAGCTGAACCACTTTTTCTGCTTCTCCTTATCGGTGTATGTTTCTGAGGGATCGGATATATCACTTATCTCACATTTCGGCGCCGTATTGTCCACGATAACACGGAACTTATCCTTTGCGGCGGCGGAACTGAGCTTTGTCTCGTTGCCCACCTTATCTACTGCATAGAAGATGATCTCGGAATTGACATCTTCTCCGCTGACAGCGTCTGCGTTGACTCTGCCGCTGTAGCTGTCGCCGTAGCCGTACATATCATGGCGTACGCCGTCAAACTCCCAGACAACTCTGTCAATGCCCGTGCCCTGTTTTTCAATGCTGCCGCTGCGGAGCACATCGTCCACATTTGCCCTGAACTCAGTGCCGTCCCTGAGAACGTACTGCTTCACGCCGTCCTTTTCGCCTATGAACACCGCATTCTCTATGCGGACATCGTTATTTGCGATAACGGGAGCAGCTCCGTCATAGTTGAAAACTATCTCGTCGGACTTTTCGCCTATACCGCTGTTGTTGCTGTTATCAACGGCAAAAACGGGGAGTGTCTCAGTGAAGATGCTGTCTTTGACTGTTTCTCCCGCATCAATGGTGACAACGAACCTGTGGTTCTCCTGATCGTAGGTAAGGGAGGGTACAGACTTATATGCAGTTTTTGCAGCTGCAACAGCATTTCTGTAATCGCCCACCTCTTTTCTGAACACTGTGAGCCTCTCATCAGCTCTCTGAGCCTGTGCAATGAGAGACGAAGGAACGTCCTCTTCATTTTCCGTAAAGGCTTTGATAAGGTGGTCAGCCTCGTCAAGCTCGTTTTTCAGGTCAGTTTCGATCCTGTCGCAGATACCGTCCCTGAGCAGCTGCTTATAGAAGTTATATTCCCTGTCGCTGCTGATATGTATAGTGTTTGCCTCTATAAGGCTGTCGCTCCTGAGATAGTCAACAGCTCTCTCCTCTCCTGCACGGATAGCGTCGTTTTCAATATAGCTTACGATATTGTCTGTATCGGTCCAGCCCTTTTCGGGTCTGTCAAAACGAATATCGCCGATGATGACCGAGCGTATCTCGCTGCCGTCCTCTGAGGCGGCATTGATATACCTGTCGTATACGTCCCTGACGGTGCGCTCCTCATAAGAGGTAGAGTTGCCGCTTAGGGGACATTCCTCGGTATCGTCCACTTCGAGAGCCACGGTAAGACCGCCCTTTCCCGACCACTTACCGTCATCTGGAGCTTCTCCGGTCTCTGTGTCCTTAACGGTGGTCTCAGGGGCATTCCTGTCCACATAGAAGCATATATCCGAGCCCAGACCGTCGGCGACCTCCGTACCGTTTTTCAGTACGTCCTTGGCGAAGAAGAAATGAGAATTCTCCACTTCACTTCTTGTAACGGTAAAGGCACTCCTGCCCTTGGTTACAGTAAAATATGATGAGCTGAGTCCCGAATGGCTGTCACCCCTGAAGGTGTCATACACAAAGGCAGAGCCGAGAAGCTCAGCAGGGAATGTCATAAGAGCCGTATTCAGAGCGCTGCCGTCAATGGTGTAGCACTGCTGATTTCGCTTGGTAATGCCGTCAGAAGGCTTGTATACATAGCTTCCGAATGTGGCGAGCTTGCTGTAATTGAGAGTTATCTCGCTCTCTCCTGCTTTGGCGGGTATCCTGAAGAACCTTTCGCCGCTTGTAACATCAGTGTACAGCTGACTCTGAGATACCGGCTCATTGCCCTCATAATCATAGCTTCTGAGATAGTATCCGCCGTTCTCAAGATATGGTACGGGATAGAAAAGATCTCCGTTCTCGATCTGTAATTTGAGCAGCTGACGAACGCCCGAACGTTCTTCATCGCCCTCATATCTGAGCACGGAATTTACGGTATTCGGCACAGCCCTGAGCCCTATCCTGGCATTCTGCTTATAGCCGATACCCTCTATACTCAGCACATCTTCCATCTTGAACTGGGTATTGCTGACATTGAAGATATGCTTCTTGCCGTCGCAGGATACCTCCAGAGCGCTGCTGGCGGAGGGGATCACGATTATGGAATCTGTATCCTTCCACCTGAAGGTCATACCCTCGGGGACTACAGCTGTTCTGTTGAGGAATACAGAGATATCGGTATTCTCTCTGTCAATAGTGAAGGTCCTGGGAGCAACGCGGAAGATCCTGCCTGTCAGGTTTATCTCATAGGTCTCAGCCTCTGTGTCCTCGTTCTGTCTGTAGAGATAGAAATCCTCTCCCACAGTAACGGTCTGGCTCTCGGCTGATCCCTTGAGGATATACTCTTTTTTCGGAGTGATGATCAGATCGGAACCTACACGGGCATATATCCCGTCCACTGCTCCTCTGAACTCCAGCTCGTCGAATGATGTGAGATTATCCGCCCTTATAAAACGGCTCACAGCGATCTTCATATTGGAAATATCCGAGTTTTCACGGTCTACCCTGTAAAGTTTTCCGCCGATATAAATATCATCATTACTTATCCCGGCATCACTGCTTACGGTTATAGTACCCGTATTCGTATCCGGAGAGAACTCCTGTTCCAGCTGGGTTTTGAAAATACTGTAAGCAAGACTGTTGAAGTCGTTCTCATTGAATGTACAGTTAGGGAAGGTCACTGTATAGGTGACGGGCTCTGTTTCGCCGTCATCAGCGGAAGCTCCGTCTGTTTCATCATTATCAGCCGCATTGGGCTGTACATCGGCGGTGAACATCACCGAAGCCGCTTTACTTTCTGTTATCGGCATACCGCAGAGCGAATGTGCAACAAAAACGAGGGCAGCCACAGCAGCTATTCTTTTTCTGAAATCAAAGATGCCGTTATTCATCCCGATATTCCTCCTTTTTCTTGGTTCAAGACCATAAGCCCGCATCGTCACAGCCTGAGCCGCCTCCGCATTACAGCCGAGAAGTCCGAAGAGGGAGCTTCGGACCCTCTGACCTCCGCTGATCCGCAGCGGCGACGGGCTGTTCCGAGCTTGTAACAGGCTCACAGCCTCATCAGGCTGCAAGGGACGGTCCCTCTCAGGAGCGCCGTAAAAGCCCGCATACACAAATGGTCATGAAGTATGCTGCGCTTTCCTGTGTCTTGATAGGTGCTCCGCAAAGGGGAGCAAACAATAATACGTATAAGGATATTCCTCTTTTCCGCTTAGTGCGGAAGGCTATCCGTTGTTTTCATCTGTCTCTGCCGCGGTCGTCGATCGCCTCAACATCAGCGTTTATAAGCAGTACATTTCTCACTATCCTGAAGTCGCTGCTGCTGTCGGTCTTGGTACCCACAACAACTGTATCGCTGATATTTTCCTTTTTCTTATGTCCGACAACCACGGTTATTATGTCGCCGTCCTTGTTATCGTCAGTCTGATCGTCAAAGATCATATTCTCAGAAGCTCTCAGCGATCTGCTCACCGACGGTGACTGCGAAGCGGGCTCGGCAGCGCCGCCCTTTGAGGTCAGCTCCGATACCAGATTGGATATGACCCTGAACCTGACAGCGATCACCAGCGCTGCAAGGAGCAGCACCAGTCCGATGCCCAGAGATATTTGCGATACCACCTGCCAGTCGAATGAACTCATGCCGCACCTCCTTATTCCGCGCCGTCGATACTCTCGGCGACTCTGTCATAGAAGCTGAGGATATACTCCTTAGCCTCAGCCGCACGTTCCTCGGCGGCATTCATTTTTTCTGTCTTTGCCTTGATATTGTCAAGGAATCTCCTCTGCTCCTCATAGGAGATCCCTGCCTTTGCAAAGTCGTTCATATTGGTATTTTCAAGATTTACCAGTGTCTTGTAGGTCTCAAGGATTATTATCTCCGAGCCTGCGTTTGCCTCCTCAACAAGTGAGTCCAGCTCCTTCATGCTCTCCCACAGATCGGCGGAGTAGTTCTTCTTCAGGAGCTCGTTCTCCTTCTTCTGTGTCTGTGAGTAGAAGTCGCCGATAGCGCAGTAGACTCTGGCAATATCGTATTTATCCGGATCGGACTTCCTGAAGTTCTCGGTCTGAGCCTCGCGGAACCATTTTACCGAGGCGATCCTGCCTGTGGTGCTTCCGTTCTGCTTTGAGCTGTCACCGTCGCTTCCGTAGAAGTAGTAATACCAGTAGAGTATCCCCAGCTCATAGGCGACCTCCTCGTACTGAGGACCTCGCTTGAGCTCGTTGATGTTTTCATTTATGAGAGTCAGTATCTGACTGGTCTCCTTCTCGTCAAATACCATATCCGTCTTGTACAGCTCTATGAGCTTGAGATAGGCGTCTGAGTAGGAGCCGTCAGCCTTTATGACTTCCTCGAAGGCAGCTGATCTTTCGCTGTACTCTGCGGAGTTCTCAGCCCTTTCCACCAGCTTGTTGAAGTCCTCGCTCCTGCTCTTGTTAGCCATGGTTCCCGCGAAGAATGAAAATCCCAGAAACACTGCCGCAAGACCTGCAAGTATGCCAGTAGCTCTCGCGTAGGTGTGGTTCTCAGCCTTGTAGAGGGCATCATAGAGCTCATCGCAGTTGGGGTATCTCTTGCTCCTGTCATCGTTGACGCACTTCTTGATTATCCTGACAAGAGCCGAATTCATGCCCTTGCCGAAGGTGAACCTCTCGGCAGAGCTTACCAGCTTTCCGTCAGCGGAGACGTTAAGGGGCTTTTTACCCGTAAGCATATGATAAATGGTGGCGCCGATATTGAATATATCCGTCCTCTCGTCCAGTTCCTCCTTGTTGAACTGTTCGGGGGCAGCGTAGGCAGGGGTATAGGCAAAGGTACCCTGTCTTCTTTCGATAACTGAGCCGAAGTCGATGAATTTGAGCTTCCCGTACTTGTCGGGGCGCTTCATATTCTCAAAGTCATCGTAGCTTCTTACCACCATGATGTTATCGGGCTTCATATCGCTGTGGATCATTCCGCACTTATGTATGAATGACATTACCGAGCATATATCCCTGGCATACCTGAGAACCGTCTTGTGGCGGAATGGATCGTATGCAAGAAGCTTCTCCATGGATACACCGTCGATATAGTCCTGAACTATATACAGAGCCTCGGGCTTGTTGTCGATTATCTCAATTATATTGGGAAAGAAGGAGTTCTTTACGTCCTTCTCGCAGAATTCCTTGATGAGGAGCGACTCCTGTCTGGCGTTATAGGCGTCGGCGCCGTTGGTCTTCATGACCTCCTTCACCGCACGCTGAGCGTTGTTGGCTTTCAGGTCAACAGCTCTGTAAACAACAGAAGTACCGCCCTTTCCCGCAATATTAAGGATCTTGTATCTGTTTTCAAGGACGAAACCTTTATTGAGCAAATAGATCTCCTCGCTTTCAGCAGAGCTTGACCATAAGAGCGGTTATGTTATCCTTCTCGCCGCCCTTGATGACCTTGTTTTTCAGCTTTTCAAGATGTCCCGACATTATCTTCTCGTTCTCGTTGATAGAGGGCTTCAGCAGGAACTGCATCTCGTCAGCCGTGATCTTTTTCCTGAAGCCGTCGGTGCAGAGCATATAGCACTCATTCTCACCGTAGGCTCCTATGCTGTAATCGTAGGAGGTATCGTCGAGACCTGCTCCGATACAGTTGGTGAGCTGGTTCTGTCGGGGGTCGGTCTCAGCCATCTCCGCTGTGATGACGCCCTCCCTGACTTCCTGTCCCACTACCGAATGGTCGGAGGTCAGCACCTTTATCTCCTCGTCTGTTATCTTATACAGACGTGAGTCGCCTACGTGGGCGGTGAGCATACGCTTCAGCTGAGGGATAATGAGTATCCCCGTAAAGGTAGTCGCCATATCGGAAGCGTGCTTTTCCGCATAGGCGTTTATCCTGTCATTGAGCTCATGGAGCCTGTCGTCGACAGACTCCCTTATCTTCAGTATGGAGGCTCCTCTTCTCATGAGGTCGGCAAAGTCCTCTGCGAACCATTCATTCATTCGCTTGCAGACATAACCGCTGGCTCTCTCACCCGAGGAGAGACCGCCTACACCGTCGCAGACAGCGGCGAAGAAGATGTTCTCGCCCCTGAACTCTGCCTCAGCAGCAAAGAGAGAGTCCTGATTGACCTTTCTCACTGCGCCCTCGGTAGTCACATAAGAAAACATATATTTCATTCACGTTCACCGTCAGTTCTCTTCGTAGAATGTATATGATATGCCGTGATACAGGAAATTACAGCCTGAGAATATCACGGTCTTCTCTCCTGCGGGAACATCGCTTCCCTCCACGCTGAGGGAGTTGCAGGAGATATTCTCGATGCAGATATTATGCCTGCTTCCGTTGCTCTCACGGTCAATGACCACGCCCGAGAGCTCCGCACAGGTAAAGGGATACACGAAAACGGGTATCCTCTCGTTGCTTGAGCCGTTTATGAAGTAGGCTATCTTCTTCACCTTGTTCTTCGGAGGCTGCTGCTTGGCGCCTGCCGCACCCACGATAACAGTAGCTGCGTCCCCTGCGTTCACGGTGAACACGAAGGGCACGTCATAGATATAGATGACATCGCCGCTGTTAAGGGGCTCTCTTGTTATCCTGCGGGCATTCTCCGCAAAGTCATTGAGGAATGTACCGTTGGCTGAGCCCTTGTCCTCCACGAACCACTCTCCGTCCTCGAAGCCCACTACCGCGTGTACCTTTGACACAGTGCCCTTGTCGGTAAGGGAAAGGTCATTGTCGGGGCGTCTGCCGATGGTGAAGGGCACATGGTCTATGGGGAATTCCCTGTTGTTCTCGTCCTTGAGGAAGGCAAGGCAGTCCGAGCTTCTTCTGCTTACGAGGATAGTATGGTCACCGTCATCATCTATCGGAGCGTCGGCAGCACCTGCCGCAGGTGAAGGAGACTCCGCCGCCGTATCAGCCGCAGGAACAGGGTCCTCCACAGGTATGGACAGCACATCGTGAAGGAGCGTATAGAGCTGAGCATAGGAAAGACCGCCGTTCTTCGGAGTCTTGCTGTTCTGCTTGCCCATAAGGTCCTCCAGGAAGAAGCCGTACTTCTGCATGACCGTACCGTTGGTTATGGTAATGCTCGCATTCTTGTTCAGCTTAGTGAGGAACTTCACTACATTCGCGCACTTGTAGATGTTCTCGGAAAGGGGCAGATAAGCCACGAACACTCTCTGTCTCTCCACATCGTAATACACGTTCTTCAGGTCGCTGAGGAGAAGATTGTCTGCGGAAAGTCCCTCCGTCCTTGCGCAGAACTCATATATTTTCTGGAACTGATTTATGATACTGAAATACTTTTCCTGAGACATTGTCTGTTTGATGTACTCGGAAAGCGCCGTCATATTGCTGACGTTATATTTAAATACATTTCTCGTGGCGGTCTTTTCCCACCTTATACCGAGAAAGCCCACATCTCTCCTGCTGTTTATCAGCTGAAGCTGATCCTCGTCTATCCTGTCCTTCTTTTTCAGACCTGCCTGCATAAAAGTATCGCAGTTCTGATAGAGAAGCTTGGTATTGACGCTGCCTGCCATATACTCACCCCTTGATACCCGCCGAAAACGCCTTAACACCGTACTTCGGCTAACTTAAAAAAAATAAATATCTCTATATTGTTATATCAAAAACGTCAAAAATATACATATATGGTTATTATAGCACTTTTCACTACTTTTGTCAATAATTTGAATAAGTTTACAACAAAACAAATAGATTTTTACAAAAAAATGCTTCCCACAGAGTGCCGCTGTGAGAAGCCAGTTTTTATATGATCATAAGAGGGTAAAAATGATCGGGTAAAGCGTATCAGAATTTGCCTGTGAGGAGACCGTTCTGAATGGTCAGAGCGTCGTTTGAGGTAATGCCGCCGCCTGTTTCGCATACATCGCCGTTGAACCTGCCTGCGGTCCCCAGCCTGTACTTATCGGGATTAGCAATGCTCTGCATGATGAAGATAGCGTCTGCAAGATCTGTATTGCCGTCGCAGTTTGAGTCGCCGCTGCGCTCTGTGTCAGTGTCCTGTAAAGCCTTGCTTACGTTGCTCTCGACTATCACGGGAGCGGGCTGCACGTCGACCTTGCGGCCAAGCTTCTGTTCTGTGAGCTCCTTGCGGTAATCCGCTATATACTCATAATATTCCTTGTCTTCGCTGAAGAGAGGGGTCTCGTCGCCCAGCACGGACTCTCTGTAAACATACACGGAGAACTGATACATGGTAACATCATTAAGGTCTCCGCTTATGGTATTCTCGTTAAGATCGAGCCAAACCATGAAGTTGCTCTTGATGAAAGTAGGGAGACATGATTCCTTATCGGATATTTTGTTCTTGTATTCATAGAGGAAAATATCCGAGACAAGAACATCCTTGTAATCTATCGATCCGTCTTCGTTGATGTCAACAGGCTCTTTTCTGCCTGCTGCTATATCATCGAGATACTCGTTCATGGTACAGTGGATATTGAGTTCATCGTATGTCAGTCTTTCATCCACCTGGTATATTTGGCTGTAACCCATTCTTACATACTCTCCGAAGCGGAACCTTTCGCCCAGCGGGAACAGCGCATCATAATGCTCGTTTTCAAAATATTTCGCTTCGGGCTCGCCGTCTCTCTCATAGAGATAATACAGAGCTGCCCTCACTACGTTATTCATTCCGAGCGTCTCGGTGAGCAGACCATAAATCTCAGCGCACTTGTTCCACTGTGCCTCAGTGAGAGAAGTTACATTATCCAGATTATATAACTCAGTGGGATCACCGTCGGCACGATCCGTATAAACGCTGAAGTCCACAAAGGGATCATCGGATTTATAGCGATAGCGTGTGTCTCTCTGATGCTCATAGAGATAGTACATTGCCACATCATCGAATGTGAAGCTGCCGTCGCCGTCGATGTCCATATCTATATCGCCGTCCTTGATGCAGTTTCCGAAAAACGTGGAGGTACTGAAAGGCTCGCAGCAGATATAGTTTCTGAGATTTGAGACAAAGATGTCGGAAAATCTGTTCTCCACCTGTTCATAGCCCACGATGACAGGATCATTCATCTGCTCATTGTACTTCTCCATGAGCTCATCGTACTCAGCCTTGATCTCCTCAAGCTCTTCGTAGGTATGTTTTGACTTGTCATATTCCAGCTCAAGGGCATCTATCTTTTCCTTCAGCTCCGGGTCGGCAGGTCCGTATATGGGCTTGCCGTTCTCATTGTAAACTATATCGAAGTCCGCATAATAATCGGTAAAGAGGTGTTCCTTCTTCACCTTTCTCTCGCCGATAAAATACTTCAGCAGCACATCGGCATCATTGTGCCCTACCTTGCCGTCTCTGTCATAATCGGCTATTTCGAGGATATTGTTCCTGACAGCTTCGTCCGGCTCATGTCTGAAATCGTAAGCCATGAGATAGAAGCAGTCCTTTACAGTGAACTCACCGTCTTTATCAATATCTATATCAAGATCCCCGTTATCCATTTCCGTCATTATAGTATAATCATTATAGGTCTCAGCAGCCGCCGCAACGGAGGGGGCAGCCGCATTAGCCATCATTACAAGCGAAGCCGTAAACGGCATAAGCCTTTTCATGTCAACACTCCTTTCGGGATTTATCATGGTCGTTGTAACGGTCGTGACTACAGCAGGAGCAGCAGCCGTCGTCTGAGGGATAGACGACGATACCGCAGCCGCCGCAGTTCCGTTTTGTGATTTCGTACTATGGACAACTGTATTGACTGTGTTTGCAGCAGCTGTTGTTGCTGCCGCCGTTACCGATACGTGTGCAGATGTTACCGTATCCTTCACCGACGCGGCCGTCGTCCTTGCAGCAGCGGTCCCGTGGGTGGTGACTGCGGAGGCAGTAACGTACGTACTTACGGGTGGAGCAGTAGTTTCCGCAACGATGATACCGCCGTCATCGGGAAGTTCGATATCCTTGCTGTTCATTCTGAAAACTCCGATACCGACCACCGCCGCAGCGCATACCGACAGTGCTGCCACACCGCTTCTTTTCAGTATGAGCGCACGTCTTCTGTCCCTTGCGATCAGTTCGTCCCGACGCCTCAGTACGGTCTGAGTAACTTCGTCATAATCCCGCATACGTTATTCCCTCCTTTTCCAGCTCTGACCTCAGAGCTTTTTTAGCCTGATACAGCAGATTCGTTATCTGCCGGTTATTCTTGTGCATTATCTGCGCAGTTTCTGAATTTGAAAAGCCCTCGATGTATATGAGACATATCACCTGTCGGTATTCGTCCTTCAGCTTCTGCATCAGCTTATGAATGATAGCCTTTGTTTCCTCCAGCAAGTAATCCTCCTCGACATTCTGCCCGGATGGTATATCATACATCCCCTCAGTTGAGACAGCCGACGCACGTTTTCTTTTCCTCAGATAGTCTATCGCCAGATTTCTCGCGATAGCGTAAAGCCATGTCCTGAAGGAGCTTTTGCCTGAGTATTTAGGTTTTTTGTACGCCAGTCTGAGGAAGGTCTCTTCCATGAGCTCTTCCGCATCAAAAAGATCATTGGTAAAACTATTGAGAAACAGGGTAAGGCCGTCCTTGTATTCTCGGACGAGATCACCCATAGCCGAGTCATCACCGGCAAGATAACGGCTGTAGCTACTTGAACCATTATCCATAGACAAGGCTCCTTTCCGGAAATTTTGCCTTTCAATATATTAGACGGAAGTTTTTTTCGATTATCTTAGTAAATTTTAAAAAAAGTTTTCAGTGGTCAGTGCTTAGTGCATAGCAGAGGCAGATATTATCCACCCATGCCTCATGTTACAGATGTACGGGACCACTGTAGGGAACGCCGCCCCCCCTTTTCGCGGTACAGTCTCGAAAACAGAACTTTCTCTCCGCGCATCTTGCTATTAAAACGCTTTTATGCTATAATATAAGCAACGAAACCAAAGGAGAGATGACCATGCACCACTGTGGCACCCGTACCATTGATACTCCCCGTCTGCTGCTTCGCAGATTTGAAGCAGGCGACCTCAGGGATATGCTAAAAAACTGGGCTTCCGACCCTGCCGTACAAATAGAATACGGCGAGCCGGTGTACTCCACCGTTCAGGAGGCGGAGGGACTTCTCAACAAGTACATCAGCGGCTACAGCTCAGACAGCTTCTACCGCTGGGCAGTCATCGAAAAGGAAAGCGGACGCAACATCGGTCAGATAGCCTTCTGCCGCGTATATGAGGAGCTCCGCACCGCCGAGATAGAATACTGCATCGGCACCGCCTTTCAGGGCAGGGGCTATGCGGGAGAGGCTCTGTCCGCAGTCATCGGTCACATCTTCGCAAACACGGATTTTCAGCGGCTTGAAGCCTATCACCGTGCCGAGAATACCAGATCGGGACGGGTGCTTGAAAAGTCCGCAATGTATATAACAGATAACGTTGAACGCTTCCGACAGCAGGGCATTCTCCCCGAGGGAGAAGTGTGCTACTGCATTGAGAGAAGCTGAAAGGAGGAACGCCATGAAACTCAGCTTCACCAAGCTCAAGCCAAGCTCCCCCGATTTCCGCAAAATTAAGCAGCTCTACATGAGAGCCTTCCCCGACGACGAGAGAGCCCCATTCCTCATGCTGGTTCTCAAAGCCAAGAAAAAGGGAGTGGACTTCTGGAGCATAAGCTGTGACGGACAGTGGGCAGGTATGCTCTATATCGTCAACTACCGTGACCTTTCCTATGTGTTCTATCTTGCTGTCTCAGAGGAACTGAGAGGCAGAGGCATCGGCAGCGCCATACTCAGGTCCGCACAGGAGATATACAAGGACCGCAGGCTGTTCCTCGCCATTGAGGAGCTTGACGAGAACGCCGAGAACTACAGCCAGCGCGTCAGCCGCAGGGACTTCTATCTCCGCAGCGGCTTCGAGGAGCTGAGAAGAAAGCTCCGCGAGGGCAGTGTCATTTACGATATACTCGGCGTAGGCGGCGATGTAAAGGCATCGGAGTACAAAGCCCTCATGAACAGCTACGCAGGCAGTATCCTGTCAAAGCTTTTCACCATGGAATTCGTGGACTGACCGTTCATTCAATGCAAATCAAACGCCCCTGAGTGTTACCGCGACCGCTCAGGGGCGTATCTTTATACATAAAGGTCTATCTCGCTGCTATCGGGGACTTCAAATACATTTGCGAACTTTTTTGCCAGCCCCTCGTCGATGAAGTAGGCGTCGCTCCTGCCTGCGGCTACCTCAGCATTGCGCTTGTCCACACGGCGCCGCCACTCCTCATCGTCAACGGTGATGAAGTGCAGCTCGCAGCTGATACCATGAGCGCGATAGAACTCCCTTGCGAAGTCCCTGCCCTGACGGGTCCAGAAGCCCCAGTCGAGGATAACGTCGGTGCCTGCGGAGACTATCTCCGCCGACTTTTTATACAAATACTGCTCGGTGCGGCGGACGTATTCATCGTGGCGGTCTCCCGTATCGCTGCCGAGAATGTCCAGCATGAGCTCGTCTATGGAGAGAATAACGGCTCCCAGCTCGTTTTTCAGTTTCTGCGCGTAGGTGCTCTTTCCCGAGCATATCCTGCCGCAGGTCATTATGACTTTAGCCATTTTCCGTTCCCTTTCCGTACATATCCTGATTTTTCATAGTCTCCTCAAGCTTTTTATCAAGCTCCTCGGAAAGCGTTATCTTTTTGACCTCAATTTCGAAAGTTTTGAGCGTAAAGGCAAGATGAGAGCTGCCTTTCAGCTGCTTTTCCTCCTCATCGCTGCAAACAACTATGTACTTCTTATATTTCGTGCCGTGAACCTTATCAAGGAGCAGCATTTTCAGTATGTCCCCTGCTACCTTGTGCCGCTGTGCAGGTTTCAGCCTGCCCTTGTGGGTGTGTATCTCGCCGACTTTCCTTTCCTCTTTGGAGTAGAAATCGGGCTCTATGTAAACTGTCTTTTCTTCATTCAAATAAATAGTAGGATTATGTTCAAATTTTACGCCTAATTCTTCAGGAAGCTTATTAAAGAGATATTTTTCTATCTCCTGCTGTGTTGAGGAATCTCCGTTCATAAACTTAGCCATAACATTACCTCACTTCCGTATCAGCTTGGTAAATCCCGGACCGCTGTGCTCATGAGGGTGGGCGATATATCCGCACTTGCAGTAAAACTCCTCCTTATCCTTTGCGCTGATAAGCTGGAAACGACACTCCCAGCCCTCCTCCAGCTCCCCGCGGATATAGTCCTCGATATGGCACATGAGCTCCCTGCCCACGCCCTTTCCCTGATATTCGGGAGCGACTATGAGGTCCTTGAGGAAGAACGCCATTCCCCCGTCACCGATAAGTCTCGCCATTGCTATGACCTTATCCCCCTCCGTAACGGAAAATGTAACGTAGCTGTTTTTCAGTGACTTCTCCACCAGTCCGCGGTCGGGCTCGCCCCAGCCTGCGGAGCTGAAAAGCTTTATATAATCATCTGCACTGAGTTTGTCGTGAATAATTCTGTATCCCATATAACCCATCTCCTTTTTCTAAAGTATACCACATAAAACTCGCTTTTTCAATACAGACTGAGCGATTTGAACAAATACTGCACCCACTGTTTTTGTGCAAAAATGGCTTTGAAAATATCCGTGAAAAAATGCTATAATTATATCACAGCATTGCTGAATAATAACGGAGATGATACACATGAAAAGGATACAGTCAGCCTGCATCATGCAGACACTCAGGTTTCAGCAGAAGGACGGCACAGGTCTTCCCAGGGAAGCTCTGCTCCGTATGAACAGGGACGAGGTCACACGCTACAAGGCTCAGCTTGAGAAAAGCCGCACCCGCCACAGGATAGAATCAGAGGAGGAACAGCCTGACGGAGCAATAATACTCCGCGTCCGCAAGGAGTATAACGCAAGTGCTCCCGTAGGAGACTATTTTGACTGATATCACCGAAAAAGCCGCTTTTTGCGGCTTTTTTTATTAAGGCAATACCGCACAGAGCTGGCGGTGCAGATACGCAGTCAGATTTTTCGTCAGATTGTATGAAAACGACGCCGCTGGGCTGACGCCCAGCAAGGAGCTTTCGTGCAAAATGACGGAAAATATGCAAGTAGATGCGCTGCCAAGCCGTCAGGCGGGCTTTGTGCGGTGTTGCCTTAACAAAATATCTGTTGCAATAATCGACAAAAGGTGATATAATACTAACATAAAGAATATTGTTCGTTAAAATAAAAAAATATATGACATCATGTGACACCGTCACCTCTGAGTACGATTACTTAATTGAAGGCAACACCTCTAAGAAAAAAAGGAGAATAAAAATGAAAAGGAATATCATCATCGCAGCTGCACTTGCAGCAGTATTATCCTGTACAGCCTGCGGCAAGGACATAGTGGGCAAGAGCGACGAGTCTCCCCTGACTCCTGCTACAACAGCTGCTTCGACAGAATCACCCGAGACTACCACAACCGCAAAGGCAACAACTGCCGTTACCACTACTGCCGACGGCGAGTCTGAGGAGACTACCACCACGGAGACTGCCGCAAATACCGATACACCCGCTGCTTCAGCAGACCAGGGCTCCGCAGCAGGCGGCAGCGGACAGAGCAATTCCGGAAGCTCAGGCAATACCGCAGGCTCAGGCAATGCAGGCGGCTCAGGAAATTCAGGAAGCACCGCACAGGAGGCAGCACCTGCAAACCGCGACTATGCTCCCTCCCCCGAGGACTACAACTACGGACCTGCTCCCGCACAGTACAGCAATGACGGCCTCACCTATATCCAGGGCGTGCTCATCGCCAACAAGAGCTACAGTCTCCCTGCCGACTTCAATCCCGGACTTGACCCCACCTGTCAGAGCCAGTTCAACAAGCTCCAGAGCGATGCAGCTGCACAGGGTCTGAACATCTGGCTCTCATCGGGCTTCCGCTCATATGACTACCAGAACCAGATATACAACAACTACGTTGCCCGCGACGGACAGGCTGCGGCTGATACATACTCCGCACGTCCCGGTTACTCCGAGCACCAGTCGGGTCTGGCTATCGACGTAAACCAGATAGACGACTCATTCATCGGAACTCCCGAGGCTATCTGGCTTGAGAACCACTGCCACGAATACGGCTTTATCCTCCGCTATCCTCAGGGCAAGCAGGACATCACAGGCTACAAATACGAGTCATGGCACATCCGCTATGTGGGCACGGATATGTCCTATCCTATCCATGACAGCGGACTCACTCTTGAGGAATACTTCGGTATCGACTCATACTATCATTGATGATATAAAAACTGTAATAACAGAAACTCCCCGAACCGTGAAAGACGATTCGGGGAGCTTTTTATTTATCCTTTTGTTCCTTGGTCTCCTCAGCATATTCCAGTGCCGAGATAACGGCGCACAGCTTTTTTGTGGAGCCGCTGTCAAATTCTATGGTAACGACAGTATCGTCACCTAAGGGAAGGGTGTCCGTGACGGTGCCTGTCCCGAAAAGACGATGACGGAGCCTGTCGCCCTTTCTGATGAGCCTGTGGTCCAGCATGGCTTTACTGTCCTGAGTTATAGATAACGTTTTCTGAGCCTACACCGCTTTCGATAGTGAGGCTGTACTTTCCGCTTCCCTTGTAGAAATCAGAAGCAGGATTTGTCAGACGGAAGGTAATGTCGCCCACGCCGCCGTCAGCATCAACGTTGCCGTTCATGGTTCCTGTATAGTCGAAGTCTCCTACGCCCTGATCCAGATCCATACCGCCTGCAACAGCGTCCTTGATGGTAATATCGCCTGCACCGCCGTCGATGTCCATAATACCCGAGCAGTCTATTCCTGTTATATTCAGGTCGCCTGCACCGCAGTCTATTTCTGCCTTGCTGCATTCGATGTCGCTGAAGTTCACATCACCTGCACCGCAGTCAACATCAAGGAAAGAGCACTTTACAGAGCCTATTTTTGCATCTCCTGCGCCCATATCAAGTATAAAGCGGTCATATTCATTATCGGGGAGCATGACCTTTACGACCGGTTTATAATTCATGGGGTGGAAAACAAGTCCAAAGGGGATAGTGCGGTCCTTCTTTGAATCGTAACCCATAGTGAACCTGCTTCCCGATACCTTTGCCTCAAAATGCTCGGAAACATCAGTAGCGTCCACATGGATACTATCATCGCTGCTCTTTTCGATGATGAGGTCGCCCCAGTCCAGATCCAGCTCAAGCTCTGTCACATTTGCGCCGTCGAAGACCTCATTGTAGTCCTTTACTTTATAATACTTGTCCTTGTCGCTGTTTATGTAAAGGATATATCCGGTGATGAGAAGGATAAGTCCGAGGACTATAGCGATAACAGCTGCCCAGAGAGCTCCGCCTCCCTTTTTCTCCTTAGCCGGAGCAGTCTGCTGCTCCTGTACATTGATATTGTTTTCAGACATTTTCTTTTCCTCCTTTTTTGAAAAGACCAACTACCCAGCCGCAGACCTTCTTGATACCTCTGCCGATAGCAGGGATAGCTGCGCTGAATGCAGGCTTGCAGACCAGTATTGCGATACCTGTGAGTATGAGTCCTGCGCCAAGGAACATCATTCCTACTGCGGGGAACTCTGTAAGTGCTACCACGCCGCCGAAAAGAAGTCCGATAGCTGCTGCGAAGAATGCGATGACCAGTGAGATGAGAACCACGATGAGTGCAAATAAAAGTGAAACGACTACACAGACAACAGGCAGCCAGATTGGGAATGTGATAATGCCAAGTATTATGCCGAGAGCGATAGCGCCGCCCGAAGCCTTTTTCTTAGGGGGAACATATCCGCCCATCACGGGTCCCTGCTGCTGTCCCTGAGGACCGCCCATTCTCTGGGGAGGCATCACGGGAGCTCCGCCGACGTGGATACCACTCTCACGGAGTATGTTCACAGCCACGTCCTCGGGAGAGCCCATGGAAGCAGCAGTCTCCTCTTCCTTGCCGAAGCCTGCATCGAGGAATACCTCCTCGTAATACGAAAGCGCATCATTGATATCATCTGAAGGCAGACCGCCTCTTTCGAGGTTATTTCTCAGCCTTGTAAGGAATTCAAGTTTGTTCATTGTATTCAGCTCCCTCATTCAATAAAATACTGTCGATTTTTTTCTTATGGCTGCGCCACTCTTCTCTGTACTCCTCAAGGGAATCGTTACCCTTGGTGGTAATGCGGTAATACCTTCGGTTCCTGCCCATAAATTCCTTGTCATAGGTCTCAAGCATTTCGCCCTTCTGCAATCGTCTCAGCACGGGGTAGAGGGTGGATTCGGAAATATCCACAGCCTTCCGCAGATACTGAGTGATCTCATATCCGTAGGTGTCGTTATTCTGAACGATGGAAAGCACCATGGCGTCCAGCAGACCTGCGTTAATAGAAAATCCCATAGTGTAGCTCCTTTCTGAAACCATATAGTATTTTGCGAACTGTAATATCTGGTTTCTGATAATATTATACGCCGTATAATATTACTTGTCAATACAATATTGCAAGTTTTATAAAATATCGTGACTTTTCACATCAGTACGCCTTATTTGCAGCAGCTTCATTGTCAGTATTTCACAAAGCGCTCCCCTCTTTTCCGATCGCAGGGCATGAAAAAGGCTCCCCGAGAGCTGTAGGGAAGCCTTTTCCGTTATCTATTTAAAATCATGTTTCCTCAATTGTTATGTAAGAGACGGTTCTGTATCTCAAGTGCATCGTCTGCGGTAACGCCGTGACCGGGCTCGCTGATGTCGGCATTGAATCTGCCTCTCTGCGAGAGCTGATACTTGTCGGGGTTAGCCATGGACTGCATAATGAAGATAGCGTCTGCAAGGTCTGTACCGCCGTCGCAGTTTGCATCGCCGCTGCGGTCTATCTCAAGAGTGCTGAGCAGAGAAAGATTGCTCTGATAGCTGAACTCACCTGTGGTCACTGTTTCTTCCTCAGGATGATATGCGTCGATATACATGATATATATCTCGGCTATCATTATGTCGTAGATGTCTCCGCTGACGCCATTCTGATTGAAGTCACAGTCCGTGATGAACTTCTCAAATATGTCCTTGGGCATGGAGGTAGTCTCAATAGTCTCATTTCTGAAGAATGCCGTCATGTACTCGTCGGCAGCCTGATAATCCTCGGTATCTGCAACTCCGTCACCGTTGATGTCGGGAATGGACTGTTTTCCGTCAAGAACGTTCTGATAGTACGCAGTGAACTGCTCATCAAAAACGTCCTGATAGAAATCGAAGCGCCCATCATCCTCACGCGGAATAATTACGTTTCTGTTTAAAGCCTGGATCCCGAGCACATCTCCCAATGTATACTGGGAGGTATCTGTTGACAAGATAGTGTCATAGTACTTGTTATCAAAATAGCATTCCTGTACAGGATAGTGCATCAGGAAATATTCGATCATTTCAAGACATCTTGCCTCTTTACCTGAAGTAGAAAAGTTTTTTGGATTTTTCTCTGGCATAGCATCATCGCAGAGCTTTTTTATGTTATTATTCACTTTTTCAGGAAGATCAACACGCTTTGTATAGCTGTAATGCAGACGTATACCATCGTCAACTCGCTCTTCCCAGAGCGGATCTAAATTCTTATAGTATACTGCGATATAAGCTATGTCTTTTATATCGACCACACCATCCTCGTTTACATCTAAGTCAAGCGTTCCATTCTCGATCAATCCTGCTGTAATATATGATCTTGCCAGTCCGTAAGTTTCTAAACACTGATCGAACTTGTCTACATACATCAGCTCACAGGATATATTAGTGACATTAAAATATTTGGTGGAATCATACCGTTCCGGAACATATGTAGGATCGTAAGTGTTCCAGTCGATATCTGCCGCTGTGGGTTTGTTGTTTAAAATATAGTATGCTATGATGGCCCAGGCATCCCACTGATCGAAGTCACCGTCACCGTCATAATCGCAGTTCTCTCTGATAAAAGTACCGAGTTCATCAGAAAGCTCTACATTACTGTCATATTCACCATCGGTAACACATCTGTAAACCCAATACGGATCCATTCTGTCAAAAACGCCGTTTTCATCAACATCATAGATAAGCTGTCCGTTATCGAACTTTTTGAATATACCAACATTGGAATCACCATAAGGTGGCGTTGTATAATACTCTGAAGCATCAAAATCAGGGTTTAACATATAGTCATTGCCCAAAGCGCCTGCATTCACAGGAAGTGCGGAAACTGATATACTCAGTGCCGATAAAAATGCAGCTAATTTTTTCATTTCAAAACTCCTTTCGATTTCTTTATTAACTGTTGTAGTAGTTGTGTTATTTCCCGGGACCGCGGCAGTAGTCCTGCCTGTACCCGAATGACGAACTGCGGAAGTCAGCGTGTGCGCTCCCAGTGCAGGAGAAGCGCTTGTTATTACTGCTCCCTGAGCGTTTGTGGCAGCAGTAAATGTAGTCACAGCCGTTTCATTATCATGTGCAGTAACGGTGGTGACGGGCTGAGCGGAACTTCCGTCCGCAGTTGTGGTCACGGCAGATACGGTATTTTCAGCGGTGGTCACTATAACAGAGCCGCCGCGGAAGTCCTTGCCGCCCGGGTCGGGTCTTGTTCTGAGGTTGGTCCACAGTCCTATGGCGATCGCAGCCGCCGCAACAGCGGCAGTAACTCTGAACGCCACGGGTACGGGGATTTTCCGCTTTTTGTCCTGAGCAGAAGCGACCTCAGCCTGCATAAGAAATTCATACTTGTGCTTTGCATCAGGGAAATTGAAGGAATCCCTGATCTCTTGTTTCATTTTTTTATTCAAGCCTCAGCCCTCCTCTCTGTCAAGGTCTTTTTTGAGGTGCTGGAGGATACTTCTGATACGCCTGCTCATTCTGAACCTTGACATACCGAAAATGTCTCCCAGAACACCTATGGGAACATCGTTTATGTATCGCAGGATCACGATCTCCTTGTCTTCCTCGGGAAGCTTTTTTATCGCACTTCCCAGGGCGACATTGGTGAGGATAAAGTCCTCATAATCCTTATCGTCAGCGAGGTTTTCATCAAGATCCTCGGTCTGTCTGCGATGGAAAGCGTCCCTGCATAGGTTTGCTGCGATGGTGTAGAGGTACCGCAGTTCCTTGCCCATATCGCGATAATGCGGACTTTCGAGGAACCGAAGGAAGGTCTCCTGTGTCAGGTCTTCTGCAATATCTCGATCATGGATCTTGTAATAGCAATAGCGGAATATTTTGTCGTATTGGTCATTGATATCAACTGACACATTCAAACCTCCCTTCACTAATGATTAACTGAAAAGTCAGTGCCGATGTGCAGAAAAAATTGTAAACATTCTGTGAACAAATCACTGCCCTACAGCTATACCATAAAATTATACCATATTTTCACCTTTATTTCCAAGCGGAAATACATATCCGCCTTGTAAACTCAGTGCAATATTCCTTGCATAAAGGAAAAAACATGATATAATCATACTGTTATCACGTACTAACGCAAAAGGAGAATGAACTATGGCTGATAAAATACATATCGAAGCAAACACTGTCATGGAGACTCTGGTCATGCCCCTTTACGGCAGAGCGACCTGTTCAAAGAAGTTCCCCGATGCCTTTCCCGACAAGGTCGCCGAGGAGATCATAGGCAAGATAGACTACGATTTCAGCAAGCTCCATTATGCTGACATCACCACCCTTTCATGGGCGCTGAGGAAGTATGTTTTCTGCCGCCTTGCAAGAAAGTATCTGAAAAAGCACCCAAATGCTACTATCATCAATCTTGGCTGCGGTGCGGACGACAGCTTCCCCGAGGTCGACAACGGCAAATGCAGGTGGATAAACCTTGACCTGCCTGATATTATCGCTGCCCGCGAGAATCTTTTCACTCTCCGCGACAGGGAGAAGAACGTGGCTATGAGTGCCTTTGACCAAAGGTGGTTCGATGAAGTGGAGACCTCTCCGGAGGACGGTCTTTTCGCAATATGCGGCGGTGTGCTCTACTATTTCGACGAGAAAAAGAACCGGGAGCTGCTGACAGCTATGGCAGAGCGCTTCCCTAAGGGAGGCATATGCTTTGACGCCGTGAACAGTATGGGCATGAAGAAGTCCAACAGCGTGGTAAAAAAGAGCGGCAACACCGATTCCATGCTGGTATTCCCCATTGAGGACGCCGAAAAGGAGCTTCTCCCCTGGTCTGACAGATTTGAGAGCGTGGTAAATCACAGGCTGCCCGAGGTATTTCACAAGTCAAAGAGCATATCACTGATGACCAAGTTCATACTGAAAATGGGCGTAAAAATGAGAACAATGCAGTTCGTGGAAATATCATTCAGGTAAAAAACCGCAGAGGGCTTTCCTCTGCGGTTTTTCTGTTTTATTAATATGGAATAGTGAGCTTGCCCACCTTCCACGAGCCGTCGGGCTGTATCACAACGGAAAATTCTGTCTGTTCTGTCCACGGAGCACTCGTATCTATACCATTATCGCCGTAATAATTGATAACAGTGAAGAATATCTCGTCATCGGTCTTTCTCTTTATCTCTGTAAGCTCTGTATCGCGGTAAGAGATATTGTTTCCCTTGTTAGCGCTGGTAGTATACACCTTTCCGTCGCGCTCCAGATAGGGGAAGTCACCGTCCAGATCATTGGCGTGATAGCGTTCGCTGAACTCACTGAGGAACATTTCAACGATCTCGTCTTTGCTGCTCACTCCGGGCAGTACATAATAGATCATGTTGCCGATCCATTCATTCGGAGCATTGCCCCAGTCCATCTCCATCCCGGGCGGTACTCCGGCCTCTGTATATTCTTTGTATCTTACGATGGCATCCTTATACAGAGCACGGGCTCTTTCAAGGATCTCTGCGTCATCGCTGCTGTCCCCGTTGTCAGTTGTCTCGTTGTCAGTGGTCTCGTTGTCAGCAGCTTTCTCAGTGGGCTTCTCCGCAGGCACGGCTTCTTCACCCCATACCCTGTCGGAAATGGATCGCAGTGTCCCGATAAGATCGGGGGATACGCTGTATTTCTTTGAGCTGCTCATTTCATATACAACATTGTTATCATAGAATTCAAACATATAGTCATATATGTTTAAGCGAGCAGTAACCGTTAAACGGCTGACGGGCTTTCCGCATTCTGCGTCATCGGGGAGAGACTCCCACGGATGTGCCTTGATCGCTTTCACAATAGACTTCATATCCTCTTCATTCACATCGGTCAGCTTTGAAGGATCGTCGTTACGGCTCAACAAAGCAGATATTGCGGGATCGTATCTGAGTGCCATGTCAGGTGTCATACTGCTTGTAGCACCCCTGATCTCATTTCTGAATCCGGTCTCGATCATATTTATGTTGAAATCGTCAAGCTTGTACAGGCAGGACTGCTTCTCGCTTTTTTCAACATTCTCAGATCTTACATTGACATATCCTGATGGATAAAGAGTGTAATAATATGTGACCAGAGCATCATTATCGGTGCAGCGGAAGTGGATCGTGTTATCATCGGCGATCAGATTGGGCTGGCTGTCAGCCTCTTTCCAATCAGTTTCACCGAAATACCATACCAGCCCGGGTATGCGCTCGCAGGACACAGCCGCTTCCGGATCCCACTCCTTACCGTAGCAGTAATAACAGTTCTTTGCAGATACGCTGAGATGTTCCTGTGTGATCGGGAAGAATACATCAACTGCGCTTGGATCCTCGGGTACCTCCTCGTCCCATACGGAATTTATCGGATCATACAGGTACATTGTGGAATAAATGAGCTTGTCGCCTGCTTCGGGATCGTACTTTATAGCCTCGCGGACTGCGTTTTCGGTATCAAGGTCTATCTCATATCTTGCATCATTTTGGGTATCACTGTCGGAGTATGCGATAGTGTGGTCGCCGTACAGGGTGAGCAGGAATTTTCTATCGCCGTCCTTAAGGTAAATGAGCTCAGTTTCTCCGTCGGGGAGAGGAGTATCGGGTGATATCTTGTTCCAGTCGCCCTCATTGAGAGCGGTGAGGAGAGCTTTCCTTTTCTCCTCCCGGGGCTCAAATACCGCAGGAGCTATGCCTGCATTGCTGAGCCTTACCTTGCAGCTGCTAAGATCTCCGAAGGGAGACATGGCAAATGCTGACGGCTCTGAGCTCTCAACGATGTGCGGAGTGCGGTGTCTTTTCAGAAGTATGCTGCCTCCTGTTATTGCACCTGCTGCGATAGCAACGGCAGCAGCCGCTGCCGCAAACTTGAGCCATACGGGTCTCTTATAGACGTCAACGCCCGAGACCTCCACTTCATTTTTATATTCGCTTTCCTTGGTTCTTTCTTTATATATCTTTCTGCTCATTGCAAACATTCTCTCCTTCTCTTCATCGGAAGCAGGACAGTCCGCCGCAATTATCTTTATTGTCTCTTCGTCGGCGTTTTCGAGAGCGTCAAGGTTCAATTCCTTATCGTTCATAACTGTACCTCCTTTAAAGTGAAATGTTCATAGCGGTGAGCGTTTCCCTGAGCTTTTTAAGCGCGCGGCTGCATCGGACGCGGACAGCTTCGGGAGTCATTGACACAAGCTTTGATATTTCTGCGGAACTGCGCATGAAAAAGAATTTTTGCAGGATTATTGTAGAATCGGGTTCGCCAAGCTGCTCCACACATTTTATCAGCGAGCTCCTCAGCTCTTTTTTCTCAACGGTATCTTCTGTATCTTCGGGAGCCTCTATCTCAGCGGCTTCCTCATCGTCTATGGACACCATTCCCTGCCTTTTCTTTGTGAGCCTTTTATACATATCGGCAGCCTTGCGCCTTGCAACAGTCCCTACGAAACCCGTAGGATCCCCATTGAATGCCTTACGTTCATCAAACTGCATATATACGTCAGCAAAGACGTCCCCCACACATTCCTCTATATCCTCGCGGCTTGCGCAGCTGCGCAGGCGGCTGAAAACGATAGTGTAAACGTAATTGAAATATTCATCGAACAGGGAGCGCTGAGCGTTCTCCTCGGACAGAGCCGCAGCCTTACGGTATTCCTTCTGTGTCATGATCTCACCTTCTTTCAAAGCGTCCGACGCGTCATCGGCTTTCATAATATCTATTCTGTACTTATACCGAAACCGTAACAGTCCCCGAATTATTTTTTTATTTTAATTATATTATACAGCTTTTCACCCTGCAATGCAAGTAAAAAAGTAATCAGTTGTTAGTGCATAGCGCTTAGTAGGGACGGCGTTCTCACATTATGTAAAAAATGCCGTCGGCATATGGGATACCGACGGCATTGTGTTTACTCAGTTTGCTTTAAGGTCTGTTGCTGCACCGATGAATACGGGAACATCGTTCTTGTCAAGTATCATGTAGATGAAGGGTCTGTCAAGGTCAATGTGTACTTCTTTCTTCGGCTGAGGCTGTACGGCAGTAGCTGCTATCATCATAACAGCAGTAACTGCGGCTGCCTTTGTGCCCTTTTCTCCCATCTCTATCCTGGTCTTGTGAAGGACATCGCCGATATAGAGCTTTGCTGCGTCATCTACAGAGAGATCGTTGATCTTCGAGAAGTCAGCATTTAAACGGTCAAAGGCTTCTCCCATACCCAGTTCGCTGAGTACGTCCTTGAGCTTTGACTCATAGTTGTACTTGAACTTGGGGATCTTAACGTAAAGCTCAACACTGTCGGGATCCTCGTACTCCTTGAGGCTCTCCAGAAGCTTGTCGGTGTCAAGGTTTTCAACGTAGCTAACTATGTCATTATCCTTGGGAAGTATACCTACAAAGCTGTAATCCTTGTTCTTGTAGTACTTCCTGAATGCGTCAGCGTCGCCCAGGTCATAGTAATACTTCTCACGGCTGCTCATGAGCTTGATGTCATTCTTATCGCCGTTGAAGTTTGTGAACTTTGCATCGGCGACCTGCTGCTCCTCATATATACTTTCCCACTCAGCCTCGAAATAGAGAGTGTTGATAAGCGTCATCATGGGCTTTACATCATTCTTTTCTTCAAGGTCGCCGTGGTTCAGGAGCTTGGGTATCATGCTTTTTGTGTTTTTGTTTACCCAGCTGTTTATATCGTCAACAGTGGTGTTATCAAAGGGTGTCTTGTATATCTCTGAGTCATAGAACTTCTTGTTGGTCTCAAGGAAGCTGTCCTGTACCTTGAGTGTGGGATCGTCTCTGAACCAGATAGAGTTGGCTAAATAGAGCTTCTCCTTTTCCATATCGGGGAGGTTGTTCTTGTAGTAAGCCATATACTCGTTGAGCTGGTCAAGAGTGAGACCGCTTCCAAGAAGCTGCTCCATCTGATCACGTGTATTGCCGTCAGCGCCGTTTGCTGTCATGGCAAGGGCAGTCGAGATAGAAACGGGAGAGATAAGGAGATTCTCATTGTCAGGCTTTGTGGGATCGAAGGACTTCTTCAGTATATTCACGCCAAGGTTCATCTCAGCCTTTGCGAAATCCTCGTCGATAGCCTGACCCTCGGAAGCAAGTATATCCACTGTATTGTCAAGACGCACGCTTCCGATAGCAGCAGCGCCGTTGAACTCTGTGGTCTTGCCGATAGTGAAGTCAATGACCTGCTGGAGGTCTTCCTCGTCTATCTCCAGATTTTTGTTGATATCGGCGTTGGTGAACTGAGCCTCCGAAAGGGGTTCAGCCAGCTTGTCTGTGAGAGCCTTTCTGTATGTGATGACATCGAAGCTGTCGATAACGCCGTCATCGTTTATATCGCCATAATAGTGGATATTTGCGGACTTGATCCCTGTTATCTCATAGATGCTGTATTCCTTTGATCTGTAATCCATGCTCTCGAAGTCTTCAGCCATTAACTCGGGATAATACTCAAATGAAGTGAACTTCAGAGTGACTACCGAGTTGTCTTCCACCTGATCCATCATCGCGATATTTTTCTCGCGTACAACATCGGGATCTCCCCACTGAGGATCCCAGTAATCCCAGTGATCGTAGTAGCCGTATTCAAACTCCCTGATAAAAGCATAATCATAAACGTACCAGTTCGCTTCCGGATACTTTGCAAGAGCTTCGATCCGATAATCGTCTTTGTTCCAGATCAGCAGGTCCTTTACCTCGTATTCGAACAAATGCGGTGTGTCCTCGGCAGCCGCACTGCCTTGCGGTTTGCTGAATGGTGCGGTGCCTACAGCGCTGAGAGCCAGTGCAAAGCTCATTACGCCTGCGGTCACCTTGGTGAGTTTCTTCATGTTTTCCATAGTGATTACTCCTTTCGTAGTAAAATAGTTTGATGGACAGTTATCCATATTAACAGTATAGCGCTGTTTCTGTGCAGTGTCAACAAAACATCTTCATTTCATGCACAAAATGGGCAAAAAGTGTCGATAGTGCATTGACCTTGGTCATAATGACGAATATTATTCCTCAGAAAAGCTCATCAAGAAGGCGGAAATACTCCATTTTCTTCCTGTCGGGAGCTATGCCGAGACGCTCAAAGAGCATATCCTCGCTGTAGCCCTCATAGGCTCTTCCGCCGTATTCTCCGCGGAAATTGCTCCTGAGACTGCGGCAGAGTATTGCGATGTCGTTCCACTTGTCGCCGACTCCGCAGCGTCCCAGATCAATGAAGCAGCTGAGCCTGCCGTCCTTCACAAAAATATTGGGCAGACACAGGTCTCCGTGGGAGAGGACGGTCTCCTCCTCCGGGATATTGTCCCTGAGCCAGTCAAGAAGCTGGCGTGGATCTCTGAATCCGTTGCTGCCGAAGGTTTCGGGATCGCACTCAGTCACGTCCACAAGTCCGTGATCCACGCGGTACTCCGCAAGCTCAAGCCTTCTTTGTGCACTGTTTGAGCAGGGGCAGTCTGAGACGTCAACGCTCCACAGAAGCCTGAGAGACTCAGCCATAATATCCGTCAGCAGATTGGGGCGCAGCATATACTCCTCGCTGCAGGACATCTGTCCCTCAGCCCTTGACATGAGAAGATAGTCTGTGCCGTTTTCGCTTTCGGAAGCAAGGACCTTCGGCACGGGGAGCTTCCCCTGAAGCCATTTCATCATTGTGTGCACCTGCTCCGATTCGGGGCTGTGCTTTTCAACCTTCAACACCATATCATCAAAGGTGAACACCCTTGAATCGGACATTCCCACTGTATTTTCATCAAAGCTGCGGTCTTTCACAAGCTCTGCTATTTTATGCGGTAAATACATATATGCGCCTCCTTTTCAACCATTATAGCATATAAGCGAAGCGTTATGCTATAATCGCCCGATTGCAGGGAGCAGATCTCTGATCTGCGTATCTGCAAGGGCATTTTGATCGTTTATAATGAATGCTTTGCATTCATTATAGCATATAAGCGAAGCGTTATGCTATAATCGCCCGATTGCAGGGAGCAGATCTTTGATCTGCGTATCTGCAAGGGCATTTTGATCGTTTATAATGAATGCTTTGCATTCATTATAGCATATAAGATCAGAAACAGCAAGGTGAGTTCCGGCGCTTATAAATACCTTATATAATATTAGACGTATAAAAATCAAAAAAATCTCACCTGATTCAAAAAAAATTTCAAAAAAACGGGACGCCCTCTCAGCGTCCCTGTATTGTGCTGTCTTCGATACAGATGAAGAACTCCATCTCGTTCGTTTCCTCAAGCCTTCTCGCCAGAACATTTCCGCACAGAGCCCGCACTGTCTCATGTACGGAATAGAGTCCGATACCGCTGCCCTCTGCATTTGCGGCGTTTGAACCGCGCCAGTAGCTTCTGAAAACATAGGGTATCTCGTTTTCGGGGAGCAGACCTCCCCTGTCCCTTACGGATATACCGAAGCCCTCGTCATAGCGCATTATCTCCACCTTTATGCCGCTGCCGTCACCGTATTTCACTGCATTCTCAAGTATCTGACTGACTGCACGGTAAAGAGCGTATTTGTCGCTTTCCATTACCGTGTCCGTATTGCACTCCACCGTGAAGGGGATACGCTTTATAGCCATTCTGTCCGCATACTCGCTGCGTATGAGCTCTGCCAGCTCCGTTACGGGGAAACGGCTTATCTCGGTATCAAAGCCGTCAAGGGAAGCGTCCGATGATGCCAGGAGCTCCGCCGCAAGCTTCTCCACCTTGGCTGCGTTGCGCTCCATCTTGTCCACAATATCCTCTGTCATGCCGCCGTCGGAATATAGTCCCTCGCGTACAGCCTCGGTGTACAGCTTTATGTTGGCAATAGGAGTCTTTACGCCGTGAGCTATGGTGGAAACCAGCTTCTGGCGCTCACCCTCAAGCATATGTATCTTCCTGCTCTCGGAAGCCAGTACATCGGAGAGCATATTCATTCCCCAGACGTACTTTCCGAAGAACCTGCTCCTGCTCTCGGGCAGCTTCTGTATGTCCCTGAGCCTTGCCAGCCTCTCGGGATAGTCGGAAAGCTTTCGGAAGGGTATGAGTATGGCTGCGCAGATGTAGATGAACACTCCTGCGGTAATGAGGAACACCACCGCGAAGAATACATTTCCCACTATCATTATCCGCCGTGCCGCAACGCTGCTGTAGACGTACTCTGTTATGCCCGTGAGCCTGCCTTCGCTGTCATAGACACGGCACACAGCGCAGTTCTTGTCGGCAGTGGTGATGAAGCTCGCTCCCTCGCCCTCAACAGGCACAAACACTATCTCCTCGGGCATATCCTTGCCGAAACGTGCCTTCCATTCATCGGTATGCTCTGCGATAACTTCTTCAGGGGAGGAACCTGTCTCCGCTGTCAGACCGATGAGCTCCGTATTTATCCTGTTTACGGCTATGTTGCGCGAGGTCACCCTGCTTTTTGAAGCCCTTATGCAGGCAATATCGAAGCACATCACAGCTGCCGCGAAAACTGCTGTAAACAGCAGAAAAAATGAAATCGCTCTCTTCATTTCTGCTCACCGAACCTGTAGCCGACCTTCCAGACCGTCTTTATTATCTCGGGAGAATTGAGGTCTCGCTCTATCTTCTCCCTGAGCCAGCGGATATGCACCGAGACCGTGCTTGGCTCGGTAAAGCAGTCGCAGCCCCATACTGCGTTGAAAAGCTCCTCCTTGCCCACAGCCTCGCCGCTGTGCTCCATAAGATAGCTGAGCAGGTCGAACTCCTTGGCGTTGAGTTTCAGCTCCCTGCCGTCCTTCACCGCGATACGGGAGGAGGTGTCCAGCTCAATGCCGCAGCCGCTGAGCCTGCCCGAGGGCTCTCCGCCGCCGCTGCGCTTCATAAGAGCCCTCACCTTGGCGGTCAGCACTTTTATGGAAAATGGCTTATCTATGAAGTCATCGGCGCCTGTCTCATAGCCCAGGAGCTTGCTGTCCTCGTCGGTCATGGCGCTCATCATGAGTATGGGAACATCTCCCTTTTTTCTTATCTCCGTGCAGGTCTCATAGCCGCTCATTTTCGGGAGCATAACGTCCAGCAGCACTATGCCGAAGCTCTCCCTCTCAAGCAGCTCAAGGGCTTCCTCGGCGGTGGGACAAAGCCTTGCCGAGAAGCCCTCTTTTATCATAAAATCCCTTATAATCTGCCCCATTTCGGGGTCGTCCTCTATTATCAGTATATCGGTCATAGGTATCTCCTGTGGTGCGAAACCGCTTTATTTCCAGCTTCCCAGGTCGATGAATTCGGGACTTGGCTCCACTCCGTCCTCTCCTGTGAGTATAGCCTGGAGCCTGCCCGTTGAATAGTCTGCGATGACCATATGGACCATGCCTTCGCCCCTCATACGGACAAGGTAATTGTCAGTCTTCTCACAGGTCATAAGTTCTTTGAAGCGGTCAATGGTAAGTCCGCGCTGTCCCCCGAAAAGCTCATTGTATCTGTTCCACCTTACGATATTTCCCTCATCATTGGTGAGCATATCCGAATTGCCCTTTGCCGCAAATGAATTCACCGCACAGAGATAGTGGGGATCGTCCCACTCCACTCCATCTGTCAGCTCGGTGGAGCTGTCGCGGATGACCGTTGCGCCGTCCTCCTCTGTGACGCAGAGCTCTGCCACATAGGCTTCCTTGCTGTCCGTAGCCAGAACGTTCACGCAGTAGGGGTACTGAGAGGCGTTTTCCGCCAGATACTCCGCCGCTTCCCTGGCTGTGGTGCAGTTCTCCAGAGCGTATCGCATACCGTAGGTGTAGCTCTTTCTGTCTTCACAGGTATATTCTACCATTTTTTTACTGCCTACGTCAAGCTCTCCCAGCATAAGTCCGTCATCGTTGACTGCGGTGAGTATAGTCATAAAGCCCAGAGGCGTCACGGAAACGAAGCTCTTGTCACCGTTTTTCATATGGACTACCGCATGGCAGCTGCATATCTGATTATCGCTGCCCAGCATCCATTCCAGCACACGGCAGGTTATACGCTCTCCTGTTGCGGTGACCTCGCCGTCAGCTGACAATGCGCTGCAGGCAGTTCCTCTCAGTGCATCTGGCACGAACTGCATGAGCATCGCCTCGTCACGGCTGAGTATACCGTCCTCCTTAAAGCCATCGGACTCCCCTTTTATGCCGTCGGCAAAGCCGTCCAGCTCGTCCCTGTAGTCCTTGTCAAGCTTGCTGTAAAACGCCTTCATTCTGTTCTCTATGGGAGTATAGTCCCCCTCAAGGTCGCTGAACGCCTCCTTGATGTTCTGATAGATGTAGGGCTCGCAGAGCTCACCGTAATCGGGGAAGGCTTTCTGTATGGTTCTGCCGTAGGCTGCTCCAACATCGTGATAGCTGCCTGCGGTGCAATCCAGAGTAACATCGAAATAGCTCTCCATGATGTCGATCCTGCACAGACCGTCCTCTGAGGACACAGTGTTCAGCGCCTTTTCCTTTGTGGGAGCAATTCCCGTGTAGTTGTTCTCCATGTATATGGTATCCACGGGCTGAAGGGTGCTGTCCCCCTGCTCGGGCACTGTAAAGCCCACATAGCCGTTCTTTCGTCCGCAGCCTGCTGCTCCTGCTGCCAGGAGAAGTGCGGCAGCTGCCGATACTATCCTTTTCATATCCATATCCGCTCCTTACCAGCCGCGCTCCATGAGCCAGCTGCTCAGCCTGCGCTCCCTTGCGGAGAGCTCACCGTCGTCTGCAAGTCTGCCAAGCTCTATCTCGCCCTGTATATCGCCGTCCATGAGATAGATGACCTTGTCGCTCATGGCAGCCACCCTGACGCTGTGAGTTACCATCATGATGCCTGTACCGTTTCTGTTTGCCTTTATGAGCTCCTTCATAACGTCTGCGGCAGCCTTTGAGTTAAGGGCGCCCGTGGGCTCGTCGGCAAAAATCACCTTGGGTTTGTTTATAAGCGCCCTGCACAGGCAGGCACGCTGGAGCTGTCCTCCCGAGACCTCGTTGATGTTGTGCTCAGCGACGTCGATGATGTCAAGGCTGCGCATGAGCTCCTCGGCGCGCTTGTTGGCTTCCTTGCGTGAAACTCCTGCCTGATAGGCTGGAAGCACGATGTTATCGAAGATGCAGAGCTTCTTCATCATGTACATCTGCTGGAAAATAAAGCCCATCTCGGTAAGTCTCAGCTTTGAAAGCTCCTTTTTGCCAAGGGAGCTGATGTCCTTTCCTGCGAACTCCACCTTGCCGGAGGTCATTCTGTCCATGCCGCTGACGGTGTAGAGAAGTGTGGATTTACCGCTTCCGCTGGGTCCCATGACGGATACGAACTCGCCGTCCTCCAGCTGAAAGCTTATGTTTCTCAGCACATTGTTGCTGAGCTTTTTGATAATATATGTCTTGCAAAGCTCCTTTACGGATAAAACTGTACTCATTTTATGCTCTCCCTTATTCTTCGGTTATTTTCCATATATCGATGTGGCGTACTCCCCCTGCGGTGAGCCATGTGGTCAGCAGGGTCGAACCTGCCACCAGCAGCGGTACTGCTATAAAGCTTACGGGAAACTCGGGAAGGAACTTCATGCCCGTTGCGTCCCACTGTTTGAAATAGCCACCGTAAAGTGCCGAACCGCCTGTCCAGTTGATGATCTCGCCGATGGCTATGCCTATGACCAGAAGCATGGCAATCCTGAAAATATAGCCCAGCTTTACAGTGGAGCCGCGGAAGCCCATGCTCTTCATGAGCGCTGTTTCGGAGGACTCCTCGGTTATGAATATGTTCACATAGAGATAGGTTATCAGCACCAGTACAAGTATGACAACTACGGTCATGACCTTCTCAAGCAGAGCAAACAGCCTGTCGAATTCCTCCATGGCGCTCCTTGCTGCCTCCTTTGGAGTCAGTATGGTGTCCTTGCCGAATACTCCGCGGAGCTGTTCTATTACAGCAGGCTTATCCTTCTCGGGAGCATCTATCACAAAGCCTGTAATGTTATATCCCATCTTATAGCCGCTGTCATACTCCTTACCCATGATAAGAGAGGGCACGCCGTCCTCCATGGTATCAAACAGTCCTGTTATGACTAACTCTTTCTCGTTTTCGACGCTTCCTGTTTTTTCCTCGTTGTTCTCATAAAGAGTCACCTTCAGCACGTCGCCCTCGCTGATACCCATACTTTTTGCGGTATATGCGCTCATTGCCGCTTCATTTGCCAGCACGGGAGCCTTTCCGCCCTCATGGTATTCAAATTTCTCAGCCTGATCATTGCCCCAGAACAGATCATAGTTCTTGATGATGCCGTTGCGCTCAAGATCAGCAGAGCCTGCATGCATATACTCGATACGGGCAGGGATACCTGCTTCCTCGATCCTTTTATTCACGACATCGTAGAAGTAGACACCTGTCCTCTGCGCTTCCTTATTTATCTCGTTTCTTGTGTCACTGTTGAAATCGGTATCAAAATCAAGTGTATGATACATCCAGTTCTTCATATACTCCGCAGAGATACAGCTGTTGCGGACGTTGAATACCACAAGGATTATTGCTGCTCCGAGAGCATAGGCGATTATGAGGAAAAGGTACCTCTTGAGTCTGCCCAGGACGTCGGTGAGTCCCAGAAAGAAGGGTATCTTCATGTGCTTTCTCCTGTGAAGGAACATGGGGAAGCCCTTGGTGAAGCGCTCTCCGCGGTTCTCGCCGTGAATTGCATCTATTACCGATATTTTGTTTATCCTCCGCATTACCAGCAGCGAGAACAGTATCATGACCGCTATTGTAGCGATTACCGCTATTACTCCGATGAGTATCATCTGCCACCTCGGCGGCAGTATGCAGTCGGGTCCGAACATATTGATGAATATGCCAGATAACGGCAGACCTGCGATGATACCTATGACTCCGCCCACAATGGCAAAGGCGATATACTTCGCAGCAAACAGCCAGCGAAAGCTGAGAGAGTCGACTCCCAGAGCCTTCATCATGCCTATTTCCTTCTCCTCGGTTTTCATCTCCGCTACCATGGTAAAGCGTATGGTCATGAAAATTATAAGTATCAGAAATACACAAGCCACCATTGCGAATATGGAGATGACCTCCATCATGGAATCTTCATTTGTGGGGCCTATATTGTTGGATATGGTGTAATATCCTGCGTCCAGCTCACTGTTGTCAAGCTCCCTGTAAAGGGCGTCCTGTGCGGTAAAGGTATTTTCCTTCAGCTTTATGCAGTAAACAGTATCACATCTTACTGCGTCCGCTGAAAGGACCTCATAATCCGCATCGGAAACTATGTACCTTTCCATGTAGCTCATGCTGTTGTCCTTGAAGAAGTTGCTTATCTCCAGCTCATAGACATTGCCCGTAACGGTGGTAAGCTTCACCTTGTCGCCTACCTTAACGCCTGTCTTGTCCCTTACAGTTACCGATACTGCCACATGGCCGTTTTCAACATAGAAGGGCTGATCGTCAAGTCCGTAGACATAGTCGCCCTCCAGCGGGATAGTGGTGAGGAACTGGACGCAGTTCTGAAGATTGCCCTCATTCTCGTCATAGCCCGGGAAGTCCATACTTGTGTATCCCACACGGTTCATCCTTGTTTTGTGCCAGCTGGCTACCCAGGAGCTCTTATCAAGCACAGGCTCTATCTTCTTGTATCCGTCACTCTCTGTGGAGTATTGCTTGATAACCCCCATTATTACATTGGAAGGTCTGCACACCTCCTCGGTGGTCCTGTCCTTTGACAGGGTGGAGTATATCTGCACAGAGCCCACAAATACAAGCACAGAGGCTATGACTATAAAGATGAATATGATGATGTTTAGTCCCTTTTTGTATTTAAGGTCGTTTTTCAGCATCTTGAAGAACATATCTTTTACCTCCGATGTTCATTTCGCTGATATTATTGATGCACCAACTAAATCCCGGATCTTATACTTGACAGATTTGTCTTCGTCTGAACTTCAGGATTTAATTACCACATCAATATGATAACACACTGAAGTTTAAAAAGTCTTTAAAAAATATCACTTTTTTTAATTTTACCATAGTTCCAATATGTTATCAAGACGTAAGAAAAGTGAAAAAATTACGAAAATCGCAAAAAGTGTGATGACAATCAAAAATAAATGTGCTATAATAGTATTGATAAATAATCTTTTATGGAGGTACTACCCGTGAAAAAATATCTGGCTGTACTCTGTGCGGCTGCACTTCTCAGCGGCTGCTCAAGCAATAACAAAAGCTCAACAGGAGCGGTTTCCGGCGGATCACCCGAGATCCCTGCCACTACCGCTGCTCCTTCTATCAATTTTGACTATGAATACCCCGTTACGGGAACCGATACAGATATGTCCGATGTCTCAAATGTGGACTGGAGCCTTATCTACCGCGATGCTATCAGCGAATTCAGGAAGACCGAGAACTGCGATGAGACTGCACGCTTCACTATCTATGACATAAACGATGATATGATCCCCGAGCTCTTTATCTCCTACGGCAATGATGATGACAAGACCTACCTTGTGAGAAGTCTCAGCAACGAGAATATCTATACGGAATATGACCCCATCAGCGACGGCGGCGAGATGTATTTCAGCATGAACCGCAGCCTGCTTGTCATCTTCTTCTATAACTTTGAGTCTCAGACGCAGACCGCTCAGCTCTATCGTCTAAAGAACTCCAAGCTCGCCAATGTTTACACATTTGAGATGTCCGGCGAGAGCTACAAGATGAACGGCGAAGAATGTACCGAGGAGGAATACATGGACGAGTACAACCTGCTCCTCAGCGGCGTCATCAAGGATATGGGAACCGACTTTGCCTTTGACGACGACTCTATCGACGCAGCTCTCGGCAATAAATCCACAATGGAGGAGGGCTATGCAGCTGTCCTCAACGATTACCTGACAACAATGAACGATAATGCAAACATGAAGAGCTCCTTCTCAGTAATGGACGTAAACGGCGATGATGTCCCCGAGCTCTTCGTTTCAGAGGGAATCGCCTTTTCTCCCAGCGTTGACGTCTTCTCATGGAACGGCTGTGTAGTTCCCGTCGGCACCTTCGGAACAGACGGAGCTATGTATTACTACCCCGAAAGCGGTGAGCTCCAGGGCGAGTATCACGCTCCCAGCTATACCGCAGGCTGCTTCTATAAGTTCAACGAGAAGTTCAGGTTTGAGGAGCTTTTCAGCTTCGGCGACACAGAGGTAAGCGACAACGCAGAGAAGATCTACAACATCAACGCTGAGCCTAAAGACCCTGACGAGTATCACAAGATCATGGACGAGCACACATCAGGTGATTCTTACTCGCTCGGTGAGGACAACGAAGTCTCTAAGGAGAGCATCAAGCTTTTCAAGGAAGGAAAGTTCACAGCACCTTCACTGAAGGCAAGCTGATACAGAAGCATTGAGCCATAGCATTTCTGATGCACAGTCAGAATGCTGTGGCTTTTCTGTTGAAATTTCATCAACGCAGTAGTTTTTTTCTAATTTAAATCATAATTTTGCGAAGCAAAATTATGATTTGAGAAAGTAGTAAGTAGAAAGTAGTGAGTAGAAGTTCCGTTGGGCGTGTAATACATTTTGCGGAACGGCGAGGGCGCCGTTCCCTACACTCCCCGTGTCGAGGAGCAACTGCCCTTTCGACGATACACGGACGTCTTAGCGCCGCCGCTCGCTCAGCGGCAAATTATGATTTATATTATCAGAAAATATATAAAAACTGCCCCGAAGCAATGATGTTCGCTTCGGGGCTTTGGTTTTTATCAGTAGAGTCTCTTCTTTCTTATCTTTGCTATGATGAATGCTGCAAGTCCGCCGATAGCTGCTACGGAACCAAGTATCACCCACAGCCAGAAGTAACCGATATAGAGGTTGTCTATCTCCTGTATGCTGTAGACGTTTCCTGCTTCGTCCTCAAGCTTTACGCCGACTCTGTGCCAGCCCTTGTCAAGCTTGAACGAAAGGCTCTTGCTGTCGGGAGAATACTCAAAGTCTATCTCTTTGCCGTTGTCGTATACCTTACAGTTGTTCATATCCAGCTGCTCGTCGATATTGCTCACTGTAATGGTGCGGGACTTGTTTCCTGCAAACCACTTCCAGGACTTCAAAGACTTGGGAAGATCACACTTTGGCTCGATATTGTCGATATGGAGCCTTCCGAGGTCTATTCTCGCGTCGTTGTTCTTTACCGACAGATAGAGCTCTGTATCAGTATCATCACGGAAATTATCCTTGAAGTAGTCCGAACCCAGTGTAAATCTTGAGATATTTACTCCGTAGAGACTCGGGTCTGTATCGGATACCAGATTTGTCTTCTTCTCATCGCCGTTATAGTCTCTCAGAACCACGTTTACATCGGAGTTTTTCTCTGAGAATACCACTATCTCAATGTCGCTGAAATTATCGGGGCGCTTGCTTATGGGCTCGCCGTTATCGTACTGGAATGAGTACCAGCCCGTCTTCTTCACAGAGTTGCTGTTGGGGATATAAGCCAGAACATCGTTGTCCACCAACCTCATATATGTGTTGGAGTTGAGATAGCTCTCGTTGCCTGCCTTGTCTACAGCTATGAGCTCAAGGGCATAAACGCCGTCCTTGTCGAACTCGGGAAGCGCGAACCTGGTGTTCCTGATAGTTCCCGTCTCGTTCTTGTCCTCGGGAAGGAACATATTCTTGGGTCTGATGACTGCAAGCTCCTTGCCGTTCTTGTACTGGGGAGCATATACCGTCAGCACGTATTTCAGGTGGTCGAAGTTGGCGTCGGAAAACTCAACTGTGGGTACCGCCTCGTCCTTTCTCGATGCGTTGTATATGTCCAGGAACTTGTCCGCATTGCTCTTGTCAACACGCTTGCCGTTCTTCTCCGTTACCACAGGCTTTGTGGTATCAAGCTCGAATATGCCTGAGCTTGATGAACCGCCGTTGTTGCCCGAAGGATCTGAGGGAGCTACCTCTATCCTGTAGACGCCGTCCTGCCTGAGCTGTGCCGAGAGAGTGTGGGTATCGTTCTCGGTCTTCCAGTCCGCACGGGATATAACGCTGTTCGTTACATCTGTAAAGCCTGTGCTGTCGTGCTCGGAGCCCGGCTCCTTGTGCCAGATCTTCAGTCCCGATCTCTCGGGATCAAAGTTGTGCTCCACAACGGTTATCTCGATATTCTTTGCGCTGCTGAGATAGTTTCCGTTCTTGCTGTCGGCAAAGTCCGTGAAGTTGTTCGATACCACAGGTGCGGTATTGTCCATGTAGAACTTGCCTATCTTTGAACGGTCCATATTCACCTTTGCACTGTGACCTGCCCTGTCTGTGCCCCTGATGTCGAAGATGAAGTCACCCTCATCGAATACCAGGTGAGCGGTGTGCTCTGTATCCGATACATCCGTGAAGCTGACTGTGGGGACCTTGCTGCCGAAGCTGTTCTGTAATGTGGTGTTTATGAGCTCGGGGTCAAAGTTGCGCTCGGTGACCTTAATGGTGATCTCAGGCTTATGCTGAGCACTGTAGTAGTTGGTGCCGTCGATACCTCCGTTTATATCCACGTCGATAACGGGATCTGTAAGGTCAACGGTGAACTTCTCGCTGACTGAATCATCTGAATGATTGCCCGAGTTGTCACCCGCAGAAGCGGTTACGGTAATTCCGTTGTCGTCGCTGTCAAACCTGAATGTCTTCCTGATCTCGGTGATGAGATTGCTGTCCCTTGCTGAGACTACCCAGCCGTCAGTGATCTCGTCTGTGCCGTTCAGGTCGAAGTCTCTGATGTCGAAGCTTCCGCCGTCGCCGTGACGCTTTTCTGAGTCAACGGAATACCTCACGTCTCTTATTCCCGACTGAGTATCCCTGATGACTACGGTCACTTCCTTCTCGGAGGAATAGAGCTTATTGCCCTCACCGTCGGAATGCCTTGTATCGTTTATGCCTGTTATCTCAACTGTGGGAGCGGCATTATCGGTGACATATCCGTGAGTTGTCTTGTTTTCGGAATGGCGTCCTACGTTATCGAAGACTCCCGCGAAGATCTGTCCCTTGAAGTCAACGGGTATCTCAAGCCACGAATAGCCGTATATACCGCTTTCATCGTCATTTCTTCCGCTTTCCTCATCTGCCTTCAGCAGGGATCCGAGAAGACCGCACTCCTCTGAGCCCTCGTCCATGCCACTCGTATCCGAGCGGATTGCAAGGCTGCCGTTCTGTACCTTGTCATAGTTGGCATTGCCGTTCTCAAAGGGAAGTATCCTGTAGTCCACCCTGTCAAGTCCCGAAGTGGGATATGCGTCGGAAACGCGGAATACTGCCCAGAACTTTCCGCCGAAGAAATATGTGTAGGCGGGAACGTCCTCGGAGATCACCCAGTCCTCGGTATCGCCCACGTTGTCTGATGATGCGGGCGAGAAGATGAACTTCTCTATCTCGGGATCTACGTCGTCCAGATTATATGCGAACTCAAGGGGCTTCGTGGCGTTGCCTGCGTTGTCCACAGCCTCCACCGTGAATATGTAATCGCCGTGTCTTGGCTGTTTTTCAAGTATCTTGTGGAGCTCCTCGGTATCGAATTCATACCTGAACTCCCCTGTTTCTGCCTTTTCGGTCTCCGACTCAGGCTCTGTGCCCTCCGCCTTCTCCGAAGCATCTGCCCTGAACCTGTCGGGGTCCTCTATCTCAACGCCGTTGAGAGTCATCTTTATGCTGTTTATGCCTGCCTGAGCGTCCTGAACAGTAACTGCGAACTTCTTGTGCTCGGAGTACCAGAGGTCATCAGGCACCTTTTCCTCGCTGTAGTTGCTGATGTGATGAGCGTATCCGCTCTCCTTCTCGCCGTTCTCCTCAGCACCTTCTGCGGCAGCCTCCTCTGCGGAAGCTGTTATATCACTGCCCGGGAAATCAATGCCGATAACAGGCTCGTTCTTCTCGATAACGAGGAAATTCCTGCTCTCGGTCTCACCGCCGCTGATGTCGAATACTGACCTGCCGTTCTTCTTGCCTACATTATCCTCAGCGTAGATGCTGATGTCGTTGTAGAAGACCTGATCCTCAACGGGGAGAAGTGCTGAATAGATGTGTTCACCGCCGCTGCTGACCGACTCGCTCATAACAACGCCCTCGGCAGGAGTGCCGTCGGCTTTATAGTAATCAAGGATCACCGTTGACAGTCCGCTGTCGAACTCCGGCTCTCTTATATAAGCCTTTACCTCAACAGCGTCATTTGAGAAGGCACCGAAGGTGAAGAAATTCAATGTCTGGAGAGCGATATTGTCACTCTTCTTAACCGCCTCGACCTTGTATACCTCAGGAGCCTTTGTATCCGCGTTGACTGTCTGGGAGAGCTTGATCAAGTGTCTTGCATTGTCGCTTCCGCTGACCGAGACCTCATACTGCTGTCTGCTTCCGCAGCTTACCACCGAGTTGTCATTTTCAGACCTGAGATCAGAGGTGAGCATTCCTGTCTTCTCATTATAGTCCCACTTGACCTGCTTGTTATTTACAGTCATGGTCAGCGTTCCTATGCCTGCATAGTTATTGTCAAGCTTTATGCTCAGCTTCGGCTTTTCGGTATCCGTCATCCAGAGCTGCTTTCCTACGTACTTTGATGTACCCGGAACGCTTTGCGACTCGGCGGTAACGCTTCCCGTGTAGACGCCTACGTCAACCCTTATGGGCTCGGCTTTGCTTTCGCTGTCAGCCATAAGATGTCCGCTTACATTGCCTGCGTTGTCATATACGACGATGTTGAAGCCGTACTTTCCGTCGGTAAGTGCCTTCGCATATCCCGCGGTCTCTTTTTCGGCGTCCTTATGGAGAGGGATAGCGATGGTATGTGTATTCTTGGCAGAGTCATCGCTGACCTGTACCTCGCCGGTCTCTATGAGTTCACCCTTCTCGTCAAGCTTCTCCACAACTACCTTTCTGATTCCGCTTGTATGGTCGGAAAGGTTTATATTGAGGGAGGTATCAAACTCGTTGAGCCAGATCCTTCCGTCCTTATCGGGCTTATAGTCCGTAAGGCCGCTTCCCTCCCTGTGTGCGGTACCGTCGGTATCGCTGAAGGTGAAGCTGCATTCGGGTGCCTTGTCATCATAAACACAGCCGCCTGTCTTCATATCTCCGATAACAGAGCTTGTGATGACCTGGTTCACTATGCCGCCGTTATCGGCAAAACTCAGGGTAATGGGAGTAAGACCCGACAGCTCGCTGATCTCAAATATACATATGTACGGACCGCTGCCCGCATCACCGCTCTTGTAGGACTGTCCCTTGTTTTTCTGCTCGGTGACAGCCTGCTTTATCTTATTCCAGTCCGAAGCGGAAATATTGGCGTTGCTGTATTTCGAGCCGCTTTCGGGCTGAGCAGCCGTAAGTATATCCTCAATTCCCTGAACGCCTGCCAGCGAATAGATCTGAGGCTTTACTCCGTCTTTTCCGTTCACGGTAACTCCGCCGAAGCCCGATATGAACTTTCTGTCGGTCTCGTCCTCAACGATCATGAAGAGTTTCTTGCGGGTATTGGTATAGTTTCCGTAGTCATAGTGATGGAGCTTTGTAAGATCGTAGCTCTCATTGACAAATCCGGCAAATTTTACCGCAGGAGGCTGCTGATCCCATTCGGACATACATTCCTGCTCATATTCGGTGACATTGCCTGCATTATCCGTAACAGTGATATTGATAACAAAGCTGTCCTGAGCGGCTTCGGCTTCGTCCATTTCCGAATAGGGAGCGCTGAACTCCAGCTTCTGCTGTCTGCCTGCTGCGGAATCAACATTCTTTATAGTTGTATAGCCGTCTTCAAAGTCCCATTTGTACTTTACTTCCTTTATACCGCTCTCACCGTCAGAGACATTTATAGTTCCATTGACAGACTTGTTCAGGTTGCTGAAATCAACATCAACAGCCTTCTTAGCTTCACTGTTTGCGATAACAGGCAGCTTTTTGTCCACAAGCAGCTGAGAAACAGAAGCATTTCTGCCCATACCGGCTGCAATGGTCAGCGCCGGGTTCTCATTGCGTGACTCACCCTTGTTCTTTATGACAAGCTTGAAGTCGGTAAATCTGCATGAGTTTCTGCTGCTAACCTCATCAAGAGGGAACTCCGCATAGAAATAGTTCACGCCGTTGTAATTCACCCTGAGAGCTCCGCCCTCTGCCTTGGGAGCTGGTATATCCGCAGCCTCATCGCCGCTTACACCTGCCGCCTTCTTTATCAGCGCGTCAAGCTCCTCTGTGGTTATTTCGGGCGTACTTGCCGTGTATTCCCTGCCCTTTTTGTCTGCATTGGCGGTGAGCTTCAGGCTCTCCAGTTCAGCTGCGTCATTTCGCCTTAGAAGCACCTTTATAACGGCGTTTTCCTTTACGTCCAGCTCGTCGCTGCGGACAGCACCCACAGTACCTGCGGATGCCCATGCAGTGCGGATACCCGTGCTCTCCTCCAGTATATATTTGTATTCAAGCTGATAGACACTTCCGTCATGCTTATTGCGCATAAAGTAGCGGATACTCTTCTCCTTGCCGTATGAAGAAGTATCCAGGGACAGTGTCAGGGTGCTGTTGAAGCTTCTGAAATCCGAGGTAAGCTCAAACCCCTGAGGGCACTTTATGGTGCTCTTGGTGACGCCTCTCAGATGCTGCACGTCCCACGGCAGCATACTTGCCGTATCTTCATCAAGAGGAGGATTGGTCACCTTCAGGCTGTACTCGCCGTCAAAGCTGACCTCATAGCCGCTGCTGTCGGCGGCAGGATCAGTGAAGGCATATGTTCCCACTCGCGCCTTTCCCGAAGCTCCCGAGACCTTGCAGTAAAACGAAACATTGCCGATGTCGGCATTTTCGTCAACGCAGGTACAGGGTATTTTGTCGGGAATATCATCGTCCACGTACAGGTCTGTTATTTCCGGCTTGACATGAACGATATGGGTAACACTGTAAACGTCAAGAACGACAGCATCGGTCCTCTCCTGCTCGGTGTTGCTGAGAGTGAAAAGCCCCGCATCACTGCCTGTAAGGCGGCAGTTCCGAAGGTATACTTTGTAATGACCTTCGCTCACCTTTTCGGCACTGGCTTCGGCTTCAAACTGTACGTCCTTACCCCTGAAATCCGATATATTGCATACAAGCTCTCTGACGCTGTAATCGCCGTTTTCCTCAACGACCTCAGCTTCGAGCTCATACTTCCTGTGTTCCATATTGATGTCGGTGATCTGAGGTACCGAGGTCTTTCCGTCCTCAGCCGCCTCCTCAGAAGCTGCCGTGGTGCCCTCCTCAGCCGCAACTGCGGCATAGGGTATGGCGTTGGTCGACAGCATCGCCACCAGTATTATTGAAAGTAGCTTCTTTTTCACTGATAACACTCCAATCTCTTATTTTGGATCTTTCCCCTTTAAGGCTGTCAGCCTTTTTTCTTTTCATTGACAACGTCCGCAAGGGCGCTGTAAAAGCTGCTCTTCACCCTGCTGCGCTTGTACTTGTAGAAGTACAGGATAAGCCCTATTACAAGGGCTATGAGGGCGAGTGCGAGAGCTGCTGCCATGGGTACTGTCAGCCATGGCGAGTCGTATTTCAGATCCAGTCTGCTCTCCAGAACGGAATACTTTCCCGTTGCCTTGAGTATGCCGAAAATAAGGGCTGTACCCAGAACTATTCCCAGGAGCACCTTCCCGAAGGAGTTGAGTATATACTGGAGAAGCAGGTGTTTTTCCATAAAGCGGCTGAATCCGCCCGAGTTTCTTCTGCTCATTGTCATCAGCCTCCTATCTCTGCCAGATACTGCTGTATCTCGGCTCTTTCGGTGCCCTTATACTCAGCAAGGAGACGAATGGTCTCGTCATTGTCAAGAACGTTCCTCAGCTTTATGACTGCGTTCCTGAACCTGCCGTCGGCCTTGTAGCTGTCCAGCACCTCGAATGCCTCGGTGTAGCCTGTCCTGCCCACCTCGGCGTTGTATATGGCTCTGGCTATGCGATAGCCGTCGCTGTCCGTCTCTGTCTCTATGGTCATTATCTCGGAGCTTATCTCCCTGAAGTTCTTCTGGTTGCCGTGCATCATCAGCTCGTCGATATGCTCGCCCAGATGCTCGGTGCTGCTCATTTTCTTCAGCAGCTTCACCAGCATAGCGGCTTCCTTGTCATCGATGTCGCCGTCCTGATAGGTGAACTCCGAGATCATTCTGTATGTGTTTTCCTGCCTGCTTCCCGATGAGGTCTTTATCAGATCCATGGACAGGGTGTCCAGCTTGTAGAAGCGGGTAACGTTATATCCCGAAACAAGGCTGTTCCACTTGTCCATAGCTACTCTGTAGCCCACCAGACGGTACAGGGATATCATCAGCAGAAAGGCTGTGGCAACAGCCATCGTTACGCCGAACATTCCGAAGGCGTTCCTTACCTTGATATTCTCTGCGCGGACGATAGTCGGGGCGGAATTTCTTGCGTCCTCTATGTCCTTTTTCAGCTCTGAGTAGGAGTGGTAGAACTCTCTGTTGTCCTCCTCAAGATAGTGGGCTGTCCTTGCCTTGGTGCAGGTGCGGATAATATTCTCCAGCTTCTTGTGGTAGTGTATGGAGGTAAGGCTCAGGTCTCTGCCGCAGTAGGCTTCGTCGCGGAGGAAGTGCTCCTTGTAGAAGTCATGGCTGTCCTCGGAGAACCACTTGTTCCCCGTTACCAGCTCGAAGATGTTAAGGCACTCCCAGAATGTGGCGCCGAAGGAGAATATATCGCTCTCTATGGACATCTTTCCCTTTTCAAGGGGCTGTTTGAAGGGAAACTCGGAGCCCTCGGCGGCTTCCGCATAGCACTCGGGGGCTGCATAGCCCAGGGTGCCGTACTGGAACATCCTGTCTATGGTCTCCCTGCCCTTGTAATCCGCAGGAGCCATTTCAGCCCTTGCGAACCTGTCAGCCTTTGTTATGCGCTTTGCCCGTCCGAAGTCGATGAGCACCAGCTCCCTGCCGTACTTGGTCACCATGACGTTTTCGGGCTTTATGTCCAGATGAAGGATATTCTTCTTCTCCGTCACGAACTCAAGTATCTCGCAGAGGTTTATCATGAACTGTATTATCTCGCCCTGATATTTTATGATGTTCTCATAGTTCCTGTAGCTCAGGTCGATACGCTGACGCTCATCCTCGGGATAGTCGTGATAGTTGATGACTCTTGAAAGCCCGTTTTCCAGCTGCTCTGCCTTGCGGAGCTTCCAACTCTCCTCGCGGCAGTACTCCTCAAGGGACCAGCCATCGATGTACTCCTCGACAACGCAGAAGTAGCCGTCGCTGTTGATGACCTTGCCCGCAACGTGCTCGCAGGGCATACTGAAGTCCCCCAGGTCCTCGATAACATCGAATATGCGGACGATGGAACGGCACTCCTGAAGGTCGTCAAAGATGGTGAGCTCCTCATCCTTGAATTTCTTCAGCCTGTCCACTATCTCGTCGCCCGACCTTACGAATTTGGGCTTGAACTTCAGTACACAGGAAAACTGGAGACCTCCCTCGCTGGCGGTCTTCAGTCCTTTGTAAACTATACTCTCCGTACCTATGGCGATGAAGCCGTCCTTGTTGAGACCGTGGGAGGTATCAACTGTGAATTTGAAATCAGTTCCTCTTATCTCTCGGCTCATTCTTCACCATTTCCTTGTTTCTGCCCTCTGAGAAGAGAAGGTCGAATATAGTTCCGGGGGCTTCCTCGGGAAGCTCCGTGAGCTTGCTTATCTTCTCCGTCTTTTTCTCTATGCTGTCGGTATTTATCTCACCGACACTCGGTTTTCCCATTGCTTACTGTTCCCCTCCCGAAGGATTCTTGTTGAGCTCTCCCAGCTCCTCATCGAAATTGAGATATGTGTCCTTGACGCTCTTGATGACAGTATCGCAGATGGTATTGAGTATGGTCTCTATACCCTGGACATTCTCCATTATGTGGTCGGACTCCTGCTTATATGCGTCCTTTCCGGCCCCCTCCCACTTGCCGAGGAGGGTGGAATTTATATCGTCAAAATCGTCCTTTATGGACTGGAACTCGGTTATCGCTTCCTGAGCCTGGGTCTCGAACTGCACAAATTTATCTATATCCGCTGATATGAATCCTGACATATCAATCATCCTTTCCGTACTTTATGAATTTGAGCTTGACCAGTCTGTCAGCCTCTATATCATAGCTGTAGCCGTCGCCCAGCTCACATCTTGCATAGTCCTCCTTGAGCGTCTTCACGTCCATGTTTCCGAAGACGGTCTTCTGACCTCTCTCCCCTGCGAACTCTGCAATATTGTCCAGGAGGAAGGCATAGGAGATATTGTTGTTGAAGAAGGAATTCTGCTCGCCGTCGCTTATCTTCTGAACGTCGGAGAATATGAACAGGAAGCCTCTCTCCTCTGCCACAGCCGTAAGCTGAGGAAGAATGGAGTTGATGAACCTCTTTCCCTCGGGGGTATTAAGATAGACCAGCTTGCTCTGTATGATGAATACCGTGAAGGGCGTCTCCTCGGCGGCGCAGTCGGGGATATTCTCATATTCCTTCCTGAGAGCGTCGCTGACTCCGTAAATACCTGCCAGGAACCTCTTGTCCAGCTCAATGTAATTCTCGTTGAGATAGAGGTAGAACTGCTGTATGGGCGAGAGCTTCTTGTCCTGAACGACGCTTCCGTCCTTCATGGGAAGGTCCCGCTTTTCAAAGCCGTTTATGAGCACACAGCCGCACTGACTGCTGTATTTATCGTAAAGGGGCTTGAGCTGATTTCGTCCGTCGTCGAAGAAAACCATTCTCAGGTCCTTTTTCTGCTGCGCAAGTCCCTCAAGGAGAAGACTGAGGAGATTGGTCTTGCCGAACTCCTTCTTGCCGTATATCGCCACGGTGCCTGTCCTTGCAAGGTCAATGGTCACGGGACAGAAGTCAACATAGTCAAGTCCAATGCTGACGGGACAGATACGCTCTGTTTCGGAAGATGGCTTCTGTGCCAGCTTTTCGTACTCCTCACGGGTAAGCTCCTTGGGGAAGGTCAGATAGCGTCTTACGTGTTTTCTGTACTCTCCCGCCTCGCTGTCGAAGTCATATTTCTGTGCCATTCCCTGAGCGAAGGTAACGTTCCTGCCGTCGGGGTCTGCGGAGGTCTGTGCCTTGAAGCACTGCACCTCATAGGGCAGGTTCATCTTGAATGTACCTGTGATGCCCTCGGGCTTTACGGTAACATTGGCAAAGCCGTGTCCGGGGTTGTTGCCCACGGAGCCTGCCTTGTCATTGAATATGTCAAGGTACTTGTCGGCAGGCATCTCAAAGGCTATCTTCTGGCGGAAGCTTGCCATATAGGAGTTCATACCCTTTGTATCGCCTGCGGTGACAACCACGGTTATGCCCTTTGAGAGACCGTCTCTGCACAGCTTTGCCAGCTTCTCCTGATAGGCTGTATAGCGGGACTCCTCGGTAAAGGCGTTGAGATTATCGATGATGAATGTGGTATGGACGGGCTGTCCCTCTGCAACCTCGCGGTAGTTCATGCCGCCCAGAAGCTTTATGTTCTCCTTGAGGATATTGTCCATGATCTTGAACACTCTCTTGACGTACTCCTCGTTGGAGTTGTCAAAATACGCCGACACAAGCGGCATATCGCGGTAGTCCGAGAGAGCGCCGCCGAAGTCCAGAATGAATATCCTCTCCTCCTTCTCGTTCATACGCTTGTGGAGTATGTTCACAAGGGTCTTGAGGAAGGTGGTCTTGCCGCTCATGGAGGCTCCGAAGACCATGATGTTTGAGTCCAGAAGGTCTACATTGAAGTCGGGCTGGAGCTGTATTATGGGTATGTCGAATTTGCCAAGAGTGCAAACTATTTTCTTCCTGCTCACTCAGTTCCCTCCCATTCAGAGCTGTCCATGATGACGCTGGGAAGCGGCGGCAGGAAGATCTGCCTGGGCTTCTCCATATTCTTTCCGATGTCGATGATAGTATTTACGATGAATGCCAGCTGGGTATCATGCTCGCTGACGTTGGCGCTCTTTTTCTTCTCGATGATGTTGTCCTTCTTGGACGAGTAGAAGTCCTTGTTGAAGCGTCCCGAATTTGGCACCTGGGTAACGTTTACCGCAGGCTCGATGTTCAGGTTCTTGTTGGCGCCCGTATAGGCGGACTGGAAGTACTCGAACCTGCTTCCCGTACCCACCAGCAGGTAAGCACGGCCGTTCAGTGGCATGGTGGGAGCCGCAGCAGCAGAGCTTCCCAGCATTTCCTTTGAAGCCTGCTTTGTGGCTACCTTCAGACATATCCTCGCCTTGGAGTTTACACGTATATCATCTGTGATAGCGCCCTCGATATTCTGTGATACAAGTATGATATGGAAGCCCAGTGTACGTCCTACACGGGCGATAGTTGTTATCTCGGCAATAAAGTCAACGTCGTCGCTCTCGCTGGAGAAACGCTTCAGCTCTGTGAACTCGTCTACTACAAGCACAAGGTGTGACAGTGAGGGCAGCTCGGAAACGTCCTTTTTCAGCATTTCCTTCTGCTTGTCGTTGAGCTTCTTCATGAGGCTCTCAGCCTCGCCGCTGTGCTCGGGGTCATTCTCCAGAGCCTTTATCTTTCTCATGATACGGAGGGCTCTTATATAAGCGTCGGCAGTATCGACGCCGAAGCTTGAGAGCAGGAGCTTACGCTTCTTTATCTCCGCGTTGAGGGTCTCAAGGAAGCGCTTGAGCATATATGCCGCCGATGTACCCTCGTCCTCGCCTGCGGTATCGGTGACTACGCCCACACAGTGAGGGAGCCCGCCCAGACGGTCGGAGAAGCCGCCGCCCTTCATGTCCACAAGCATGAGATTCAGATCCATAGGTGAATACTTCATGCACAGACCTATGAGGTAGGTGATGATGGTCTCTGACTTACCGGAGCCTGTAGTTCCCGCAACCAGCATATGGGGACCGTCTGCCTTTTCGTAGAGATCAAGGCACATTGCGCCGTGCTCGTTCTTGCCGATGGGCACTCTCAGGTTCCTGGTGACGTCATTTCTGTCCACGTTCTGCCAGCTCTCTCTGATGCTGTCCTTCACATCGCCGTTCTCCACCTTCTCGGAGTTGAAGCCATAGAGCTCGAACAGTGTTACCATTGAAGGCACCTTGCCGTTTTCGGCGATACGGGTGTAGTAGATAGCGCTGAGCTGCTTGTATGCCAGGGCGAACCTGTCATCGTAGCTGTCGGGACCGAAAATGAACTTGTTGCTGAAGTATTTGTACTCGATAAGGTTATCGGTATCCTTGACCTTGTTGCGGTCGTTCTTGTCCTCGCTGAGGACGTTGAGGGTCTCACGGCTCAGCACGTTGTAGCGCAGGCTGACCTTTCTCTCGCCCTCATTGTCATGGTCGATATTGATGATGTTGCCGCAGTATTTGGGCAGCTTGTCCTTTACGGACTGTATGAATATGAAGGTAAGTCCCAGTGAGTTCACATAGGGCTCGCCCTCCTTCGGAACTTCGGGAAGGAACTTTGAGAAGCCTGTCTCCTTGATGTCATAGTCATAGAAAACCACGCATACCACCTGTGTAAGCTTGGAAGGCTCGGGAGCCGACTCGTCGCTGTCAGCGTTGCTGCGGCTGCGCTCGTTCATGAGGCTGAGAAGCTGTCCGAATACCACGCCCGAGCTCTCCTTGTCAAAGACGAACTGGGAAATGCCGTCGAAAAGCTCATTGGTGTGAGGCAGGTACTTGTAGTTCCTGAGCACCTCGTTCTGCTTCTCGGGGTCGTTCTCCTTATCGAAGAAGAACACGAACTGAAGGTCCTCGGGAGAATGGTAGTAAGCCAGCTCGAATACCACGTGCTGAATGAAGCTGTGAGAGGTCTCGGCATTGTCGGAAATAACGCCCAGAGCGCCGCAGTCCTTCAGGTCTATGAGGAGGGGGGGCTTTCTGCCCGTATCGCTCCTGAGGTAGTTGAAGCCTATGACCTCGCCGCCGTTCTTGTTGTCAACGCCCTTGTTGGCAAAGTTGTAGGCAAGGTCGGTGAGGAGGAACTTGTTCCTGTCCTGCTCCACTATCTCCTCGGGAGACATCTTCTTCAGCTTTCTGTTCTTCTTTGCAGAGGGCAGGAAAATGTCGATGCCGTCGCTGTCCTTCTTCATCTTGTAGTAGATGTCATAGTAGATATTGTCCGTCTTCTCGGACTTTATCTCGAACAGGGGCTTTACCTCGTCGGAGGTTCCGAGAGATATTTTCATGAAGTCGTTATCGTTCTGTGAGCGTGCGAATATCATGCCGTTTATCTCGGCAGTGTTGTGGAAAAGCTTGTCCATTGAGGGGTATACGCTGTTCAGGTATACGATGTCGCTCTCCTGCCACTCCTTGATGGTGCGGATTATACGGGAGATGTAGTTCTCGTAGTTCTCCTTCCACTCCGCAATGCTCTTCTTGTATTCGCTGCGCTTCTTCAGGTAGTTGTAGAGGGTGGTCACCAGCGAGACGATACCCATTGCTGCCGACATGAGGAGCATGGTATTTCCCATGGCTGCCGAGCCCTTTGCGAACTTCATAATGAGGAAGCGTGCGCCCACCATACCTCCCGTAGAGAGCACCGTGGGGATAATGACGTCAAGTATGGACGACTTGTCCTTTGTGGGCATCTCGTTAGGGGGGATTATATCTATGACAGAGGATTCTATAACATTGAGCCTTCGGGTACTGATATTGTATTCAAGAGAGTCGTTCTCCCTGAGGATATAGCTGCTTTCCTCATCGCCGAAAAGACCGTCAGCCCTGACAGTCCTGTCCATGGTTATGAGGATACAGCTTGAGGTGACGAAGCCCAGAGAGTCTATACCCAAATCGTATATTCTCTTCTGCTCATCGCCCTTCCCCACCCTGTCGTTGAGGTCGATGACACTGTGCTTTCCCTTTGCGGTATAGAGCACCTGTATCTCCTTGCGGGTCTTTATGTAACTCTCGAAAAGCTGAAAGCACTTCTCCAGCCCCTGAGTCTTTTTCAGTCCGTAGTATAATGATTCCAGAAAAGCCTTGAGGGTTATGTCCTTCAGCACGAGGAAAGAGAGCTCTCTGCTGTTGCCGTCACCGAATTCAAACCTTGCGGAGATCATTATCTCATTGTTTTTCATACTTCTGTTCCTTTGACATCATTTTTGAATGCGGAAAGGATATTGTCACGGATACTGTCTGTGTCCAGCGACCTTATCTTCTCCGTCTTTGAGATTATATCATTCTCCAGGGCGGAAAGGTCCTTTTTTTCACGTCCTGCCATGAAGTTGAGCCTGCTGAGATCCAGCTTGCTGCTGTCTATGACCTGAGGCTTTCTTATCTCAGCCTTTGCCTCGGGCATTGACTTTACGCTGAACTGAGGCTTCACAGGGCTTACGTTCACGCTGAGCCTTATCTCGGGCATTTCGGGAGCATTGAAGCTTCCCGCCTTTACCTCGGGACGATCGGGTTTACTGAGCTTCGGAGCCTTTATCTCGGGCATACCGAACTCTGTGTGCTTTATCTTCGGGACAGCCTTTACGTTCACCTTTGCGCTTACCTCGGGCTTGCGGAAGTCTGCAAGCTTTAGCGCGGGCATAGTCTCGTGGCGCTTCACCTCCGCCTTTACCTGCTGAGCCTCAAAGCTATGGAGCTTAGGTACTGCCGCAGATACTGCCCTGAGCTGCGGACGGCTCAGTGAGGGCATTGCAAAGTGCTTTGCCTCGAACTTCTTGACCGGGCGGCGCTCCACCCTGGGAGCACTGAGGGCTGCCAGCCTGAATTCCGCTGATGGAACTGCTGCCTTTGCGGGCACGTTCAGCCTTACCTGCTGCCTTTCGGGAGCTGTAAAGGCTGCGGACAATACTCCTGCCTTTGGCGGCATATCCAGCTTCACTGTCGAAAACTCCGGCTTTGCGAATTCTCTTGCCGTCATGACAGCCAGGCCTGTCTTTCTCAGCTCGGGAGACTTCCTTTCAGGGGCACTGAAGCTCCTGATGTCGAAGTCTGCCAAAGGCTTTTTTGCCAGCTGTACTCTCATGTCAGCGGCAGGACTCTCAAAGCCTCTCTGCCTGAATGAGGGGGCTGCTGTCTTTGAAATACTGATATTTTTTTTGAGTGGTACTGCGGCGGAAGCTGCTTTGCCTGATATACTGTCCATGAGCTCTCTGCTGATGCCTGTGCGGGCTCTCACAGAGGCTGATGAGCTTATGAAAGCAGAGATGTCGTTCTCCGAGATCCTTTTTGCTGCATAAACTGACATATCGGGCGTCTTTACCGGGGCCTTTTTAAGTTCTATCCTGCCTGTTCCCTTATTTTCAAAGGGTACAAGTCTGGGAGAACTTATGACTCTGATGGGACGGAGAGAGGGAGTGAACTTCTTTATGTCCGCTTTTTCTATCTGTTCCACCTTTTCAACAAAGGCAAGACGCTCCTTATAGAGTTTAAGTTCCCTTTCGTATATCTCAAGCTGCTCCTGTGTCATGAAAAGCTTTTCTTCTTCACTCAGTATCCTGAAAGCCATGTTATACCTCCGAAAACGTAATAAGTGCAGCCCCGTTATCCGTATATGGTACGGGACTGCACATACGGAAAACTTAGCCGCTGATGCTTGCTCCTAACTGAGCGTCCATGCTCTCGAACTGCTGTCTGTTCTGCTCGAGAAGGTCGGACATACCCTTGACAGCCTCGGGAAGGCTCTCTTCCACAAAGGTCTTGATGTCGCCGTCGATAAGTGTCTGGAAAGCGTCCTTTGCCTCGCCCTCCATATCAGCGAGAGCACTTGTGAGCGAACTGATAAGAGCTTCACCTGCCTGCTGATAAGCCTGTGAGATATTGTTCATCTCCTGAACTGCACTTACAACTGATTCATTTACGATTCTGCAACCTGCCATTTTCAATTACCTCCCTTTTTAGTTACCATCGCTGCTGTTCTGTGAACCGAGCTGGTCATCAAGGCCGTCGCCGTCCTTCGGGATAGCGTCGTTGATACCGTTAAGGATATTTCTGAGCAGTTCGATAATATCCTTTACAGCCTGACCTGTTGCAGGCTCTATCTTGTTTGTGTAGAATGTCTGGAATCCCTGTGCAGCGCTTCCGCTGAAGCTTCCGGGGATAAGACCGCTTACCACTCCGTCCAGTCTTGTGTAAAGGGAGTTTGTGGTCGACTCATACTCCTCTACTGCACTCAGTGCAGCACTGATCATTTCGGGTGTGATATTAACTGTACCCGTACTTCCCATTGGCATAATTGTTTCCTCCTGTTAATTAAATTTGATGCTTTGTACAAGCTCATCATACTTGTCGAATACACTCTGATAATACGGCGTCTTGACTATCTCATCAAGGGTAGCGGATATCTGTCCGATAACGAGGATAAGGTCTTCGACGGGCTTCAGGAGCATATCTTCCGCCGTGATCTCGATAGCGTGTCCTGCGGGAGTATCAAGAGCTTCCGTGATGTCCTTATACATCTGTTTCAGCTTGTCTCTTAGATCTTCCGCCCTTTTTTTAAGTGCAGCCATATCTGAAGCCGCCTTTTCAAAAGCCGCACTGTCCAGTTTTATATCCTGATCCAGGCCCAATAATTACTCACCTCCGCCTTTCGCTTCCTTTACCTTTTCAAGGAAGCTCTTTCTTATTTCAGGTGTAAGCAAATTACAAAGCTGCTCTGCCTCCCCGTACTCCCCTATATCGGTACAGCACTGTATACGGAACGTCACAGCGGTAATATCGCTTGGATCCTTGATCATAGCATTTCTGAAGAACTTTATAGTCTCCTCATACTTCTGCTTATAGTCCTCGGTGCCAAGCTTCATGCAGGCATTTGCCTCGCTGTAGATTCCGATATATCTGTTATGAGCGCTTTCGCTGCTCTGTAATTTCCGTGCATAGTCAATGACCTTCGCAAAGTCACTTTTAAGGGTATATGCTCCCACATAGAGCCTGTTGACCTGGTCTGTGTTGTCGGGAGTGAGCTCATAGCTGCTGTTTCCGTCCAGCTTGTACTCCTCCTCGGGAGCCTCCTCTTCGCTGCCGATGACGGTAAGGAAGTCTCTTCCGCCCTCCTCATCGGGGTCGATGCTGTCAGCCAGCTCCTCAAGACCGTATTCACCCAGCTCGTTTTCGATGCGTATCCTGTCGTTCTCGATCATTTCCTCAACGTCGTATTCCGTGAGTCTGATCTCGCTGTAGTCCTTGGGGACTATCTCAAATCCGTGGTTGAATGAGGATACGGGGTTCAGCGCCGCATTCAGGCACTCAATGGTCCTGTCGGCGTCCTCCAGCTGGAGCCAGAGCTCCGCGGCGCTTATGTATGTCTCAGCGACCTCCTTCACGGAAGGTCTGAGAGTATCAAGAGCCTTCACGAGAAGTGCCAGAGACTTCTTCATGTGCTCATTGTCCTTGTCCTGCTCGTAGATCCTAAGCTCTAAGGAAACGCAGTCCATATAGTAATCCATGGATTGAGCAGCGTATCTTGCGGCTATGCTAAGCTCACGCTTTGCTGCCTCAAGCCTTCCCGCCTGACAGAGCAGTCTGAAGGCGTACTGATAGCCTGTGTATTCCGAGGGAGCTATGAGCTTCATCTGATTGCAGACCTCAAGTCCCTTTCTGACGTCATTCTTCATGCCGTAGATAATAGCCTTGCGGCGCATTATGTCCATATCAATGCCGATTATCGCCTCAGCCTTGCTCAGGTTCACCAGAGCGTCGTTGTATCTGCCTATATCGAAGCAGATGATACCGAGAAGGTTATAGAGCTGTACCGTATTTTCGGGAGTGCAGCCCAGCTCCTCAGCCTTGGCAAGGTTCTTGACGGACTCTCCCGCCTTCTCTGCGGAGGCATAGGCATAGCCCAGATTGAAGTATCTGTTGCCGTTATTTGGCTCAAGCTTCAGTGCTTTTTTATAGTAGTCGATGGCATTATCATAGTCCTCCAGCGACATACAGGCGTTTCCTGCGCACTGGTAGGCGTCAGCCTCCTTTGAAGCCAGCTGTATTGCTTCCTTTGCTAAATTGAGAGCCTCGCGGTTCTGACCGTTCATGAATGCAAAGCGTGAATCCGCCATGAGCTGCCGGGCTCTTTCCTGATTTGATGTCATTTATTCGACTCCTTTCGGTTTAAAATATCCATTTATGTCATTATAAGCTGTTTTATATCAGTTTTCCGTATATGACACCGGTATGATGTGAAGTTCAGCGGATCCTCTCACTTTGACTGAGAGGCATACTGTTCAAGATATTCTCTGCACTTTTTTGAGAGCACCGAGGAGCTGAGCTCCCCTGAGCTGTGCTTTTCCAGGAGAAAAGCAGCAAGGTCGCCGAAGCCCTTCATGCTGTGGTGGAGGATCACGCTGCCGTCAGCCGTTCTTATCTCCACAAAGTAATTGACTCCGTACTTATAGTTCCTGCGCTCGGTGCAGGTAATGCTCTTTATATCGCTTAGTCTGAAATCGTATTTCCTGCCTGTTCTTGATGACGAATAAAAGCTGTCGCCCTCTGCCCTGAGAAAGAACAGTGCCGTGGGGCAGATGACTGCGGCAGCATAAGCCGCCAGCAGTACCAGCACGAGTATTGAAAGCGCCTTCATATTGGTGAATATGAGCGTGAACACGCTCAGTGCCGCAAAGAAGGCAAGTATGAGCAGGGGCACTGCAAGGTCCCCTGCGCCGTATCTTACCGTGATCTTATCATTCATATCTGTTCATCTTATGCGGAGACTGCGTCCTTGTAGGCGTCATAGCCCTCGCCTGTTGCACCCTTCAGCAGCTCTATTCCGTGGTCGATCACGCCGTCTATGAAGTCGGCTCCCATGCCCTTCAGTATCGTCCTTATGGTAATGGGATTTCCGCTCCTTCCAACATTTGCCTTTCCGTACATCCAATCAAACTTCCAGCTGCCTCTGCCCTTGTTGAGACCGTTGATCTTGAGAGGCGGTATGTGCTTGCCGAGATAATCGCCAAGACCTGCGAAGAGCACACCTGTTCCGAAGGAGAACAGTGCGTCGGAAATATATTGTCCAATGGAGATATTGTCTCCCTTGATGAATTGGTCACCCAGATTTGTAAGTACCGAGGTGATGGTGTCGCCTGCGCCGCTTACCAGCATGGTCTGTACCAGTGACAGCTCAGCTACGCCGGAGATCGCAGATACTGCGCTTCCGAGACCGCCTGTGATGAGACCGCCGAGAGCTCCGCCGAAGGCGCCGTTCTCAAGTCCCTCCAGGAAGGTGCTGTTAGGCGACACGGCGCCGACTATGCCTCCCATTATTCCTCCCACGACGGTGCCTATCAGCACTCCCTTCGCAAGAGTTACAGCCAGAGCTGCCAGAGGTCCCAGAGCCGTTCCGCCGCTGACAACGATCACAACGATGGCAACTGCGACCAGAATTACCGTGGCGATGGCTTTCCAGTGATCCTTGCACCATTCGCCCACCTTCTTGAGTCCGTCGCCCACCTTGTCCCAGAATGTCTTTTCCTTTTCGCACTCCGGTCTGAGGTATTCATATGTATCGTAAAAATCATTTTTACTGTCGGTTATGGCTTCGGCGGCGTCCTCGTCTATTTCCTCGACATCATCGAGAAACTGCTCCGTCATGTCAGCAGCCTCGCTGAGAAGATCCGCCTTTGCCTCCTGAGTATCCGAGGAAGATCTCAGTGAATCAATGACCTGAGAAAGGTCACATATACCGCTGTCTATGGCAGCTGCACGGCGTCCAAGGTCTTCGACGTCGTCTCTGTAATCCCTGACCGATGATTTCAGGTCTCTCAGGATCCACGGCATCATGTTCGCCTTGCCCGAATATAAAGCTATCGTTGCCATATCGCTCACCCCTTTTTTACTTTTTTATCATCTGCGTTCATTGCCGCAGAACTTTATATCATGTTGAAAAATAATTCCCGTATTCGTTCAGGCTCAGTCTTCCTCGTCCATCCTGCGCCTGTAATACTCCATATCAAGAGAGGCATTGTACTTTGTGCTGCGCCATGAGTCAGCCTCAGAGTTGGTTATGCGGATAGCCTGCTCCAGATCGATTATCCTGCGCTCTGCGTCCCTGATAGCCCCCTCAAGCTGGGTTATCCTGTTGTCCACATTGGTCTTCTGTGACCTGAACTCATTCATTGAGGCAGTGAGAGTGCTCCTTGTCCTGGTCATCTCGTCGCTGAAAACGATGTTAAGGTTTACCGAGGGCGTATCTGACGCCGCTGCCATACCGCGGAAATTATCGGTAGCATCCTCCATATCGTTTGCCACGGTACTGAGGCTGTCTGTCAGGTCGTCCTCACACAGGACAAGTCCCTCCAGCTCGAATGAAGCCCTTTGATGCCTGCGAAGCTGAGCGTTGAGGTCGTTGAGGTCCGCAAGCACCTGATTTTTTTCCCGTGCAAGGTCATTGACACGGTTCTCGCAGCTGTTTATTCCCGAACAGGCGTCGTAATAGCGATTACGTGCCTGATTGTAGTAATATTCGTTGTCCATGCGCTTACCTCCCGATAAAGCTTGTATTGCATATCCTGTCCCCCTGCGAGAGGGAGCTTCGGAAATATCCGTCTGATCATAATGCCGTTTATACCTATATCAGGTCAATCCGACAAATCATTCCCAAAAATGACGATAATTATCAGTGATTTTTGAGCATATCAATAAATTATATATGTATCATTTTACCATATTTCACCTCAATAGTCAAGTCAATAAATATATTTCGCCTGCCATTTCTTGCGGTATTTATCTCGGAGGCTGAGTGACTTAAAAGAGATGATCGCCTTCATACCGTCGATCCTGCTCTTCGGGCACGGCTGCTCAAAGTAAAATAAAGTTACAAATGTCACTGAGATCGTTACATTTGTCACCGGAAATGTTACAGCTATCATCTGTAAATCAGCCGCATTTTGCGGTAATATATAGTTACGACAGCTTCAGCCCGGGCTTCTGCGGACGGATCATTGACAACGCCGTGAAACCGTAATATAATTGTTAATGGCAATTCAGAAGATGCAAGGAGCAAGAGAATGTATACTTTTTACAAGACAGCACGTTTTATCCTCGGACCTGTGTTCAGGCTCATGTACAGACCTGTTATCATAGGCAGGGAGAATATCCCCTCCGACGGTCCCGCCGTCATCGCAGGGAACCATAAACACGCTTTTGATCCGATCCTTATAGATATTTCAACAAGACGCGTCGTAAGGACCCTTGCCAAAAAAGACCTTCATGATTCAAGGTTCGGCTTCCTTTTCAGAAGTGCAGGGACCATTCCCGTGGACCTCCATGCGAAGCACAATCCCGCCGCCCTTGAGGCTGCGGTGGCTGCTCTGGAACAGGGAGAGCTTGTGAATGCATCCCCCGAGGCAAAGCGCAACTACACCAAAGAGCTGCTCCTGCCATTCAAATTCGGAGCGGCAGTCATGTCGGCGCGCACAGGAGCTCCAATAGTCCCCTATGCCATCGCAGGTGATTACTCGCTTTTCCCGAAGCACAGACTTACCGTGATATTCGGCAGATCGCTGGAAGCAGGCGGAAGTCCCAGGGATACCAACAGAAGACTGTATGATGAGATAGCCGGTCTTCTCAGAAAGGCTATGTCTGAGGACGAGCTGAAGCATAAACACTTTACATCTTATGAAAGCTGGGAAAAAAATGAAAAGACATCTTGGGTATCCTGAATGCACTATATATGAGCTTGTGGAAAAAACGGCGGAGAAGTACCCCGGGTACTGCGCTATCAACTACTTCGGAAAGAAGATCTCATATCAGAGATTTATGGCAGAGATACGGAAATGTGCTGCTGCACTGAAAGCGGCAGGCGTAAAGAGCGGAGATTCGGTATCTGTATGTATGCCCAATACTCCCGAGGCTGTTTACCTGTTCTATGCTGTCAGCATGACAGGCGCCGTTGCAAATATGATACACCCCATGTCCGCCGAGAATGAGATAGTCCGCTTTGTAAAGCTGACCGAGAGCCGTATCATATTCGCAGTTGACCTTATCAGCGACAAGATCGAAAGGGTCATGGAGCAGTGTAAAGGGCTCAGCGCCGTTAAAGTCAGCGTCAGCGAAAGTATGCCTCTCCATATAAAGGCAGGCTATGCGCTCACCAGCAAGAAAAAGCCGCCGAAGAGCAGTATCCGCGACTGGAACAGCTTCATCGGCGGCGGCAAAGGCGTTACCGCAGGGGTACACCACAGCGCTCCCGACGATACGGCAGCTATCCTCTACAGCGGCGGCACCACAGGCCGTCCCAAGGGCATAATGCTCACAAATCTGAACTTCAACGCTCTTGCTCTCCAGAGCATAGAGGCGTGCGGCGGGCTAAAGGCGGGTATGAAGATGCTGTCCGTTATGCCTGTTTTTCACGGCTTCGGTCTCGGCGTCTGCATACACACCATGATGGTGCTGGGAGGCACGGCAGTCCTTCAGCCCAAGTTCTCGGCAGCAGAGTTCCATAAGCTGCTTTTCCGCTACAAGCCCGATATTATCGCAGGAGTTCCCGCCATATACGAAGCTATGATAGTCAACAAAAGCTTTGACGGCAAGAAGCTGGATTTCCTCAGGTGTATAGTCTCGGGCGGAGATTCACTTGCGCCCTCGACCAAGAAGAAGCTCAACGCCATGCTCGCAGAACACGGCTGCAAGGTCAGGGTGAGAGAGGGCTACGGTCTCACGGAATGTGTTACGGGAAGCTGCCTTATGCCCGATGGGTACAGCGACCTTAACAGCGTGGGACTTCCCTACCCCGATACCTTCTACAAGGTAATGGACAAGGACGGCAATGAACTGCCTTTCGGCGAGGAAGGCGAGATAATACTCCGCGGTCCCACGGTAATGAAGGGATATTACAAGGAACCCGAAGAGACAGCCGAGACTCTCAGGAAGCACAGCGACGGATATACATGGCTCCATACGGGAGACATCGGCTGTATCGGAGAAAACGGATATGTTTACTTCCGTCAGCGCCTGAAAAGAATGATAGTATCAAGCGGCTACAACATCTACCCCCAGAACCTTGAGGAGGTCATCAGCTCACACAGTGAAGTGGTCATGTGCGCTGTGGTAGGCGTACCCGATAAGCTGAGAGGCGAAAAGGTCAGAGCCTGCGTGGTCCACACAGAAGGCGCCGACGAGGAGAAGCTCAGGGCAGAGCTCATGACTATGCTCAAAAAGGAAGTTGCAGCCTATGCCCTCCCCCGTGAGATACTGTTCTACGATTCCCTTCCAAAAACACTTGTGGGAAAGATCGCATATAATGAGCTGAAAAATGCGGGGTGAGAGGTATGATGAAGAACAATACCGTACTGCTGGTCCACCCCGAGATCTCACGCACCAAGTATAATTTTGCAGGCATAATCGACAATGAGCCACTTGAACTGGAGTACATCTGTACTGCTCTTGAAAATGCAGGATTTGAGCCCCATATCTGGGACGGTCAGGTGGAGAAGGTGCCTTTTATCAGTAAACTGCATGAGCTTCAGCCCGCTGCGGTATATATCTGCGGCAGGACAAGACAGGAAAGCTTTATGAAGGAGTACGCCCGCGCATCAAAGAAAAGCGGCGCAATTACCATGATAGGCGGTCAGCACGCTCAGCGCTGCTATAAACGCTTCTTCAAAGACTACACAGACTTCATATTCACCGGCTACGGTCCGCAGCTCATCGCCGATGTGCTGTGCGGGAAGGAGCCTGCTTCTGTCAGCTCCCTTTGCTATAAAAAGGGGGGGCAGATGGAACGTGAACAATGCTGTTCCCCACGACATACGCACTCTTCCGCGTCCCGACCGTACATACTTCTATGAGCATCAGGACCGCTACCGCTACCTTGAACTGCTGCCTGCGGCTCATGTGCGCACCGCCTACAGCTGTCCCTACAGATGCAGCTTCTGTATCAGGAACAGGCTGAACTGCGGAGTGTACGCTCAGCGTGATATAGCTGACGTTGTCGACGAGATAGCAGAGATACGCTGCGAAAACATCTACATCATAGACGATGATTTTCTCTTTGACGAAAAGCGCCTTGAGAAGTTCGTTTCACTGGTAAAGGAGAGGAATATACGCAAGCGCTATGTATGCTACGGCAGAGCCGATTTCGTTGCGGCTCACCCCGGGCTTATGAAAAAGCTGGCTGATATAGGGCTTTACTATGTGCTCACCGGCATTGAAGCCGCAGACGACAGACACCTTGCCTCCTACAGCAAGCGCTGCAATAATGAGATCAACGAGAAAGCCGTTAAGCTCCTCAACTCACTGGGTGTGAACATGATGGGTATGTTCATAGTGGATCTTGACTTCACTGCCGCTGATTTCCGCAGCATATGGAAATGGACGGTCAGAAACAGACTTAAACACGCGGCTGTATCCATATTCACTCCCGAGATGAATACGGAGCTTATCAGGGAATACAGGGACAGGCTCATTACCCGTGACCCGTCTCACTGGGACTATCTCCATGTTGTGGCAAAGCCTTCAAAAATGTCCGTGAGAAGATACTATTTCCACTATCACATACTGCTGATACGCCTGTTCCTGCGTGCATGGAGACAGGGTATCTACGATTTTATCGACTACAGATTCTTTATCAGCTCAATGGTGAAGAACCTGTTCAGATTCGGAGGATAAAAATGTCAGAGATCTATAAAAATCCCGTAAAAAAACTGATCCCCAGCAAGCTGGAGACGGGCTATCAGCAGCTCATGTACAAGCTGCTGGGCAAGCATATCCCGAAAAGCATGACTCCCAATCAGATGACAGGGGTAGGCGTTCTCGGCGGTATCTTCGCCATTATATGCGCTGCCCTTTCAAATATCACCCCCTGGTTCCTGATAGGCACTATCTTCGGTCTGTTCGTACACATGACCGCTGATGTGCTTGACGGCTATGTGGCAAGATCACGGGGAATGTCCTCAAGAGCAGGAGCCTATTTCGACCTCATCTCAGATGTTATGATCTCCACCTTTCTGCTGCTGGCATTCGGTCTCTCGCCCTATGCCCACCTTGCTCCTGCGGCATTTGCCGCACCTCTCTACGGCGTTATGAACGTCACCATGATGAACTACATCATATACTACAACGAATTCCAGTTTCCCCGTCTCGGACCCATAGAGGCTCATATCGCCTACTCTGCATTCTGCATTATCGCAATGATCTTCGGTCAGAGGTCACTTTTCAGTATTTTCGGTATCGGTGTTATGGGCGGAGATATACTACTGGTCATAGGTCTTGTGCCTATGTACTATGAGATGTTCAGAATGGCATTCACACTCTTCCGCAGACTGAAGGAATTCGACAAGTGAAAGATATATATATCGTGCTGATAAAGGCACACACTGGACTGGGAGCAGCCGCCCGCAGGCTAACTCATTACCCTTACACTCATATTGCATTAAGCCTTGACCGCTCCATGACCGATTTCATCAGCTTCTCGCGCAGGTATCATTTCTTCCCCTTTGAATCGGGCATAACACATGAATACCGCCATTACTACGCCTTCGGGAAGCATAAGGATTTCAGAGCAAAGATATTCCGCCTATCGGTGGATAAGGAGCATTACGAAGCTGTATTGTCCTATATTGCGGAGTGCATGAATGACAGAGATATGTGCTTCAACCTTTTCTCCATGGCGACTATGCCGATCATCGGAGGCTTCCGCATACCGCACACCGAAAACTGTATGTCATTCACCGCAAGGTGTATAGAGCTGAGCGGCTGCGCGGAACTCAGGCGCCCCTTCTGGAAGTATTCCATAAAGGACATGGACGAACTGCTGTCGGAGCACCTGCTGTTCGAGGGCAGAATACGAAGGCGTAATGCACCTGATGACGGCTATATGACGCCCTTCACTCCCATAAGATTCCTGAGGGGAATGATAAAGCTTTTCGCAGAGCTTACAAAAAGGCTTTTTACATGTCACGGTGCAAAATGAACGAACAAATAAAACCAAATATCAGAAAAAAGCTGTGAGAATAACTCACAGCTTTTTTATTTGTCTGTATCAGTTTTATACTCTGTTTATGGATCAGCAGAATTATGACCTCTTTCTCTGATCCATATATTCCTTCATTGACATAATATTTTCCCTTGTAGTCGAAACATAGGCATAGTACGCAAGTATATTTGATGCATCGACTGCATTTATCCTGCCGTCAGAGTCTACATCGGCAGCAAGCTTCTGCTCCTCGGTGTATCCGCCTTCCTTATTGGTAGATATGCGGGCATAGTATGCAAGAACACTTGAAGCGTCAACAGCGTTGATCCTGCCATCACCATCCACATCTCCGAGGTTGTAATCAATTTGAGTTGCCGGTGATGTAGTAGTCGTAGTGGTTTCATTTATGTCTGTAACAGTTGTTGTAGTATCAGATGATGTTGTGGTGGTTTTGTCATTGGTAGTAGTTGTTGTAGTTGTGGTCGATGATGTTGTGGTAGTTTTATCCCTGGTAGTAGTGGTTGTAGTTGTGGTCGATGATGTTGTGGTAGTTTTATCCCTGGTAGTAGTGGTTGTAGTTGTGGTCGATGATGTTGTGGTGGTTTTGTCCCTGGTAGTAGTGGTTGTAGTTGTGGTCGATGATGTTGAAGTGGTTGTTGAAGTGGTTGATGTTGTAACTATCTCTGCTTCTTCTACGATAACCACTGTATTATCGTTACTGCCGCCGCTTGTAATCTTACCGTTTTCAACAGTAAATGTTACGGGATCAGCAATGCTGTATCCGTCGGGAGCTGCCAACTCTTCGAGCGTATAGGTTCCGTCCTCAAGTTCAACCTTGGTTTTCTCTTTTCCCGAGATCCACACAAGACTTGTTCCGACACTGTTGATTGCTGCACCGCCGTTTCCGACTTTGATCTGTCCGTCCTTGAAAACAACAGGATCTCCGTTGACGTCTTTACCTGTCAAAGACATTTTGACGCCCTGAACGCCGTTTTCGCCGGACATATCTACATTATCCAAATAAATTGCTGCAAGTTTCTGAGTTGTTGTAGTTGTCGCAGAAGGGACCTGGGTCGTAGTGGTCGATGTTGTAGTAGACTTATTTGCAGTGGTAGTAGTCGAGGTTGTTGATGTTGTTGTAGGCTTGTTTGTAGTGGTGGTTGTAGTAGAGGTGGTTGTAGTAGAGGTGGTTGATGTTGTGGTAGGCTTATTTGCAGTGGTGGTTGTAGTAGAGGTGGTTGATGTTGTGGTAGGCTTATTTGCAGTGGTGGTTGTAGTCGAAGTGGTCGATGTTGTGGTAGTTTTATTTGTAGTGGTGGTGGTATAATTGATCGGCGCCCAGACCGCTGTAACTGTTGTGCTCGCGTCAAAGGAAACTGTATCACCGGCAGCATAGACTGTATCGCCTATCTTCCAGCCTGCGAACTCCTTGCCCTCGGGAGCAGTGAAGCCGCACTCAGGCAGAGCAAATTCCGCAAATGCTGTAACAGAGGCATCTTCCATTGTACCGCTGCCTCCGTCGGGGGCAAATGATACTGTGATCTTATTAGTTCCCGTTGCTGTGAACTGATATGTGACTATTATAGACTTTCCGTCCTCCATAGGCAGTATCCCTGCGGGCTTGCCGTTTACTGTGGCAGTTATGTCGGTGAGATCATCAGGGAATACATATCCGTCCTCAGCCGAAACAAGCACACGGACTGTATATTTATTGCCTGCCATGAATTTAGCCCCCGGAGGCATTACATCGCCCGAAACGTCATCATCTGCCCAGTTCATGCCGTCTGTGCCGTAGTCCGCTATATCTGAGTCAGTACAGAGGACAGCGCCCTCGCCCGAAACTGTTGCGGTTTTTACGGGGAGCTCCGGCGCATTTGGTGCGACTACATCTGTGATGTCGACCCTGTAGATTGGCTCTGCCTCCTCACTTGCGGGAGTCTTTACAGTCTTGGTATAGAAAGGCTCGCTCTGTCCTTTTACCTTGACATATACCGTATATTCGGTATCTGATCTGAGCTTACCGATACCTACGCCGTTTATCTCGGCAAAGGTATACCAGTTCTCCTGATCCACGCTGTAGAGGTAAGTGGGAGCACCTGTGGGCTCCTGCCACATTGCATTATACATATCCTGTATCAGGAATGTATGTGCATCGAGGGCTTTGACGTTAAGATCACTCAGATAATACGCCATAGCTCTGCGACCGTCGGGAGCCTCATAGCCATGGAAAGTCGATGTCTTTCTGTAATCTGAAATATCGACCCAAAATTCAAGTGAGCCGTCTTCGAGGAGTTTGCCTGAGTTTCTTGCGCCCATACATAATTCAGATGTACCGTCAACGCCGTATATCTTTGTATAAGCAACAGTCTGTTCTGTAGGCTCGGCAAAAACGTAATTCTCGTTGGGTCTCAGACGTACAGAGAGTAAGTATGCTCCGCCGTACACGAAAACATCATCACCGCTGAGCTTTTTTCCTGTAACGGCGTCTATCCAGTATGTGTTACTCATGTCTACCGTGTATTCATTACTCATAGCTTTAAGGTCTGAGAGCGAATCCCATGCCGTTGTACCCGGTGTAGGGAAAGTAAGATATTTAAGGTTATAATTCTCGGCTTTTATCAGATTTCTCTTATAATAAGCAGCAGAGCCGGAGGTAGTTTTGCTTATCTCAGCAAATTCTCCGCTTCCGCTTATCTTATCTCCCTTGCCGTTGAGCCAGCCGCCACCGTTGGGAAGCCTATGAGCTGCGACAACATCGCCGAATTTTGAGCTGAGATACAGCTTGCTGAGTGACTCACAGTCGGCAAAGAAGCTGTTCATATTTTCAGCATTGACTGTATCAAGACTTCTCAGATCAAGCTCCTTTAATGCCGTACAGCCGCTGAACATACTGGCTAAGTCAGTGCAGTCTGATGATGCGAAAGCCGTACCGCTGATAGATTCGAGGGCTTCACATCCGCCGAACATTCCAGCCATTGTCATGACCTTTTCAAAGCTGAACTTTCCGAGATCAATTTTTTTCAGAGACTGACAGCCATAGAACATATACTCCATTGTTGTGACATTCGTTGTGTTAAATCCGCTGAGATCAATGTTTTCCAGAGCTGAACAGATACCAAATGTGTAATCCATACTGTCTACCTTGCTTGTATCCACACCTGTCAGATCAAGATTTATCAATGAATAGCAGCCATAGAACATATTCGACATTGACGTCATTCTGCTTGTATCCACATTGGAAAGATCTATATCTGTACAGTTTGTATACCCTTCAAACATACATGAACAGCTGTCTACGAATTTAGTGCCTTCCTGAGCGGCTATCTTTTTTACAGAGGTTTTCTTCTCAAAGCGTCTTATTGTTTCCCTGTCAACAACGTTTTTCAGCGTCAGGAGACCTGTTGTGCTGTTGTATGTGTAACAATCCGTTGCAGGCATGAGAGCATAGTCCCTGATATAGGTGTTTTTGCCGCTGTTTGAGATAACAGCATAGGTGTCCGTTCCGCTGATTATAGTATCCGGAGCCATGACGTTTGACCAGCCAAACTCACCTTGCTGTAAGCGGGCATCAGAAGTCAATCCTGAACATCCTTTTCCCAAAGTTAGTTTTTTAAGAGAACTACATCCATAAAACATAGCACTTTGAAAATCTGTGCCTGATTTTATGGTAAAGCTGCTCAGATCAAGCTCCTCAAGAGATTTACAGGAATCGAACATCTGCTGCATATTTACAGCACTACCGGTATCCCAGCCCAAAAGGTCAAGCTTTTTCAGAGAAGTGCAATTATTGAACATCGCTCCAAACCTCTCGCAGGAGCTCACATCAGCCTTTGAAAGATCCATTTCGGTACAATTTACAAAACTATCAAACAGAAAAGAGCCTTGAGTTATCTTCGTCCCCTCTTCTGCAACTACTTTTTTGACCTTACTTTTGTCTTTGTAATTTAAAATCTCCGATCTGACATTCAGGTTGATCAAACCTTTCAGCGAAAGCACACCCGTGCTTTCGTCAAATGTATATGCGTCCGACGCATACACATTTGCAGGCTTTTGCAGGAACCCTCCGCCGAACCGGGGCGGCGCTGCCCCCGTCGTCAGTGCCGCTGCTATCGCCAAAGCAGCAGCCCTTTTGATGATCTTCTTCATTTTTCGTCCTCCTTAAAAAAATAAAAACGTACACAGGACAGAATTATCCCGTGTACGAATCAAACAATGTGAATATCCGCTGTAAAGCCATTGCTTACATAGACTGAATATGATTTACACATATGAACTGCCCCCATAATTTCACGCCATATCATGTAAAAATATTTGTATTTATTATAGCATTTTTACCATGAATTGTCAAGAATGAATCTATATTTTTGATATGTGTAAGTTTGTTTTACAAATAACGACACCATTTGCAGTTGACAAACGGCTGAAAACAGTGTATAATATTATTCGGAGCATTTCGGCTCCCCACCTCACTCCCTCATTATATGGGGGCGTAAAGGTTTCGACGGGGGTCTTGAAGTGTGATAAGCGAGCGGAGAATGGCGTGATCTCCATAACCTGCGCCACGTTTAAATATAAACGCAAGAAATAACATTACAGTTTCTAGAAATAGCGAACTGGTAGCTGCTTAAGTCAGCTTCTGTCCACCGAGGGAGTACCGCGGCTCTCGCTTGGGCATCGATCAGCGGTGAACGACTGACGGAAGTGTCCGTGTCCGCCAGTTGTATACGGACTACCTGCACCCGCAGCCCGTTTATCGGCGGCTCGTACAGGGAATCATAATAGGTAAAATACGCTCGTAGAAAGTTGCATGAACGGACTTTCGGACAGGGGTTCAATTCCCCTCGCCTCCACCAGAAGCAAGGCTCGCAAACGGCTTAGAATAGCCATTTTGCGAGCTCGTTCTTTTTAAAAAGTGCTCTCAACCACTTATTGACCACTTATTTTTTTATTTAACAATATCAGACGCTCCGCAGAGTTTTGTCTCTGCGGAGATTTTTTATGCCATAGTCTGCCCCATATTTTCTTCTTCAAGCTCGTCCTCATCTTCGTCAATGTCGGGTTCAGCCTCCTTTGCGGACTTAGGTTTAGCGTCTTTCCCCTCTCGGGTAAATCTCAGTGCATTTGTTATGGCATCGCAGTTTCGTGCTCTTGCCTCCTGGAACATATGAGAGTACAGATTCAAGGTAGTTCCTACGATGCTGTGTCCCATATCGGCTGACACGGCTACTACGTCTATGCCCTCGTAGATGAGAAGTGAAGCGTGAAGGTGCCGCAGTGAATGTATGCCACGGAAGGGGATGTCAATCTTCTCACAGTAGCTTTTCAGATACTTGTACGGCATTTCCGGATACATGGGTGAACCGTTCCACTTGGTGAACAGCCTGTCGTGGTCCTCCCACTTCGTTCCCAGCCGACGAGCTTCTTTTCTCTGCTCCTTGCGGTATTTCTTCAGCATATCCATTACGTCATCGGGGAACTTCGCCACTCGCTGAGACTTCTTTGTTTTGGTAGTATCGGTGTAGATTCCTTTCGCAGGAGTGTAATGGGAAGTTCTGCGGACTCTTATGGTGTTGTAGTCAAAGTCGATATCCTTCCACTCAAGTCCCAGCATTTCACTTCGTCGGAATCCGCTGTATATTGCCAGTGTGATATAAACCTGAAACCACATAGGCTCATAGCCCAGATCTTCAAACAGCTTCTTTACTTCGTCAAGGGTGTATATCTCCTTTTCTTTCTGCTCCAATTTGGGTATCACAACTCTGCTGCACGGATTGTCAGTCAGCATTCCCATACGGATAGCGTAGCTGAATATGTCGCTGATGAAGCTCAGGTGATGTATAGCCGTCTTTCGTGACAGCGGCTTGCCTGTGACCATGTGTCTGCCGTTCACGATAAGGTCGGTGATGAACATTTGTATGTCTCGGGACGTTATCTTGTCCATACGCTTGTGTCCGATGGCAGCGTAGATACGCTTGGTGACCTGCCGCATTTTTGAAAATGTTGTCGGTCTCAGGTTGACCTTTGCGTACTCATCAAACCACTGCTCGGCAAATGTCTCGAACTTGACCGCCGATGTTATCTGACCTTTCTTGCACTCCTCCTCGAACAGCACCGCCTGTTTGTTGACTTCTTTGTCGATCTGACGAGGTGTCATGCCGGGTTCAGGATAGTAGCTTTTGTACTGATTATGCTGCCTTCCGTAAATATCGTAGCCGCACGATACTTTTATCTCGAATGAACCATTCGGTCTTTTTCTTATAGTCGCCATATATTTTCCCTCCTTCATAAATATGGCGCGTTTTTGCCAACGACATCATACCACAACTCGGTGCGGAAGTCCAGAAAAAACGCGCCATTTCCACTATTTTTTTACGCAGTCTCGCCACGCAGATATTTCAGGAATAATTCCTTGTTGATAAGATATTTGTTGCCTGCCATGATGTGCGGCACCTGACCGCTCAGGCACATCTGGCGGACTCTGTACTCGGTCAGCCCTTCCACCAGAGCTGCCGCCTGCTTTATGGTAAGCATTACGATTTTAGTCTCTGTTTTGTTTTCAGCCATTTAATCATACTCCTTCTCATTGTCTTTATCTCGTTTCCTGTGTGATTTGAATTGTTCACTTTTATCATTCCTTTACTTAGAATTAAAGGGTACGGTGAATTACCGTACCCTTGATTAGTGTTAAGGGTATAGTTTTTCACGATACCCTTATTGCAAAGGATGTCACGTTTAGGGACACCCTTTGGTGATTGAGATGCCGTCACGTTTTGTTACTTCGTCTACTGACCGAACGAATTGTTCACACCCGCCCCGAATCAGGGCAAGTGCAGGGCGGTGAACGCGGCGGTGCTGTTGACAAAGTGGTGTTTTCGGACATAAAAAAGCAGCCCGTAGTTTTTACCAGGCCGATTTGCAAAGATTTGGCAGTATAAACAGCCCCTTTCATAGGCATTTTACAAGTCTTTTTAAATTCAGGGCGCACGCCGATAAGAGGCATTGCTCAGCGACGCGTTCAATGCCCCTTTTGCGTGTTCGTGTCAGATTATGATTCGCCTTTTGATGTGAGAAGTTTCCCTCACACCATATTTTCCGCAGCCGCATGGCAGCACGGTATTCAGGCGTACCTATATTCTTCCGTTGAATTGATCTTGCTTTTTCATGCAGCGTACGATCTATCATTCGTGGATTTTTCGTGTGTCCATTACATTGTTCTCTGTACGGGCAGGATAAACAGTCTGCTTTTTTTGCTGTATATCTTTTCCGTCTGTCCTTTTTTCTATATCCTGAATAGCGCAGCACTTTGCCAGCCGGGCAAACATAAATGTCCTGCTCTTCATCGTAGGTAAACACTTTGGGATCAAAAGTCGGTTCATAATTCGGTGTTCCGGACCGAGTACGTTCAGGTATGAAAGTTTTTATATTTCTGTTCAGCATAGCATTATGTACTTCACCGCTGTCATAGCTCGCATCTGCGCATATCGCTTCTGTTTTCATTTCAAATTTGTCGATCTGGTATTCCAGGCGTTGCGTATGCGGTGTACTGTCATGCTCATTTCCGGCGGTAACATACACATCGGTGATAATCCCATTTTCAGCGTCACAGGTCTGATGATCAAGATAATGAAACCCGACCGGCTTTCCGGGGCGTTTCATCATTCCGCATTCAGGATCCGTACTGCTTTTTGTAACAGACTTGGTTTTTGAGGTATCGTATTCGATGGGTTCTTTGATAAGACCCAACTCATATGCCTCACGATCAAGTTTCTGCATATATTCTGTGGGAGTATCCGGAACTTCAATGATCTCTCGCATCTCATGATTGGCATTGGCTCTGATATGCGTTGAATCTGTCATCAGCAATTTTCCGCTAACCAAACCAGTTTCAATGCATTTGCGAACGATCTCATCGAATACATCACGGAACACAGAAGTACCGTCAAACTTTCTGCGCCGGAGCTGAGAAATGGTAGAATGATCAGGAACGCGCTCGTCAAGATCAATTCCAAGGAACCAACGATAAGCAATGTTTACCGTAATTTCTTGTTCCAGTCTGCGTTCAGAATCAATACCGTACAGATATCCAATCAGCAGCATCTTGATCAAAACAACCGGATCAACAGACGGCCTTCCGGTAGATGAGTAGAGGTCGGAAACCTTGTCATAGATAAAGTCAAAGCTGACAAGTCTGTCCAGTTCCCGAAGGAAATGTGTTTCCGGCATAAGCTCATCCAGTGTTACAAATGCCATCTTCATTTGCCGCGGTTCAGATCTTTTTAACATTGCTCTCGACCTCGCTTTCTATGATATCATTATACCATATTTCCTTGCGATTGTCGATGGTTTGTCAACAGCTCCGCGGCGTTCACCGTGAGCTGCCGTCGTGTTTCCATACATCAGCTCAGTCCGTTTTAGACACCCCTTTGCTGAGTCTGTGATTTGCCGACTCAGGTTTATGAGGTGGCGGTTTGCCACCTCATAATCGTGACGGGACATTTCATCCCGCCATGCCGAATTCCCATTTCGGTAACTCGCTCCTGATGCAGGACTGAGTGCAGTCCTGTTTTGGGACTTCAAGTACCGCTACGATAGTCCAGCTACGAATAATAACTCACGGGTATTTTATCCCCTGAGTTAGTCGAGTCCCTGTATCGGGGAGTTATCATTGTCGACTATCCCCTCACGCTCATTACGCATGATAAGGTCATCGAGGTTGACCTTTCCCCTCGTTCTGCGGACATTGTTGACAGCCTCACGGCGGACATCTTTGAGATGATTCTTGCTGACCTCGAAGGTCTCTGCCAGCAGTGCAATGAGCATTTCGACCTCTACAGCGTAACGGAAAAGTCCCTTTGATATCTTTGTTATGCCCTCGTCACTGGCTGCGGAAATACATTCCGCGAGCTCAGGCACAAGCACTTCCGACTTATCTTTTATCTTCCTCGTTGCGAGATATAATCTCAGCGCGGACTCGATAAGCTCCGAGCGACTACCTCTGTTCTTGGAAAGATACTCGTCACACTCATCAAGCAAGTCTGAGGAAATATATACCCCTGTTCTCACTTTTTCACTTATCGCCATCATCCCCTTTCTGATAATCGTATGCTCTCTCGAAGTTTATCACGCCGTTGATGTGAGCAACTTCGTCGACACACATTCCTCTGAGGTCTTCCATGACTTCATCATCTATATCGTTGACCGCCGCGAGGAAGTGAGACTGCATAGCCGACTCCACCGCCAACTTGAAGAGCCCACGGTTAATTCTGTACTCCGAGCCTTTGACTATCCCGTTGATAATTGAAGTCAGAACGTGCGCGAGATATTCCGTTGCTGTACCCGAATTGCAGTCGAGGTAGCCTGAATAAAACCTGATTGCTTTCTCAATGAAGTCACTCTGAGATGTAGCATTTGCCGCCTTCAAATGATCGACCATCAGCTCTTTTGTCATGGGGTAGAGCCACACCGCCTGTTTTTCCTTTTTTTCCATATTTTCCTCCATTATTACTCTTCGACACCGTTAATTTTCCTATGTTTCGCTGATTCTTTCATTTCCGACTCCTGAACCGTAACACTCAGCGAAGTTACGACTCCTTTTGGCGGAACCCTCTTTTTCTGCTATTTTGCAGTCGGCTTTGCCGTTCCGCTGTGACCGTTTCGGGGGCTGCGACCCCGAAACTTTATCCTGCAACAGACAGTCACTGCACGATTTTCATATATTTTTCCACTACGACCACTCCTTTCACTGTGATGATATCACCACAACTTTTCCCTCTGCCGATAGTACCTGTGCGGTATCGCCACACTCTCTCCACGTTGCGCCACAATCGCTTTTACCGCCGCAGGTGGGATAACTACCCGAATTCTGTATCGGCGGCAAAAATGGGCGTTTTTGTGCGTGACAGTAACTCAGCCGTGACAGTAAAACTACCGACACGGAAACCTACTGACACGCCACGCAGATGAAGCTATATAGACTTTTGTGAGCTGTCGGGCAGTGCCTGCGTGACGGTAACATTTCTACCGTCACTACTGTCACGCTCGCCGTTGTAGTGAAGAATAATAACTCGACCTTTGTGAACTCTTTCGTACTTGAAATCAATTCCGTACTTGCTGAGTTCGTATCCGTTCTGGACTAAGTCACGCGTTACTCTGTTCGGATAAATGACTTCATCTGTAACTGTTTTCAGCTCAGCGACCAACTCAGTTGCAGTACCTTCAAAGTGGATTCGCTCCTTGATGAAAAGATAAACAGCAGAGAGAACAATATTGTCGCGGCTCTTCTGCGTCGCAGGTTCGTTCTCAACAATCCAGCGCATGACATCGGTATCGAAATGCATTCGCAGTTCAGTGTATTCAATGTCACGCCCCTGACAATACATGATTGCTTTTCCTGAGCCGCACTTTGTTTCTTTGAGCGCAAAATTTCCGTCAGTAGCTCCGCCGATACCTGTACTGCCTGTCATCATATTGAACGGATTATCGTCTTTAGCTTTTCGCATATGATGTATCAGCAGTATGCAGATGTTTAAGCGGTATGCGACTTGTTTGAGCGCGATCAGTTCAGCGTAGTCAGCACCGTAACTTGACTCAACATTGCTGCGCACCATTTGCATAACATCAATCACAACTATCTTTAAGTCATCGTGATCTTTCTTGAACGCTTCTATCTGTTCTTCAAGACCTGCACCGATTTTATCAGCAGCAATCGCGAAGTGTAGATTTTCAACAGGCTCAGCGTTCATTCGAAACAATCTGCGCTGTAGTCGCTGATAGTTATCTTCCAAGCACAAGTACAGTGCAGTGCCTTGAATAGTATCGCGACCAAGAACAGGAACTCCTGTTGCAATGCTGAGACAGATATCCATTGCCAGCCATGACTTGCCTATCTTCTGTGCACCTGCAAGGACGTACAGTCCATGCGTAAGAAGTCCGTCAATGATGAACTCCTTCGGTTTGAATACTGTTGTCAGTATTTCTTCTGCGGTTTTCGTCTGTAACATATTACTCATACAATTCCTCCTTTCCCATAAGATTCCCAGACACAGCTGACAGCTTTTTTCGTTACGGGCAACTGCTCGCGCGAACTATTTGTGTGGGCTGTGTCGGGCAATTCGTCACCTCCTGTTGTTTGCTGCCTGCCTAATAGCAGCATACATATTTGCACTAAAAAAACGCCCTGCCGAATGTCTCAGCAGAGCGTTGATGAAAAGTGCCTCCATATATATACCGATGGGAAACGAAAAAAACGAAGATTGCAACGATTGGGAAGCAAATCTTTGTATAGATGCACAAGCAACGAAAGAGTAAACATATATTCGATTAGTAATTTTTACCAGTAAAGAAAAATCCCCACAGCAATACTGTGGGGAGATGTTTACGCCGCCGGATCTTTATTGGAAGAACCATTGGGGATAGCGGTCTCAGGCGATTCTTTTTGCATAAAGATGATCTTACACTGTTCAAACAATGCCAATATCCGTTTATAGTTGTAGCTGACTAATCCCGGATAACCGAAGGCTTTAGCTTCTTCATAGAGCGAGATATATTCATCACGAAGCTTGTCCAATGCTCGTCGGCGCAGATCCTGCACTGCTCTCACAGTTGTACCCATTCTTTCTGCGATCTCATATGTATCAAGTCTACTCTTGAAGGAGCAGTAGAGAGCGCTGTACTGCTTCTCTGTTAGAACTTCCATCGCTTCCCTGAGAACCGGATCATCAAAAAGATCATCAAATCCGTTTGTGACTTTCTTTTCAGCGCTGAGTACAACAGAAGGCGTGTCCTGGAAGCGATGTTTTCTCGCTTCCGCACTTTCCCACTCGTTGTATTCTTCAAGACTGCAAGCCTTTCTGTTCTCATAATATCGCCTGTCAGAATTCAGTTGGTCTCGCTCAACCTTCTTCCATTCCTCAGATTCATAAAACGATGTCGCCTGTTCGTATGCTTCCTGACCATATGCCTCCTTATAGTTCTGTATCGGCGTATCCAACTCAAGAACGCTCGTATCGTTTTGCCTATGATGTCCATTCACTCTCTTCATGCGTTTTCCTTTCTGGCGGAAGGCTTACTACGTATGTATAGAATGAACGTTCTTGTTTGGTTAATGCTATTTTAGCACACGTTTGTTCGATTGTCAATAGAAAATCGAAAATTTGTTCTTTTAGTATAAATGATATATGCCTCAAACAAATTCTGATAAATCACTATCTGTTTGTATTGCTCTCGGAAGCTGCAACATAAAAAGGTTATCATATTGTTATTTCAGATTTATGATCTCATGCGCAATAATTGGTGAGTGTCTATAATTAGGGACTGCATAGCCACATGATAAAAAATGTTTTTACTATGAATTTTCGGCTATTGTTAGCTAAATATAATTGGTTTAGCAATTTTACAACAAATCCAGTTTTGCAGTAGGAATAATATATGATTATATAAATCTTGTCTAAAAATTAATTGCTAAAAAGAATTTATGATTTACTTATTGTAATAATTAAATTCAGTAATACAAAACAGAAAATCGCACAAATAATAATATATAAAACGGGAAGAAAAAAAGCTTTCATTTGTCAATAGCAAACAATATTGACTTCCATATATTGACATAAATAATAAAAATATGATATAATTTTACATATTAAAAAACATAATCTGCTTGTTACACCCAGTTGACTTTCGGACAGAGAACAATGCGCAAAAAATGCCTTGTCTTCTGTGTATAGAAAAATGCGAAAGCGGCTGCTGTAGTTGATTCGGAGACAATAAAACAATCAGCTAAAATCGAACTTATTTATGGAGTTCCGATCCGTGGGTATGGGGCTACCAACGGGATCAAATCGGTATCTCGAACGCATAAACAGGTTCGGTCAATGTTTTTTAAGGGGTGTTTATATGAGTACTATGCTTATTTCAGGAGCAAGACAGTATAGAATGACTTTAACTGAAAAAATAGTAAAAGGCTTAGAACACGGGGATAATTGCACTTATACGGGCAAGTTCTATTCTTAAGCCGGAATAGTGTTAATATGCAGGCTTCTTGGTGCCTGCTTTTGCTTTTTACGCGATATAGTCGTTTCATACAATATTTGGCTGGTTGATATAAACTGCTACATTGATGGCAGCTGATATGAGCTTGCTAATAACCACAGTGTGTAGGGGGCATACTGTTGATTATTAAAAACTAATTGTAAAGCACTTCATTGACCAAAAGAATTTTTGGTCTTTATTAGTCTTATAATTAATCCGCTTTTACATTTTTAATCTTTTTAGGGGGAGTGTTTATGAAGAACTTGCTTATCATCGGTGCCGGACAGTATGGTATGGTCGCCAGAGAAATCGCTGAATCCATGAAGTGCTTTGAGCGTATCGATTTCGTCGATGATGTATATCCTTCCGCCGTCGGAAAGATCTGTGATATTGAGAAGTTGATTCATGAATACGATTCGGCGGTTGTTGCGATTGGCAATTCGGAACTCCGTTTGAATCTGATAAAAAGATTATGTGAGATTGGCTATGAAGTGCCGAGTCTCATTCATGAAAAAGCATATGTCAGTCCTTCAGCAAAGATTGGTATAGGTTGCTTCATAGAGCCTATGGCTGTTGTTCATACCGCAGTGTGTATTGAAACAGGATGTATACTCTCCGCTGGAGTGATATTGAACCATAATAGTGTTGTTCACGAAGGATGTCATATTAATTGCGGTTCCGTTGTTAAGGCAAGGGCAGAGATCAAGGCAGGTACAAGGACTGGCTACAATGAAGTATGTGATACCGAGAAGGTTGAACATGTTAAACAGCATGAGAAATTACCTGTTGCGGTATAAAAAGCAGTCAGTGTAATATGTGTAGGACATGGTAATGATATAGCAAGGCTACTGAATCAAAAATACTTAGGGTGAGGTAAGAGATTGTGAAAGAACAGACTAAGAAAAATCTGAAAACAGCAGCTACGGTAACCGGTTTGGCTTTGGGTGCTACATATGTTGTTATGCGCCAAATTGCTAAGAAACAGTATCCTAAATCTGTTTATGCTGATAAGCCGGAAGAACAGAATCCTGTAGAAGGAAAAAAAGTAATTTTCGTTGAGGACATCAACGATCCTGTAAATGCTGACGGAAAGCAGGGGACATCTTGAAGCTGTGGAGGACATCACACATATCCCGACTTTCTATGAGAGTTATATCAAGCGAGGAATTGACATTGCCCTTTCATTCTGCGGACTTGTAGTTCTCTCCCCTATATATGCAGCTACTGCCCTGGCTATCAAAAAAGACGATCCGGGTCCGGTATTCTTTAAGCAGAAGCGAGTAGCTCAGAACAAAGGCTATTTTGAACTTGTGAAATTCAGGAGCATGAGCGTGAATACACCGAAGGATGTACCGACGCATATGCTTCAGAACGGTGGCATTACCAAGGTGGGAGCATTTATCAGAAAGACCAGCATCGATGAGCTGCCTCAGCTCTGGAACATATTCCGCGGAAACATGAGTATTATCGGTCCCCGACCTGCTCTCTGGAATCAGGACTACCTGACAGCCGAGAGAGACAAGTACGGTGCTAATGATGTTAAACCCGGTCTTACAGGACTTGCTCAGATCAGCGGTAGAGATGAACTGCAAATTGAGAAAAAAGCAAAGCTGGACGGAGTATATGCTAAAGCTTTGAAGAGTTCAAGTATATCTGGATTCCTTATGGATGTCAAAATGTTCTTCGGATCCATATCATCTGTTCTTAGAAGAAGCGGTGTTGTTGAAGGCGGAACAGGTGCGATCGCAAGAGAATTTGCAAAAGCTGAAACTATTAATAGCGAAATTCAAGCTGATGAAGATATAAAGGCGGAAGTATGAAAAAAGATATTGATCACAGGTGCAGGTAGCTATATTGGCACTTCGTTTGAAGAATATATGAAGCAGTGGCCTGATAAGTATCAGGTTGATACTGTGGATATGATCGGTGATGACTGGATGAAGTTTGACTTCTCCGAATATGATACTGTTTATCATGTAGCAGGTATTGCCCATTCAGATAGTGGAAAGATCAGCAAGGAAAAGGCTAAGCTTTACTATGACGTCAACACAAAGCTGACTATCAAAACGGCTATGAAAGCTAAGAAGTCAGGTGTAAAGCAGTTCATTTTCATGTCATCGGCTATAGTTTACGGTGACAGTGCACCTATCGGCAAAATGAAAATGATAACCAAGGATACTCCGGTCAAGCCTGCAAACTGTTATGGCGATAGTAAAGTCAAAGCTGAGCGTGGGTTGAAGAAGCTCGAAGATGAGAACTTCAAAGTCGTTATCCTTCGCCCTCCGATGATCTACGGCAAGGGAAGCAAGGGAAACTATCCCCTTATGTCAAAACTGGCTCAGAAAATGCCTGTATTCCCATATGTAAAGAATTGCAGATCTATGCTCTATATCGAAAACCTGATGGAATTCGTAAGGCTTATGATTGAGAATGAGGAACAAGGTACTTTCTGGCCGCAGAATGCTGAGTATAGCAATACCAGTGAGCTTGTGAAGATGATTGGCAAGGCTCATGGTAAGAATATATTGCTGCTCAAAGGTTTTACGTTACCGCTCAAAATGATTGGCTTAGCAACAGGTCTTGTTGATAAGGCGTTCGGTAATCTTGCTTATGAGCAAGGGATCAGTGAGTATAAGGAAGATTATAGGAAGTATTCGTTAAGAGAAAGCATTAAAAGAACTGAGAGTTGATAATGAAGAAAAAGCATATTTTAGTAATCAGTCAGTATTTCTATCCTGAGCAGTTCCGTATCAATGATATGTGTGCCGAATGGGTCAAAAGAGGATATAAGGTTACTGTTTTGACTGGATATCCTAATTATCCTGAGGGAAAATATTATGACGGATATGGCTGGTTCAAGAAAACAAAAGAGTGCTGGAACGGTGTGGATATTATACGCATTCCATTGACAGCTAGAGGTCAGGGTTCGATAAAGCTTGCCGCTAATTACTTTTCATTTGTTATATCTGGCTTCTTCTGGGCAAAAACTACAAGAATAAAAGCAGATTATGTGTTCACATTTGAAGTTTCTCCGATGACACAGGCTCTGATAGGTACTTGGTACTCTAAAAGGAGAAAAATTCCAAACTATTTATATGTGCAGGATCTATGGCCTGAAAACGTTGAAATCGTAACTGGAATACACAGTCCTTTAGTTATTAAGCCGATAGAAGCTATGGTTAACCACATATACAAGCATTGCGATGTGATTTTCGCTACATCTCCAAGCTTTGTTAAAGAAATACAGAAAAGAGTAAAGCACAAAAAGAATCAAGTCAAGTATCTTCCGCAATATGCTGAGGATTTCTATAAACCCGTTGAGCGGAAACCTGTACCTGAGATACAGGATGATGATTCGTTCAAGATCATATTTACAGGAAATATAGGGCAGGCACAGGGACTTGATATTCTTCCTAAAACAGCAAATCTGCTTAAAGGTAAAAAAATGTCAAGTTTGTTATCGTCGGAGATGGCAGAGATAAGGATAACTTCCTTAAGCAGATTGCTGATAACGGTGTTCAGGATATGTTTATTATGATTGATAGGCAGCCGCCTGAGCGTATTCCTGAACTGCTGGCAGCTTGTGATGCGGCGTTTATCTCGTTTATGCCTGATCCTTTATTTGAGAAAACGATTCCCGCAAAATTGCAGTCTTATATGGCATGTGGTATGCCTATTATCGCAGTAGCTAATGGTGAGACAAAAAGAATTGTTGGAGAAGCAGAATGCGGTTTGTGTTCTAATATAGGTAATGTACAAGAACTAAATAATAATATAGAACAGTTGATATATTCGAATGATTTGAATCGAATGAGTAAAGCATCTGTACATTATTACGCTTCTCATTTTAACAAGAATAAGATCATGACTTATATAGACTCTTACTATAGGTGATTTATATGAACGATATAACGGTTATCATACTTACAAAAAACGAACAGAAGAATATAAAAAAATGTATCTTATCTGCAAAGCAAATTGCAAAGAGGATTATTATAGTTGACTGTGGTAGTGAAGATCAAACTGTTTCTATCGCTAAACACTCCGGTGCAGAAGTATACTATCACGCATGGGAAGGACACGCTAAGCAGTTTAATTGGGCATTAGATAATTGTCACATATCGACTGAATGGGTATTCCGACTTGATGCAGATGAAAGAATATCTGAAAATCTCGCTAAAGAGATAAATCATAAACTTGCTTCTAAGCTGTCGAAGCATATTGACGGATATGAAATGAGATGGCGAATTTACTTTATGGGAAAGTGGATAAAACATGGCGGTACTCATAAACCATATTTCCTTCGTTTATTCAGAACTGGAAAAGGTCGTGTGGAAGAAAAACTTATGGACGAGCATATTATCGTAAATGGTGTAGTACATAAGTTAAATAGCGATTTGATTCACTACGATTATAAAGGCTTGGATGCATGGTTAAACAAGCACATTTGGTATAGCAATCTTGAATTGAAGATGTATGAGGAACAAGGTGAACTAACCGGTGGGAATGTATTGCAAAAGAAAAAAAGAGGTTTTTATTATAGACTTCCACTCTTTCTAAGAGCAAGGCTATATTACTGGTATAGATATTATGGGCAGCTTGGCTTTCTTGATGGAACTGAGGGAAAGGTATTTATATATCTTCAAGCATATTGGTTCAGATTTTTGGTTGATGCGAAAATTTACGAAAAAGGAACATTAAAGGAATGAAAAAAAGAATTGCTATTTTTATCGGTGGCTATCTGCCTGCAAAAAAGTATGGCGGCCCCGTTACCAGTATAGCGAATTTAGTAGAGAATCTATGTGATGACTTTGATTTTTATATCATATCGAATGATCATGAGTTTCAAGAAACCGAACGGCTATCCGGAATTAAACAGGGTTGGAATAAAGTTGGAAACGGAAAAGTTCTCTATTTAAGAGAAAGTGAGTATTCCTACAGAAGATTCATATCTATTCTGGATAAAGTAAAGGCAGATATGGTGTATCTATCTAGCGTGTTCTATTATCAAATGAACTTTCCTGCAATTCGCGCAGCTAATAGATTAGGAATTCCTATTATTTTGGCTCCACGAGGCGAACTGTGTGAAGGTGCAATGAAAATTGGTAAAACTAAGAAAGAGATATTTCTGTGTATTGAAAGAGCGTCAAAAATCTTTAAGAATACGTATTTCCAAGCAACAAGCGAAGACGAAGAAACGGCAATAAAAAAATACTTGAAAATAAGTAATGACAGAATATTTAATTTGCCTAACATGGCTTGTAAAGTTTCCCTTAGCAATATGGAACCGAAATCAGATGATTGCTTGAGATTGGTGTATATTTCAAGACTTGTTAGAAAGAAAAATGTTCTTTTTGCGATACAACAAATAAAAAAATGTAAAACTAAGATTAGATTTGATATTTATGGTCCGATTGAAGATAAGGAATACTGGGAAGAATGTAAATTTGAATTAGCAGATTGCCCAGATAATGTCATCATTGAGTACCGAGGCGCGATTAGTCCAGGCGAATCAGTGAGTGTTTTCAAAAAATACAATATATTTGTTTTCCCAACATTGAGTGAGAACTATGGTCATGTTATAGCTGAGGCGCTCGCCGCCGGATGTCATCTAATTGTGAGTAAGGGAACTACTCCGTGGGATGATATTCACGATCATGGTGGGTATGCTCTATCACTTAACGATGGTGATAGTTGGAGCAAAACTATAGATTTTGTTTCGAGGATGAATGAAGATGATTATCTGAGTTTTAATCAGACTCTTCATAAATATGTTGAAACTAAATTGCTTAATGATGACCTAAATAACTCATATATTGATATGTTCAGCAAAGTGATGGGGTAATATGAAAAAGGTTTACACGTTAACGTTTTGTGATACACCTAACTAAGAAGCAATAAAGCTTCTCCCTCCAAATGTTAAGTGTGAATATAAAGGACTTGTTTCGCATGAACAGGTTCATGCTGTGTTTAGCCAATATGATGCATTCCTTTTTCCGACATTGAGTGAAAACTATGGCCACGTTATAGTTGAGAGCCTAATTGTAGGTACAAAGGTGATAATTAGTGATCAGACACCATGGAATGATGTCGAAGAGAATAACGCTGGATTTGTCTGCCCATTAAATGACAACGATGGCTTTGTTAAGGCTATTATGTATGTAGTCAATAACACCAACGATGAAGCTAATGAGGCAGAGGCGTATATCGCGAAAAAAGTCCGATTAGAAGAACTTAAACGGAAATATGAGTCTGCTCTAAATAGCGAAAGATAGAGGTTTGAAATGTTTGTTAAATCTGTATACGGAGTTGAAAAAGCAATCGACCGTTTCAATATACACAGATTATCTGTTGCGGTGTGGTATTTGCTGAAGTATTATCTTAATTTTACTGTGCCAATTTATTATAGAATTACTAAACGGAAAGAGCAGCAAAGTGTACGTAAGTATACTAACAAAATAGTAATTGTTTCCTTTACTACTTTTCCTGATCGAATGAAAACTTTACCTATTGTAATTGAGTCGCTATTAAGACAAACTGTAAAGCCCGATCGAATCATACTTTGGCTTGCAGATACTCAATATCCAGACAGAAAAAATGTAACAGCACAACTGAAGTCATTTATTGAACGAGGTTTAGAAGTTAAATATTGTGATGATCTCAGATCGCACAAAAAATATTATTATACAATGCAAGAAAACCCAGAAGCTATTGTTGTGACAGTGGACGATGATATCATTTATCCAGAAGATATGCTTGAAAAACTTTTAAAAGCACATAAGAGATACCCCAATTGTATTGTGGCTAATAGAGCACATAGGATGAAATTCAATAATAATGGTCCGCTTCCATATTCAAAATGGGATACTAAGATTTGCAAGTCTGCTAAACCGGATATAGCGCTATGTCCTACTGGTTGTGGCGGAGTACTTTATCCTCCACACAGTTTAGATCAAAGAGTTTTTGATACAACTGTGTTCAAAAAAATATGTATTTATGCTGATGACTTATGGCTGAAATGTATGTCATTCATGAAAGGAACTCAAATAGTTCTTTCAGAGAGTGATATTCCGGAAATAATTGATGTAATTGGAAATAAGAAAAATGGTTTAGCAAAGGTTAATGTTGAACAAGATCTGAATACAACTCAGCTGAATAATATTACTAAGTACTATTCCATCGACTGGAGTGAAATAAAATGTATGCAATAAACAAAAACAGTGAAAGCGCTAATAGTATGAATGCTATTGGGGAAAAGCTTATATTGTTTATATTGTTTATATACTTTATATTTGGGAAAATTAAAATTTTCACTGTTTTTGGTATAAGCCTAGATTATCTATTTTGGATAATTTTATCTTTTTTTCTTATAATCGAAGTATTATTACAGCGATGGGAAAAAAACAATAGCATCATTCCTGCTGTTATGTATTTGGTGTATCAATTTTATGAATTGCTAAATAGTGAATACCGTGATAAGGCAACAGTTGTATTTGCATTTAACGTTATATCAATTTTGATATTTACATATTTTATAAATAAGAAGCGAGCTCACGAAATATTTTTTTCTTATCTCTATAAAGGGGGATTATTCTATTCGATAACCATTATTTTACAGAGTATAGTCCCTGATATTATTAATAATTTGCGCAAAATTATACTATCTAATGTGGACTATTCAATTAGTCAAAGAGGTTATGAAAACGCAACAAAATATATGGCAGGATTAGCGCCAAATGTAGCAGTTGCCGCTTTTTTTATATCCATAATGCTCTCCATAACAATTTCAAGAGTATTACTTCAAAAAAACACAATTAAAAATGTAGGAATAACGATTATTGGTTTGATAGCGTTAATACTTACACAAAAGCGATCATTCGTGATAGGGATATTTTTCTCAACTGCAATTACCGTATTATTTTTCAATAAAAATCTAAAGAAAAAAATACGAGATATTCTTTTGGCCATAGTATTAGGAGGCGCATTTATATATATACTATATTTGTGTTTACCCGCTATGACTATTTTTCTTAGGCGGATTTTTGAGAATGAGGATGTATTAAGTGGAAGAGATGCATATTATGATTTGATGAAAAAATGGATTTCAGAAAGTCCGCTTTTGGGAAAGGGCCTTGGGACTTGTGATGGTACTTTTGGATATGGTTGGAATTGTCAAGAAAAGTGCAGTCAGAAAATACCCAAAATCTAAAATAGGCAGATATCAGGCGGCGTGATTAGAAGGCTCTCTGGAAGATCTGAGTGCCACAGGTGGGAGCCCGCCTTCATTAAAG
>Ga0255347_1000335_pt1 | contig 88994 bp, 78 predicted proteins | sample wastewater_treat_2_FD_192479 | JGI IMG/M metagenome (GOLD analysis project Ga0255347, IMG submission 192479) | Wastewater microbial communities from Lulu Island WWTP, Vancouver, Canada - plant24 | ecosystem: Engineered > WWTP > Wastewater > Unclassified | place: Canada: Vancouver, British... | reverse complement strand
GTGCTGGTCCGCCTCCGCGCGCAAGCCGGCCCGAATGGTTGAGGAACCCAGCGATACTCAAGCCCAGATCCTACGCGCATTTGGCTTTGAGATCGCCGGTGGGGTCTTACAACCTCTAGCCTCGTAACAGATGGATTTACCTCCATGTTTGTGCCGTTTTGACCCCAATCTCCTTAAACTCCTGTCTGGGGAACGGATTGCTCTGGCTCGCGCGACGGGTGAGCGGGCAGTGGCTCTGGTGCGAGAGGACTTTCGACCCGAGCGGATCTTCACCTGGAACAATATCGAAAATGCCGTGGCGGTCGATATGGCCGTCGGCGGTTCCACCAATTCCGTCCTGCACCTTATGGCCATCGCCCATGAAGCCGGCCTTTCCATCGGGCTTGAGCTCTTTGACCGGCTGAGCCGAACGGTGCCGCGTCTGTGCAATCTCAGGCCCAATGGTCCAGATTTCATGGAGGATCTGTGGCGGGCCGGAGGCATCCCTGCCGTGATGAAAGAGCTCGAACGGGGTGGTTTATTGCATCCGGGTACCGAAACAGTCGCAGGAGGATCCCTCGAGGAACTGCTTCATACGGTTTTGCCGGGGGATGGGAAGATCATTCGCCCTCTTTCGAATCCCTGGGACAGCGAAGGGGGTATTGCCGTGCTCTATGGGAATCTTGCCCCTGAAGGCGCCATCGTCAAACAATCGGCGGTAGTTCGCGCCCACCGCTTCCATCGCGGTCCCGCAAGAGTATTCGAGAGCGAGGAAGGAGCGGTGGAAGCGATCCTGGCAGGGGTGGTTCGGGAAGGCGAGGTCATCGTCATTCGCTACGAAGGCCCGAAAGGGGGACCGGGCATGCGCGAGATGCTGCTGGCAACCTCGACGCTGGTTGGCAGCGATCTGGACCGTTCGGTGGCCCTGGTAACCGACTGCCGCTTTTCGGGAGCCACTCGCGGCCTCGCTGTCGGGCACCTGTCCCCAGAAGCCATGGAGGGCGGAGCCATTGCCGTCGTGAGGGACGGTGACCTGATCGAGATTAATGTGGACAAGAGGCGACTCACCCTCGTGGTGGATCCGACCGAGTTGGCCTTACGACTTCGAGAATGGCAGGCCCCCGCCCCGAAGGTCACCCGGGGCTACCTCGCCCGCTATAGTCTTCTCGCCACCTCAGCTTCCACGGGAGCGGTCTTGAAATCTTGTCTTTAGCTGTCAGCTGAGAAGCTCTGCAACACGGATGCGGCCGATCAGGGTTGCCGCTTGTATTTCTCCAACACAGCAGCAATGTATGCAAGTGAGGCTGTGCTTTGGGTAAATACAGAATCAGGGTCGGTTAGAGTCCCAGGTAGCTACTGATGATGAGAGGGTTAGCCAGTAATTCTTTCGGGTTTCCCTCGAGCGTCATCCTTCCGGATTCTATGACATAGCCATAATCTGCAATACTGAAAGCAATTTCCACATCCTGCTCGACAAGAAGGATGCTCATGTTGGTTTTTTGCCGAATTTCCACTATCTTTTCGACCAGAAACTCGACCAGCTTAGGGGCCAGACCGAGCGACAGTTCATCGATCATGAGAAGCTTAGGATACGCCATCAAGCCTCTCCCGATCGAGCACATCTGCTGCTGACCGCCACTCATGGTTCCCGCCAGTTGATCCCTTCGTTCTTTGAGTTCCGGAAAGACTTCGTATACTTCTTCAAGGCGCTGGTGAATGCTGGTCGTGTCTTTTATGCGGTAAGCACCGAGGCGGAGGTTCTCCTCAACGGTCATCCCTCGGAAGAGCTTATAGCCCTCCGGAACAACGCTTATGCCCAGTTCGACAAGGCGCGGCGATCTCAGCCCGGCAGTCGCCAAGCCATTGAAGGTGATAGTCCCTTGGCTGGGAGGAAGAAGCCCGGCGATTACTTTAAGGAGCGTTGACTTGCCCGCACCGTTCGATCCCACAAGCGCTACGCATTGACCGTCATTTACCGTGAGGTCGACGCCCCATAAGATGTTGACCTTATTGTATCCCGCCTGGAGGCCGGTAACCTCAAGCGCCATTGCTCAGCCTTTCTCATCCTGTCTTCGGGTACGCGCGGCATACTTATGCCCCAGATAAGCCGTGATGACCTCTTCATTGCACACGATGTTCTCCGGCGCATCCACGGCCATCACAGACCCGTGATGAAGGACAACCACTCGCCGGGAGACGCTCATCACCGCTTTCATGATGTGCTCGATGATCAGGATCGTAATGCCCATGCGATTGATTTCCGCAATGAGGCTGAGCGATTCATTGATCTCCCTGGGATTGAGGCCAGCGAGGGCCTCGTCGAGAAGCAGCAAAAATGGGTCGGTGGCGAGGGCCTTGGCTATTTCCAACCGCCGCACGTCAGCGATGGTGAGGTTGGCGACCAGCTCCGTCTTCTTGTCGGCGATTTTGCATAATTCAGCGACTTCCTCGGCCCGTTTAACCGCTTCCACGACGCTGCGGCCCTTGCCACATCGCCCAAAAAGAGCGCCCGTCGTGATGTTCTCGATGACCGTCATCCCTCGGAACGGTTGGACCACCTGGTAGGTGCGGGCAATACCCAGTTGATTGGCTCGGTCCGGTGCAAGTCCCTGGATTTCCGCACCCCTGAAAATGATCTTGCCACTGTCGGGGTTCAGGTTACCCGATATCAGGTTGATCAAAGTGGTCTTGCCCGCGCCGTTGGGACCAATCAAACCGACGATCTCTCCTTCACTGATCGAGAAAGAGATATCCCAGCTTGCCCTCAAGCCCCCAAAAGATTTACAAACGCCAATCAGTTCAATAATAGGAGTCATGCCTCACTTACACATAGCGTTGGCCTAAATGCCGGATTTCCTGACGTTGCTCAATAGCGCCCGGAGACTGAACCGCTGCTCGTACCACCAGACAAAGCCCTTGGGCATGAAGATGACCACCAGCATGATGACTGTCCCCAGCACGCCCAAGTGGAAGGACAAGAACTTGCTCCAGATGCTTTCCGTGAGGAGTTCGATAAAAAATGCACCGAGGATGGGACCGATGATCGTCCCAGCGCCGCCGAGAAGGATCATGATGATAAAGCGCACGGCAATGGAGATGTCGAACACGCTGGGAGGATCGATGTAGGAATACCAGTAAGCGAAAACTCCTCCCACGGCGCCGGTGAAGAAGGCACTGATCGCCCAGGCCAGGACCTTGTAGTACGCGGTGTTAATCCCAAGCGAGCGGCCGCCTTCCTCGTTGGCCATGACGGCTCGCAGGGCATAGCCGAGCCTGCTCCGGGTGACCAGGTAGGTCGCTCCCGTCACCGCCAGCATCATAAGAAGCATGAGGAAGTAGAAGAAATAATAGGCCCGGCCAGGTCCCAGGACGGGGAGGGGAAGGTTGAGTCCCATGCCTCCGCCCGTAAAGTCCAGATTGGTGACCATCTGACGGATTGCCTCGCTGATTCCCATGGTGGCAATGGCAAAATAGTGGCCCTGCAGCTTGAGAATAGGGTGACCGATGATCAGGGTAAAAGTCGCACAGCTCAGAGCAGCCAACAGCAGGGCTGCAGGGAATGGCATTTTCCAGGTGATCATTGCTATTCCCGTGATGTATGCGCCCATGCCGAAGAAGACGACATTTCCGAACGGGACCAATCCGCTGAATCCCATCAGGATGTTCGTGGCCTGGGCAAGCGCGCCGTACATGAAGATCACGGTGAACATCCGTATCCAGTAGTTGCCGACCGTAAAGGGGAAGGCTCCTGCAGCAGCGAGGCAAACTAATATGACTACAATGTTTCGCTGGGTCTTGTTCATCGTGAATCACACTACTTCAAAAATTGTTTTCCAAAAAGGCCCTGCGGCCGAAAGACGAGCAGCAGCACCAAAATCATGAAACCCACGGCCTGTTGATAACCGGGACCGATGTAAACCGTAGCGAGCGCTTCGATGATGCCGAGCAGAACCCCGCCAACGACTGCTCCGAATATGCTACCCAGGCCTCCCATAACGACGATCACGAATGCCCAGGAAAGATAGGGGGTAGAATGGAACGGAGAGAAGCTGTAGATCATCGAAACCAGCGTACCGGCGATCCCGGCGAGGCCAGCGCCAATGGCAAAGGTCACGGCATAGATGAAGGGCAGGTCTATACCCACAATCCGGGCCCCATCCAGGCTGAAGGTGACGGCGCGAATGGCCATCCCTGTACGTGTCCGGTTGAGGATGACCGAAAGAAGCCAGGCCGCGGCCAGAGCGAGGGCAAAAACCACGATGCGGATATAGGGGATGCTGACGCCCCCTAGGTCCAGGAACGTCCCCGAATAGCTGGTGGTGACCGAACGCCAGTCTCCTGTCCAGAGGAGGGCCATAACGTTCTCCAGCACACGGGCTAAACCAAAGGTCAGAATCAGGGTCATGAAAACCCCCATACTGGATTCCTGGGCCTCTCCGACTACGAAATTGAGCACATACTTCTGGACGAGGAAGCCGAGACAGAACAAGGCCGCTGCCGATATCGGCAGGGTGAGCAGGGGATCAATGTGATAGAGGGTGTATATCCAGTAAGTGATGTAGGCACCCAGGATGACGAACAAGCCGTGGGCGATGTTGATGATGTTGGACACACCCCACACGAGCGAAAATCCTACCGCTACGCAGGCATAGAGTCCACCTATCAGGATGCCGTTGATTAAGGTCTGTAGAAACAGCATATGCACCAAATTGCAGACGGTTGATTCAGTACCCGGGCTTGCAGCCCCCGACTCTTAGCGTTTATCCCAGGGAACGGCCGGATAGATGAGCTTGCCATCTGCCGCTACGGAGGGGAAGATGACCTTCTGAGCGCCATTCTGAATCTGTACGACGCCGACTTTCCCGCCAATGTTGACCCCGCGATCGTCGAACTTGATCTTTCCCGTGATGGTGTCCGTGAGGTCCATCTCGGACAGAACCTTTCGGATCTTTTCCTGCTCCAGGCTGCCCGCCTTTTCCAGCGCCCGCTGCAGCAGCCGGCCCGCAGATGTGCTGTGTGCAGACTGGTAGGTAGGCTCGTGCCCGAACTTCTTCTTAAACATCTCGGTGTACTGGGCGCAGTTGAACGCCGGGTCGGCATACTTCATGCTGCTGAGCCAGTACGTGGGTGCCAGCGCATGATCGGCGCTCTTGCCAAGGGTTTCAGCGAATTCGGGGAGCTGTGGGCCGATGGAAAAAGCCAGAGCTTTGGGGATGTAGCCCAAATCCTTGAGCTGGCGGGTGACCAGGGTCGAATGCTCGAAATACCCGCAGACATAAAGGATATCGGGGTTCTTGGTCTTCAGGACCGCCAGCAGCGATGAAAGATCACTCGTTTCTTCCGGGAATTTCTCAAAAAGCACGACGTCCATTCCCTTCTGCGTGGCGTAGTCTTTTAGACCCGTTGCAACCACCAATGAAAAAGTGCTGTTGGGCGCCAGGATAGCGATGGACTTGGGAGGAGGCTGCACCTGTTCCCACATAAGATCCAGGGTGCTCCAGCCCTCACGGCTGGCAACGGGAGCAACCGAGAAAATGTGTTTGTAACCTCGAGTGTAAAGAGAATCGGAGTTGTTGAGCGGGAGGATCATAACGTAGCCGTTCTGTTCGGAGATGGTAGTGGCAGGCATCGCAATGCCACTCGCATATGGTCCGAGGAGCAGATCAACTTTGTCGTCAGTGATGAGCTTTTCCACGAGCTTGGCAGCCGTCTGGGGATTGCTCTCATCATCGTAGTAGATCATCTGCGCCTTGTACTTCTCAGGTCCGATTTGAATTCCACCCTGAGCGTTGACCCAGTCGGCCCAGAATTCGTAACCTTTCTTAATGGCTGTCCCTTCGCGCACAAACTTGCCCGAAAGGGAAATCGAAGCACCGATCTTGACCGTCTTTTCAGCCGCTACCGCAGGCTGTGACCAGCAGGCAAGCAGCACGGTCACGAAGATGATGATGCTGAGGAGATTGACTGCCCGGTTTCGAAAGTGCCTAAGCATTGGACCCTCCTTCAAGAAACGGTGACAAGTTCACTGCCGACTTTGGGCTGATCTCAGGGATTGACCCTGGCAGCGGCTCCTGGAACAAATCTCCCAAAGCCTGGATCAACCTTGATGATACCATCTTCACTAACAACCTGTCCGCGGACGATCGTGTGGGTTGGCACGCCGGTCACCTCCACCCCTTCAAAGGTGGTCCAGCCCGACTTGGAATAGGAATCGGCTGCCGTCAACACTTTCTTTTTGGTCATGTCAACTATGGTGAAATCGGCATCGCTTCCCACCTGGATGGCTCCCTTCCTGGGGTAGATGCTGAATATCCTCGCAGGGTGTTCGGAAGTGAGGTGAACAAGCTTCTCAAGGGTGAGATTGCCCTTGTTCACTTCGTTCAGCATCATCGGCAAGAACTCTTGCGCGCCGATCATGCCGAGCGGGACGGAGAAATTATCCGTCCATCCTCCAGCTATTTCCTCGGCGGTATGAGGCGCATGCTCAAAAACCAGAACGTCGGCCTGACCGGAATGGATGTGATCCCAGGCCTTGCCAGCGTTGACGGCAAACTGACATTGTTTGGGACCGATCTCGTTGGCCATCTCCCTGGGGATGAGAAGCGCGGAAGCCTCGAGTTCAGAGTAAACTTGCTGCTTTCTCTGTTTGGCAAAAGCAATGAGGTCGTAGTGCTCCTCGGGCATCACGCCGGCGTGCAGCACGTACAGTCTCACCCCCGTCAGCTTGGCGAGGTAGAGCGAACTGGCCAGCCCCGACACCATTCCGTGTCCGTACATATAGCCCTTTTCATACGCTTCGATATAGGAATGGATATCGGTTCTGCCCTTGCTGATATAATCCCGATTGACCAGCCTCTTGGTCCATTCCGGGTCATCGTGGTGCACGGCACATACCAGGCCGGTCTTCGCCGTCTGTTCGTAGATTTCGTACAGCAAGCCGTGGTCGGTCACCGCCAGGGAGCTGATGTAGGGATAAACTTCCTTCACGTGTTTTGTGTTGAATACCTTGATGCCGATTGCCCCGTGAGCCACCAACCGCGGCACTTCCTCGGGGCTCAGACCGGCTCCGTAGAGCCCGTAGTCAACCACACTCTTCGGCTTGACCAATTCGCGCTTTGCCAGGAAGGTCTCGAGAGTTGCCGGGGCGGGCTCGTTGTTGGTCATGTCGATCACGAAAGTGATGCCACCCGCCGCCGCACATTTGCTCCCCGACTCAAAATCTTCCTTATGAGTCATTCCTGGTTCACGGAAGTGACAGTGAGTATGCCAAATGCCGGGAAGAACGTATTTCCCTTCCGCGTCAATGGTCGCCGCAGAACTAATGCGGCAACCTCTCTGGACCGCAGCGGTGATGATCCCGTCCTGTACCGCAAGGTCGGCGAAATACCTGCCGTAGGGAGAAACGATAGTCCCGTTCTTGATGAGAAGATCCACCTTCAATGACGTTCCTTTCAGATACGAGTTCGAATTTGAGCAACGAACAAAAAACAACCCCTGAACTGAAGGGTGAGATGATTGTACCTGTCCTTCCTAAAGGCATACAACCATATTTAATATAGATGGAATATATAATTCTACTATATATATTCATGATTTTGCCTTCGGTCCCAATGAGTTGCGCTAGCTTGACTCTGCAAATTGTCCCTACACAGAGGTCTGCAGTTCTCGGACGCTATTCGGTCACGTCATAAAACACCACGGTCTCATTCCTGACATCGTTCTGATGAGGGCTAGCCTAAAAGGGCAATGTTGTTGAATCAGGGGTTTCGGAGAAGCTCCCGGGCGGGCATGAACCCCGCCCGCATTCTTCGGCCTATCTCAACAACATTGGCCTAAGAGGGTGGCGAGGAAGGGGCTAAGAAGGCTTTACCGGTCACTTGGGCGGTGGCTCGTCGGATTGCCATTCCAGCGGCTTGTTGGTGGGAATCCAGGTTCCGGCAAACTCACTGAACTCCCGCCAGAAACACCCGACTGTGACGGTTGGTCGGGCTAATTTAGCACCCTCTAAGGGCTGTCGGTATTCAATAGGAAAGATCTGAGGTTTGTTTTTTGGTTCCGCAGGTTCAATTTCTTCCTGATGTTTGCCCGGTGGCTCATGATGGTGCCCCTTGCAAGGCACAGAATATCGGCAATTTCCTGATTCGTTTTGCCTCCCCTGATGAGGTCCGCGACCTGCAGTTCGGTCGGAGTCAGACGGGAGTGCCTGGAAGTCGTCTTTCTGGCAAACGGCGAAAAGATATTGTGCAGATTTGCCTGAATGATATCGAGGAACATCTGCTGCCGGGCATCCAGTTTGCCGGATCGCAGTTTTTCAAGGTAGGGATTCACCAGCTGTTCAAAATTCAGCATAATGTTGTCAGCCAGTTCCCGCTCATCCTGTTCCCTTTGTTTCCAGAGCACCTTTAAGGCAGTGGATATTTCGTCCAGCGTCCTCGTCTTGTCTTGGAGGAGCTCATGGCGGTCGGTGATGTCTCTGGCGAACGCAAGTATCCCGAGCAGATTGCCTTCAAAGAAAAAAGGCATCTTGTAAGTGTCGAAAATCCTCATGTTGTCGCCAAGTATCGTTACAGGATCAAAGCGGTTATGGATTGTATTGCCCTTCAATACCTCCTTTTCATCGTTCAAAAAACCGCGTATCCCTTTTTCGGGGTTGCCAAAGATCTGTTCGACCGGGAATCCCAGGTCGAGATTGGTTTTCCCGCGCATTTCATTCATGGTCCGGTTATGGCGCTCGCAATGGGTTTTGTTCGAGAAGATGAAGCGAAAGCTCTTGTCTTTGATAAATACACTGTCGGGAGTGCTGTCGATGATGCTCCAATAGAACTTGGCCGATTTCCTGAGCGAATCGATGGCTTGCTGTTTTAATACATCGCTCAGCAGAACCAGTCCCAGAACGCCCACGCAATGAATAACCCCTTCCTCGACCCAATCTCCCAGCTGTTCGGAAGAGAGTAGAAAAAGGAATCCTGCTACCTGGCCCTTGAGGGACAACGCCAGACGCACTGCCGAGGAATAGCCGATTCTCCGCCAGGACTCTTCAGCCAGCTCTTCACCGAATTGAGAAACATCCTGTTCTTCCGTGATGTCCGGGAAAAAAACATCGGACAGGACGTGTGAGGATGGCAGTTGCTCCTTGGGCGACGACCTGAGAAAAGATCCCGATGGTGGCAGGCTGCCCTCAGGGTCGGAATCGTAGTGTATGAAATCGAAATCATGTTTTCTGCCTCTTTGGATCATCAGGACACAACGTTCCGCACCGGTGATGATAGCTATCTGTGTGAGAATTGACGGGACTTTTTCCGCAATACCCTGGTTGTTATTGAGGTAACGGTCTATAAGATCAAGGAGTTCTCTCTGGAAATCGGGTTTTCTTATCATGCTGCTACCGTTTCCATGGATGGGAAAGCCGTGCGTCAAAGGCAGGCGAGCTAGGTTGCAGCATTCCAAGTCCTACAGGTAGCACTGCATTCATTCTCGTCAGGGGGCCGTTAACCGCGTTGCTGTTCATTCGGATTATGATCTGCACAGAAAAGGGCTGCTTTGAGCCTTGGAATCAGGCAGCCTACCCGAACTCAACAATATTGGTCATAATCATTAAAGCAAAAACCGAAGAACCCGTCCACTGGGATGTTATCACCCGGTTGGGTGAGATCGTTCAATAGGATAGAGAACAAATCTGAAAGACCATTTTGAATTACGCCCAGGACAAGATGGGGTTACAGGTAAAGTTGCCGTACTCGTGGTGCTTGCCTGCTTGGTGCTGGCCAGGAACAGGACCTTTTAAGGACCGATGTTCCACTTTGTCCAGTGAGGGATCGGAGGCAGGGAAGTATTGGGTGACTGTTTGGCTTTGATTGGTGGGCCGTGCTGGATTCGAACCGGCGACTCTCTGCTTAAAAGGCAGATACTCTACCTCCTGAGTTAACGGCCCACCCTGTCTGCCTAAGCAGACCCATCCTCCTAACATGCCCGCTGTTCAGGTGTCAAGAAGGAATCAGGAAGGTCGGGCAGGCCCGGCAATCGCTTGCGAGGCGAGCGGGCAAACGGTGCATGAGCGGCGCTGGCCAAACGGTGCGACCGTGACGGCCTGCTGGTCGAGGCGTTCCCGGATCAGCCTGGTCATCGCCACCGCTCCCGGGTTATCGCCATGGACACAGATGGTCTGCGCCCTGATGGGAATTGCGACTCCGTCATGGGAGGTAAGTACCTGGTGGGTTACCAGGGAGAGAACCCTTGCCGCAACCATCTCCGGATCGTGGATCACGGCTCCGGCCGTGCCGCGAGGGACCAGGGTGCCCATCCTGGTATACGCCCTGTCGGCGAATGCCTCTTCAACGTACCGAATGCCCGCGGCGCTGGCCGCCTCGACCATCGGCGAATGGGCAAGACACACCATGAATAACTCCGAGTCCACGGCGCCGATGGCCTCGGCGATGGCGGCAGCTGTGTGGATGTCGCTGGCGGCCAGATTGTACAGGGCTCCGTGGGGTTTTACGTGTTGCAGAGCGACCCCCTCGGACTGACAGATCGCCCACAGGGCACCGATCTGATAGATTGTGTCGGCTTTGATCTCGGCCGGGGTGGCACTCATCGTCCTCCTTCCAAAGCCAACGAGATCCGGGAACGAGGGGTGAGCCCCCACCGCAACGTTATACTGCCTGGCGACTCGTACTGTGCGGACCATGGTTCCGGGATCGCCGGCGTGGAAGCCGCAGGCCAGGTTGATCGAGGAGACGAACGGCATGACCTCCTCGTCATGGCCCAGACGGTAAACTCCGAAACTCTCACCCATATCGCAGTTGAGATCGATCTTCACCTTGTAGTCCTTTCCCGCCTCAGGCGATGCCTTTGTTCAAGCACCCCCGAACAGTCGGCGGCACTCCTCCAGCTCCAGGAACCGCTGCATATCCAGGCAGCGTTGCTCCTCGAGGCGCAAAGCGGCCAGCGCTTCCTCTTCCGACGAGCGCTCGAAGCATACCCGGTCGCCGGGGCGGCCCTGAGCAAGAAACGGCAGAGATGGGCCAATCACTGTCGCAATTTTGGGATAGCCACCCGTGGTCTGGCGGTCGGCCATCATGACGATGGGCATGCCGTCGGGCGGCACCTGAACAGCGCCTTCCGGCAGGGCATCGGAGATGATTTCCACCCGGTCGGCATGTGGGATTTTTGGCCCCTCGAGCCGGAAGCCCATCCGATCAGCTTCGTTCGAGACGGTATAGCTGCTCTCGAAAAAGGTCCGGATGGCTTCCGCTCGGAACAGGTCGTCCTGGGGCCCGAGCATGACCTTCAACCGGATCTCGTGCTCATAGGAGGGCACCAACTCGCCCGGCAGCGCAGCCGGCCCGATTCCCGCGCTCCCCAGGCGGCCGACGGGAAGTACGTCGCCGGTCCTTAGGGCCCTTCCTCCCAATCCCCCCACCCCCGCTCGGATGTAGGTTGAGTGGCTGCCCAGGACGAGCGGCGTGTCAATCCCGCCCTTCACGGCCAGGTAGGCGCGACAACCCGTCAGGGCGTACCCCAACGCCAGCACCCCGCCTGCCGGCACCCGTACCGCAGACCAATTGGCAATTCGTACGCCATCCAGGTGCGCCGACATGTCGGCCCCGGCAATGGCGATGAGACATGCCTGTTGGAATTGAAAGACTCCTCCGAGCATGGTCAGCTCGAGCGCCGCAGCACCCCTCCGGTTGCCCGCGAGCAGGTTGGCGACGCGATAGGCATAACGGTCCATCGCCCCGGCAACCGGCATGCCATAAGCCTGATACCCCCACCGCCCGGCATCCTGCACCGTGGAAAACCAACCGGGTGCAATGACCTTGATCATACCCCAGCCCCCTCGCGGCAGGCGCTGACAACTTCGGGGAGATAGGAGCCTGCTTCGACCTGGCGTGCGATTTCGCGGTAGCGGTCGGCCGTGACCGAGTTGAACCGCACGTTGTCACCAGGGGAAAAAAGAAAGGGGTGAGCGGCTTCCGGCATGAATAGTGGCACCGGGGTACGGCCGATGAGCCGCCAGCCGCCGGGGCTGTCGACGGGGTAGATCCCGGTCTGGGTGCCGGCAATGCCGACAGAACCACGGGGTACCAGGGTGCGAGGTTTTTCCAGACGCGGTGTCGCAATTCGCTCGGATAGCTCACCCAGATAGGGAAACCCGGGGGTGAATCCCACCATATAGACCCGGTAAGACCTTGCGCGGTGGATGGTGATGACCTTCTCAGTCGTCAGTCCATGGACCTGAGCCACGTAATCCAGGTCCGGCCCAAATTCCCCGCCGTAGCAAACGGGGATCTGGATGATCCTCACCCTTTCTGAGGCCGCCACTTCCGGTTCCAGGTCCCCAGCAACGATGCGGGCAACCGCTTCGACAAGGGCCGCCCGGCTGAGAACCAGCGGATCAAAATAGACGAGCAGCGAGCAATAAGCGGGAACAACCTCGATCATCCCTTCCGGCCTTTTGCGGGAAAGCTTTTCTGCCAGGTGCTGAACCGCTGCATTGATCCGGGGAGCAATCACACGCCCCATCTCGATCACCAGCCCCCCTTCGCCGGCCGACCGCATCCTGATTGCGGGTGCGTGGTCAACCGCGGCCTGATCTCGCTCTGCCGCGCTCATGCGTCATCATCCTCATCCGGATCGTAGGCCCGTTTCCGGATTGTCACGCGCAGGAAAGCCAGCACGGTCAGGAGCGCTCCCAGAAAGAAAAGGATTTCGTAGAGATACTGGCTAATCCATAACAGCCAGAGGTTTCGGTTCCGGAGTTCGGCGAGCCATTCCGACTCGAGGTTCTGCAGAGAATTCGAAAAAACCTCGAGCATGGCCGCCTCGATTTCCTGGCCCCCTTTGAGGTGATCGAGCAGCCTGAGCAGGCCATTCCTATTATAGCGGGACCTCAGAAAATCCACGAACAGGCGACTCGCCTCATAAGCTTTGAGGAGAGCGCGGCGGTCGGCCGGGAAGGTCTTCGTCAGCTGCTGCAGAGGGATAGGGTGATGCGCCAGGTTGATCCCGCTGGTTACCAATCCCTGGCCAGCCAGGATTTCCCCGAGACTTCCGCTCAGCCACTGGCAGATTCCTTCATCCAGCCACTTGGGGAGGAGTTCTGGGTCGATGTGGGCGTGAAGGACCAGGTGGCAGAGCTCATGTTCCAGGGTTTCGCGCAGCACGTAGGAATCGGAAGCAGCCCTGGAAACGAGCATGACAACGGTGTGCTGGCGGGGAACGGCAAAGGCCGAGACCAGAGGACTGCCGCTCATCTTCTCGAAGTGCTCTTTATCAGCGGTCAGCACCAACCGGGGCGGGGCTCCCAGTTGCCAGCCCAGAGTGTCTTCCACGCTCTTCTTTGCCCCGGCATACATCTGCTGTAGCTGCCTCCTCTGGACCTCGAGCCCCTCTTCCCGCAGGATGAGGAGTGGTTCCAAAGCGTTCTGGGCACTGACTGCCGAGGAGCCCACGAGTGAGACCGCCGTGACCCACGCAAGGAGCAGCAGGGGCGAAGCGCTCATCGGGGTTCCTACTGCTCTTTGACCAGTTTGAGCAGCTCATCCGCCGACATGCGGCCGACCATATCGCTGCCATCGAGGAGACTGCTCGCCAGGTCCCGCTTCTCCTGGTGCAGCTTGAGGATCTTCTCCTCGATGGTATTCCGGGTAACCAGGCGGTACACGGTCACCGGTCGGAGCTGGCCGATGCGATGGGCACGGTCGGAAGCCTGGTCTTCCACGGCGGGGTTCCACCAGGGGTCCATGTGGATCACATAGTCCGCGGCGGTGAGGTTGAGGCCCAGGCCGCCGGCTTTGAGGCTGATCAGGAAGAGGTCTCCCGAGCCCGCCTGGAAGGCATCGACTTCACGCTTGCGCTCCTTGGGAGGCGTACTGCCGTCGAGATAGCGGTATTTGAGGTTGCGGGCGTCCAGGTATTCCCGCAGGATCTGGAGGTGTCCCACAAACTGGCTGAAAACCAGCGCTTTATGGCGGTTTTCCAGGAGTTCCGCCACGACCTCGCCAAACAGTTCCAGCTTGGCGCCCGCGAGATCGGTGGCAGGCATTACCAGCCGGGGATGGCAGCAGGCCCGCCGAAGCCTCATGATCTCGGCCAGGATCTTCAAGTGCTTCTGTCCCGCAGGGCTGTCATCCAGTTCAAGTCGTTCGAGGGCCTGCCGTCGCAGGGCTTCATAGAACGCGGTCTCTTCCGGTCCCAGTTCCACCTGCAGTACGACCTCGGTGCGCGGCGGCAGTTCTTCCAGCACCTGCGCCTTGGTGCGCCGGAGGATGAAGGGTTGCACCAGTTTTTTCAGCCGCTTGCGAGCCTCACGCCCGTCGCGGCGTTCGAGCGGGATGGCGAAGCGGGCGTTGAAGCGTTCCTGGGAACCCAGCAGACCGGGGTTGATAAAGTTGAAAAGGGTCCATAGCTCCCCCAGATGGTTTTCAATGGGGGTGCCGGTGGTAATGAGGCGCATGTTGCCGTTGAGGTTCATGGCGGCCTGGGATCGTTTGGCGGCGAAATTCTTGATGGCCTGGGCCTCATCCAGGACGATGGTATGCCATTGGACCGAAGCCAGCAGCTCGGCCTCCTGATTGAGCAGGCCGTAGCTAATGACCAGCACGTCCATGGCGCCCAGGCTTCTGACCAGCTGTTCCCGATGGTTGCCTCCGAACGTGACCAGGTTCAGGGTGGGGGCAAAGCGGTTGGCTTCGGTAGTCCAGTTCATGCAAACGGACGTGGGTGCCACTACCAGGGCAGGACCTTCGGGGGCTCGCTGCAGGATCAGGGCTAAGGCCTGGAGAGTCTTTCCCAGCCCCATATCATCAGCCAGGCACCCGCCCAGTCCGAGATGAGCCAGGCGTGCCAGCCAGCGATAGCCTTCCACCTGATAGTCCCGGAGTTCAGCCTTGAGGGTCGACGGGAGCTCGGGTTCCAGCTGCAGGGCGGCATGCAGGCTCGCCAGCCGGGTCTTCCAGCCGCGGTCGGCATCCAACCGGGGGAGTTGCTCCGTGAAATCCTCGAGCGCCAACGCGGCAAGCGGATGCAGTCGCAGTTCCCGGCCTTCCCCGTCCGTATAATCAGCCAAGTCGTCCAACCGTTTGCGAAGCTCGCGGGTGAGCGCCACAAACTGTCCGTCACCCAAGGGCAGGAAGCGGGCCCCATTCGGGCTGAGAAGTTCGAGAAGGCGCTTCATGTCAACGACGAGCTGGTCGTCGACCTGGAGTTCGCCGCCCACTTCGAACCAGTTGGCTCTGCTGCGGAGGCGCAGGCGCAGATGGTCGAACGAGACCTCCCGGCTGACCCGGATCTTCTCTCCCTCCGGCCAGGCCAGGAGCACTCCACCATTATCCTGCAGGGGCTTGAGGTCGAGCAGGATTTGCAGGCAGCCTTCGGGATCCGCCACCTGCCACTGGCGTTCGGTTTCATCGAGCAGAGCGAGGGTGGGGCTGGCGGCTTCCACTGCCTGCGCCATCGCCTCTTCGCCCTTGAGATCGCGCTTGGTGTGCAGCAGCTTGCCCTCGATTTCCCCCATGATGTTTTCCATGCCTTTACCGGGTTTGAGATAGGGACCACTGGCCCCGAAAGGCTGAACAAACATCTCGAACCGGAAACCGGGCCCCGACGGTACGATATGGACGCGCGGGGTGGGATCGGCCGCCACCTCCTCGAGATCCCGCGAGAGCCCCCCAACCGCCGAATGCACCGTTATCTGCGAGGACATGCGCGATAATGCCTCGGTCACCTCGAGTGCCGCCGATGCTGGCACGCGCAGCCCGTTCTCGCCCAGAACGCGCGCAATCCGCCGGTGATGTTCGGAAAGCTGGACCACTTTAAAGCGGGTAGGAGTCTCCTGCTGCAGGACCACCCGGGCATCCCCGCTCTCCATGGAAAACCGGATGAGCAGGTCAGCGGCGTCGCACGTGACCATGACCTCGGGCTCTCCCTTCACCACTTCCACTGGAACAGTAGGCGTTTTTGCCAGAAAGAGCAGAGGATGGCCAACCAGGGCCAACCGCAGGCGGTCCATGTCAAAATGATACCGGGTGCTGTAATAGTGCCGTCCTTCGCGTTCGATGGTCGCACAGATGGCTTGATCCTGAGGGGTGAGAGCCGCCGGTTTGGGGCCGCCGCACAGCCGACTGAGCGCCACCGCTCTCCCCTTGGACCAGGTGCCCCGCACCGTCCGTTTCTGCTCCACCGGCTGCACCGAAAGCACCCCCCCGCTGTAATCAAGAAGCCAGGCCAGGCGCGAATCCGCGACAGGTGTGCCGCTTTCCCGCCGTTCCTCGCTGATGGCACTCAGAGCCCGCAGACTGCGTCGCCAAGGTTCCTCCACCCGGATGGTCGCCACAAACGAAGACAGTCCCGTTTCCTGTTTGATCCGCTCGATGGCATTGCGGCGCACGGGGGTGTCTTCCTCAACCAGACGCAGGAGTTCGGCGCATTCCAGAGCCAGCCAGCTCAGTCCCATTTCCCGCGACCGGATGAAGAGACGGCTGAGTGAATCGATCTCCGGCTGATCAAGGCGACCGTTGACCCAGTAGCGGGCGAGAATTTGAAAATAGCCATCAATGCCGGCTCCCTGCCGCTCGCTTTCGGCCAGCAGGGCATTGGCGCGCTCCGCCTCGCCAGCCTGGGAGAGCTGGACCGCCTTGAGGGCCTGATAAAGGGGCCAGAAGAGCGTGCCCTCCCGGTTGCCCGCCAGCGCTGCCTCGACCAGATCGCTGGCCTTGCCGACGGTGGACGCCGGTGGAGAGATCAGCTGACTCAGCAGGCAGAATACCCCTTCGAAGCCTCTGAAGTAGGCATTCCGCTGCTTTAGAAAGCGTCGCAACTCCTTCAAATGGGTCGCAAAAGAGGCTGACGCGCTCCCGTATTCTCCCCGAAGGAACTGCAGCGAACCCTCCATGCCAAATGAAGAGACATTGCTATTGACTTCCATGAGCAGCTTTGCAGCCTCTTCCAGGCGACCGCCAACCATGAGGCGGGTTGCCGCGTGAAGATACGAACCGGGGTCGTTCGCCACCGGGTTGAGGTGTCGGAACGGGGGAGAGAGAGCATAAGCCAGCGCTTCTGCATCGCTTTCCAGGGAAAACAGGGTACTGAATAGAATCAGCGGCAGGATGGTCCTCTGCAGACTCAGGGAGAGAGTCCTGAACCACGCTGCCTCGAAAGGGTTGTTGGCGACCCGGACCAGGGGATCCGGGTCGGCATAAAACTCCTTGCACAACCCGCGCAGCTGGTCATGGGACCTGCGCAGCAGCTCGAGATCCTGTGTATAGACGGCAATTCGCAGGTTGCGCATGAGGCGGTGGCAATAGTTCGACCCCACCCCACGACCAAACCAGTAAACCGGGTCCGCCTCCTGCTGTACCACTCGGGCCATGAGCTGAAAACGGTTGGCAGCAGAGGCATTGGCAATCGCTCCGGCATTCCTGCGAGTGGTCTTGCCCCGCCCTGACCTGGGGAGCGCCGATGCAGCCGGTGGTGCCGGGGTGTTCACCGCCTCCCTGCTGCACAGTTCCACAATCACTTCGGGACATTGGAAGTTCTTGTTCAAGAGCTTGAGGCTCTGCAGGCGATCGAGACAGGACTCGAGTGCGATAATGCTCTTCACACCACTTTCGGGAAAAGAAAGACCGGTCTGGCGAAAGCACCTGATGACCGTACCTACTTCCACGGGTTCGTAGATGATCGAACAGAGTTGCATCAGGGCCTTTTCCAGAGGTGTCAGACGCGCGTAGACGGCCATGAGATGTCTGCGGGTTTTGCTCTTCCGGTCCACTTGCATTCCTCGTTGCACAAAGATAGGATCGATCCCAGCAAATCTTGATTACGTTACCTTCCGTTCCGAAAAGTTTCAAGTAAAGGGTTGAAGTGAGCAGGAGTGCAGGATTCCAGATTTTCTCAAAGCCTTCAGAGGACAGAGACTGTGGAGAGGATCACCTACTTGCCCATTGGCATCATTCGTTCCCCGTTCCGCGGCATCGAGGGCATGCCCATTCAGCCGTTGGCAGCAAGGGGTATCGCGGGAACGGTGGAACTTGCACCCGAGTACGCACCCGGGCTGAAAGACCTGGAGGGATTTTCTCATTTGATTCTGCTCTACCATTTTCATCTCAGCAAAGGTTATTCGCTCGAGGTCAAGCCGTTTCTCGACAACCAGCCTCACGGAGTGTTCGCCACCCGAGCCCCCAAACGCCCCAATGCCATAGGATTGTCCATCGTGAGGCTCATTCGGGTCATTCACTGCAGCCTCCACATTGAAGACGTGGATATCGTTGACGGGACCCCTTTGCTGGATCTCAAGCCGTATGTGCCGGCCTTCGATGTTCACCAGGTGGCAAGTATCGGCTGGTTTGCCGGAAAGCTCGAGGAGGCGGGAAACACTCGGGCCGATGGAAGATTCCGATAGCCTGGTGGGACGCTCCCTTCCTTCACCTCGGCCCGGTCCGCTGCCAACCATCGCCACTTTTCACTTTTCTCGGCAAGGATGGGTGTGCTATACAAGCAAGGTGCTTGACAGCAGGCAAGGCTTCGTTTACATAGTCGGTCACTTTGCGTCCCCATCGTCTAGCCCGGTCCAGGACACCGGCCTTTCACGCCGGCAACACCGGTTCAAATCCGGTTGGGGACGCCAGAAAATCAAAGGGCTGCGAGATCGTTCGCAGCCAACCGGTCCGCCGTCGACTTGGCTTCCTTCCTTACAGACGCGCCAGTCTAGTCAACTCGTCAACCACGATGGAGCGAAAGAGAGGGATCTTACACCCGTTCTGCGCCAGAGGCTCGGCACCCTTTACTGCGGCTTCTGCTGACCCTTCAGCGGCCTCGGCATCAAGCTTTCCGCCGGAAACCACCTGCTCGACGGCCCTGCTCCGCCAGGGAATCGGCGCCGCCCCGCTCAGAACGACCCCGCCGCGCTCGACCCGATCCCCTTTGAAGACAAGGGCCAGCGCGACCCCGGCCACCGCAAAATCCCACGCTTCTCTTACGCGCACCTTACGGTAGGAGGTTCTCAGGCCCGGGGGTGATTTGGGAATGAGAATCTCGGCCTCCAGAGCGAGCATCATGCAGGTGCAGTGTGGCACCCTATCCACGAGCACGGTACAGGCACCGCATTCTCCACGCTCACAACCGACTTTAGTTCCGGTGAAGCCCAGCTTTTTTCGGAATACGAACAACAGCGACGACTGCGTCCGTACCGACCGACGTGAGGAACCCACGACGGGTCAATCCCCGTTGCTGAGCGTGTTGCTTGTCATCCGAGGAGTTGTCCATGAAATCCTGCCCCTTTGTGCAATTGGAGCGGATGGAACCACCTCTTTTCCTAGTTCCATGACGTTATTCAGGAGGTTAGCCAATCATCGCGCGGTTGCTGTTTCTCATTCGGGCTACGTGTCCCAATCCCCGCCCCGGTCTACGCTCTTCGGACGATCGAGAAACGCACCTCAGGCGCCTGCCAAGACCCGGAGGAGTTGAATCCTTGACAATCTTTTAACCCTTTGACTAAAGTGCCGCATGCCGTCTCGGGACCCTGCTCAGAGCAGGGAAGACAGCCCTAATTTGCGCTCCGTAAAGGGTGTCGCTTGTGCGTAACAACATCGCCTTTTGAGGGATAATAGCGCAGATTTCTGTAACCGAGTCGGCGGAGCTTTGCACGCGAGTCGGACCAAAGCTTGAAGAAGAACGATAAGTTGTTTCTGAAACGAAGATGTCAGGCTCATGAGCGAGTACACGCGGACCCTGTCGGGGAAAGGGCTCCGAGAAAAACGTTCACTCACAACCAGGAAACTCCTCAGCGCAAAAAGGCTTGGTGATCGGTCGAAACTCGACCGCAACCTGTCACCCCCAAAGGGGGTTGAAATCAAAGAGCCGGAGCTGAAAGCTTGTCCCGGTGACAGGGATCGCCCATCTGGTGGGCTGCGAGCGTTATTGAACGGCCTCGCGTTGGCTGAGATTTGACGAATCATCGGGCACGATATCAAAAGAGAACTGTCAGGCCAGCAGCGGGCTGAGGATTACCCACCTCCTGGACTTCACGAGTTGTTAAATAGCCGTACTTTGAGAGGTATTAATACACCTCGAGCCACGATGAATCGAAAAAGGATTTTTGATCTTCTGCTTGCCTTTCCTGTCTTCCTGATCTGCGCACCGGCCATGGTGGCAATAGCCCTGCTGAGCCATTTGTTTCAGGGAACGGCCGTGTTTTTTCAGCAAGTCAGGCCGGGGCTACGTGGAAAGCCCTTCAAAATGCTCAAATTCCGAACTATGAGTGACCGTCGCGGAAGTGATGGCGCCCTCCTTCCCGATAGAGAAAGGATCACCCGGTTTGGCCAATGGTTGCGAGCTACTTCCCTTGACGAGCTGCCCGAATTATTCAATGTCCTGAAAGGAGAGATGAGCCTGGTGGGGCCTCGACCTTTGCTCATGCAATACTTGGAGCGTTATACACCGGAACAGATGCGTCGTCATGAGGTAAAGCCGGGAATCACCGGGTGGGCGCAGGTGAACGGGAGGAATGCCATCAACTGGGAAGAAAAATTCAAGCTGGATGTCTGGTATGTGGACCATCACTCATTGGGACTTGACTTGAAGATTATCGCGCTGACGTTACTTAAGATTGTGAAGCGAGAAGGGATCAGTGAGGCAGGACAGGCCACCATGTCCGAATTTATGGGGTGGGACGAGGTTTAAAAATCGAGAGGGCATTTGTCAGAAGAAGGGCAAGGGGAAACGATGATCCCAATGCTGCGGAATTAAGCTTTCGAATACTCAGCAACTGATCAACCTCGCTGGGAGCGGAAGCTGGCGGTAGACCTCTGTCACCTAGCCCCGAAGGGCGCACAACCCCATTTTGCAGGCCGTCACCTGTCACGGACAGGCAATTGAATCCCCCAGTTTGAAAATGCTCCAATCAGCTTTCATTTTCAATGACAAGTGCCAAAATAATATATTTAAATGACGCGTATCCGTAGCGTGAGAATCGGTGGAAATGTCACTCATGAAGCCTTGACCTAAGGGGAAGAAAGAATGAGATATTACGGTATCGTTGGTACTGGAGGATTTGGCCGGGAGGTCATGCCGGTAGCACGTCAAATGCTGAACAAGGAATTTGGAGATACGGGTTATGAGTTGGTTTTCATTGATGAAAATATAAATAGGAAGACGACTGTTAATGGACACAGAGTTATTGGCATGGATGCATTCTTCTTATTGGAGGCTGATGAAAAATACTTTAACATCGCGATTGCAGATTACAGGAATCGGGAGCGTATAGCCAGCATGATCCATGAAAATGGCATTAAACCCTTTACTATACAGGCCAATAACTACCTGGGTTTGGATTCAAATGTCATAGACGAAGGGGCTATTTTCTGCTCATTCACGCATGTGACTTCGAATGCACGTATTGGAAAATATTTTCATTGTAATATATATTCATATGTGGCTCATGACTGCATTGTTGGAGACTATGTTACATTTGCACCACATGTTCAATGCAATGGTGGTGTTATAGTTGAAGATTATGTATACATTGGAACGGGCGCCATAATTAGACAAGGAACCGAGGATAGACCCATCGTGATTGGAAAAGGATCGATTGTAGGAATGGGTGCAGTAGTGACAAAGAGCGTTCGCCCTTTTTCTACAGTTGTTGGGAACCCTGCCGTCGAAATGACGAAAAGGTCATGATCGTCGGGCATCCATATGAGTACGACCTTACAAGGCAATGCTGTTTGTAACCGTTCGTCCACCAAACGAAGGGCATTTCTTCATGGCTGCCTCATCGAAACGCCATGGCGGAGGGCGCCGGTTGATCCGGCATAACACCAACACCGCCCGCTTCCTGCGAGAGTTATTGAGCAACTTCGGTTCAAGGAAGTGCACGCTCGCAGGGGCGGGCCTTCCATAGCTGTTTCAAATCGGATTTTCCAAAGTATTCGTCTTGCCGGGGTTTGGAGTCCCTTATGTTGAATGCCGTGCCCAAGCGGATCTTCTTGTCACCGCCTCATATGGGAGGCGAGGAACTGCAGTTTGTCGAGGAAGCGTTCAGGAGCAACTACATTGCTCCTCTGGGACCTCAGGTAGATGCTTTCGAGCGTGAATTTGCCGAGAGAGCGGGGCTTCGGCACGCGGTGGCTGTTGCCAGTGGCACGGCAGCCATGCATCTCGCTCTGCGTGCCCTGGGGGTGGGACCGGGAGACGAGGTGATTGCGTCGACCCTCACCTTCATAGGGAGTGTGACGCCCATTCTCTTCCTGGGTGCTGTCCCGGTATTTATCGATTCAGATCGCACTACCTGGAATATGAACCCGGACCTGCTTGTGCAAGAACTCGAAGCCTGCCGTAAACGAGGTCGAATGCCTAAAGCAGTCATTCCCACCGATCTTTATGGGCAATGTGCCGATCTGGATCGGATCCTGGCAGCTTGTGCTCCCCATGAGATTCCCGTCGTGAGCGATGCCGCCGAAGCGCTGGGGGCAACCTACAAGGGTCGTAGTCCCGGCCATGGCGCACGGGCGGCGATTTTTTCGTTCAATGGGAATAAAATCATTACGACTTCAGGGGGTGGCATGCTGGCATCTGGCGACGAGGAACTCATCGAAACCGCCCGGTTCCTTTCTCAACAGGCCCGTGATCCCGCCCCTCACTATGAACACTCCCAGCTCGGCTATAACTATCGCATGAGTAACATCCTGGCCGCGATTGGTAGAGGGCAACTGCGAGCTCTGGATGAACGGGTTGAGGCCAAACGAAGAATATTCAAATACTATCGAAACGCTTTGGGAGCTCTTACTGGAATCGAGTTCATGCCGGAGGCCTCATACGGACAGTGTAGCCGCTGGCTAACGGTGGTTCAGATTACTCCCGAAGAACTTGGAGTTGACCGCGAGACGTTGCGCCTCGCTCTAGAAGCTGAAAACATCGAATCGCGGCCCGTCTGGAAGCCCATGCACCTGCAGCCGGTATTCGATGTTGTCAGCTTTCAGGATGTAACTCGCAAAGGGGGTGAGCTCTCTCTGAGCAGGAACATCTCCCCCCGTTCGAGCTCTCAGCTGGTTCGCTATAAGGCACGGGTGGCAGGGGGAAAAGTCAGTGAAGAACTCTTCGCAAAGGGGCTGTGTCTGCCATCGGGCACCCAGATGAGCGAGGAGGATCTTGACCGGGTACTGGCAGTGTTAAAGAGGGTTATTCCGTAATGGGCAGGAAGGTTCCTGCACATCAAGCTGACAGGGAGCTGCCTCGACTTCTATTCGGGCTGCCGCTGGTAGCCCTTCCCACGCTGCTGGGAGGGGCGCGTCCCTGGCTCTGGAGTGTTATTGCGGGAGTTTTTGCGGCAAACCTGGCATGGTCCCTGAGTTCAGGCCATCGCCAGGGATGGACAAGCAGCATTTCCCGGCAATGGGCGGTAGGATTAGGACTGCTCCTGCTCTACCCCCTGTTTCAGATCCTCCCACTGCCCGCCTCGTGGCTGACACACATGAGTCCGCTGTCGGTGATGTGGCGAGAGCTCGCCGATCATTTCACACAAACCTCCAGCCGGTTCTTCAGCATCAGCTACTCGCCCCTGGTCACCTTCTTTGCCAGTCTGTGGTGGCTTTTCCTGGTGGGTTACGCTTTACTGTTTCGACAATTCCTGCGAGATATGAGGAATCTTGTATGGTTTTGCCGGCTGCTCTTCCTGGTGGCAGGAGTCGAGGCATTCTACGGCCTGATGCAGACCCTCATCCCGTCACTGGGGGTTCTCTGGGAATCGGAAGGACAGGGAGTTGCCCGGGGGACTTTCGTCAACCGTAACCACTACGCAGCCTTTCTGGGGATGATTTGGCCTTCCTGCTCGCCTATTTACTGTGCCCGGCGGCAGCTACACCTGACGCTTCCCATTCCGCCCTGGAGCAAGCAAAGAAGGAACGTCAGAAAAGCTGGTTCCTTGGGCTCCTTGTCGGGTTGGTATTGCTTGGGTTGGTGTTCTCGATGTCGCGGGGAGGGATCTTGGGTGCCCTGATTTCCCTGACGCTGTTCGTGGCAATAGGCAAGAGACAGCGAAAGAAAGGGCTGGTCGCCTTTCTGGTAGGTTGTTGGGTAGTGATGTTGTCTTATGGAAGCATCATCGGTTTTGGAGGGATCATCGCGAGATTCAACGAACTGGAACTCGATTCGTCCGGCCGTGGTAGAATATGGGAAGACAGCTGGCAGTTGATCCACGATCACTGGCTGACAGGCTGCGGGTTGGGTACCTTTCCCGACGTTATTCGGCTCTATCAATCCCACCTGACGGATCAGTTGGCCATCGTCCATGCTCACAATGATTACCTGGAATTGGCCGGAGAGCTGGGCATGCCGTTGGCGATGGTGATAGTAGTGTTGGTTTGGGGATACTGGTGGGGATGTGCGCGGCACCTTCTCGCAACGAGTGACATGCCGTCCGCTCAAAGAAGCGTGAGAGGCGACGGCAGTGAGAATGATGTTCCGGCCTTCGATCGGGTCCAACTGGAAATGAGGCGGCTGCTTGCGCTCGGGGCCCTGTCGGGAAGTGCCGCATTCCTCTGCCACAGTCTGGTGGATTTCAACTGGCAGATTCCCGCGAATCAGTTATATTTTGTCGTCTTGTTGGGGTTGATGAATTTCAGACAGAACTAAAGGAGTGATCCTATGAGGGATAGGCGGATATCGCGGGTATTCTGGTCAGTGCTGCTGGTCCAGGCTTTGGTCGGCTGTACCGCAAAAGGACCACAAGCTACTGCGAGGTTGGAGGATGTGATTGTCAGCACGGGGGAGACCTCCAAACAGAAAGAAACCCGAGACTTGAACGAGAAACTTTTCGCCTCCCTAAGTAGTGCCTCGCAACCGGGAGACTACATCATTACTTCAGGGGACCTCATCGAGGTGGACGTTTTTGAAGCGCCGGAACTGAAGCGGGAAGCTCGGGTGGGAGCGCGAGGGGCCGTCACGCTTCCACTGCTCGGGCCAGTCCAGATCATGGGGCTGACTCCGGCCGAGGCTGAAAAAAGGGTCGAAGATTTCTACCGGTCAAAATACCTCCACGACCCTCACGTTAGTATTCATATCAAAGAGCAGCAGGGACAGAAGGTAACTGTTGTGGGTTCCGTCAAGAAGCCGGGCACCTATGACTATCCCACCCGCCGGCGTCTCCTGGATGCCCTGGCTCTCGCTGAGGGCTTCGACGAGAAAGCGGGTAAGACCGTGCAGGTGAGACGTATAACCGACGATCCCAATAACCCGACCACCTACCTGGTCGACATGGATCAGCTCATAGAAAACGGTCGCACCGAAATGAACATGGAAATCAAGGGCGGGGATGTGATCTATGTGCCTGAGGCCGGAACCGTATACGTGGACGGCGCAGTCAAGAAGCCGGGATCTTATCCTATCAAGAAAGAAATGTCGATTAACGAAGCCATCGCCGCGGCCGGTGGGATTACCATGACGGCAAACGAGGATGACATCAAATTGGTACGCTATATGGAAGGTGGAAAGCGAGAGGTGATCCAGCTAAAAAAGGAAAACACCCAGACCATGCCTATAACAGTGAATGATCGGGACTTGATTTTTGTTGAACGCAGTGCCATGAAGTCGGTCTTTAGCAGTTTCACACTTTACTTTGGTCCGTTCGGTGGAGCAGGCTTCTCGCGCCCAACTGAGTGAATGAGGGCTAAAGAAAGCTATTTCTGCTGTGATGCTGTAAGGAGACGCGCGCTTAATACTCAGGATCCTGTCAGTTGAACAGCAAACAATGATGCTGCCATTCAGCCTGCTTGACACAAGCAGGTCAATCCATCAGCACAGTTGAGCCACATACCTTGCCTGGACTGAGCCCACTGACGACTCGGTATCCCATGTTCGGTGCCATAGGCTACCTCTCCGCTCGATTCACCCTGTCAGACGCCTTCTTCCTGGCCACAGAGACAAAGTGCCACGAGACCTGGATAAGAAAGAATGGGAGGTGCCGGGGAGAGTCACGAGAAAGGGAGATGCCATCACCACGCAGACCATAATGGACTACGTCATACTGCGGGTGTCGTATGCAGTTGAGTAACATTGCGTGGACCTTTGCCGGACTGGTCACACCATTGCTGGTAGCGGCCCTGACGATTCCTTCGCTAATTGAAATCATAGGGCTCGAACGGTTTGGGCTATTGGCGCTGGCTTGGGGAATGATAGGCTACGCCGGTGTCTGCGATTTGGGGATCGGGCGTGCGACAACCCAACTGATAGCCCAACTCAGAGGCAATAAGGCCCATTGCAGTATTCCATTTGTTATTTCATCGGCCGTCGAGCTGACCTTTAAGAGCGGAGCCGTTGGCCTTTTGCTGCTGGTCCTGGCAGCTTGTTGCGGTTTGCAGAGGCTCATTAATCATTCAGAGGGACTACAATCAGAAATCACTATCTCTATCTTTGTCCTTTCCCTTGCCATCCCGGTCCAGGCCGTTTCCGCCACATACCGAGGGGTTAATGAGGCTTTCGAAAACTTCAGAGGTATCAGCCTGCTGCGTATGGGGCTGGGTATTGCCAATTTCCTTGGACCGTATCTTATCGCGCAATACACATCAAGGTTACCGTGGTTGGTGGTCTCTCTGCTCTTGTCTCGGTTGATGGCTCTTGCTGTGTTCAGGTTCTTGGCAATACGCTGTGTCAAGAGACAGCATGGGCAGAGCCAGCTGATCTCTTATCCCATTGATGAAAAATCAATCAAGAAGAGCTTATTTTCATTTGGCGGGTGGTTTACCGTGAGCAGTATTATAAGCCCGATTCTCACCCAGGGAGACCGCTATGTGATCGCAGGCTTGATTTCGGCGACGGCTGTTGCCTCCTACACCATCCCTTACGACGTGGTGGTGCAAACGCTCCTGATAGTGGGCGCAGTCTCTTCGGTTGCGTTTCCGAGCCTTACCAAACAGCTTCACGAGAATCCCAAGACCTATAAAACCGATTTCCATCACTGGTTGACACGTGTTGCCCTGGTTATGGCGATCGTTACGTCCGCTGTCGCATTCTCTTTGCCGGTACTGCTTCCGCTATGGCTTGGGCCACAACTGCCGATCGAATCGGTTGCCATAGGGCAAATCCTATGTATAGGAGTATATGCGAACAGTATTGGTTCAATGTATTTCGCCCTGCTTCATGCCAAAGGCAGGTCTGATGTTACCGCAGTGCTTCATATGTTTGAGCTTCCCGTATTCATACTATGTCTATATATATTGATCGAAGCGTATGGTGTTTATGGTGCCGCATGGGCATGGGTTCTGCGGATGATGATCGATACCCTGCTATTAACAACATTGAATAGATATATAAATGCTTGAAAGTATTTTACTGATAACCTTCCTCGGACTGATCTTCAGTAGCCATCCACGCTATGGAGTCGCCAATCCATTCCAGATCTACTTCTCCGTATGGTTTTCTGTATTCTTTGGCTATTACCTAACGGAGAAGACCTGGATACCTCTTTCAGACACGTTTCTATCAGTGTGTTTTGCGCTTAGCCTCATCTGGCTCATATCCTTTGTGATTGCTGGTCGATACATATACCACGCGCGCCAAGCGAGTAGCCCAACGGTCATAATAAGCAGATATAATAAGCGTACCTTCTATGTACTACAGATCTTATGCTTTTTAGCCCTCCCCCTTACCTACTTGACCGCTATGGACTTGTCCGTTGGCATGGATATTTTTAGTGTGCAAGGTTTCATAAGATTGCGCCAGGCTCTTACCGTTGAAGAGCTCGGATATGGTATTTTCTCCTACTTCACTATTCTATCAATAGTGCTCAGCTCTATTGCGGTGGTGATATTCAAGGATGGCAATATGTCCTACACCCGATTGATTTTATCCGTTGTACCTTCTTTGGCGTATTGTTACCTGTCAACCAGCAGGACCGCATTATTGCTGTTTTTTACGCTGCATTTGTTTCCCTCCGTGGTCGCTCGCAGGTTCAAAATGTCTGCGGTTGGTATTTCCATCATACTAATGCTGGTTGCCTGTGGGTTTATTGCGATGATGACAGCCAAGGGAATCTCAACGGAAAATGATCTAGCAACCAATGTATACGGCCTTCTGGACTATACCAGAGGCTACTCGGTCGGTCCTCTGATAGCTTTTTCCACCCTGTTCGAATCTTCACCGGAGATGGCCCTGGGCGATTATACATTTAGATCATTATACAGTGCATTCTACGCCTTGAAGCTCTCGTCCGTAGCTCCTGTTTCCGTGTTCCGGGAGTACACTCTCGTCCCCGACCTGACCAATGTTTACACGGTATACGATCCCTATTTTAGAGATTTTAACTATTTGGGATTCTTATTCGTGTTTCTATTTATAATATTGCATGTCACCCTTTACCGTCGGTCGTATTCAAAAGGAGGGATATATTTATTTCTCTATAGTGCAACGCTCTACCCGCTGATAATGCAGTTCTTTCAAGACCAGTATTTCACTTTGATCTCCATGTGGGTTCAATTGTTTATCTGGTATTGGGTTATTTTAGTAGGGATCAAATTGGATGTGGTGGGGATAGAAAAGAAGCATGCTCGATATTATCATCGTTAATTGGAACGCCGGAAGGCAGCTCAAAGAGGCTGTTCATAGTATTTATAAACACCATGATGACCTGGTGTCCGCCATTATCATTGTTGACAACCATTCAACGGACGATTCCGTGGTTGCGGTGGGGTCTTTAGGAAGTCCTCCGTGCGATTTGCGGATCATTCATAATTCTGAGAATCGTGGATTTGCCGCAGCCTGTAACCAGGGATCAGTATTTGCGCGCGGCGAATATCTGCTTTTCCTGAATCCTGACACGGTACTTCATGAAAGGTCGCTCAGGGTTCCACTCGACTACCTGGAGCAGCAGAAGAACACTGACATAGGTATTGCGAGCATTCAGCTTTTTGATCAAAGTGGCCGGATAGCCCGGAGCTGCGGTCGTTTTCCGACATTGCAGATATTTCTGGCGCATTGTCTGGGCATCAACAGGCTGGCACCCTTCATGGAACTGAACCTGTTTCGGGAGGAATGGGCGCATGACCAGACGGAGACGGTCGATCATGTCATTGGGGCGTTCTACCTGATTCGGCGCTCAGTGTTTGAGTCGCTGAGAGGGTTCGATGAGCGGTTTTTTGTGTACTTTGAGGATATGGATTTATCATTGCGTGCTTACAGGGCCGGGTGGCGCAGCGTGTTTTTGGCAGAGGCTCAGGCATTTCATGGCGGAGGAGGAACTTCAGGACAGGTGAAGGCTCACCGGCTTTTTTATTGGTTGCGCAGTCGTTTGTTTTTTGCCTTCAAGCATTTCAGGCCATGGCAGGCATGGGCGCTGGTGGCAGTGACAGTGGTGGTGGAGCCGATCAGCCGAAGTGTCTTTGGAATGCTGCGTGGGGGAGCGGAGGGAGTGCGCAGAACCTTGATAGGATTCGGCATGCTGTATCGCGATCTCCCCGGGATCCTGCGGAAGGTATTGGGGATTCCTGAGGTTGGAGACGAGGCCCGGGCTGCTGTCGACCGACGGTAGCGGACTTGAAGAGTTGGTGTTGAATGGTGCTGGCGGAGGCCCATGGGTCCAGGGGCAGGCATTGTTTCCGGGCGGCTGGAAGAATTTGTGGTTGACCATGAGAATCGGTCCGGTCATATCCTCCGTTCTTGCTGGCTGGCTTGCAGAACAAAGGGTTAGCGATCCCGATGAAGATTAGGCCTCAATGTGCGGCATAGCCGGATTTCTTGACACGCGACGAGGGAGTAGCGCAGAGGAGCTTTCGCGAATGGCCCAGCGCATGAGTGATACCCTCATCCTGCGTGGTCCAGATGACGACGGGATATGGGTCGATGCCGACGTCGGCATCGCGCTGGGACACCGTCGGCTTGCCATCCTGGACCTTTCCCGGGAAGGCCGCCAACCAATGCAGTCTCACTGCGGCCGTTACGTAATAGTCTATAATGGCGAGGTATACAACTTCCGCGATTTGCGGAAGGAACTAGAGAGTGCCGGGCACCGTTTCCTGGGCACCTCGGATACCGAGGTCATGGTCACGGGCATAAGCCAGTGGGGGTTGGAAGCGGCCATCCAAAGGTTCATTGGAATGTTCGCGTTTGCCTTGTGGGACGGGCAGACACGGACGCTCAGTCTGGTCCGGGACCGACTGGGCATCAAACCCCTCTATTATGGTTTCCAGGGACCAAGCTTTCTCTTTGGTTCAGAGTTGAAGGCCCTCCGCATTCATCCGGCTTTCAAAAATGAGATCGCTCGGGACGCCGTGAGTCTGTACCTTCGCCACAACTGCATTCCTAGCCCTTATACGATCTATGAAGGGATCCATAAGCTTCCTCCAGGTACAATCTTGCGTTTGTCGGACGGAATGGACACTCCAGCCATAACCGGGTACTGGTCTGCGAGGGAAAGCGTTGAGCGGGGGATTGCAGATCCGTGGACGGGTTCGGAGCAGGACGCCATCGCTCATTTGGAGGATCTGATGCGCGATGCCGTTGGTCTCCGCATGATCTCAGATGTCCCGTTGGGTGCCTTCCTCTCCGGGGGGATTGACTCATCAACCGTCGTTGCGTTGATGCAGGCCCAGAGCGCTCGGCGAGTAAAGACTTTCACCATCGGGTTCCAGGAGGATGAGTATAGCGAAGCAGAGGATGCAAGGGCGGTTGCTCAGCACTTGGGGACTGATCATACAGAACTTTACTTGAAAGTGGAGGATGCCATCCAGTTGATCCCCCATTTGGCCAGCCTCTATGACGAACCTTTTTCCGACTCTTCTCAGATCCCTACCTTTTTTGTCTCTCAGTTGGCACGTCGTCATGTTACCGTAAGCCTTTCCGGGGATGGAGGAGATGAACTCTTTGCCGGCTATAATCGATATTTCTGGGGACGTACCATCTGGAACAAGCTGCGACGGCTGTCCCAACCGCTAAGAAGCTCCCTGGTCAGGGGGATAAAAGCTTTATCCCCCGAGACCTGGGATTGCCTCTTCTCAGGAATGCAAGCTGTCTTGCCTGCGAGGTTGCGACAGCGAGTTCCCGGTGACAAGATGCACAAACTCGCTGAGGTCATCAATGTCGACTCACCTGATGACATGTACTGGCATCTGATATCCCACTGGCAGGAACCCTGGTTGTTGGTGCCGGGTGCTACCGAGCCTCCCACTGCCGTGTCGGATCGCACGCGATGGGCGGATCTGAAGGACTTTACCGAACGCATGATGTTCCTGGATTTGGTGACCTACCTGCCTGACGATATCCTGACCAAGATCGACCGCGCCAGTATGGGAGTTAGCCTCGAAGCGCGGGTTCCGCTCCTGGATCACCGAATCGTCGAATTCGCCTGGCAGCTCCCGTTGAACATGAAGATCCGAGGGGGAGAAGGGAAGTGGATCCTTCGTCAGCTATTGTACAAGTATGTCCCGGAAGCATTAGTGCAAAGACCTAAAGCCGGGTTCGGCATTCCTATCGACTCCTGGTTGCGTGGACCGCTGCGCCCATGGGCGGAGAGTTTGCTGGATGAGAAGCGCCTACGCGATGACGGCATATTCCAGCCGCAACCCATCCGCCAGAAATGGGCTGAACATTTATCCGGAAATCATAATTGGCAATACCTCCTCTGGGACATATTAATGTTCCAGGCCTGGAAGGAACGGTGGGGATAAAGAGGATGTCTTGATGGCAAGGTTCGTTTTTCTTTCGCACTTTGACAATAACCTTTATCGTTTTCGTCTCCCCATCATGAAGGCTCTTGTGGACCGCCGTCACACGGTATTCGCGGCCTGTCCCCGTGGAGACGTCTCTCCAAGGTTTGCAGCGCACCGCATCACCCACTTGGCCTACCCCTTGGTTCGCGAGGGCATGAATCCCTTGCGGGAGGCAGGCAGCATGCTCGCGTTGGCCCGTCTGCTGAAGCGCACCCGACCGGATGTGCTTCACACCTTCACCGTAAAACCAAATGTGTACGGCTCTCTTGCCGGGAGACTGGCACAGGTGCCCGCGATAGTGAACTCGGTTACCGGCCTTGGTACCTTCCACGTGGAAACACCACGAGGAGTCAGGCAATGGGGTTCCAGATGCTTCTTGAATGTTCTTTATCGTTTGAGTCTTCGCCATTCAAAAGCGGTGATTTTTCAGAATGACGACGACCATGCATTCTTTATGAAGGGCGATTTGGTCAGGGAGGGTCAAACCGTCATCATCCGGGGTTCGGGAGTTGATACGACCACCTTCCGTCCCCCCTTGACCACATCTGAACGTGCGGCGGCGCGAGAACGGATTCCCGGCTTGCAGGACAAGGTGGTCATTTGTTTAGTATCCCGCCTTATCCAGGACAAGGGAGTTGCAGAATACCTTGAGGCGGCGCGCATTTTGTGTCGAACCCATGGTTCCGGGTTGAGATTCCTGCTGGTGGGAGACTACGACGACGGTAACCCCAAACCGTTATCCCGAAACCTTTTGAACGATTATCTCACGGAAGGGACCATAACCTACCTCGGATTTCGTGATGATATCCAGGAGCTCCTGAGGGCGGTTGATATCTACTGCCTTCCTTCTTATCGAGAAGGTATGCCCATGTCAATTCTCGAGGCCATGGCTACCGGCTTGCCAATCGTAACTTCTGATGCGGTAGGGTGTCGGGATACCGTGGAAGATGGCATAAATGGTCTCAAAGTCCCGGTGAAGGATATTCGTCGTCTCTGCCAGGCCTTGGACATTATGATACGGAATAAAGAGTTAAGGCTTTCCATGGGGAGGAAGAGCAGAGAGAAAGCGGAACGAGAATTTTCTCTGGAAATAGTGCTCAAAGAGCACATGGAACTCTATGATCGCATTCTGGAGACATTGGGGCCCGATGAACGTCGCCGTCCAGGTGATCATTGATGAGGACGATATCTCGATCCACATGCACAAGCAGCCCCACAAACAGTTCCTGACCACTGTGGGTTTTCAGAATATTCACCACACCATACCATAGCAGCCCGGGCACCAAGCCAGCCATATTCGACTGCTTCGAAGGCTTCATGGTGTTGTTAGGAATCCAGCGTGGAAACCTGGGTTGGCCGGGAGATTTGGGCATGCAAGAGGTTTGAGCGAACTGGTGAGAATCCTGTTCCTTACTCGGTATGGGCAGATGGGTGCGTCGTCCCGGATGCGCTGTTTCCAGTACATACCATGGCTTGAAAACATGGGAATGAAATGTACTGTCACACCCCTGTTCAATGACAGTCAGCTTGCCCAGCGCTATCGAACCGAGCGATATGAATTGCCCGGTCTATTGCTATCATATTTTCGACGCGTACTTGTTCTTTGGCAGAATCGACACTGTGATCTGATCTGGATTGAGAAAGAAGCCTTGCCTTGGTTTCCCGTATGGTTCGAGCGTTGGTTGTTGAGTGGTGTGCCGTTTGTATTGGACTATGATGACGCAATCTTTCATAATTATGATCTCCATCCTTCACCCATTTTGAGATATATATTCGGTAAGCGTATTGATCGGATGATGGTTGCTGCACGCCTAGTGGTTGCTGGCAACAAGTACATAGCTCGGCGTGCCCGGTGTGCTGGTGCGCCAAACGTTGAGATTCTGGCTACGGTGATTGATCTTGACCGATATCCAAGAATATCAGGGAGTTCTCTTGCCCATACTAAACTTCTAAATATTGTATGGATTGGTTCACCTAGTACTGCGCCTTATTTAGAACTCCTTAACAAACCCCTGTTAGAGTTAAGTCGTCATTTCATTTTCAACTTAAGAGTTATTGGCTGTGAAACATTTACCATGCCTGGCGTTGAAGTTGAACGGCTACCTTGGTCTGAGACAACCGAGCAGTCTTTAATCAGTTCGTGTGATATTGGCGTTATGCCCTTGGTTGATTCCCCCTGGGAGAGGGGCAAGTGTGGCTATAAGCTCATTCAGTATATGGCCTGTGAACTGCCTGTGGTTGCTTCCCCAGTTGGGGTCAATAGCGAGATTGTGCGCACAGGTGAAAACGGTTTTTTCGCCACCAGTGAGAAAACTTGGGTGGATGCGCTGGGGAAGCTGTTGAGTGATGCCGCTCTCAGAGAGCAGATGGGGGCTGCTGGACGTAAACGGGTAGAGGAAGCGTATTGTATTCAGAAAGCAGCGCCGCATCTGGCACAATTACTAAGAGATGCTGTTGAGGGTCGCCTGCGGGTGAGCACAAGAGATGACCTCACGTAGCTCTAGTCACCCAAGTGGTTTCGAGAGCTGCGGCATCAACTTATTCCAGGGTTTTTCGAGATTCTCTAATGCTGTAATTGAGGCGCTTCACACCGAAATCAGCACCGCGCCGGCTGAGTATGATCTGAATCGGTCCGGTTGATTTCACCGGCGCTTCCAGCCCTATTTGGATAACCAGGCTAAAGCTTCCATCCACCATCACTTCATCCCCCCTCACCTCCCACCGTCTTACCTCGATCCGATAGCGCAAATCCTTCGCCCGCTGAAAACTGGCCTCGTAGAAAGGGATAAGCTCTTTGACGGGTCTGTCGTTTGCAAGCGCCTCAGCTTCGAAATACGGCAAGAAGGCAGCGGGGTCTCTCGCTTCGTAAGCCTTTGCAAAGCGGGATAGGAATTCGTGGATACTCTGGTCGGCAGTCTCCATATCCGCGCTTTTCACTCCCCGCCATGGCAGGGGTGAGGATGAGGCGGGTGTGCCAACAAATGCCGGTGAGCCGGCAGAGAAGTATTGCGTCCGTGATTGCCGATAATCAACGACCAAAGTCGTGACGAGCAGGAGCACGAAGAACAGGCCAAAAGGCCACATGCCGCGCCATCTCTCCCTCCAGCTGGGGCCAAGGGTGGCGGTATCGGAAGCTGCTTCGTCGTTCCACGCTTGTTCTGTGAGGTTCAAATCATAGCTTTGGCGTAACGCCGCATTGCTCAGGACTTCATAGGCATGCTGGATATTGCGGAATCGCTTGGCGGCAGAAGAGTCGTTGGGGTTCGTGTCCGGATGACAGGAAAAACTCAGTCGGCGATAAGCATGCCTGATTTCTTGCGGGCTGGCGGAACGGCCGAGCTCGAGGATTTCGTAATAGTTCTGTTCATAAGGGAGAAGGTTGATGATTCGGGCAATCATCTGCAGCCGTTCCATAAAATAGCCGCGCGAAATCTGAGACGATTTGCAGGATTCTTCGACGTGCCCGTCGCCGCCGGCGGCATCCGGCAGTTTGCGACATAGACGCTGCATCTCTTTAAGCAACCTGCTGTCCGCGGTGACTCGTAGAATCAGCTCGTGAGGATTGGGTTCGGTGGCGACGAGATGCACCAGGGTTTGCAGAGGATCACGGTGCATGCTGTTCTGCCAACTCAACCGCATCCAGCCAGTAATCCCCTGAGATCTTATTGTCAAACATCAAGCTCTCATTTCGACGCACCACCAGCGCAATCGCTTCGCAGCCGCAGGGGACCGAGATCATCAACTCCTCCCGGGTCCACTGGGTATCCCTCAGCACGGGCTCGCTCTTTAGTTCCAACCCTTCACAGCGATAGCCGTTCACCTGGAGGTATACTCCCCGATCAGTGGTTATTGCCTTGCTTTTGTGCGCATACTTTAGGTGATATTGCTTGCACGGCTCCACCGGAATGATTTGGTATACATGGCTGAACTCGATGTTCCTCGACCCCATGAAGCGAAGGTGCAGGCAATAACTCCCCTCCAGGGCGCTGCCAGTGGTTCGCTCGACCAGCACATCCGGATTTCGTTCCACACGCCAGCCAAACCCGCTGTTGGTCAGCTCTTTTTCAAAGCCACCATCGTAGACAGTCCCCCTGCCATCGCTCCGCCAAGTGTTCCATACCTCCTTGGCTTCAACCAATCGGCCTCTTTCCAGGAGAAATTGGCAGAAGTCCAGTCGGAGAGTTCGGTCGGGCAGAACTGAACTCGCCTCCATGCTCCGCCATAGCATCAGCGCTGCGTCCTCTTCTCTGGCCTTCATCAGCTCCAGCAGCAAAACCGCTTGATTTTCCTCGGATACGCGGGTGGTGGTGGTCTGCGCATCCCCCCAATAGCCTTTGGCCAAAAAGCAGGCTTCCGTTCTGCGATGGGGCAGTCGTTTGAGGATGAAGTTAAGGGCGGCAGCGAAAAGCTCGTCTTCACGAAGATCGCGCGCCAGCAGAAGCTCCTGCCATTTCCAGGTGCTCACATGGGAAATATATGGGGAAATCGCGTAGAGAATCCGCCGGGCTTCGTCCTCCCGGCCCCCTGCCAGCTCCACTTTAGCCAGGTTCATCCAGGCATCGATCAGCAACGGTTTCCGCACAATGGCCTGTCGATACCTCGCCGCCGCCCCCTGCGGATCAAGATCTGCGTAATAGGTGAAATTACCCATCAGCAGCCATGCCTCAGCGAAAGGCTCACTCAGGGGAAAATGGTCTTGGAAATATCTTAAATCCCTCGCCGCCAGACGGTTCGTGCTCACGCCATACCACCACAGGGCTCCAGCCAGGGAGATGAGGAGAACGACCAGGAGAGGTCTGGACAGGCTACGGAGCAAAGGCGCACCCACATGGCTCTTCAGATGAGAAGCAAAGCAATTGACCTCATCCTCGATTCACATGACAAACAAGCGGTAATGAGAACCGGCTATCGGGGGGTGGTTCGCGCCATGCCTCCGCGTTAGGCAGGCAGCTGAAATCGTCATGAAGGAGAAGCGGTCCTCTCTCCATCTTTCCCCGAGGTCACTTCGGGCAGTCTCTCCCCCTCACCTCCATAGGTCGGATGATAATAGGAATGATAATAACGATAGTAGCGAGAATAATAGCCGCCGTAGTGATACCCAAGGTCGAGTTTGTTGACGATTGTCCCCAGCAGATGTCCGCCTACGTTGAACAGGCTTCTGCGGAACAGGCGTAAAGCTTCTCGATGGGTATGACCCAGATTGCTGACCAGGATAACACCGTCAACGAAGTTCCCCAGCACCAGCACATCAGCAAAACCGCAGGCTGGGGGCGAATCGATAATGATACGATCATACAGCTTGTCAAAGGAAGTCAGAAACCCCTTCATCTGACTTGATGCGAGAAGCTCCGCCGGGTTGGGCGGCATGGGACCGGCCGACATAAAGTGAAGCCCATAGTAGTTGGTCTTCTGGATCACCTCCTCTATGCTACACATGCCCGAAAGCAGGTGGCTTAAGCCCTTGTGGCGATGCCGGCTGTCACTCTTGCCGTTGGCAGTGAAAATCCGATGCAAACGAGGCCGCCTGAGGTCGGCATCGATCAGCAATACTCGTTCGTCAGATGAGGCAAAGGCTAGCGCCAGGTTGGTGGCAACCGTACTCTTCCCTTCCGAAGGGCTGGTGCTGGTCACCAAAATCATCTTGGGCGGACGGTTTATGGCGCTTGACAACTGAATCGACACCCTGGTGGTTCGAATAGCTTCGGAAAAGGCTGCTCGCGGCTTGCTCAGTACCAGGGTATCCAGGTCGTTTGCCTCTTCCTCAGTAGCCAGAGGCAACACCCCGACCACCGGAAGCCCAAAACGTTCCGCGAGTTCATCGATTCGCTTCACGGTATTGTCCAGATATTCTACAAGAAAGGCCAGGCCAATGCCTCCCACAAAACCGAACACCAAGGCCACCAGGAGGTTTAGCTTGATGCTCGGCTTGTAAGGCTTGAGGGGCAGCACTGCATAGTCGACGATCTGTACATTGCCCAGGTCTGTCCCGACTTTGGCATCGATTTCCTTCGCACGTTCCATGAGACTTTGGTGGATGAACTTGCTGGTCTCAACCTCGCGTTCGAGAATTTTGTATTCAGTGGCCTGGTTGTTAAGATCCAGAGCCTGCTTTTTCATCTCTTCGGCTTTTTCAGTCAGCGATGACTCCTTTGTCTGCGCACTGAGAAAGTCGTTCTTGATTGTTGCCAGGATCCGTTCCTCTTCTGCGCCGATGCGCCGCTCAAGATCATGCATCTTGGCCTTTATATTCTTCAACTTTGGGTAGTCATCCTTGAAGATCGAGTAATTTTCTTGATACTCTGCCTCGACTTTTGCCAGTTCCTGGCGCAAGTTCTGAATCAGTTGGTTTTCGGTGACGATGGACTGGGAATTGATATTCTGAGAAGTCGCCTGCTTGTAAAGCGATTCCCTGGCAATTCGGTCGGCTTGCGCCGTAGCCAGGGCACTGTTCATCTCTTCAAGTTGACGATAGATGATATTCAAATTGGAGTTGAGAGATACAATGCCTGCCTTCTGTGCGAACTCGTTGAGTTGCTTTTCCGCCCTCTCGAGATTGATGCGTGCGATGTCAATTTGCTTCTCCAGTTGGATGCGGGCAGAAGCAGCCGCGTCGAGCCTTTTGTCCATCTGCCAGGCAATGAATTCCTTAATGTGGGCATTGACAACATCGCGAGTGAGCGCTGGGTCAGTATTGCTGAAAGAGAGGGAAATGATGGTGGTGTCCCGTTCCGGTACTACTTCCAGGTTCTTGTAGTATACCTTTTCCACTTCATGGAGGAGCCGCAGCCTCGGCAACGTAGGGTCGCCCTCGCCTTCCAGCTGTCCATCTGACTGAAAAAAGCTGCCTACAGCAGATTTCAGCCAACTGAAGACGCCGTTCCCCTGTCCATCCTGACTTTGCTCTCCCAGTTCCGAGTTGAAAGAGGGCTTCTCCTCCAGGTGGAGTTTCTCGATAACCCGGTGAACCAGCGATTGGCTGTGCAGCAGTTTCACGCTTGTCAGAATGTGCTCCCTCAGTTGCGAATTCATGCTGGCGCCGGAGAGATCCTCAAATTTGGTCACTTTAGGGGTCTGCATACTCAGCTCCACCCGGCCGGTAGCTCTGAAAACAGGTTTCATGCTGAGGGTTACAATGAGTGTGAGAATGAAGAGGCTGCTTATGAAAGTGAGCACGACCCATTTATGCCGAAGGACAACCTCCAGGTAGTCACGCAGATCGGCAGAATCATCAAAATCAGGGAGTGCTTTTCGGACCTCAGTGCTGGGTAGATTTGGTCGCGAGACAGGAGCAGGCAGGTCCATGCTCGGTAACGTTGAGTCCTCTGACAGATGTCTCATGAATTGTCCTTTTTTGGAACGCCGTGAAACTCTTATGACCATCCGGAAGGAACCGGCCACTATCTGTCTGTCAGCAGCTTTAGGCTCCAACCCTTAGCTAGCAAGGCTTCACCTGCTTGCTGGAAACACTCGATTGCTGTCAGCATTACCTATCAGGAAATGGAATGAAGAATCAATAAAAAAACTGACTGTGCCTACATTCTTTCCCCTTGACACCGCGCCGCAAGATCTTCTAATAAGGAAGCACATGGGAACAATCTGTTTGACTGACCAGGATGAGTTGTGTTACCATTTTTTTAAACTGATCCAGTTTCATAAAACACAAGGAGGGAAAGCAACATGAAGCGCATTTCAAGGGCAATGGTACTCGTTTTGGCAACGCTCATGGTCCTTCAACCCATTCTGTCATGGGCCGGCAGCGGGGCGCGAGTCATTCCGCAGGGCAAGGTGAGCATCCTCGAAGAAGGTAAGGAAGTCACCCAGTTTCAGTCGGAATTACCCCTGCCGGAAGGGACTTTGATGCTGTGCAAGGGCATCTGCCTGGTGCAAACCCAGAGCGTCCAGTTGGTTGCCCAGGATCAGGCCGTGTTTGCGCTGGCTGAGGTTAAGTCGCGGTGGGATTTGACGGTCAAGTCAGGACAGGTTGACTTCACCATCCGGCCCGACGGGAAGCCCATTTCCTTCCATACTCCGCATGACACCATTCCCATGGAGAGGGCTATCATGCCGGCCAGCAGCACAGCGATGGTCAAAGGTTCCATCCAGGTCACGGAGAGTGAATCGCTCCTGAGCATCCATGAAGGCACCATGCAGGTGATGAGTCCCGACGGAACGATGCTGGTAGAGCCGGGACAGGGTCTTCGCCTGGCGGCGGCGGGAACAACTGCTGCCGGCGCCAAGAGTGGCTCAACGGGAACCGGTGATGATACTCTAACGATAGGAGGCATCACTGCCAAGAAGACGACGTGGGCGCTTGGTGCTGCCGGAGTGGCCGCGATCGGTCTGGGCGTCGGCCTGGGAGTTGGACTCAGTGGTGGTGGCGATGACGGAAAGCCTGCCAGCCCTAAATGAATAAATAACTGAACAGCAACCTTCTGCGTGACAAAAAGCCCCTTTTTCCGAAAAGGGGCTTTTTTGTGTCCGCCTTTGAGCGGCATCCAACGGGTCTGGTTTTTGGGGCAGTGAAGATGGGAGGAGCGAACCGTGAAGCAAATTCCGCTGGCGGAAAGGATTATTTTTGCACTCGATGTCGAGTCGCCCCAGGTGGCCAAGGAGTGGGTCCAGCGGCTGGAATCGCACATCAAGTTCTACAAGGTGGGACTGCAGCTCTTTCTTGCCGGATGGTTCCCCATCGTTGAATGGATCGCATCGCGCAACCACAAGGTGATGGTGGACCTGAAGTTCTTCGATGTTCCGGAAACTGTCAAGCTGGCAATGATGCAGCTGCGAGGCAGAGGCATAACCTTTGCCACGGTTCACGGCAACGACGCGATTTTGCGTGCGGCGGCGGCAGCCAAAGATGAAGTCAAGCTGCTGGCCGTAACCGTTTTGACCAGTTTCGGGCAGGAGGACATGGAGGAAATCTTCGGAGGCCCGGTGAACCTCGCTGATTTGGTGTATCGAAGGGCGAGGCGGGCTCTCGCTCTGGGATGTGACGGTGTCGTTTCCTCGGGATTGGAAGTCCCGCGACTGAGAAGGGAACTGGGCGACCGGTTCCTCGTGGTTACACCGGGAATTCGGCCCGGCAGCAACCGGGAAATCGACCTGGACGATCAGAAGCGGATCGTTACCGCCGGGAGAGCCATCGCCAATGGCGCCGACCACATCGTGGTGGGACGCCCCATCAGCACTGCCAGCGACCCGCTCAGGGCGGTCGAAGCGATGCAGAAGGAAATCGTGGAGTCGTTGCCGAGCGAATAGGGAATCTTGAATATTTGGCTTCGAAAATCCTGACCGAATAAAAACGTCCTATGGGTTGCACTCAGTGCTCGACATGTGAATGTTTTTTCAATATCATATCAGGGTATGTTCCGGGAGTTTGCCCCTGCGCTCATTGAATCTGAAACATTGTAGGTAAAGGAGTCGAAAATGCCAGAGTTCAAGTATCAAGAACCGTTTCCCCAGACCAAGGATGACACGAAATACCGCCTGCTGACCAAGGATTATGTTTCCACGGTAAATTTTGACGGCCAGGAAATCCTCAAAGTGGACCCGGAAGGCCTTGCCTTTCTGGCCAACAGTGCCATGCGGGATGTTTCCTTCCTGCTCCGCCCCACGCACCTGGAAAAGGTGGCGGCAATCCTGACCGACCCGGAATCCTCCGCCAACGACCGGGGAGTCGCGGTTGCGTTGCTGAGAAATGCGGAAGTTGCCGCCGAGGGGGTGCTGCCCCTTTGCCAGGACACCGGCACGGCCACCATCGTCGGGAAAAAAGGGCAGCAGGTCTGGACCGGAGCCAATGACGAGGAATTTCTGAGCAAGGGTGTCCACAAGACCTATACGGAAGAAAACCTTCGCTATTCCCAGACCATCCCGCTCAACCTGTACGATGAGATCAACTCCGGTACCAACATGCCGGCACAGATCGATCTTTATGCAACCCAGGGGGCGGAATACAAATTTCTATTCGTAGCCAAGGGTGGCGGTTCCGCCAACAAATCCATGCTTTATCAAGAAACCAAGGCGCTTTTGAATCCGGCGAGCCTTGAAAAGTTCCTGGTGGAAAAAATGAAGAGCCTCGGAACGGCAGCATGTCCACCCTATCATCTGGCCTTTGTCATTGGTGGAACCTCGGCGGAAGGGTGCCTCAAGACCGTTAAGCTCGCCAGTGCCGGCTACCTCGACAACCTTCCCACGAAGGGTAATGAAGGCGGACAGGCCTTCCGCGATCTGGAGATGGAAGAAAAGATCATGCAGGCTGCCAATAAGAGCGGTTATGGGGCTCAGTTTGGCGGCAAGCACTTTGTCCTGGATGTGCGCATCGTTCGCATGCCCCGCCATGGCGCTTCCTGCCCGGTGGCCATGGGCGTTTCCTGCTCGGCCGACCGGAACATCAAGGCGAAGATCAATAAAGACGGCATCTGGTTGGAAGAAATGGAGCGCAAGCCCGGTCGTTTCATTCCCGACAAATATCGTGGTAAACACGAGCATGGCGTGATCAAAATTGATCTGAATCGCCCGATGAAAGAAATCCTGGCGGAGCTTACAAAATATCCGGTCACCACACAGCTCTCGCTTTCCGGGACCCTCATCGTGGGGCGCGATATCGCCCATGCCAAGCTCAAAGAGCGGCTTGACAAGGGTGAAGGAATGCCCCAGTACATGAAAGACCATCCCATCTACTACGCTGGTCCGGCCAAGACTCCCAAGGGCATGCCATCGGGTTCCTTCGGCCCCACGACGGCCGGTCGAATGGATTCCTACGTGGATCTGTTCCAGGCCAATAGCGGTTCCATGATCATGATTGCCAAGGGTAACCGCAGCCAGCAGGTGACCGATGCCTGCAAGAAACATGGTGGGTTCTACCTGGGTTCCATCGGCGGCCCGGCGGCCCTTCTGGCCAAAGAAAACATCAAGAAGGTCGAGGTGCTCGAATACCCGGAACTGGGTATGGAAGCCATCTGGAAGATCGAAGTCGAAGACTTCCCTGCCTTCATCCTGGTGGATGATAAGGGGAACGACTTCTTCAAGCAGATCGCCTGCTAAGAGTTGATGTCGGACAACTCCCGAGTCATGAGGATAAGCCCTGGATCGTTGGTCCGGGGCTTGTTTGTTCCATGGGTGCCAGGACCGAAGCGGAATCCCTGGACAGGGCCGTAAATGAACGGATTGGATTGGTTCCTGCTTGCTGTCGGCATTTTTTGTCTGGTCCGCGGCCTTCTTCGCGGAGCAATTTCACAACTCTTTGGGATCGCCGGGGTCATTGGCGGTTTTCTGCTGGCGGCCCATTCCTATGAATCTCTGGCGCGCCAGCTTTCCGCCCTCTTTCCAGGCCTTCCAGGAGCGGCGGCCATCGGCTTCCTCGCCATCTTCCTGCTGACCTGGTTTTGCGTGGGAGTGACCGGCTACTGGACCGGAAAGCTGCTGCGCCGCACGGGTTTGGGATTCCTCGACCGGCTTCTGGGGGGGATGGTAGGGCTCACCAAGGCCCTGCTGCTGGCTATCCTGAGTATCACACTCCTCACCTTTATCCTCTCTCCCAAAAGCTCGATCCTGACCGGTTCCTGCCTGACCCCATACGTCCAGCACGCCACGCAGGTGCTCCTTAAGGCGACTCCACCCGGTCTCCAGAAACTTTTCGAGGAAAAACAGAAAGCCCTCCGATACAATTGGGGTGGAATGAAAGATGAGAGAGTGCAGCTCCCAATTCCCTCTCAGGAAAAGGCGGGAGAATCATGAGGTGTGTGGCGTGAGGAGGGCGCGCAAAGTGGAGGAATCTGAGCGGGGCTGGGAGAGGATGCGCAACATCTGGCAGATCATTGACCAGCTTCGGGGGATCGCAGGGTGTCCCTGGGACCGACGGCAGACTCCTGAGAGCATTCAGACTTATCTCGTGGAAGAGGCTCATGAAGCGGCGGCGGCGGTGCGGGCAAACCAGGTGAAGGAGGTGGCCGAAGAATTGGGCGATCTCCTCTTCATGGTACTCTTTCTCGTCTACCTGTACGAGGAGAAGGGCGATTTTCGGTTGGAGGAAGTCGGTGATCTGATCTGCGAAAAAATGAAACGTCGTCATCCCCATGTGTTTGGTGATCTAGCGGTTCAGACAACCGAGGAAGTGATCGATAACTGGGAGAAGATCAAAGCCGGGGAAAAAGCTGCTGCGGGCAAGGCTGCTATGGGAGTCCCGGCGTCCCTGCCAGCACTGATGCGAGGCTACCGCATGCTGGCCCGTCTCGCTTCAGACCGGCAGTCTCACTGGAATGATCTCAACGCGCAAACCGAGGAATTCGTGCACAAGTGCCAGGCCATGCAGCAACATCTGAGTGATGATCGAGCGGTGCCTTCTGAGGCCTTTGGGGAGCTCATCCTGAACCTGGTGAATCTTGCCCGCCTCAAGGGCTATCAGGCCGAGATCTGCCTGCACCAGGTTTTGGGATGGCTGGAGGCTGCCAAGTGATGAAGGGCTAGTTTTGCACGCTGCTGTGACCTGTTCTCCGGATCCGTCCATTCTGGGTGAAATAGAGGCTGCCCGAGCCCTGTTTGAGGCCTTCGGCAAGACCATGAAGGAGCAAGCGAGCATGCGCCGTCTGCTCTTCTCCTATGACCGGGCCATCGGGGAGACTCATAACCTGATGCTGCACGCAGGCGTCCGCGATGGATGCGCCACTTGTGCGGGGCAAACTGTCGGAGGTTGTTGTTTTGAAGGAATCGAGACGGGTTACGACCGCATCCTCTTGCTGGTCAACCTGCTCCTGAATTGCCCTCTTCCCGACCAGCGAGAGTATCCGGGAAGTTGTCTCTTTGTGGGTCGAAACGGCTGTCGGCTCCGCGCTCGCTACTACTTCTGTGTCCACTATCTCTGTCCGGATCTTCAGACCCGGCTTGAACCTGCGGCAAAGACGGCTTTGCGGCGGGTTGTCGGCATCGAATTGGCTGCCGGCTGGGAAGTGGAGTGTGCCGTTCGAGGCTGCCTGGGCAGTGCTGGCTGGCAGCAAGTGAATTCCTCATAACCGGGGGACTGTCCATGCGCGACACTCAGAAGATCCTCATTGTCGACGATGAAGCTCCTTTTCGTAGTGCTTTGCGGCGCCTGCTGGAGAAGAAATACCTTGTTATCGAGGCCGATACGGCGGCCAGAGGGCTGCAGCTGTGCTATCGCGAGGAACCTGACCTGGTGCTCCTCGATGTGGCGCTGCCCGACGCCAGCGGCCTCGAAATCCTGTCGCAGTTCAAGGAACATCGTCCCTCTCCCACCGTCGTTATGATCACCGCCTATGAACAGGTCAAGGACGTCGTCACTGCCATCAAGCGGGGGGCGTTCGACTATCTGGTCAAGCCGGTGGATCTCGACGAATTTGAGTTCACCATCCAGACCGCTCTCGAACATGCCGGTTTGAGGAATGAAGTGGATCGCCTCCGCCACGAGGTCCAACGGTTGCAGCAGGTCGACCGCTTTGTGGGTTTGAATCCAAAATTCCTGCAAGCCCAGATGCTTGCCATCAAGAGTGCCCAGAGCCGCGATGCCGGGGTTTTGCTGCAAGGCGAAAGCGGCGCCGGCAAAGAACTCTTTGCGCGCCTCATCCATGGCCGCAGCCCCCGCGCCGACTATCCCTTCGTAGCCCTCAACTGTGCAGCCTTTAGCACCGAAATCATCGAAAGCGAGCTTTTCGGCTATGAAAAAGGAGCCTTCACCGGGGCTCGCGCTGAAGGCAAGGAAGGCCTGCTCGAAGTGGCGGACGGCGGTACCCTGTTCCTGGATGAGGTCAGCGATCTCCACCTGGAAATCCAGGCGAAACTGCTGCGGGTTCTGGAGGAAAAGGAATTCTTCCCTCTCGGTGGTACCCGCAAGCGTACGGTCGACATTCGAATTCTCTCCGCATGTAACACCGATCTCTGGCAGGGCACCGAAGAAGGCCGGTTTCGCAAAGACCTGTTTTTCCGGCTGGCTACCATCCGAATCGACCTTCCGCCTCTGCGTGAACGTACCGATGACATCCTGCCGCTCGTTCATTTCTTCATGGACGAGTTTAACGACAAATACGGTAAACATTTTCGAAGAGTCAATGCCCAAGCGGAACGCCTCCTTCTTGCCCATTCCTGGCCGGGAAATGTGCGAGAACTGAAGAACACCATCGAACGCGTCATCCTCCTCGAGAATGAAGACACCATCCTCGCCAGTCATCTCCACTTCCTCGTACCTTACGGCAGTACCGAGCCCCCCGATCCGTCGGCGGTTCTCCGCATCAGCTTTCCCGAGCAGGGCATGTCCCTTGATGAGCTGGAAAAACAGATCATCCTCAAGGCTTTTGAAACCTGCCATCGGAATAAAGCGAAAACCGCCCGATTTCTCTCAATCCCCAGACACGTGCTGCTCTACCGCCTGAAAAAGCTCGGCATTGAATAGTGGTTAATATTATTCGCTTCCCTAATTATTCGAACAATAGTCTGCATTTCTCCATAACCCATTGAACATAAAGGTTTTTAAGAAAGGCAATCAGCGCTTTCTGTGCGTTCTTCAGGAACGAACGGAGAATAGTGCCCATCACCCCTGGGACCAAGAGTGCAGCACAGGCAGTCGAGAATCAAGCGAGCCCAGTAATGAGGGTCTCTCTTAGATTCTGGCATGTACTTTGCTTGACCAAATGGTTGGAGGCTGCGAGTGACTGCGAAGAATCGGGTGTTGTTGGTTGAGGATGAAGCTTCCTTAAGGCGCTCTTTGACAAAGTATCTTGAACGAGCCGGGTATGCCTGTGAATGCTGTTCGACTGCTCGTGAAGCAATAGTGTTGGCGGAGAGACTGGTTCCTGAGATTGTGATTACGGAATATCACCTTCCTGATGCTAATGGTCTGGTATTGCTGGAAAAGCTCAAGCAGATTGTGCCTGATGCGGCGGGGATTCTTCTTTCTGAATATGATTTTCAGGCTGTGGTGAAAGATCTCGTTGATGTTGTGGTTCGGTCATTTCTCAAGAAGCCTTTCGATATAGTTGAATTAGAAGCTGCCCTGTCCTCCGCGTCTTCAAAGCTGAGGTTGGCATCATCGGGTGTAGAGAGATAGTAGAAATCAGACATGTAAGGCATACCCGTCTCCCATATTAGATAGGGAACTCTCAGAGCTTGCCAAGTTCCACGTTCATACTGATTGCGTGTGGTTGACCCGGGCTGGTGGCCCGATCGGTGGCAGAGTTTCAAGTGCTGATGCGTGTTGAGAGTCTTGTGAAAGCGATGAGTGCTGCGGTAGCGGAATGGATTCTGGGTTCATCTTCAAGCTGAGGATATGCGTTGGTTGATGGGATCTGAATTTCCAGCTGAAGCGGATGTGGGTGTTGTGGTTGAGTGTAAAGTGACAATCGCCTGAGAGCCCTCCCTTTTTCACAGCAAAAGGCCATGAGGAGAAATCCTTATGGCCTTTTGTTGTTTCTTGGGCTACAATGCCGACGTTCAAAGCAGGGTTGGTGCCTGCCAGGGCTGTGGTAATCGGCGGATGCCCATACAGGGGGTTGTCATTCACTCACTGATCAGGGAGTCACGGTCATGGAATTACAGAAATTTGAGCTCCTCCAACAAATCGCAGGCAAGGGTCTCAGCTTGACGGAAGTTGCGGAACGGATTACGTTCGATGCGGCTCTCCTCCAGCTCTATTTCGCTCAGGATGCTTACCCGGTACCCAAAAGAATCATGGATAAGATGGCGGAAGCCCTTAGCAATTGACCCGCTACCGAATGTCGCCTGATCGCCCGGAAGTCTCAACGATGACAAATCACCATCAAGTCAGTAACCATCATTCACACGCCGCCTGTCCCTTTGTCCCCATGGTTCCCTTCCGTTATTATGTTTTACTTGACATATATGATGCTCTCCAATAGATAACTGTTCGGTTCTTCTCAACAGTTAGTCGTGCTCCGGTACTGTGGTGTTGGGGTTCTGCTCGCCGTCACGTCTGCGCCTCAGGGGACTGCGGAGTAAGACCCAGCAAGAAAGTTCACGATGTGACACATTCCAGCTGGCCTTTGATCCCAGGCTGAGCGGAAGAATCGGACGACGGACAATACTGGCTTGAGCTTTTAAAAGCTGCGACTTACAGGTTGCCAGTCACCATTGGTCCTTCCTTATCATCTGTTTTTAGGTGCTCAGAGAGAACGATGAGCAGCTTCCAGGAATGAGTTGTTGTGAAATCAGAGGAATGTTTGACAAGAAGGTAGATGGACCGGTGTCATTCGAATGGAAGGAGGAGGCTTGTATGGAAAACGAACGAAGGGCAAAGGATCGGTTGGAGCAAAGGGGAGTCTCTCGAAGGGACTTCATGAAATACTGTACCGTGCTGTCAGCCACTATGGGACTTTCATCGTCATTCATTCCTAAGATCGCCGAAGCGCTCGCGGCGCCACGGCCCCCGGTTGTCTATCTGGCTTTTGCCGAGTGTACCGGTTGTGCCGAATCGGTGCTCCGAACTACCTATCCCTGGATCGATCAGTTGGTGCTCGATACCATCTCTCTGGATTATCACGAAACCATCATGGCTCCTTCCGGGGAGGCGGCCGAGAAATCTCTCCATGACACAATCACCAAGTACCCCGGCAAGTTCATCTGCGTGGTCGATGGAGCCATTCCGACTGCTGACAACGGTGTCTACGGTATGATGGGCGGGAAGACCTTTCTTGAGATCGCCAAAGAGGCCTGTCCCAAGGCCCTTGCAACCATCTGCATCGGCACCTGCGCTTCTTTTGGCGGGCTTCCTGCCGCGGCCCCAAATCCCACTGGCGCCAAGGGCGTCAAGGATGCCATTGGCATAAATACGGTGAATATCCCCGGCTGTCCTCCCAACCCCATCAACTTCGTTGGCACCGTTGTCAACTATCTGCTTTTCGGCAGACTGCCAGAGGTGGATGATAAAGGCCGTCCGCTCTTCGCCTACGGCAAGACCGTCCACGATCAGTGCCAGCGCCGTTCCCATTTTGAAAATGGCGAATTCGTGACCTCTTTTGAGTCCGATGAAGCTAAAAGGGGATACTGTCTCTATCAGGTGGGCTGTAAGGGGCCGGAAACCTACAACAACTGCCCGACGGTCAAATTCAACGACGGGACAAGTTGGCCGGTGCAAGCGGGACATCCCTGTATTGGGTGTAGTGAACCCGATTTCTGGGATAAGATGTCACCCTTTTACAAGTCTATCTAGCGAGACCGTTCCCTTTCAGGGTGAAAACCGTTTCTTTGGACGTAAAAAATTGCATTCCTGCTTTGACAACCAAGGAGAACTGACTATGGGACAGAGAGTAGTCATCGACCCGATTACCCGCATCGAGGGTCATTTGCGCATAGAAGTGGAAGTCACCAACGGGAAGGTCAGTAATGCCTGGAGCAGCTCAACGCTGTTCCGCGGCATTGAGATCCTGCTGCAGGGCCGTGACCCTCGCGATGCCTATCTGTTCACGCAGCGGGCCTGCGGGGTTTGTACCTATGTTCATGGGTTGGCTTCGGTACGAGCCGGTGACGCCGCCATGGGCATTACCATCCCCGACAATGCCCGCATCATTCGTAACCTGCTGTTGGGTGCCCAGTTCCTGCACGACCATCTCGTTCATTTCTACCATCTGCACGCACTGGACTGGGTGGATGTCGTCAGCGCGCTCAAGGCCGACCCCCAAAAGGCCGCCGATCTCGCCACCAAGGTCACTACCGCCGGCTGGAGCGGTGTCAACGATTTCAAAGCCACTCAGGCACGTTTGAAGAAGTTTGTCGACAGCGGCCAGCTCGGTATCTTCGCCAACGGCTATTGGGGGCATCCAGCCTACAAACTCCCGGCCGAGGTAAACCTGCTCGCCATCCATCATTATCTTCTGGCGCTCCGGCAGCAGGCTCGCACCGCCCGCCTGCACGCTGTCTTCGGTGCCAAGAATCCTCATATCCAAAGCCTCGTGGTCGGTGGCGTGACCTGTGCCACGGACCTCACCGCGGAGCGCATCGCCGAATTCAAGTTCCTCTGGCAGGAAACGATGGACTTCGTCAACAACGTCTACATACCGGATGTGTTGGCGGTGGCCGGATTTTACAAGGACTGGGCCAAGATCGGTGGGACCCAGAATTTCCTGGTCTACGGAGATTTCCCTCAGAGCGCCAAGGAACCCGACAGTTTCCTCCTCCCGCGCGGTGCCATTTTCAAGCGTAGTGTTGGTCAAGTGCAACCGGTCGACATCAATGCCATCGAGGAGCACGTTAAGCACAGCTGGTATGAGGGCGATCAGGCGTTGCCGCCAGCCAGGGGAGAAACCAAGCCCAAGCCCGGCAAGCTCGATGTTAACGATCGTTACAGCTGGATGAAAGCTCCGCGCTACAAGGGTGAGCCCATGGAAGTGGGACCGCTGGCGCGTGTTCTGGTGGCCTACGGCAAGGGCCACGCACCGACGAAGAAACTCGTTGACGGCGTACTCAAGAAATTGAATATTCCTGTGGATGCCCTCTTCTCCACCTTAGGCAGAACCGCCGCCCGAGCCCTCGAGACCAAGATCATCGGCGAGGCCATGGAAGGCTGGATCAATCAACTGGTGGAGAACGTGAAACAAGGTGATACTAAAATCTATAAGGATTTCGAGATTCCCAATGAGGGGATGGGGGCCGGCCTCAATGATGTGCCGCGGGGCGCTCTCGGCCATTGGCTGCAGATCAAGGACCAGAAAATCGGCAACTTCCAGCTTGTGGTGCCCTCGACCTGGAACCTCGGACCGCGTTGCGCGCAGAATAAACCGAGTCCTGTCGAGGAGGCCCTTATCAACACCCCGGTTGCCGATCCCAAACGTCCGGTCGAAGTCCTGCGCACCGTTCACTCCTTCGATCCCTGTATTGCCTGCGGGGTGCACGTGATCGACCCGCAGACCAACGAGGTATACAGGTTCAGGGTTGCGTAGGACCAGCGTTCTCGACATCCCGTGAAACAGGATCCCGGCCTCTCCTGCAGTGGCCGGGTTTATCGTTTCCGGGAAAGAATGGGCGAAGGCATGTCATTTCATGGTGATTGCCGACCCTCCGCCTTCATGACCTCCCTGGCGATTTCCATGAAGGCATTCAGAGTGGGAGAGAGCCACCGTTCCTTGTACCAGATCATCAGGGTGGCCACTTCGATTTCCCCGTCCGTCCAGGGCAGTTTCGTTAACTTCTTCGCAGCGATCTCCTCTGCCACAGCAATCTCAGGCAGGATCGTGATGCCGATTCCCGCCGCTACACACCGCTTCACCACCTCGACGCTGGAAAACTCCAGGCCCTTGTCATAAGGGACCCCCTGCTCGTCCAGGAGGCGCTGAAAAATCCTCCGGTAACTGCAGTCCACCCTGGAAAAGAGGATCGTCTCGCCTGCCAGGTCCCCAGCGCACAACGATGGTCTCCGCGCTAAGGGGTGATCCGGACCAGCCACGATCGCCAGGGACTCAAATCCCAGGGCTTCAATCGCCAGATCTGACGCCTGAACGGATTCCGCCAACAAAAACGCCAAGTCAGTTATGCCTTTGCGAAGATCTTTGTCCAGGCCCTCATGGGCACAGGTGATGAAGTTCAGCTTGATGTTCGGGAAGTGGGCGTGGAACTCCCTGATTATGGAGGGTAGCCGATGCACCCCAAAAGTCTCCGGGATTCTTATGGTCAGAGATCCCTGTGGTTCTTTTCCTTCCGCCACCTCAGCGCGGCTCTCGTCCACCAGGCTCACGATCTTCTCTGCATATTGGAGCAGCCGCACGCCGGCTTCCGTCAGCAGCACTCGTCTTCCCAGGCGATCGAATAGCGGCACTCCTAACTCCTCTTCAAGAGCCTGGATTTGGGCGGAGACACTCGATTGGGCATAGTGCAGCCGCTCGGCGGCACGGTTGAAGCTCAAAAGTTTGGCCACAGCCTGAAAGGTTCTGAGCTGCCTGATCTCCACGTTGCATCTCCGGTCGTTCTTGTCGATATATTATACTCGTTTAGCTTAAGAAGTTATCATTTTTGCCTCACGGGGAGATCCCGGAAGAAGCCCTTAGCATAAGACTCTGCGTCCTCTGCGTCTCCGCGTGAAAATGAAGCTTTTGAACCTTCACGAGTATAAATCAAAAATGAATCGTTGGATCAGATAACGAATCGCTATTAATCTTAGGATACGATTTCAAGCAGTTCAATACCAGGGTGATGGAATCGTGGGATGATGTCTTGGTAGTTGGTTCCCTTGATCCTTCCAGGCATCGGAAGACGCTCCTACAATGAAGGCGACGACCCGGCGCAAGAGGCACAATGGCTTCCTGCAACGTGTGCCTCGATCGGCTCCAGGCAGGATTCCTGCCGGCCTGCGTGATAACCTGCCCTTGCGGGGGCGATGAACTTCGGCGACCGGCAGGCCATGCTCAAGTTGGCGCAGAAAAGGTTCGCCGAAGCCAAGGCCACTGAGCAAATGGCCCTGTTGACCGCTCCGGCCAGCACCTGGGTGACCTTTCTCCTCCTACGAGATCCTAAATGACCATCATGATCTTTCGGTGGCAAACCAGCAGACCGTCGAGTGACGGATCCAATTTCAGCCTGTTTCCTTCCAATCATTATTTCCGATTGAGACAATCTAATAAAATCGTTGGACCCGATATATAACACACGCTATCTATAAAATCGATCTAATGCGAACGGTAACGTGGCGCTGTTCGCAGGTAAGGGGCCATCGGGAGGCAAGTCTCCTGGTGTTAGTCTCAGGGAGCGCCAGCAAGGTTTCCATGCTTATGCCCCGTTGGTCTTTGTTGACGTGTTGGTACTGTCAAGCCAGGAAAGGAGCACAAAATGGCTGAGAAAATGCAAAACGAACCGTCGGGCAAGGCTTGTTGCCCCGGAGGAAAAAGCGATGAAGACCGCAGCAATGGCGGGAAAAAGACTTTGGTGCTGCTGTCCAGCGATCATGTGGGCAAGGGAGATGATGCGCTCGGCCGGGGAATTGCCATCGGTTTTGTCAAGACGTTCAAGGAAATGGTAGATGAGTTGTGGCGGCTGGTGCTGCTGAATGGTGCCGTCAAGCTGGCTGTAGAGGGTTCGGAGGCCTTGCCTTACCTCCAAGAGCTGAACCGAGAGGGGATCGGCATTCTCGTCTGCAGCCGCTGCCTGGAAACCTTCAACCTCGCAGACAAGAAGAGAGTGGGTGACAGTGCCAATATGGTTGATATCATGACTTCCATGCAACTGGCGGACAAGGTGATTTCTCTGGCCTGAGGCGCAAGATGCTTCGGAAGACTGCAAATCTAGAGTTGTTTCAGATCGCTGTTCCAGATACTATATATGCAGGAACCTGGCCCCGCCGACCCACTGACGTTGGCCGGGTTTCTGTCTTTCGCGAACGAGAAATCGCGCTTTTTATGCGGTACCTTACTGGAAAAAGGCCGGAGTACGCCCCATGGAGCGCAAACGGATCCTGGTGTTGGGAGTTGGCAATATCCTGCTGCACGATGAGGGGGTTGGGGTCAGAGCTGTCGAGCGTCTCCTTTCGGAATACGATTTCTCAGACAACGTGGAGCTGATGGACGGCGGCACGCTGGGGGTGAGGCTGCTTGATCCCATCAGTGAGGCAGACCACCTCGTTGTGGTCGATGCCGTACGCAACGGTCATCCGCCAGGGACCCTCTACCGGTTCTCCATCGACGATTTTGAAAGACGCATAACCTTTAAGAACTCTATTCACCAATTGGATCTGGTGGAAACCCTGGCCTTCGCGGAAGTCCTCGGTAAGCGCCCCAGCGCGGTGGTGGTGGGCATCGAGCCCGAGAGCATAGCGCCCTGGGGGATGGAGTTGACGGCAACCGTTCAAAACTGTCTGGCCGAGGCCTGTGCCATGGTGCTCGATGAGATTGCCGCGGCGGGTGGGTCGTATCACCGTCGGCAAGAACCTTCGCAGGAACTGCCATCAACAAGGATCACCTGAATGTGCCTCGCAATCCCCGCAGAAATCGTTCACATTGAAGATGAAATGGCCACCGTCAAGGTGGGGGATGCCCTCCGCAGGACCTCGCTGGTGCTGTTGCCGGATGGGCCGCAACTGGGCGACTATGTGATCGTCCACGCTGGTTTTGCCCTGCACAAGGTGGACCCGGAAGAAGCCAGAGAATCCCTGCGCCTGCTGCAGGAACTGGCCGCCCTGGTCGACGAGGAGCCTGTCAATTGAACCTTTGCGGGGCCATCCGCAACAATCTCCCGTATGGATTTTGACTCTGTTTATCCATCCACGAAGTCACACCAGGGACTGCGAAGCCACACGAAGGATTTAATTCCACTCTCCACCCTCCTTTCGTCATACCGGCGAAAGCCGGTATCCAGGCAATTTATGGATTCTCGCCAGAAGCATGCCGGAATGACGCCCGAGGATAATGGTCATTCTGCTCTCCGGACCGGTACTATCTGCTTGGTGAGCCGTCTCAACCGCTCACCTCGATCTCCAGTTGAATGGGTTTGAAGAGATAGATGACCCTACCGGTCGCGGAGACCTCGTCATAGCTCAACAGAAGATTGACCTGCTTGCCGTTCCAGAAACATTTCGGTTCGGATTCAACAGGTTGAAAGGGCGGACCAAGCTCCTTGGCAAACGCCTCCCGCAACCTGGTAAAATCACCCAGGGAACTGAAGTAGATCATCACATTGTAGAATCGGTCCTTATAAAACCCGTAGATGATCTTGTCTACGTCGGCGTCGCCGATCCTGGTCAGCTCGTTGACCTTCTCAAAGAACTTCAAGTCCCCTTCTTCAGCCAAAAGCCTCAGTTCCGGCAGGTCGCGAAGGTTGCTGCCCCACTTCATGCCCCTGAAATCAGCCGGTTCTTTCGTCGTCCGCGGCAGCAGCAGGTAACTTGCCCCCAGCATCAATACCAGCGCCGCTGCCAGCGTCACCCACACGACCCGTTTTTCCTGTTGGAAAAGAGACATCACCTTTCCTTTTCAGTTATTACTCATTCGTCTCTTCTTCGAACTCGATCCCCAAATGTCGCTTCACGAAGTCGAGCAGCCGCTGACCCTCTGCTGTCGGCAGCCAGCCAGTCCCGGCGCATTCCGGGCAGTCGAGCAGCTCCCCATGGTCATCCCATGGGATCAAGCCACTGCCCCAGCACTTCCAGCACTTAACCTCCAGCTCCGGCAGACTCATGGCCTCATTCCTCTGATGCTACCGGGCTCCATGCTCGGTCGTTGGCGAAATGTAAATCATCACCGTTTACCACGAAGCACCCGTGAATGGTTGCTTCGTCTGTCTTTGGAAGCCTTCGTGTGACTTCGCCCGAAAAAGCGGTCGAAATGCCTGCCATCCGTATTTTGGTCGCCCCTAAAACTCGGCATGTCCCGGCGTCCTGGGAAAGGGGATCACTTCCCGGATATTGGGAAGGCCGGTAACGAACTGAATCATCCGCTCCAACCCGAAACCAAAACCCGCATGGGGCACGGTGCCGAATTCCCTCAAATCGAGATACCAGCGGTAGTCTTCGGTGGAGATCCCTTTTTCAGTCATTTGCTCAAGCAGCACCTCGTGTCGTTCTTCCCGCTGCGACCCGCCGACAATCTCGCCGACCCGCGGCACCAGAACGTCCATGGCCGCAACCGTCCTCGCATCGTCGTTCACTCGCATGTAAAAAGGTTTAAGCGCACGGGGAAAATCGATCACGGCAACCGGCTGGTGAAACAGTTTTTCAGTCAAATAGCGCTCGTGTTCCGCCTGCAGATCATTCCCCCATTCCACGGGGAAGGTGAAGGATTCGCCCGAGCGTTCGAGCAAGCGGATCGCCTCCGTGTAGGAAAGCACCTTGAAGGAACTGTCCAGAGCGTTGTGCAAGGACTCGATGAGGGCTGGTTCAACGAAACGCGTGAAGAATTCAAGATCTTCGCGGCAATCGCTCAAAACCGTACCAATCAGGTACTTAACGAAGGCCTCCGCCAGGTCGAGATTGTCCTGCAGGTCCGCAAAGGCCACTTCCGGCTCGACCATCCAGAATTCCGCCAGGTGTCTGCTGGTATTTGAATTCTCGGAACGAAAGGTGGGGCCGAAGGTATACACCTTGCCCATTGCCAGGGCGAAGATTTCCGCCTGCAACTGGCCGCTTACCGTGAGGTAGGCCGGGCGGTTGAAGAAATCGTGCTCGAAGGGGTTTTCAGGGGCAGCAGCCAGCAGCCTTTCGGGACCGAGCGTCGTGACGCGGAAGACCTCCCCGGCACCTTCACAATCACTGGAGGTAATGATCGGAGTGTGGATATAGTAAAAACCGCGCTCCTGGAAAAACTGGTGGATGGCATAGCTCAGCCGGTTGCGCAGACGCGCGACCGCCCCGATAGTGTTGGACCGCGGTCGCAGATGAGCAATCTGCCTCAGATATTCCAGAGAATGCCGCTTCTTTTGGAGCGGATAGCTCTCGGGATCGGAACGCCCGTAGAGTATCATCCTTTCCGCGCGCATCTCAATGGACTGCCCTTTGCCCGGAGAAAGAAGAACCGGCCCTTCAACCAGCAGGCTGCTGCCGGTGGTGATGTCGGCCAGACTGACCCCATAGCCTTGATGGTTGTGTTCGGCGATGATCTGTAGACTCTTCAGAGAGGAGCCGTCGTTGAGTTCGATGAAACTGATGCCGGCTTTCGAATCCCTGCGCGTTCGCACCCACCCTTGCACCCGGGCGGTTTTGCCGACATATGACGTGCCTTGAGCAAAGAGCTCAGCAATGCGCATTGCCTTTTCGATCATGGCGGAGGTGATCCTCTCTTGGCTATTTTTCATTTTACCCATATTATCCTATCACGTTTTAGCGACTGACGGCAGGAGTCAGTCGTGGGAGATCGGAATTAAGTTTCAATGGGCTTCGCGGGCACAGACTGGTGATGTCCGATTGCTCCGACGGGTACTGTAACGACGGAGAGGAGATCTGATCCTTGGAGCTGGTGAGAGCGGCGTTCTATTCCGTCTTGAATTCCCTGGAACCCTTGGCTCGGTGCTTCCTTTCCTCCAGAATCCAGGAAGATCCCCTCTTCTGGCGAGGGCGCCTGGGGCATTATCATACCGAATCCGTGAAGCCTGGCCGGCCCCGCATCTGGCTTCATGCTGCCTCCGTCGGGGAGGTTACGGGTGCCATCCCAATCGTTCGTGCCTTGCGGGATCAACTGCCCGATGCCGCCATCACCCTCACCGTGACTACTCCTCAGGGCTTTCAGTTCGCTCGCACCAACCTTTCTCCGTGGGCTCAGATTCTTCCCTTCCCGCTTGATTTTCCGCCCGCCCTCGAGCGGGCATTCCGACAATTGCTCCCTGATCTCTACGTGGGCCTCGAGGGAGAATTCTGGCCCAATCTGTTCCACTTTCTCGAACGCTACCAGACTCCCGCGCTTTTGCTCAATGGCCGGCTTTCCCATCGTTCCACTATCTGGTATGGGCTCTTCCAGCCTCTCTTCAAGCCCATCTTCAGGCAATTTGTGTGGCTCGCCATGCATGCCGAGGAAGATCGTCGCAATGTTCTCCTCCTGGGCGCATCCCCCGAGCGGACCTGCGTGCTGGGCAGCTCCAAATACGATGCCCTGGTCCTGCGCAAGGATCCGGAAAAGGTGCGGCGCTGGCGACAAGCGCTGGGCCTGTCTGACGGAGTCCCGGTGATTGTTGGAGGAAGCCTCCGTGGTCAGGAATGTATCAGTCTGCTGGAGGTTTTTCGGGACCTTAGCAATTCCGCTCCTGCGCTCGTCGGGCTATTTGCCCCCCGACATTTGACCCAGGTGCCCACCATGGCGGCATGGCTTGAGCGTCAAGGGATTCCTTTCCAATTGTTTTCCGAGTTCGACCGGGCAACTGCCAGGAGATCCTCATCCATCGTTCTGGTGGATCGTATCGGCTTGCTCCTCGACCTTTACGGGCTCGGCGACCTCGTTTTCTGTGGCGGCACGCTTGAACCCATCGGCGGTCACAATATCGTTGAGCCGGCGGCTTGGGGAAAACCGGTTTTCTATGGCCCTCACTTGCAAAAAGTTGCCGATGAACATACTATCCTGCGAACCTTTCGAGGAAGCTTTCTGGTGCAGGATGCAGACGATCTTCGGCGACAATGGGACTATTGGCTCCAGTGCCTGCCCGACCTGCAGCTTCATGGGGAGTATGCCCGGAAGGCGCTGACAAGGCTGGGAGGGGTCTCCACCAGGCAGGTTGAACTGATCATGAGGGCTCTTTCCGGGGATCTCGTCGGGTGACGCCAGGAAGCTGCTAAAGGCCTTTGAAACGTCCAGGCAATTGCCAAGCATGGAAAGGAAAGCACTGTGTCCAGAGAGTATCGTCCCAACGCTAGAGAGTCCGCTGTCATCTCGAGGCTGGATCATGAAAAGGAGTCCCAGCGCTACACCGCGATGAATCTCCTGCGCCAGCACCTCGATCTCCTGAGTGACAGAATCGCCACCAAGCTGATCGAAGAGCGACTGGTAGAAACAACGAGCAAAGATGAGCTGGAGAGCCAGCTCCATTTCAGCCTGGAAACCCTGCTGACGGCGGAAGAATTCGACATCCAGTTCCACCTTGCCAACGTCCGTTCCCTGGTGCCGCGCCCGCACTTCATCAGCCTCTATGTGACGGCGTTCATTATCGAAAAGTTGATCGATCATCGCTGCATCGTGGAAATCTATGGAACCGACGAGGATATCTACCACTGCGTCAACCGCCAAGTTGCCAAACTCATCCCACTCTGAAAGGGTATCCCGCGCAATTCGGTTTTGCCCGGTAGCCTGACTGCGGTCAGTTCCCTCCAGGCGCAGAGGGTGTTTCAGGCTTGATGTCACGACGCGCGTGACGTGCCAGGTCCTTGAGGGCGGCGAGGTCCTGAATCGTAAAACCGGCACGTCGGCAGGCAAAAAAGGTATTGTTGTGATAGAGCGGCTCGTTTTCGAGGTCGAAGGGGCTCTGCGCAACAGCTTCCCACCACATCGCCGTTCCTGGAATCGGGGAATACTCGGCTAGGTACGGTCTCACCCCGGTCTCCTGCACGGTGGCGATCGCCGCCGCGACTTCTTCGGGAGACTGCCCCGGCAGTCCGCAGAGCAGATACACCCCGATTTGGTTCGCGGTGAAACCAGCGGCCAGCAAATTTGCCACCGTTGTCCGAAACATCTCCGTTTCCACCTTGCCACCCCAATCCCGCTGTCTTTTCGGTTCGGTCGTTTCGAGTCCGAGACGCAGGGTGGTGAAACCGCTCTCACACAACAGCCGGCACCAAGTGGGGGTCAAGGCTCGAATGTGAACCGCATTGGGAGTATGAAAGCGAAGTCCGGGCAGGTCGCGGCACACTCTTCTCAAAACCGGCTTCAGGCTGTCTTCAGCCTGGATTAGAAGGGCGTCGTCATAGAAAGCAAAATCCACCACACCGAACTCTCGATGCCATTTGCGAATTTCGCGATAGACCACCTCAGCGTTGCGCCTTTGCCATCGTGGCTGGAGCATTCCGGAAGCACAGTAGGGGCACCTGAAGATACAGCCAAGACCGGTCAATAGTGGAACGTAGGTGAGTCTCGGGAGAAGATCCCAGGCCGGGGCCGGAGCGATGTCGAATCGGCCCCAGGTGTTTCGGTTGGTCGGGCTGAACCCCGTGGCTGCCGCGATTCTATCCGGGATAACCGACTGCGGCACGGTGACAACTTCACTGGCGCCGCTGGTCCTCCCGGCATGTTCGCCACAGAGTCGGGCATAGATCCCCCCCAGCCAGACCGGGGTTATGGGGAAGACCTCGCGGATCACCCGAATCGTCTCCTGGACTCCGGGATACCAGTAGGTCATCATCGAGGTCACCCAGATGAGAGCCGGTTGCTCAACCGCCATCAACTGCTGGCGGAAGCTGTCGGGATGGATCCCGTACCGATAGTAGTGCCGGGGCATACCGGCATAGGCCGGCGGTTTGCCAATGCGCACCCGCGGGTACTTACCGGTACCGTAACGCCGATGGACAGGGGGGATGATTTCGGGATGCTGCGTAGTGAAGGGATCGTGGCGGTCGAGACAATCAATCAGGGTCACTCCGCAACCGCCTTCCCGCAGCAAAGAACCCAGCAGCAGCAACCCGAGGGGCTTGGTCCAGTAATCGTAAGCGGCAAAGTCGGTGATCCAGGGATTGATCAGGAGGATAAGAGGTGCCTTGGCCATAACCGCCATCATCAAAAAACGCTACCAGGTTGCCGGACTTAGGTGTTAAGTAAATTTCAATTGCATCTTATATCCCCTTCTTATCAGCGGTCAAGCCGTCAGAAGCGAACGGGGAAGGGCTCAGGAGCAGGGCATGCGGGCAGTGGTACAACGAGTGCTGGAAGCAAGGGTGCTGGTTGAAAGGGCGGTTGTTGGCGAGATAGGAAAAGGTATTCTGGTCTTTCTCGGGGTGGCTCAGGGAGATAGCCACGAAGATGTGCGCATCCTGGCTGATAAGGTAGTCCATTTGCGTCTGTTCCCGGATGCCGACGACAAGATGAATCGCTCCGTCCTCGAGATCGATGGTGGAATCCTCGTGGTTTCTCAGTTTACGCTGCTGGGGGATTGCCGCAAAGGTCGGCGACCGTCGTATGCCGCTGCCGCCACGCCGGACCAGGCCAGAGGGCTCTACGAGGCCTTTGTCGTAGTGCTCCGTCAGGTCGCGACGGTAGTCGCGACCGGCCGTTTTCAGGAGCTCATGCAGGTTCAACTGATCAATGACGGTCCCGTAACCCTGCTCATCGATTCCAGGAAAACCTTTTAGCGAGGTGGAGTGAAGAAGGTGAATTCCAAAGCACTGTTCACCGCATCAGAAAAGCCTATCGAGCACATGCCTTCTTCCGGCATCTACGTGGACGAGGAGGGTGACTGGTATTACCAGAATGACAGGATCATTCGGGAGGATATCCTTGAGCTGTTTCTCTCCAACCTTTCCCGGGCTGCCAACGGCCTTTTTTGCATTGAGTGGCGGGGACAGCGCTCTACCCTGGAGGTGGCAGACACTCCGTTTGTGGTGATCCGGGTCGACCGGGCTTCCTTGGCGGAAGGGCAGGGCGAGGGAATCACGATCCGTCTGAAACACCTGCCGGAGGTCGAAAGCCTCGATCCTTCCACGCTTCGCATTGGCAAAGACAACATCCCCTATTGTGCGGTTCGCAACGGACAATATCGAGCTCGGTTTTCACGGCCTGCCTACTATCAATTGGCGAACTGGATTGACTTTGATCCCACCTCGGAGTTCTTTTTCCTCGAGCTTAACGGCATCCGCTATCCCGTTGCTCCGCTTGTACCTTCCTAGTGCTTTTTTTGGTTGTTAGGCGGTGGACGCTTGGGGTAATTTGGGCAGGAGTACTCGGAACAGGGCATCGACCACTCAGATTGTGCGTTGGCGGTCCGTTTTCAGACTTCTTTCACTGGTATGAGGAGGAGCTATGAGTTCCGTGTTTCAACCCGGCATGACCCACGAAATAGCGGTGAAGACCAAGCCAGAAGATTCTGCCCAGAAGTTTTATCCTCACCTTCCCGACGTTTTTGCCACGCCCTTTCTGGTAGGCTTGATGGAAAGGGTTTCCGCCGAACTGATCAACCAACACCTGCAACCCGGCGAACAGTCGGTAGGCATCGCCATGGACTTAAAGCACATGGCGGCCACTCCTCTTGGCATGGAGATTCGCGTCAAGACTGAAGTGACCGCGGTCGAGGGTCGCAAACTGACGTTTCGGCTGGAAGCCTATGATGAGGTGGAAAAGATCGGCGAAGCCAACCACGAACGGTTCATCATCCAGGCCGCCAAGTTCAGCGCCAGGGTTGCGGACAAAGCAAAGAAAGCAGCATCGTAAGGAACTCGAACGGAAAGAACACCGTTCGTTAACAGATGCTCGTTCCCTGGGCTCCTGAGCAATATCATCAAATCCTCCACTCCTGCAGCCTCCTGACGGGTTCACGGGCGCGGGTACGTTGGCGCTGCCGGTTCGAAGCGGGCAGCAGCGGTCTGCCTAACCTTAACTCCGACCATCACGGCAGGAGGTTTATGCTATGGTTTCCAACGACTTACGGGCGTTTTTCCATCCGGCCAGTGTCGCGGTCATCGGGGCCTCGGAAACTCCTGGAAAATTCGGCCACGAAATCCTGAAAAACCTTGTGGAGGGAGGATTTCCCGGCGCACTTTATCCCATCAATCCCAGGAGCAGGAAGATTCTCGGGTTGACCTGCTTCACCAATGTGAAGGAGATCCCCGACAGCGTAGATTTGAGTGTGCTGATCATTCCCGCGCGCATGGTGCCTCAGGCGATTCAGGATTGTGGCGAAAAGGGAGTGAAGGCCGCCGTTATCATCTCGGGCGGGTTCAGCGAAGCGGGGAAGGAAGGCGCCGCCCTGCAGCAGGAACTGGCGAAGATCGCTGCTCATTACGGAGTTCGGGTCATCGGTCCAAACTGCCAGGGTGTGAACAATCCCTACCATCCGTTATGCGCTTCCTGGCCGCTCTTAACGCGCAAGGGGGCCGTCGCCGTCATCAGTCAGAGCGGTACCGTCGGTGCTGCCATGATGGACTGGTTTTCCCTTGAAGAACTGGGGGTCTCCAGCTTCGTGGCGCTGGGGAATCGAGCCGATGTCGATGAAATTGAGCTGATCCAGTACTTTGAAGATGATCCCCATACGCGCGTGATTGCCGCCTATATTGAAGGCGTAAAAGACGCCGACCGGTTTCGAAAGGTCCTGGCATCGCTGAAAAAACCTCTTGTGATGTTGAAATCGGGCCGCACCCCCAAAGGACGGGTTGCCGCCGAATCCCACACCAAGTCCCTGGCAGGAACCGATGCGGTCTATTCTTCGCTTTTTCGTCACTATGGCATCTGCCGCGCCGACACTACCGAGGAATTCTTCGACTTTGCCAAGGGGTTCGCTTACCTTACCCCTCCCAGTGGCAATCGCATTCTATTCATCACCACTTCCGGCGGGGCTGCTATCCTGGCGACGGACGCCGCCGAGCAGGAAGGGTTCCAGGCTACACCGCTACCTGCGGAACTGGCTGCCCAGCTGGAGGGGATCATCCCGCCCCACGCCATTCGCGCCAATCCGCTCGATTTGACGGGTGATGCCAATGCGAGCATGTTTCGGGAAGTCATCGAGCGGGCTCGCCCTTACTACGATACCCTTGGCGTCATTTATGGCGACCCCATTGTGGATGGTTCCCAAGTCGTTACGCCGGGCGCCAACGAACTCGTCATCTGTCTGGGAGGAGCGGAGGTCGAACGGTCGGAAAAGCTGAAGATGCATCACCGCGGTATTCCCGTTTTCCCCACCCCGGAGCGGGCCATACGCACCCTGGCGCAGCTCCTCCCGGCGGATAGGAAGGCGTTGCGCGCAAAACCCACTTATCCAGCAGCCACCGGGCGAACCCAGTTGAGTGTCTACGAGAGCCTCAGCTTCATCAAAGACCAGGGTTTTGACTGTATCGTCAACCGCCTTGCCGAGAGTCCGGGGAAGGCCGTCCACCATGCGCACCTTATTGGTTTTCCGATCTCGATGAAAATAGACTCGCCGGATATTTTGCACAAATCCGATTGCGGCGGGGTAAGGCTCAATCTGCAGACCCCACATGGCCTGCGCTCGGCCTACGAGCGCATGATGGAGCAGGTCAAGGCGCAGCACCACAGCGCTCGGATCAATGGGGTGGTAGTGAGTGCCATGGCGGCCCCGGGGCTGGAAGTGATTCTGGGCATGAACCGTGATCCCCAGTTTGGTCCCATCATCATCTTCGGGCTGGGCGGCATTGCCGTTGAGTTGTTCCGCGACGTCTCCATGCGCCTGCTCCCCATCGATCACCGGGAAGCCCTGAGCATGATCAATGAAATCAGGAGCGCCACCCTACTGAAAGGCTTCCGCGGGCAGCAGGCAGTCGATGAAGACGCTCTCGCGCATGGTCTGCTGAAGCTGGCTCAAATTGCTGAAGCCCACCCGGAGATCGCGGAAATCGATCTGAACCCGGTTTTTGCCTATCCCGAGGGGATTGTGGTAGTGGACGCCCGGGTTCTGATGCGATAATCGACCTTCTCTTCGTTTATTGAGCACTCTCTCAGTGCTGTAAGCGGCGTTTCAGCACTTCCAGTTTCTCCAGAGACGCTGCCGGCAATGGTGTTATGGAATCCTGGCCGAGGAGTCTGGCATAGAAAAAAACCGTGGCGGCATGTTCGAGTTTTTCCAGGCGCAGGTAAGCCTCGTCCAGGGTTTTCCCGAGAGTGAGAGAACCGTGGCGTTCGAGAAGAACAGCTTGATGTTTTTTCAGATACGGGGCAATGGCGGCCGGGACTTCCGCGGTGGCAGGGGTTGCATAGGGCGCTGTCGGGACGCTGCCGAAGGTCAGCCACACTTCCGGTAGCGCATCGGCCGGGAAAGGCAGTCCTGCAAGGGTCAAGGCAGTCAGCATCGGTGGATGGGCATGAACCACCGCCGCTATCTCCGGACACTGACGGTACACTTCAAGGTGCATGCGGATTTCGCTGGAAGGTCTACCATCCCCCGCCAGAACCTCCCCACGATCATCGACGAGGAGAAGGTCAACCGGCTGGAGCGTCCCTTTGGGTTGGCCGCTGGGAGTCACCAGCAACCGCTCCAAGGCGACGCGACAGCTCACATTTCCGTCGGTTGCGGCAATGAGCCCCTTGTCTGCAAGGTTCCTGCAGACCTTTATCACTTCCTCGCGTGCTCTGCGCTCCTCGTCCATCACAAGCCTTTCCTCGCCAGCCTGTCTTGGCAGCGCTCATCCCGGCTGGCGCCTTTTGTGTTTTTCACATGAATCTGCTAAAAGATCCCTGACACCCTTACGCCTGCGGCGATACAGGTTCGCAAAAGACAAGTGCCCCGAGGGACGGGTAGGGTTTCTTGCGACGGAACCTGCCGCACAGCTTCACCAAAACCTCATAGTCACCACCAACCGGTGACTGGATCCAGAAGGAAGTGCATTATTCATGATAAAATGGTTCAAACGCAAGAGCAAAGCCGTCTCGGAGCCACCCGAACGCATCACGCGAGAAGATGTGCCCATTCCCGACTTCATCCCCGAAGAAGTTCCGGACGCTGAGGCCGCCGTGATGGGCGGCGCGGGCGGAGAGGATAACATCGACGACGCCTGGGAGCAACTGGAGACCGGACCACACCAGCCCGTCGCAGCGGCTGAAACGGCGGCTGCCCCTCCCCAGGCTGCGGCCGAGACGGAAAAAGGAAGATTTTTCAAGAGACTCCGCGAACGCCTGGAGAAGACCCGGGAACAGCTCAGCAACCGTGTCGATCGCCTGGTATTCGGGAAGAAAACGATCGACGGGGCGCTTCTGGATGAGCTGGAGGAGGTGCTCATTACCTCGGACCTCGGCGTGCACACGGTCCAGAAGCTGCTGGGAAAGGTCTCGGAAAAGATCAAACGGCAGGAACTGAAAGACCCCGCCAAACTCCGGGAGCAACTGCGCGAAGAGATTCAGGCGCTGCTTGCCGTGCCGTGCGAACCATTGGACTTTCGCGCGGCCCGCCCCTTTGTGATCATGGTCATCGGCGTCAACGGGGTTGGGAAAACCACCACGATCGGCAAGCTGGCGCACCAACTCAAGCAGGAGGGACTCAAGGTTATGCTGGCCGCCGCGGATACGTTCCGGGCTGCCGCCATCGAACAGCTGACGCTGTGGGCCGAACGGGTCGAGGTCCCGATCATTCGCCAGAAGAGTGGCTCCGATCCCTCGGCGGTGGCGTTTGACGCGGTCGATGCGGCGCGGGCGCGGGACATCGATGTCATCATCCTGGACACCGCCGGCCGGATGCACACCAAAATCAATCTCATGGAGGAACTCAAGAAGGTCCAACGGGTGCTTGCCAGGAAAATCCCCGACGCACCCCATGAAGTCCTGCTGGTCCTCGACGCTTCCACCGGTCAGAACGCGCTCTCACAGGCCAGGCTCTTCAAGGAAGGCATTGGAGTGTCGGGTCTCATCCTGACCAAGCTGGACGGAACCGCCAAGGGCGGAATCGTGGCGGCCATCTCTGATGAGCTGAAAGTGCCGGTGCGCTACATCGGTATCGGGGAAACGCTCAGTGACCTGCGCCCCTTCGATCCCGAGGAATTTGCTCAGGCCTTGTTCTAGCCGAAAAGATGAAGGAGCGCGCGAAACGGGAAGAGCCGGGCGGAAGTTTTGTGGCCCCAGGTCGCCGGTGAGGCAGCGAGCTACTTGGAATGACCGGGCAGCTCGATGGTGGAACAGCTTTTGCCCGGGCCGCAACTCCTGCTGGTCACACTGGGTGAGAACGCCTCACCGGCCGATGATCCCATGGCATAGCTGACCCGGCTGAGCACGCGTTCGAGCTCATCGCTCGCACACGCCGAGCATTTCATCTCAATCCGGGCTGACGAACCGGTTAACAGGAACTCTTCAATATTGCCACAGCGGGTACAGCGGAATTCATAGATGGGCATTGCTTCTCCTTTATTGTCGCCAATCGGTTTGGATCACCCCGTTCTCTTAACCAATCCTCGCGCGCCTGTCAAAGGGATGGGCGCTGGTGGTCGTCAGCCCTGCCCTGCTTGCTCCTGAGCCAGGTACCCGTCCGAAGATAATTCTGGGTCACCAGTTTCAATTCCTTGCGCCGCCTCAGAAACTGTTCCTTCATGTCCCGCAGCCACTGAGCATGGCGTTGGGCATCCTGGAAGGTGAAAAAGAGCGGGTGTTCGCCTTGTTCAGGATAGAATGAAAGACCTCCTGCGGCGATTTCGTAGTGGCCGGCACTGCTACAGAGCATGCACCGCAAGCGGCCTTCACTCAGAAACCGAAAGGTGTCTCCACCACACAGAGGACACCGTGGCACCGACGCTTCCACGGGTTCCCGACCCTCCACGAGCGCCTTTGCCAGGGCCGCGGCTGCAGCCCTTCCGCCATTTTCCAGGAAAATCTCGCCGGGCAGGGCGCCATAAAGAACCGTCGCCCCCCGCAGGTCCCCAAAGGTCAGGCGGATGAAGCTTTCCACCCCCAGTTTGGTATAGCCCTCCATGCCCTCGATCCCGGCAATGGCAACCCCTGCTGCCGGTGTGCCCCAGAGCCGATCAAGCTGGGCGTAGAACGCCAGTCCCCGATCGAGAAGGGCCTTGAGACTGGCGTTCGGACCGAGCAGATAAGTCGGAGTCGCTACGACATAGGCGTCCGCTGCGGCAAGCGCCTCCAAAACCAAGTTGAAATCATCATCCTGGGGACAGCGCATGGTACCGGCGAGGCATTGGTAACAGGCTTTGCAGGGGCGAATGTCCAGCTCGGGAAGCCTTGCCAGGCTCAATTCCCAGTCACCGGCAAGCTGCCGGTAAAGCTCCTTGACAAAAAGCTCCGAATTGCCGAATTTCCTCGGCGAACAGATTAATCCCACAAGTTTCTTGGCCATGTTCTGCAATCCGCGCGCTGGTGCCTTGCGTCATCAGCGCCGCAATGTCGCTCAGCCGCCCCCTTGGAGCACGCAGAATAAAAAAAGCTAACCGGCGGGGCTAGGACCGATTAGCTTTTGAGGAGGAAAGAGTTGGTTTCCTTGTGACTTGATTTGTATGCAAGAGCAATGCCACAATCCCACTTTCCCCGTATATCCTTCAATGGCACCATATCAGGTGAATCTCGCAGCAGCTTTGAAGGGCGTTGGTAGGCCGGCAATCACGCCATCTTTTCCATATGCCCGCCATAATCACGCCATAATCACGCCATGCCGGCCCTGTCGGCCCTGTCGGTCAGCAAGTCGTCATAATAGGCCTGGTACTGTGCCGCAATATGATGCCAATCATACCTCTGGCATACAAAAGCTCGGCCATTTCGGCCCAATGCGGACCGTAATTCAGGGTTCAGGAGGACTGTCAGGATCGTTTCCGCCAGCATCACCGGGTCCTTTTCCGGGAGAATCAAACCGGTTTTCCCGTCCGCAATGATATCACGGATAGCAGGCAGATCCGTGGCAACGACGGCACACTCGCAGCCCATCGCCTCCACCATCACCAGGCCAAACCCCTCCTGGTCGCCATCTCTTGCAACGACCGACGGGAAGACCAGAACTTCCGAGGTCTGATAAAGGTCCGCCATGGCCGAGTTGGGAAGGGCCCCGAGAAAGCGGACCGCGGGCATGACTCCAAGCACCTGGCAAAGGTTGCGGACGGCCCCTTCTTCCGGTCCACTCCCGACGATGGTCAGGGTGACCCCGGGGAGCTTTGCCAGGATGCGCGGCAGGGCCTGGATCAGGTATTCGAGCCCTTTCTTTTCCACCAACCTCCCCACAAACAGCAGCGACTTCTCACGGCGTGGGACTGGTGACGGACAGAATCGTTCTGCGAGATCCACCCCCATGGGGATCACCCGGATCGGGATGATGTTCCTATCCATCGTCAGCAGCCTGTCACGCATGGCTCGGCTGACCACGGTAAGGCCGCTCACCGAACCGATCACGAAGCGCTTGAGACGTTCCCAGAGCGGTCCCCGGAGGGCGAAGAGGTCAGCCCCGTGGGAGGTGCACAGAATCGGCACCGAGGCACGCACCAGCCGCGACGCAACGACTGCGGCCAGTCCCTGGGGAATAAGCCAGTGCGCATGAATCAGGTCGATCTTCGCCCGTGCCAGCAACCGGGCAATGCTGAATACTTCGGCGACAAAAAACGATGGTACCAGACCGTAATAACATGGCTGTCGCTTCAGATTGGCGAGTATCCCTCCGCCTGCCTCCCGGCTGCCATACGCCAGCATTTCGCCACTCTCGCGCCAATACCGGAACCGATGAATGGACACCCCCTCAAGCACTTCGCGGGTCTTCGCACCGGGTGCGTGGGGTGCCAGGACCATGATCCGGCAGGTCTCAGCGAGACGACGGCAGAGCTCATGGACAAACGGGGGATCCTTGTCACCTTGCCATCTCGGGAAGGTGGACGTCAGAACCAGGACGTTCTTTACCGGCAGAGAGGCCAAACTGGCATGCATCGAACTGCTGGTGACCATCGCGGGGTGTGACATGCGGCCTCGGGGGTTGCTCAGCCACCCTTTTCTATCCGGTCGTAGCGCAGTTGGGTGATCTGTTCACTGATCAAGCCGATCATGAAAATGATCACCGCACTGATCAGGAACAGTGCTGACATGTTGGTGAAACGACCGGCAGTGTAATAGGTGACGGCGTAGTTCACGATGCCCATAACCCAGAACAAAAAGCTGACGGGAAGGAAGATCCGAAGCGGCGAAAAGAAGGTGATGATCTTGATCAGAATGAGAAGAAACTTGGTGCCGTCGCGAAAGAGCTTGATCTTGCTCTTCCCTTCTTCCCGTTTCCTGGCTTGAATGGGCAGATAACAGAGCGTCCGACCACTTCGCAAATACGCGAGTGTCAACGTCGTGGGATAAGAGAAGGAGTTGGGTAGAAGGTACAGGTAGCGGGTTACCGTGTCGCGTTCCAGCACTCTGTAGCCCGAGGTGAGGTCCTTTACGGGAAACCTGGTGGCATAGCGGGCGATGATGTTAAAAATCTGGTTGGCTGTCAGCCGCAGGCTGTTGGCATGTCCCCGTAAATCGCGCGCGCCAATGACCATGTCGAACTTTTCGGAAGCCTCCACCAGCCTTGGGATGTCGGCCGGGTCGTGTTGGCCGTCACCGTCCATGAGCACAATTTTGTGGCCGGAGGCAAGGCGAATCCCAGTCTTGACGGCAGCCCCGTTGCCAATGTTGTAAGGGTGGCTCCACACATAGGCTCCGGCCTCCCGGGCGACCTGGCTGCTGTTATCGGTTGAGCCGTCGTCCACGACCAGGACTTCGGCCTCCGGAACATACTGGTGAACGCGTCGTACCGTCTCTCCGATTGTCCGGGCTTCATTATAGACCGGAATAACAACTGAGATTTTCATGTCCCGCCGCTTGCGCCTCGCAATATGATAACGGAAGAAATCGTAGGAGGTGTCCCGTGACAATCAAACTTTTTCCTGGCCTTGCTCAGATTCGCAAGAGCACAAAAACCCTTCTATTTCCTTCGTGGTCTTTGCGGAGAACCGGCTTCTTATGCCTGGACCACCCACCCGTTCTCACTCACCACGAACGGCTCAGAGATTAGGTGGTCGGCGAGGAAAAAGCAAGGGACAAAGGCAGTGCTTCTTTCAACTCGTCAATACTGGTCATGGGATTACGGCAGGCGAAATTTTCACAAAGATACACCGCTGTTTGACCGGTGTCAGCCGTCCGGAGGTCTCTGACAAAGGGAGCCAAAGCTGCCAATCTTCCCGTTTCCTCCCCCGGCGCCCAATGGAGCAGCACACGATTGGGCAAAAAAGCCGTGTGAACGGCTTCGACCATCTGCTGCGTGGTTTCCTGACGCAGATCTCCCGCGATGATGATCTCCCTGCACGGTCCGAGGGCAAAGTCCACGGCGTGGAGGAAATGGGTGTAGGCCGACGGATAGTCTGAAACCAGGTGGAAGAAGGTCTGGAACAGGCGATCCGCCCGTTCTTCCCAGGCGGTATTGCCCGTCATTCGGCCGAGCCGCAGCAGGTTGAGCGCAGCGACGGAATTGCTGGAAGGGATGGCACCGTCATAGAGCTCTTTATCTCGCACCAGCAGTTTTTCACTATCGTGTGCCGTATAGAAAAAACCACCGTCCTGCTCGTCCCAAAACAGATCGAGCATCGTTTTCTGAATCCTTGCTGCGTCTTCGAGGTAGCGAATGGCAAAGGTCGCTTCGTAGAGCTCAAGAAGGCCCCAGACCACAAATGCATAGTCATCTGCATACCCCGGATAGGCCGCCTCGCCCTGCCGATAGCGACGGAAAAGCCTTCCTGAATCCCGCCGCAGGGTTGTCAGGACAAAATCCGCCGCCCGAGCCGCCGCCTGGCTCAGGCGCGGATCACGGAAAGCCTGGGCCCCTTTGGCCAAGGCTGCGATCATGAGACCGTTCCAGGAGGTCAGGATTTTATCGTCTTTCAGGGGATGGATACGCTGCTCGCGCGCGGCAAAGAGTTTGCGATTGGCTGCGGTCAGAAGGGTCTCGAGCGCTTCCGCAGTCATGTCGTACTGCCGCGACGCTTCGGCAATAGACCTGGAGATATGAGCAATACTGCGGTGCTCTTCGAAATTCCCCTCAGGGCTGATGTCATAGAATTGGCAGTAAAGCTGCCCCTCTTCCTCCCCCAGAACCCGCTTCACCTCTTCCTGGGTCCACACGTAGAAGAGCCCTTCTACCCCTTCGCTATCCGCATCCTCGGCGGAATAAAAGCCCCCCTGAGGGTCCGTCATATCACGGAGGACGTAGGCAAAGATCTTCCGGGACGCCTTTTCATAGGCGGGTTTGCCCGTGACTTGAAAGGCCTCGGTGTAGGCCATAGCTAGCATGGCCTGATCGTAGAGCATCTTTTCGAAATGGGGCACCAGCCATTTTTCATCCACCGCATATCGGTGAAATCCGAAACCCACCTGGTCAAAAATCCCGCCGTGGTGCATTGCCGCCAACGTCTTTTCCACCATGAGGAGGGCCTCGGACTGAGGATGGCGGGCGTGCCATCGCAGGAGCAGGGTGAGATGGTGCGGGGTCGGGAATTTGGGGGCCTTGCCGAATCCGCCCCAGCGGTCGTCAAAGCTCATCCGGAGCTGCTCGTAGGCTTTTCCCAGCACCCTCGGTCCGAAAGAGCTGCCTCCTCCGGGGGCAGACTGCGGCTGCAGCATCCGGGTGATCTCGTCACCCGCTTGCCGCACTTTATCCCGCTGGTGCCGCCACACATGCGCCAACTGGAGGATGAGGTCCATGAACCCCGTGATCCCCAGACGGGGTGACTTGGGAAAATAACTGCCGGCAAAAAATGGCTTCCGGTCAGACGTCATGAAGATGGAAAGCGGCCACCCGCCGCTCCCGGTCAGCACTTGGCAGGCCGTCATGTAGAGATGATCGACATCGGGACGTTCTTCTCGGTCCACCTTGATGGAGATGAAATAGCGGTTCAGCAGATCGGCAACTTCCTGATCTTCAAATGATTCGCGTTCCATCACGTGGCACCAGTGGCAGGTTGCGTACCCGATGGAAAGAAAGATGGGCTTGTCTTCCTCGGCCGCCTTCTGAAAAGCTTCATCACCCCAGGGATACCAATCCACGGGATTGTTCGCATGCTGCAACAGATAGGGGCTCTTTTCCCGGCTGAGGCGGTTCGGCATAAGGCACCGACGCTACCGGGGATCTTTGCTTGAAGCCGACCCTTCCACCATACAGCGGGAGAAATCGATCTCTTTGCCGCATCCGGCACAGGTATGAGGCTTGTTGAATTCGTCGGAGAAGATTTCCTTTTCTTTCCCACAGTCAGGGCATTTGCACACAAATGACTTCAGGTCTTTAAAACTTTGCCATCCAGGACAATGTGCAGGTGTCTTCATCCTTCCCTCCCTATCCGATCAATGAATTGCTGCAATCCCTGGCTCATCAGTAACTGGTGTGAGCCGCGATGATCCAAATCCCCCTTTGCCATTCCCTGAACGAGGTTCCCCACAAATACAACCGGGCGCCCCGCCCCCGCTCTAACCCTGCACGGACAGGCTTCGCGAGGGTGACGGGTGGAAACCGGGTGCTATTTGAGGTGGCACGGTAGCGAGCCTCCGCTGATTACCAGGCCCCGGCTTGGGAACCGGTAATCCCGATGAGGAATCAGGCGCCAGAACCCTCATTTTGAATAACCAGTTTTCCCTTAAGCTTGGTGCCACAGCTCGGACAAAGAATTTCCACCTCCTGTTCGGGACCGATATACTTCTCCTGCATGGTCTCAGGGGCGAGGAACGATACATCGCCGCAGGCACAATGCGGACATTCTCCACGGACCAGGTGTCTTTTCTTTTCGGTCATGCTCTCTCTCCTACGAATTCTTACGTTAGAAGCATCCTGGATGATCCCTACTTGAGTTGCTCAAGCACGTGAACCAACTCCTCCAGATTTGGCCGTACGTTGATGTCATGAACATCGATGTAGCGAATGATGCCCTGCTTATCCATCACGAACAGCGCCCGTTCTGATGTTCCATCCGAGCGCAGGACGCCGTATTTGGCCGAAACCTCGCCGTGCGGCCAGAAATCGGAGACCACCGGGAACCATACTCCTCCCATCTGCTGCGTCCACGCAAAGAGTGTCGGCAGGTTATCGGTCGTGATCCCGATAATCACCGCATCATGCTGCTCGAACAGGTTTTTCGCCAGATTGTAGCCGGGCCACTGTTCTGAACAAACCGGCGTCCATGCGGCAGGAACGAACGAAATCACCACATTCTTCCTGCCCTTGAACTGGCTTAGAGAGACCTTCTCTCCGGAGAGCGACGGCAGGCTGAAATCGGGGGCATTATCACCAGACTTGAGCTTGGTCTGGCTGTCAATGGGTTTGACGTTCTCCATGGCCAGGATCCGCCCTTGAAACTGGTCTGAAACGGCAAAAGCGCCGGCCGTCATTCCCAACAGCATACATGCCGCAACAACCAGTCCGGGAAATATCGGTCCTCTCCTCATCAGCTTTATTCCTTTCTTCGCTCGCATCGATCTGCCTACTTGTCAATGAGCTTCAAGAAATCATGAGGGTCGCCAATGCTCCCCACTTTGGAGTACACAACTCGATGCGATCCGCCCTTATTGTTCTTGATGACGATAAAATAAGGCGTCCGGACCTCACCCAGGGCCTTATGGATAATGAAATCGGGATCGGGCAGCAATGGAAACGGAACCGCGTAGGCGTTGCGAAAGGTGTTGACTTCGAACAGGGTGTTCCCGGTCCCGAGACCGATGAGCTTGATCTTCCCCTTGAGGTCCTTGTCCTGCTCGATGATGCGATAGAGTTCATTGATTGCGGGAGCCTCTTTTTGGCAATGAGGGCAGTACATGCTGAAAACCTCGATGATGACCAGCTCCGCTTGAAGCTCGGGCAGTTTGAATTGCGCCTTGCCTGCTATTCCGAGATATTGCTGCTCTTCGAGCCGAGAAGGAGCAGGGAGAATGATCTCCGGCAGCTTCCCGCCCTCCGGGGGCGGCGCTGCCTCTGCCTGCACGCTTCCCGTCGGAAACAGCAGTCCCGTAATGATAAGTAAACAGCCAAGGAACTTCACAGCCATTCTCTGCATTCAGTTCTCCTTTTCTTGATCACCCGCTTCTACGCTCACTTGCCGCCCATTTACCTTGGCTCTCCCGTATCGAGCCGGCTCCTCCAGGTCAATCACGAGCAAACAGAGTTGTACGTGCTCTCGATCATGGAGAGAATTAGAAAGGTACAATGATTACAGGATCACTCTGAAGAAGGGATGAGCAGGATTTCGAAGCCTCATCTTCTTCATCCTACCATGCGCCGCTCTGTGTGGCAAGCAGGGAAGTATCCTATGCCCCTGCCCCGGAACCGTCCAGGAGCTGCTTGCCCTTCTCGAGGAACCAACTCTCAGGATCCGTGTAATAAAACTTCAGATCGGCCAACAGGATGTGATGCTCTTTATCACCGGCGATCAACCGGGTGAGGAAGGCCCGCTCGGACGGGTCCGTGGCAACCTCAAGCCGCTTGGTGAAAAAGGTGATCGCTTCATTTTCGAGCGCCAGCCCGGTTTCAATTGCCGCCACCTCATCGTGGCAGGCCTTTGGGACTTTCCGATGGGCTTTCGCGATCCTTTTGAGCAGAGCTTTCTTATCCCCCACTCCAAATTCGTGGAGGCGGCAGGCATCCGCCGGGACTTTTCCCTTCTTCACTTCTTCGTAAATGGCACTGGTTCGTCGGAGATGTTCTTCCTCAGCCGTTTTCAACATACTGAAAGTCTCAACCCCAACCGGGTCTGGACAGTTTTGAGCCGCCGCCTTGTAGAGCGCCAGTTTCTTCTCTTTCAGAGCAATCACCGTACAGAATAAGTCAAGTGTTTTGTCTTCTTCTCTGGTCATGACGTCCTCCTCGATATGCCGCTGCCCAAAATGGGCCTGGGGATCTGCAAATCAACAAATCCAGACTATAAGGACGTCGCGTGAGGTTGTCCATCAACGACCGTCAACCGGACCGTCGAGAGGAAAGAGAAGGGCGTTGAGGCTGCGGGCAAGGCCGCAGGAAGACCAGGGAAACGGCAGCATCGATCGATCACGGCAGCAGAGGGGATTTATCCCTGCTCAGAATCGCCTTCGCCTGCTCCACATCCTTCCGGATCTGGGAGGCTAATTCATCGGGGCCGGAGAATCGCTTCTCATCGCGCAAGCGCTCCAGGAAAGAGACTCTGATGTACTGGTCATAGATGTTCTCGTGGAAATCAAACAGGAAGACTTCAATGCTCAGCTCGGTTCCACCGAAGGTGGGATTATGCCCGACATTGGCAGCCCCACCATAGGTCGCTTCTCCCACCTTGACACGCACGGCATAGACCCCAAGCCTGGGTGGCGCCTGGCCGGAGATGCTGATATTGGCAGTGGGGAAGCCGAGCAGCCGGCCTCCTCGCTGGTGCCCGGGGACCACCAACCCGGCAATTTCATAAGGGCGGCCCAGCAGCCTGTTGGCCTCCCGCAGGTTGCCTTCCTGGATGAGCTGTCGGATGAGAGTGCTGCTCACCATGGTCCCGTCCAGCTGAACTCCCGAAATCGTGGCAACCCTGAAACCATAGCGGTTACCCATCTGCTGCAGGTAATGCGTATCACCCTCACGGCCGCAACCGAAGCGGTAGCCTTCGCCAACCACAATTGCCCTGGGGCCAATCCTGTCTACGAGCAGGAGCTTGACAAAATCAGCGGCAGAGATCCGGGCAAACTCGGTGCTGAAGGGCACGACGATAGCGACATCGATCCCACTTAGGGCAATGAGCTCGAGTTTCCGCTCATGAGGGGTAATAAAAAGCAGACCCTGCTCGGGTGCCAGTACCTGGAGGGGATGAGGATTGAAGGTGAGTACTACCGACTCACCGCCAACTTCACTGGCCCATTCCCTGGCTTTCTGAAAGAGAGCCTGATGCCCTCGGTGGACGCCATCGAAATTGCCGATGGTCAGCACCGGATTCTTGAGCGGCCTTTGAATATTTTCAACTCCTACAAAAACTTCCATGCAGGATCAATGAACCTCCTCATGTAATAAAATAGGCCTTGACACTGAAACCTGTTTATCATAGTTTCTCAAGATCTTGTTTGCAACGGTTTTTGCATGCCGAAGTGGCGGAACTGGTAGACGCGCTAGGTTCAGGGTCTAGTGGGCGTACGCCTGTCGGGGTTCGAGTCCCCGCTTCGGCATCCCCAGGGAAACAGCGGGTTGGCAGCGTTGGTTGCCAACCCTTTTGTTTTGCTCAAGCACCTGTCAGATGAGAAGGAGCTCTTCAGAGGCCGGGGTCAGAGATTCCAGCCCGCTGGTGGTGATCAGGTAAGTGTTTTCCAGGCCGGTTATGCCCAACCCGGGGAAGATGAATTTAGGCTCCACGGCGAAGGTCATGCCTGCTTCAAGCGCCAGCTTTTGCCCCCGAGCGAGGAAAGGCCATTCATCCACTTCGATTCCCAGGCCGTGCCCGATGAATGAGATCCGGCCCGTCCCATGGCCCATGAACCATGGATCCAGCCCGGTCTCTTCAACCCACTGGCAGACGAGAGCGTATATCTCACCAGCAATCGTTCCCGGCCTCACCACGTCCCGGAGGCGCTGGTGGATGGTTTGAACGACTCGATAGCTTTCCATTAGCCTGGGCGGCGGTGAGCCCAGGCAAAAATTGCGGGTCTGGTCACTCAGATAGCCCTGGTAATTCAGCATGGTGTCGACACTCACCACCTCGCCGGCGCGTATCCGCCGTTCACTCGCTCCCTGCCCGAAGGCCGGACTCACGCCCCGCCCACCGGTTGCGGTGTCGCCGTAGGCGGGAGTGGCCGCCTCCGGCCCTGAGAGCACATGGCCGAAGTACATGTCCATGTTGAAGCCGCGCAGGCGGATCAGGCCGAGATGACCTGCGTTTCTGGCCACGGTTTCCAGGGCGATGCTGAGCTCGAGCTCCGTCATCCCTTCCCGGAGCGTCACTGGCACCGCCGCAGCAACGGCCAGCGAGATTTCACCGGCCTTGCGCATCATCTCGATTTCCCAGGGTGATTTCACCATCCGCACCTTCCGGACGGCACTGCTGATATCGACCACCTGCTGGCGGGGGAAGAGCTTCTCCTCGAACAAGAAGAAGGTATTGGTCGGGAGCACATCGAGTTCCAGCCCCAGCTGCTTGATCGAGTCGCTGCCACAGGCGTCAAACACGGTCGACGGGAGTTCTCTGACACTCCCCAGCGCGACAATGGGGCGGATAGGTGATTGTTCCCGAGCCCGTTCCACATCCCGCCGGACGAGCAACACCGGGGCCCCGGCAGCCGGCACCACCAGATAGGCATCCTGAACGCTGCCGGTGAAGTAGAAAAGATCCGCATTCTGGCAGATTACTGCAACATCGACGGCAGATTCCTGCAGCAGACCCTGCAACGCCACCAGGCGGCTCGCAATCTCGTTTCCCGGTACGGTGATCATCCTCTCCTCGAAACTATGGGCAACCGGTCGCAAAATGATCCGGAGCAGTCAATGACTCGTTCGTGTTTCTGGGGGTGCCTTCGTGCATGAGTGCAGGCTTCTTGAGGGACCGCTTCACGGGTTTCGCCCCTTTGGCTGGTTCTTCGGCCGCCCGCTATCGCCGACCGGACCGCCGATCGCTCGTTCGAGGTCGGACCACGCCAGCTTGAACCCATAGAGCGCCTCATAGTAGTTGACCTGGGACTGCGCACGCAATAATTGGGAGTTCAAAACTTCCAGGAAAATCACCAGCTGTTCCCGATACTGGATGGTGGTCATCCGGTCATTTTCCTCGGCCTGCCGCAAGGCCGCCTCCGCGGTGCTAAGATTCTCGCGCGCCACTCCCAGCTGTTCGTAGGCATCCTCCACTTGCAGGCGAATCTGCTGCTGCAGATCGCTGCGTTTTTCTTCCAGCGCCTTCTGCCGGTATCGGTACTCTTTGGCAGCAGCAACCGTCTTTCCGCCTTCGAACCAGTTCCAGTCGATCCTCACCCCTACCGCGGTGTTGTCGTTGTTGGCGTATGGGTTGTGATTCGCCAGAAAATCCTCGCCCTCCCGATAATACTGAGCGAAGCCCGAAAGGCGCGGATAATAGCGGCTGCGGGCAGCGATGATACCCTCGCCGGCCTGGCGGATGGAGGTCTCTGCGGACAGCAGTTCCGGGCGCCTTTCTTCCGCGATGGCATAGAGGGTTTCCAGCGGCGGGGCCTCACGTAACACGATATCCTCCTCGTGGAGGGTGAGGCGCGTCTGGAGGTCGATATCGAGGACCTGGTTCAGCTTCGACCGGAGAATAGTGAGCTGTTTCTCAGCGGTTCTCTCCCGCTGGCGAGCCTGAGCCAGGGCCACTTCTGCCTTGAGCACGTCGTTCCGGGCGACGAAGCCCTGGTCAAAGTTGGCCTGCGCATTGCGCCTTTGAACTTCGAGGCTGCTCACATTGTCTCGGGCTACCTGCAACAGTTTCTGGCCGAGCAAGACGTTCCAGAATGCTCTTTCCACATCACGGACGGTATTGAGGCGGGTTTCAGCCAGGTGGTATTCCGCGATCTGCAGATTCATCTTCGCGATGTTCCGCTGTGAACTCAGGGCAAAGCCGGTGAACAGGGGTTGGGTGAGCTGCAATTCATAGCGATTGAGGGTTTGGGGGGTCATCTCGAACTTCAGATCGTCGAAGACCGCATAGGGTGCATCCTTCCAGCCCTTGAACGTGTAATTGGCGTCCACCTTGGGGTACCAGTCCGCCCGGGCCTGCCTCACCTGCTGCCTGACCGCATCGACTTCCTGTTTGACGCCGAGACAGCTCCGGTTGTGAGTCAAGCCCCAGGTGACGGCATCCTCGACCGTGACCGGCTGCAGCGGCACGCTCGATGGTGCCTCCGCCCCCCAGGCCAATTCCTGTCCGAGCAAGAGCAGCAGCAGGCCGAGGGCAGTTGTCATTTTCGTGTGCAACCTCATGAAGACCGACTCGTTATCACGGCATTCACACATCATTCCCTTCAGGGAGAGCAATACCCTGCGGCAGAAACCCAACGTTTGTCTATCAAGCGGTTTCATACCTGCGGAAGCAAGACTTTCATGCAGCTGGGTCAAACCCCTTGCACGGATGATTCCCGTGAAACCAGCCTTGCAGGCTGTCAGCAGTAACCTGCTCCAGGCTTGCTACCACCTGATCCGCCGCCTCGAGCTGCTCGGCAGGAAAGGAATTGGTCACGCCGACCACGTAGAGTCCGGCGCCCTTCGCCGCCTGAATGCCGGCGGGCGTATCTTCGATGGCGACACAGCGCCCGGGCCGCCGATTGTTCAGCAGGCCGAGCCGGCAGAGCTGTTCCAGGACCTTGAGATAGGTCTCGGGGTCGGGCTTGCTCTTCTTCACGTCATCGGCGGCCACAATTACGGGAAAGAGGTCGGCAAGCCCCAGCGCTTCGACAAAACCCTCCACCTCCCGGCGAAGAGCTCCCGAGGCCACGGCGAGGGGGATGTCGCGCCCTGCCAGGTCCCGCACCAGCCTGATCACGCCGGGAAAGCTGGTAATACCCTGGGCGATGATGTCCTGGAGCAACTCCTCTTTGGCCCGGATGAGCCGCGTCAGGGTCGGTTCGTCAAGGGGATACCCTCCCTCCCGGAACGCTTCAAGAAAGGCGTCCCGGTCGTCGAAGCCGATGTAGCGTTCAAGATAGTGGGCATACGTATGACCCATCCCGAGGGGTGTCAAAACCTGCTGCAAAGCTTTGTAGTGGAGGGGTTCGGTGTCCACCAGAACGCCGTCGCAATCGAAAATCACGGCTCTCAAAGGGCACACTGAAGTCACTCGGCATCTCACTTTCTTCATATCTGATTGCCAACGTTTTGCGTTCCTGTGTAGCATTTTTCCAAGGGTTTCGGAATCAATTTCCAGGACTGGCTTTTCATCTCGTTGCGGGTTATTGTGGGCACTCTGTTGGAGATCAAGCCCATCAGCGGGTCGATGATTGCAGGAGAACGAGTCGGGTGCTGTCGCTTCAAGGGGTGAGCAAGCTGCTGGGGAAAAAGGAGCTGTTTCGTGACGTTTCCTTTCACCTTCAGGGGGGAGAGCGATGCGGCCTCATTGGACCCAACGGCGCTGGCAAGACTACGTTGTTTCATATCATCCTGGGCGTTATCGAACCCGACACCGGCGCGGTCACCCGGCCCAAATGGCTGCGTCTGGGATACCTGCCTCAGGAATGGGTCCCGCCTGGAGATAAGACCGTCCTCGCTTCAGTCATGGACGTCCATCGCGATCGCCAGACCGTTGAGACCGAATTGCAGTCCCTCCAGGAAGCCCTCAACCGGGAGCAGGATGCGGAGCGAAGCAGAGCGCTGGCCCTGCGTCAATCCCACCTTCTCGAACGGCTCGAGCACCTGGGCGGCTATGACCTCGAAGCCCGCGCCTGCCGCGTATTGGCCGGCCTCCGTTTTTGCCCGGCCCAGCTGGACCGCCCGGCCGCAACCCTCAGCGGCGGCTGGGCCATGCGGCTGGAACTGGCCCGACTGCTCCTTTCCGAACCGGACCTGCTGCTGCTCGACGAACCGACCAACCACCTCGACCTGGATTCCCTGCTGTGGCTGGAAAACTACCTCCTCGGCACGGCGTCGGCCGTGATCCTCGTTTCCCACGACCGCACCTTCCTGGACCGAGTGGTCACGCGCATCCTCGAACTCGAACAGGGACAGCTGCAGGAATACCCCGGCACCTACGCCGAGTACCTGACAGAAAAGGCCCTGCGGCGCCAAATCCAACTGGCATCCTTCAAGAATCAGCAGGACCGGATCCGCCAGATCGAGCGGTTCATCGAGCGCAACCGGGTGCGCAAGGACCGCGCCAGGCAGGCCCAGAGCCGCATGAAGCAGCTGGAAAAGATCGAACGATTGGAAGCCCCGGTCGAGGAGGCGAATATCCACTTCGTCTTTCCCGAACCGCCCCGCTCCGGTCGGCGACCCATGGAGCTCAGAGGAGTCTGCAAGATTTACGGGGACCACGTCATTTACCATGGCATTGATCTCGTGATCGAGCGTGGCGACCGCATCGCCTTTCTGGGGCCGAACGGGGCGGGAAAGAGCACCCTGCTGAAAATGCTCGCCGGGGTGGAGACGGTCTCCGGCGGCGAGCTCGTACCGAGCCCCCTGACCGTTCCGGGATACTATGCCCAGTATCAATGGGAATTGTTGCGGCCAACCTGGACGGTGCTCGAGGAAGCCTCTTCGGTGGCAGGGGAGATGACCCAGACCCAATTGCGTGGCTTGCTTGGAGCGTTTCTCTTTCGCGAGGAAGAGGTCCAGAAGAAGGTCTCCGTCCTCAGTGGGGGCGAGAAGGCGCGCCTGATTCTCTGCAAGCTGCTGCTCCAGCGCCCTAATTTGCTGCTCCTCGACGAACCCACCAATCACCTGGATATACCGTCCCGGGAAGTGCTGGAAACGGCCCTCGACGAATACCCCGGCACCCTCTGCTTCATCAGCCACGATCGGCACTTTATCAACCGGATCGCCACCAAGACTCTGGTGGTGGATTCCGGCCGGATCCATCTCTTTCCCGGCAATTATACGGACTACCAGGAAATCTGGCGCAAACGCCTGGAACCGCCACCACCCGAAGCGGATGCCGGGGGGGCGGACGACCTTGCCCCGGACGCCCTTCCCGCTCGTCGGAATCAAAGCCTGAAACGCCTCGAAGCCGAACGGAGAAACCAGCTCTTCCGGCTGAAAAAGCCCATTCAAGAGCGCCTTGTGGAACTCGAGAACGAACTCGACCGTACCCATGAACGCATCGCCTCCCTGACCGAACGCCTGGCCGACCCGGCGACTTACCAGCATTACCAGCAGGGAAGCACCGTCCAGGATTTGCAGAAACGCTACCAGCAGGCCCGACAGCAGATCCAGCACCTTACTCTGCTGTGGGAAGATCAGGCATCCCGCCTGGAAGAGCTTGAACGGATGGCAGATGGCGGAAATCGGATTTCGGATTTCGGATGACGGAGGACGGAGGACAGAAGACCGCAATCCGTTGCCGTCTCGTCTTTCCCGCAGGTTTTTGGCATGCAGCCGGGGTGGTTGGCCTTGAGGTGGTAAGATGCTGCAGTGGATTTCAAGCTGAAGGATAGTACCCGTGGACATTCATCGGTTGGAGGTGTTTTGTCGTGTCATCGAACTGCGGAGCTTTACCAAGGCGGCTGATGCGGTCTTCCTGACCCAGCCCACGGTCAGTGAACACATTCGGGCGCTGGAAGAAGCGCTGGGGGAGAAACTGTTGGATCGACTCGGCCGGGAGGTACTCCCCACGCCCGCCGGCAAAATCCTCTACAAGTACGCACGGGACATCATCCGGCTGCGCAACGAAGCCGTTCAGGCCATCGATCGTTACCGAGGGACGCTCTCGGGCCACCTGGTCATCGGCGCCAGCACCATCCCCGGCACCTACCTGCTGCCGCGCCTGATCGGCTCTTTCAAGGCGCTCTACAACGCCATCCAGATCACCCTGCGCATCTCGGGCAGCGCCGAGGTGGTGGACCGAATCCTCGATGGCAGCCTGGAAGCCGGGGTAGTTGGGGCCCGCTTCGACGACCGCCGGATTGTCCTGGAGAAAGTTTGTTCCGATGAACTGGTACTGGCAGTTTATCCGGAACATCCCTGGGAGCAGGACAAGATAATCAACCTGGAAGAACTGGCGAGCCAGCCCGTTATCCTCCGCGAGCGGGGCTCAGGCACCCGGCGGGCTATGACCCAAGTGCTCGAATCTCATGGCTTCAGCCCATCGCAGTTTCAGGTGGTGGCCGAAATGGGCAGCACCGAAGCCGTGCGCCAGGGAATCAAAGCGCACATTGGGGCCTCGATCCTCTCCTCCCATGCGGTTGCCGAAGATATCGAACGGGGGACCCTGGTCCGGATCGCCATCAAGGATGTCTCGATCCACCGCTCCTTTTATCTGGTGCAAAGGAAAAACCGGAAGCCTTCGCCCCTTTGTGTCGCCTTCATCAAACATCTCAGGGCAAGATCCAAACATCCGGCGGAACTCACTGCGGAAGCCCAATAGCCCGGGTCAGTCTGACGAACTCCTCCGGACTGAGGGTTTCCGGGCGCCGCTGCGGATCGATGCCGCTCGCCCGGAACACCTCCTCGAGCCGCACCCCTAACCTTCCTGCCAAGCCCTTGAGACCGTTGTGCAGGGTTTTTCGGCGCTGTTGAAAGCAGGTGTTGACGACCTGCCTCAGGAATGCGAAGGAGGGCTCAGGGCAGCCTGCCCGGTCGGAGAAATCAATGGAAACCACTATGGAATCCACTTGGGGGGGAGGGTAAAACTGGCCGGGGGTAACCACAAGCAGCGAGCGAACGGGGGCGTAGACCCCTAACAAGACCGACAGGACCCCGTAGTCCTTACCTCCCGGACCGGCGGTAAGGCGTTGGCCAACCTCTTTCTGGACCATCAGGACCGCCCGTTTGAGACAGTCGCGAACCTCCAGCAGGCGGAAGATCAGCGGTGAACTGATATTGTAGGGGAGATTGCCCACGACCACCAGCGGCTCCCCTTCCCGCCGGGCAAGGTCGCCGAAGTCGAAGGCCAGAATGTCCTCCTGGTGCAACGTGATCTGGCATTCGGCTGCTGGCAGATGATTCTCGAGAAAAGCCGCAAGCTCCCGATCCAGCTCCACCAAGTGCAGTCGCCCGACCCGAGGCAGAATGAATCGGGTGAGGGCCCCGAGACCCGGCCCGATCTCGACCACTACCTCCGACGGCGCAAGGCAAGCCGCCTCGACAATCCGCTCAGCAGTGGCGGGCTGGTTGAGGAAGTGCTGCCCCCAACGCTTCCTGGGCCTCAATCCACGCCCGCGAAAGTACTCCCCTGGGGTAACAAACATATAAGCTTTCACCCGCCCCTCACCCCCACCGCGAAAACGCATCCAGTTCGAGGGGCTGTTTACAGAATCCGGACCGCTTCCAGACTCCGTAGGCGGCCGCGGCAATCATCACCGCGTTGTCCGTGCAGTACCGCAGAGGAGGCAGATGCAGATTCAGGCGATGGTAGCGGGTTTCTTCCTGAAAGCGCTGACGGAGTCGGCTGTTGGCGGCAACCCCGCCGACCACGGCGACCTCCTTCACGCCATTGGTGGTGGCAGCCTTCAGGGTCTTGGTGACCAGGACTTCGACGACCGCTTCCTGGAAACTGGCCACCAGGTCTTCGAGGCGATAGGGACCGGTTCCCCCCGCCCGAGCGGGAGATCCGAAGCGCCGGAGGAAATTCGCCACCGAGGTCTTGATGCCGCTGAAGCTGAATTCCAGGGAAGCGTGATCGAAAAAGGCCCTTGGGAATTGGATGGCCTGCGGGTTGCCGTGGGCGGCGAGGCGGTCGATAACCACACCGCCAGGATATCCCAGGTCGAGCAATTTGGCGACCTTGTCGAAGGCCTCGCCGGCAGCGTCGTCGCGGGTGGCACCGAGCAATTGATGCTGTCCGTCCGGGGCGACCAGGTAAAGCGCCGTATGGCCGCCTGAAACCACCAGGCAGATAAAGGGACTTGATAGCGGTTCGCGGTCGAGAAAGGCCGCGTGCATGTGCCCTTCCAGATGGTTCACGGCCAGCAGGGGCCGCTTCAGGGCATAAGCCAGCGCCTTGGCGGCACTGAGTCCCACCAGGAGCGCCCCCACCAGACCGGGGCCCTGGGTGACGGCAATGGCGTCGAGGTCACCGGCGTCAATGGTCGCTTCCTCGAGGGCCTGGCTAATGACGGGGAGAATCGCTTCCACGTGTTTTCGGGACGCAAGCTCGGGCACCACGCCCCCATAGGGGCTGTGTACGGCAATCTGGCTGGCCACCACATCGGAGCGAATCCTTCGGCCATCCTCCACCACCGCCGCCGCCGTTTCATCACAGGAAGTCTCAATCCCGAGGATCAGCATCGGTTTTTCAGAGCCTCATCCGAATTGTTTTCATGTGCATCCCCTTTCGTCCCTGGCACCTTCGTCCGGTTGATCACTGCCTCGATACTAATCCATCCAGCCGCTTTGATCAAGCTGACCGGGCGTTGGCAGGATCAGGCACCGGTGTTCGATCCGATAGGCGTTGTCTTCTCCCCTGATAGTTGGTAAAAGGCGGTCCTGACTCAGCATTGTCCGATGATCACAGTGAAGGTCAAGGAACGCCATGAAGAAGCGACGCCGGGTATCCAACTCGAAAGCCAGCCCATCCCGATCTCCCGAGCCGCCCCCGCCGGTTCCGAAGGAGAGCAGAGGGCCTCACCCTCAGACTCAACTTCGCCCTCTGCCTCAGCCTCAGCCTCAGCCGATACCCGAAGAACCCTTGATGAGCCCTGGCAAGCGGCGCTGGCTTCAAATCCTGGCGCTCGTCCTGGTGGTGGCGTTGGGCTTGTGGGTGCGCCTCGAAGATCTGGTCTCATGGAAGAAGGAGCCGGGACGGGCCTTCTACCAGGGCGAACCTCTGCTGACAGCTCTCGACGGTCTTTTCTACCTCACCCTCGCCCGCGACCTGGTGGAAGGGACCTACCACCCCCTGGACGAGAAACGAGCGGTGCCGGACTACCCGCCGAGACCCCAGCCACCGCCCCTCATCTCCGTGTTGACCGCGGGCGTCACCCGCCTCCTTCCTCTTTCCATCAACTGGGTGGCCGTGCTGCTGCCTGCCGTCCTGGGAGTGTTGATCGTTTTGCCCCTCTATGGCCTGGGGAAATTCTTCGGGGGGCCGCTGGCCGGGACCGTCGCTGCCCTGATAGGACTGCTGCCTCCCTATTATGTCTATCGCAGCGGGCTCGGGTGGCTCGACACGGATTGCCTCAACGTAACCCTGGCGGCCGGCGCCGCCTGTTTCTTTCTCCAGTTCGGCCTGACGACGGGTCGCCGGCGCTATGTTCACTTTGCCATGGGGATGCTCACCTACGGTCTGTTCCTTTGGTGGTGGGACCAAACCCCACATGTGGTCACCGCCATCTGCCTCATTCCCCTGGCTGTAGCCCTGGTATTCTATTATCGCCCTGCGCCCCGCGAACGTTGGATCTTTCTGGGTGGCCTCGGGCTGGGCCTGCTGCTCCTGCTCCTCTGGGAGGGCATGGGCCCCATCTGGCGCTTCCTCGGCATGCTCCAGGCCCAGTTCAGCTACATCAGCAAGGAAGTCACCGGCCCGTTCCCCAACATCGGGGTCTCGATCAGCGAACAGGTGAGACCCTCCTTCGAAAGCATGGTGACCATCACCAGCGGTAATTTCCTGACCTTCGTGACCGCCCTTTGCGGACTGATCCTGCTTGTCGGGCGGCACTGGAAAGAAAGCCTCTTTCTGGGGGCGCTGTTCGGACTCTCGGTCTTTGCCTTCCTCTTTGCCCGACGGTTCGCCATCTTCTGTGTGCCGCTGGTAGCCCTCGGCACCGGCTTTCTTGTCAGTGAACTCTGGGCCCTGCGCCGCCGCTTCAAACTCTTGACCTACGCGGTTCCCTGTTTCGTCGCCATTCTCATCTGGCCCATGCTGGAACTGAACCATACCCAGATCTACTGGCCCAAGGAACCGCCCCCCATTGTCACCATCCTCGCTCAGGCGGAGCAGAAAACGCCGCCAGAGGCGGTCATCTGGTCCTGGTGGGACCACGGCTATACCATTCCCTACTGGGCCAGGCGAGCATCGGTAAACGACGGGTCGGTTCATTCGGGAGAGCGGACCGTTTACAACGCGATCCCCCTGGCAACGGATAATGAACGGTTGGCAGCCAATTTCATGCAGTTCTACGTGGTCCGCGGGATGTCAGGGATGCACCGGTTCTTTGCCGCCACGGGCGAGGATCAGGCCAAGGGACTGGCCTTCATCCAGCGCATTCTGGCGGACGGTCCCGAAGCAGCCCGCGCCATTCTGGAGGAAACGCCGCTTCCTCCCATGGCCGACCGGACCACCACAGAAGCGTGGCTCGAATTCTTCTTTCCTGCCGAGCCCCGTCCCGTCTACCTCCTTCTGGATGATCTGCTCGCCCGGACTGCCTACTGGTGGTTCTGGTTCGGCACCTGGAACATGGACGAACAGGACGGTACCCATACGGACTATAAAGTCGTCCCCAATATCTACGAGGAAAACGGAGTGCTCAAAGTCAAAGGGGGGGGAATTGAGATCGATTCGCGCAACGGTCGTTTCCTCCGGGGCAATCAGGTCATCCCTCTGGAGGAGATCACCATCTGGGACGGGCTCAAACTCCAGAGGAAGCGTTTTAACCAGGGGAGTGACATCGTTCTGGAGGTGTCCTTGCCGCACCGCCTTGGCATGCTGACGCTTCGCGAGATGGCGGCTTCCGTCTTCAACCGCCTTTTCCTGCGCCAGCATGGCTCGCCCCAGTATTTCCACCCCGCGATCATGCATGCCCCCTGGCATCAGCTCTGGGAAGTCCGGGGCGATGCCTGGAGACCGCGCTAAAGGGCGAGCAGGATGGGAAGTGAGGCAGAGCAGGGGGACAGGATTGCCGCCCTCGAGGGGGAATCGTGTCGCCAGACTCAACCGCCTTGGCTGCTATACTCGTTTAGCTTAAGAAGTTATCATTTTTGCCTTACGGGGAGATCCCGGAAGAAGCCCTTGGCATAAGACTCTGCGTCTCCGCGTGAAAATGAAGCTTTTGAACCTTCACGAGTATAATCCCTCTCTTTCCTTCTTAAGCAACATTGTCCAAGAATTCGCATTCGTCCTCAGTCAAAACCCGGTCGATGTCGAGCAGGATTTTTACGCCGCTCCCAATCTTGGCCATACCCAAGACGAAATCAGTACTGAGCTTCGTTCCGAAAGTGGGGGTGTCTTCAATGTCCGAACCCTTGATGTTCAGCACCTCAGAGACTGCATCGACCACTATGCCCGTATGGAGACGGCCTGAAGTGGAACAGAACTCAACGACGATAATGCAGGTCCGGTCCGTGTAAGCGATCTCCGCCATGCCGAAGCGAAGCCGCAAATCGATCACCGGTATGACCTTGCCCCTCAAATTAATGACCCCCTTCACACATTCCGGAGTCTGAGGAACCGGAGTTATCGGCATCATTCCGACGATCTCTTTAACCTTGAGGATGCCAATGCCATACTCCTTACGGTCAAGAAAAAAACTGAGATACTTGCCCTCTCTTTCAGCCATTCCCACCGCTTGCCGCCTGGTCTCTTGGTTGTTGTCCGTCATCTGGTCATGCTCCTCCTGCCAGTCTCCTTCTCTGCTTCCATCCAATACTTCAATCGTTCATCACCGCTATGCACCGGGCACTCTTTTGATTTCAGGCTTCTTCTGTCGCCATGAGCATCTCACCATGATCGCCTCGGCTGTTAAGCCTTATCGTAAGAGAGGAGGAATAACTTAACGCTGAATAAAAGATGAATAATCAATGAATAAATATCACTAATTATGTGGTCGGATGTCAGATCAGTCGCGGCGGGATGGGATCGGACCTAACCCCGGTCACGGTCGATGACTGCGCTTGGCACCAACACCCGGCATTGACGAGTCGATCCGAAGTGAGAAAACGTTAAATCAGCAGCAAGCCGGATTCTATAATGGGTGTTAAAGTTTTGCTGGCAGCGGTCCGACAGTATGACGCAGTGATGCTGAATCGGTATGCCTTTTTCCGCCAGGAACCTGGACGGCATCACGGACCAATGGGAAACGCTTGGCATATCGGAGACTGTTCATCCAAATCGCGAAATCAGCCTAGGAGGTGATGAAATGCAGATAGAGAAGTATTTTCACAAGTGCGGCTATCCAATCCTGGAAGTAAAGAAACCGATGGGACTGGTGGTCGATACCTTTTTTCTGGATGGCAACACCCCGTTCTTGCAAGCTAAGGACGGAAAGCAAAATCCCAACGTAATCAAACGGTGTCCTGAATGCGGGGGCTTCATCGCCGTTGAAAAACTGCTGTCCGAAAAGCCGCCCAGGGTCGAGGAGAAAAAGAGGGTCACAGGCTATATTCCTGCAAGAATATAGCCTGAAATCCCGGAATGGGTTGCGAGTTACTGACCCCTCCCGCGGAATGCTTCGAGTCAGGCTGAATATGATTGGGGAGATGAGGCCCAACCTGGTGAGATGAATGGTCGGGGCGAGAGGATTTGAACCTCCGACCCCCTGCTCCTAAGGCAGGGGTATGTTATTAAATCGATCATTACCAAACTTGCCAGTCAAAAGTTCTAAAGGTTTACGTACGTAGTTCTGTTTCGATCTTTTAAAAATATCTACGATTACAGCGCATTATGCCATAATCCCATCTTGACATTTTCGATAATGTGTACGTCCATATTGTTGACGTAATGCAGATTCCGTTGTATTCTTCAGGCGTGTATGCCCATCCACCACAACGCCAGGAGGGTCAACCATGAAATCACAAGAGCTTTTTTTGCTGTACGAAAAA
>Ga0255347_1000331_pt1 | contig 89277 bp, 38 predicted proteins | sample wastewater_treat_2_FD_192479 | JGI IMG/M metagenome (GOLD analysis project Ga0255347, IMG submission 192479) | Wastewater microbial communities from Lulu Island WWTP, Vancouver, Canada - plant24 | ecosystem: Engineered > WWTP > Wastewater > Unclassified | place: Canada: Vancouver, British... | reverse complement strand
TTGTGTTTTTGTTAGTAAATCAATTGTTAATACATATCCAGTAGAGATATAATACAGTAATTTTACAATTGAGAACCTATAAAAAATTTATAGATTTTTATAGATTTTAACTAACTGTAACTAACCCTAAAATAGAGAATTTGCTAAACAAATGCTTAAAATGCCTATGGCCACAAAACCATTTATAGCAATAACCAGTCAATAAAAAAGCACTTCTAAACAAGGCAAGGGAAGCTAATTCATTTAATTAAGCATTGTAAGTTTACAGGGGCGTGTTAATGTAATCATTCCTCGGTACTCTTGCAATTTATGCTATGATTTGATATATTACAAATGCGAGGCAGAGTCCTTGTATCTGGCGGGCCAGATTATTATTGCCCGAACCAAATTACCATTTGGGGAAAACAATAGCTTTGTGGTTTACATAGGGCTATTTTTTATATCCACAAACATAAATGCCTAAAGGATTAGTGGTTATAATCCAAAAGGCTCGACGCTTCTTTTTAATATTCCGTTTATGTGTGCAATAGTGATGCCATAATTTGTCATTGGAATAGAATTTGCCTTTGCTACATTTAGACGATAATTCATTTGTTTTTGAGTTAGCATACACGCACCACAATGGATAATCATTTTATATGGTGAAAAGTCTTCTGGAAAGTCTTGTCCTTGAGTGAATTTGAAATTTAATTTTTTCTTTGTATATTCTAGTATCCATCTAGGGAGTTTGACTGTGCCTATGTCTTCACATTGTCTATGATGGGTACATCCTTCGGCAATTAAAATAGTATCGTTATCTTCAAGGTTATCAAGGGCAAAAGCTCCTTTAACTACAGTTTCAAGATCTCCTTTATATCTAGCAAAAATAATAGAAAATGAAGTAAGTAAAATATCTTGAGGCACAATTTTTGCAACTTCTTTAAAAGCTTGCGAGTCTGTAATTACTAGCTTGGGTTTAGTTTTAAGTAAGGATAGAGTTTTTTGAAGTTCATCAACTTGAGTGACCATAGTAATAGCATGACTGTCTAACAAATCTCGTATTGTTTGTTGTTGAGGTAATATTATTCGTCCCTTTGGGGCGGAGCTATCAATAGGGGTGACTAGTATAACTAAATCATCCTTTTTTATCAGGTCGCCGATTATTTGTTTTTCTTCTTTTGGACTAGATGCTATAGTCCCAATTAAATTTTTAAGATTATCGACGTTTATATTTTGTGTAGCACTTATGTATATTTTATTGTCATCTGATTCAGGGACGGTTTTTAGAAGATCGGCTTTGTTAAAAGCTATTATGTACTTAATATTGAGTTTTTCAAAACTTTCAATCATATTTTTATCTGAATCTTGAAGACCAATATTAGCATCCACTATCAATACGGCAATATCGACATTTCTTAGTTCTTTTTTTGCTTTTTCAACCCTTAATTTACCAATACCTTGCTCATCATCAATTCCAGGGGTATCAATTATTACAACAGGGCCAAGGGGTAAAAGTTCCATGCTTTTTTTAACTGGGTCTGTTGTTGTGCCTTTAACATCAGAAACAATTGCAAGATCTTGATTAGTTATTGCATTTACAACGCTTGATTTCCCAGCGTTCATCATGCCGAAAAATCCAATATGTAATCTCTCTGCAGCAGGTGTTGCTGTTATGGTTTCTTTGCTCATACAAATATCTCCATTACTTAAAAGTTTATTTTCAACAAGCGTTAATAGGTATTAAAACCTAAAGTTACGCTTGTTGTTGTTTTTAATATCTTCTATATGTTCGCGTGCAATTTCTCTAGTTTTTTCTCTTGGTATTTTAGATAATTCTTTTTCAATTAAAGCAAAACCAAGCTCTTTAGTTTTGTCACTTGCATAGTCTACAAGATATTCAGTGAGAGTCATTAGGGCGTTAGGATGGCAGCAATTTAAAATTTGTCCCGTTTTACATAGTTGCATAAACCTATCACCAGTACGTCCTTCAATATAACAGGCTGTACAGAAAGATGGAATATGCCCTAAGGATATTAGCCAGTAGATAACTTCATCTAAGGTTCTTTGATCTGATACATCAAACTGTTCGGTTTCGTGTGGACGAATAGGTTCTGTATAACCACCAACAGAGGTTCTAGAAGCACCGCTTATTTGAGAAATACCTAGCTCTAAAACTCTACTTCTAACATTTTCAGACTCTCTAGTAGACATAATCATTCCAGTATATGGAACTGAAATCCTTATACAAGCAATAATCTTTGCAAATGTATCATCATCAATGCCATTATCAAACACACTAGGGTCTATGTCTGCTGCTCTTTTAATTCGAGGTACTGATATGGTATGTGGTCCTACGCCAAACGCTGCTTCAAGATGCTCTGCGTGCATAAGAAGTCCTGCAAACTCGTATTTATATCCTTCTAGTCCAAACAAAACACCTAGTCCAACATCATCTATGCCACCTTGCATGGCTCTATCCATAGCTTCGGTATGATATGCATAGTCATGTTTTGGTCCTGCTGGATGAAGTTTTTCATAACTTTCTTTATGATATGTTTCTTGGAAGAGTATATATGTACCGATACCTGCTTCTTTGAGTTTTTGATAGTTTTCAACAGTTGTTGCGGCAATGTTGACATTAACTCTTCTAATTGCTCCGTTTTTATGATGAACGCTGTATATAGTCTTTATGCTCTCGAGGATATATTCAATAGGGTTCATTTTCGGATGCTCGCCAGCTTCTAAGGCTAAACGTTTATGTCCCATATCTTGAAGAGCAATAACTTCTTGTTTAATTTCTTCTTGCGTTAGCTTTTTTCTGCAAAGGTCTTTATTTTGTGCGTGATAGGGGCAATATACACAACTATTTATGCAATAATTAGATAGATATAATGGGGCAAATAAAACAATTCTATTGCCATATAAGGCTTGTTTGATTTCTTTTGCCAGCTCATACATCTCTTCAATTTTTTCAGGGATGTCGCAGGCTAGCAAGACACTTGCTTCTCTATGTGAAAGTCCAGCGCAACGAAGTCCATTTCCACTTTGTTTTGGACGAGCTTTTTCTAAAATAGCATCAATTAGCTGTACATTACTTTTGTTTTTTTCTGCATACTCAAGAGTCTCTAAAATTTCTTCATGGTTTATAAACTCTTCTGCTTTCATTGATTTTGGGTTGTAACTATAATTATTCATTTTTTTCTCCTTCATTTTCATTTGCGTCAGATTGCTTCTTTCGCATCAGATTTATATCTATTCCGGTTGGAATTAATACATCGTAATTATTTTCCTATCCATCCTAAGTGCCAAACAGTTTTAAACTCAGTGGATATCTCATTTTGCCCAGTTAGCAAATAATTTTCACATACTATCCATCTTAAGCCTTAAATAGCATTAACTTAAGTGGATATTTTATTTTGTCCGGTTAGTAAATAGTTTTAACGTCTCCTCTTGAAACGACTATTTCATAACCGATTTTTTTAATACTTTCTTTCAAAGCTTCAATATTTTCAGCTGCTTCTTCGTTTTGGTATGCTTTATTATCATACAACTCATAATTTTCCCTATATCCTGATGGAGTTAGGTTTGGCATAATAACATTTGCTCCAGATAATATGCCATTTTTTCTGCCTTTATCGTTTACGCTTGCAAGCGCAGTTGTTGCAGGGAGTAAAACATTAGGGACAGCTAGCCTGATTAAGGATAATAAGTAGCAAGTAAAATCACTATCACCTTTTGGCATATCCTTAAATGGTGTTTTATGATGGGGAATAAAAGGTCCTATTCCACACATAGCAGGCTGAAATGTTTCAATAAACTTTAAGTCTTTCGCAATTGTAGAAGGCGTTTGATAGGGGGAGCCTACCATAAAGCCACAACCTGCTTGGTATCCAATTTTTTTTAAGTTATTTAAAGTTTCAAGTCTTGAAGCTAACAGCATGTTTTCAGGATGAAGTTTTTTGTAGTGACACTCATCTGCGGTTTCGTGTCGTAGTAGGTATCTATCGGCTCCAGCCAAGTGTATTTTTTGTAAAGATTCTTCACTTTTTTCCCCAAGCGATAGGGTTATTGCACAATCAGGATGTGCTTTTTTAATACTGGATACAATGTCTAGTAATATGTCATCTGTGTAATACGGATCGTCACCACCTTGCAGTACAAATGTCCTAAATCCAAGCGCATATCCAATTTTACAAGCAGATAAGATATCTTCTTTACTTAGCCTATATCTCTTAACATCTTTATTGGATTTTCTAATACCACAATATAGACAATCGTTTTTACAGTAATTAGTGATTTCTGTTAGCCCACGGATGAATATTTTATTACCGTAAACTTTCTTTACAATCTCTCTTGCCTTCTCTGACACAAATTCTCGTATGTTATTTTGCATATCCTTGTTTGAATTTAGATAGTATGAAACAACCCTTTCGTACTCGGCTAATGTTAGCGAGTTGTTTTTTTCAAGTTTTTCAATTAATTCAACATACTTTTTATCCATTTTGCATCTATTCTATACTAATATACTGCCAAGTTTGAGTTTTTAATCTTAGTTTTTTATCCGTTCGGCGTTACTTTTTACTGATTTATCGTGACCCAGCTTGAGTTTTTAATCCTGTTTTTATCCATTCAGCGTTGCTTTTTATTCCTGCTATGATTTAGTGTTTAATTCCCGTCGTAGCGATACTTTATCCCATAAGCATCCTAACTATTACTATAGAGATAGGGGGCTAGTTATTAGCTTATACTATTCGCTCATTACATTTGAATAGGCGGTTTTTACGCTAATGCCACTAATTTTACCGATTTTGCCAGCGAGTGCTGAGATAGCATCTTGAGGGGCGTCCATAGCTATGCTAATAATGCTTATATTTCTCTTAGGGTAAGGTAAACCCATGCGGCCAATTATGTACTTAGCATAGTCATGTAAAATTGAGTTTAATAAATCGATATTCTCTGAATTTTCTACAATTATTGCGATTAGTGCTACACGTGTGTTCATTTGTTCCTCCATAATATGCAATATGCTTATTTATTCACTATACACACTAAATTGAAAGTGTGATTTGATATGATTTGTCTGATGGTGAAAATAAAAATTGCACCATGAAAGGTGCCGTAAAAAATTAAATAATTTCTTAAACATTTGTACCTTTCACTTTAGATATATATCTTCGATGTCAGACCTGATTATATTGTATATCCAACAGTGATTTTTGGCAACTTGTTTTGGTAGATTATATAAAGTTGCGCTTATTCTATAACGCACGAGGCCTATCTACTGTTGTACTTACTATAACAACTAACAAAAATTGCCTTAATAATTAGACTTGGCTCTATATAAAATTGACATTAGTTTAAGCGTTAGCGTTTGATTTCAAACGATAAAACCAACGTAAAATTTACCGTTTGTTTTTAGCACAAACGATAAAAGATGTCATTGCCAGAAAGATTTACCGTTTTTTCAATCCTTGTATATTAGAGTCAGTACCAAAACTGACTTGTTTTCTGTATTTAAGCTATCTATGTAATTTCATCATAAAAGTTTAAATTGTGTTAAGATTGCGCTAAAAACGCACCTATCAGGTTCAAAAAAATTGACAAACGCACACATTCAGAATATAATTAAGATATTATTTAACAAGGAGCTCACCGTACAATAGTGAAACTTGAAAAGAAATATACAAAGTAGTGTTGCTAACCATTTATAATGGTTAAATTCAAACAGCATTATATACGAGGTTAATTATGGCACAGGCAACTTTTAGTGTTAGAATGGACGCAATTTTAAAAAGAGAGTTTGAAGAATTATGCAATGAATTTGGTATGAATATGTCAACAGCTATTAATGTTTTTGCAAGAGCTGTTGTTAGAGAGAAAAAAATACCTTTTGAAATTGCTGCACCAAAAGAATTGACAAGAGAGTCATTAATGAGTTCTTTTTTAGAAGAGAGAAAAAGGCTAAAGGAAACCGATGTATCTGATATGTCAATGGATGAAATTGATGAAGAAATTAGAAGAGCAAGGTACAGTGAGTAGTTATGGCATATTATGCAGTAATAGACACTAATGTAATGGTATCAGCCTTTCTCACAAGGCATAACGATTCAGCAACCGTTAAAGTAATGCTCATGGTTATATCAGGAGAGATTGTTCCTGTTTACAGCAACAGTATTTTAGCCGAGTATAAAGATGTCTTGAGCCGGAGTAAATTTAAAATAGACGATAGTGCGATAAATATGCTTATTTCAGGCTTTCAGCAGTTTGGTATACTAATTGAACCGACACAAAGAGGAGAAATTTTAACTGATATGAAAGACTTACCTTTTTACGAGGTTGTATTGGATATTAAAAACGATAACGGATATTTAATTACTGGTAATTTAAAGCATTTTCCTAAAAAACCATTTGTAGTAACGGCATCGCAGTTTTTAGAGATAGTAAAGAGTAAGAAATAATTTGCAGAAAAATTAAAAATACTATAAAAAGTGCTTGTTGTTTTTATTAGACTGAAGAAGTCGAAAAATAAAGACATTATCAGTTTACTTGCTTATAGTAATCATTTTTTAGTCCTATATAAGCCGTTTTGTCCATATAGTTTTTTAACAAAGTTAAAACATTCCCATCAAGAGAAAGCTGCTCTTTTTCAAGCTGGTTAAATTCCATTACAGTATAACGAGGAATATTGTTTTTCATTATACAACTACTCCATTTTCATCTACATGCCACTTTGGAGAAGTTTTGATTTGCTTCAGTCATAGATAAATTGTGCCAGTATTAATATTTATCATTACCTCCGGTTTGTACTACGTAGGTTAAAACAGGATAAACATAGCCTGCTTTATCCAAAATAGTTATACGTATAACTTGTAGTGTTGAGTGAGTAACTGATAGAAGAAAAATCATGCACCTGCTGTGATGGTTTTTTGCAATAAAATTAGACATTGTATTATATGTTTTGCCGAGTTTTTAGCGGATGGTTGGGCTGAATCGGTATTTATAAGATGATTTTGTTGTGATATAATTTATTCAAGCTATAAAGCTCATAGTAAGATGCAATAAGTTATATGGAGTTGTTGTTGGAGGAGAGATGAAGAAGAAAAACAGTCCGTTTTTATATGGCATTGGAATGTTTGGGACCTCCCTTGCAATCAATATGTTTAGGGGAAGAGCTTCGGCTTTTTATGTGTTGCTAAGAGGATTAACGCTAGAGAATCTAGCTCTTATTACCTTCGTTTATACATTTTTAGACGTAATTGATAATCCTATATATGGCATACTTTCGGATAACACAAGAACTAAGTTTGGGAGACGAAAGTTATGGTTATTGATAGGAACGCCTTTGTTTGCTCTCTTCTTTATTTTGTTCTTTTCACCCCCAGAAGGACTAGTAGGTGGTGGTCTATTTGCATGGGCTATGATCTTTTATTTTATTACTGGAACTTTAGATAGTTTGATTAATGCTAATTATGGAGCGTTATTTCCTGAGCTTTTTCCCGATGATAAAATCAGAGCAAAAACTAATGCGATTAGACAAACAGCACAACTTTTTGCCATGGTAATTGGCATTGCCTTAACACCTATGATTGCTGAAAAGATTGGATATATGTGGACAGCTATAATTTTCGGAGTAGTTAGCATGGCTGTTATTTTACTAATGGCTTTCAGTGTACATGAGCCCGAGCAGATTGACTTGCCAAAGGCTAAACTTATTCCTGCCATAATATCAATTGTAAAATCAAAAAATTTCTGGATTGTGGGATTTGCAAATGCCTTCTATAGCGCCGCAATGGGGCTTGTAATGAGCTCTATAGCCTTTTATGTAAAGTATGCATTAGGGATGGGTTCAACACAAGAAACAATACTTTTGGGAATTGTAATAGCCGTTGCTATACTTGGTGTAACACTTTGGAGTTTATCAGTTAAAAAATTCGGATCTATTAAAGTATGGCGAGCCGCACTTATAGCCCTCACTGTAGCATTTATCCCGTTATTCTTTGCAAATTCACTTGTTACAGCAATTCTTGCAGCAGCTTGCGTCGGCATAGGTTTTTCAGGAGTTATCAGTACAATGGACTTATTAGCTGCTAAAGTGCTTGATGAAGATTACGCTAAACATGGTATAAAACGCGAGGGGATTTTTTCCAGCACAATGGGGTTTATGAATAGGTTGTCAGGCTTGTTTGTTTCACTTGGCATGCTACTTGCATCGAGAATATATGGTTTTGAAAGTGGTGACGTTCCCGGGACTAGACCTGGTGATGCTTCTAGATTTTTGCTTTGTCTTTTTCCACTTATTCTATCTGCAATAGGGGTTGTATTTACTTTCTTTGTTAAATTTGATGAAGAAAAGATTAAAAGACCACCTATCGGAGAGTCTCACGATGAAGTTATAAGTGATGATGTTGTAACCGATGAAGTAGACACTGATGATATTGTAACAGACGATGTTGTAACTAATGAAATAGTAATTGATGATGTTTTTACTGAGGAAGTATCGAACGTAGATGCAATAACAGAGATAAAGTAGTTGATAGGAGTTATGATAAAAGACAAACTGCGTTTTGAGAGTATATATATGGTTTATCACTTTAGCGTCTAGAGGATAGTTTTAGAGGTTTGTATGGCAGAAAGAAGATTAATTATTAATGCGGATGACTTTGGTATTTGTTCTGAGACAAATAGGGCAATAAGAGAGCTTTTTTCTGCAAAATTAATTACATCAACCAGTTTGCTCTTAACGGCTGAATCCTCCCTTGAAGCTGTAGAAATCATAAAAGAAGATAAACTTAATTTTGGCCTTCATTTAACTCTTAATTCAGATTTTAATGAGTATCCTTGGCAATGTGCATACAAAGGGCAAAGTTCGTTAAATGACGGGAATGGATGCCTTTTTGCTGACACAGAAGTGATTTCAAAAAATGCAAAATATAAAGACGTGATAAGAGAATGTGAAGCCCAGTTTGAAATGCTAAGTGAATTTGGAATTACTCCAGATCATTTTGACAATCATTCGGGAACCATGTATGGAATTAACTTAAGACCCTTTTTTATAATTGCTTTCAAGTTATCTAAGAAAATGAATTTACCATTTAGATTCCCAAAAAGAAACACTTTTTTAAAGGATTATTTCTCTGGGAAAGTGCCGTGGTATATTACTCTTGCACATAAAATGATACTTGGGACAGCAAAGATGTGTAGAGCAACATTGATAGATGACATGATTAGTAATCCCTTTTCGATAAAAGATATCAGTTCTTACGAAGATTTAGAAAAGTATTACATGACCCAAGTTTTAAATATTAAAGAGGGTGTAACGGAAATGTTTTTACATCCCTCGTATAGCTCGGATAAGTATATGAGATTAACCCCAGAGTGGCAAAAGAGAGAATATGAACTTAAATTCTTAATGAGTGGAAAATTACACGATATCGCAGAAAAGGAAGGGATTGAAATAATTAGTTATAAAGATATTTGAAAAAGTCGTGTCTTTATCCGATGTTAATAACCAGCCATAAGTAAACTATATATGTGGTAAATAGTTACGGATTATAAATCATCAAAATCTATCATTAAAAAATACTGGAAATAACAGGCGTAGATGTATCAAACTAGACGCTCAATGCATAATATAACTATGCTTCAATACGATTAAATGTTCCTTTTATGAGCTCTTGCGTTAGGAGGTCTGGTGTGTGAGACCGTAATTTTTAGGAACATTCAGAGAGTAAATCCTCTGCGTACTTTATGACTTTTTGTTGGTGTTCAGTCGGTAGACTATTAAATGCTACAAGAAGCTTAGTGGCTGGGCTTTTATTTAGTTTAGTATCTCCATCTTTTTCGTTTGGAAGCCCTTTCATATACGTTTTGTCTGTCTCTGAAGATTCAATACGTGCATCATAGTTTGCTTGAAGGTTCAGCCAAAATGTTGCTGGAAGACCAAAGTCTTTTTCTAGTCTTCGTGCAGTAGAAACGGTAATAGGTCGCTTGCCATTTATGATTTCATTTAACATACATCTGTTAATACCAGCAGAAATAGCTAAATCAGTCTGCTTGAGATTTAGTGTTTGCATAAAATCCTTTAGTATTACTCCAGGATGTACAGCGTAATCTGGTTCATAGTTAAGCATTTTTATTTCCTCGTATAATAATGTTGTTGAAATTTAACCAGTGTAAATAGTTAGCAACATTAGTTGAATGCATTCTTTAGTTGTTGTTCTTTAGCAACTTTATTCTATCACCACAAAACGGATAAATCAATGAGAATAAGTATCGTAGCTCGGAAAGTAGTTCATACGTGGTAATTGTAAAGTTTAAGCTTTTTATGTATTTTGGATAAATGCAAATAGACACTCATATAAGTTTCTCTAACTCCGCTGCTAGTTGACACTAAAAAATCACATTGATATAATAAAATTAATTGCGCGCATATAATATGCGTGTGTGTTTGTGTGCGTAATTATACTTAATAGAATTAGCCGTTTACGCACATCAGGTTATGGCTCGTATAGGTATGGATTTTAGGATATAGATTGGAGTGCACATATATAGTTCACAAACTTAATGACAACGCGCATAGAAAGACATAGCAAATATAGTTCACAAAGTTTAATGCATCGCTAGGAGTAAGAATGAATAAAAAGAGATTAGTTTTTAGCCTTTTGGTTACATTGCTTTTTGCGGTGCTCGTTATGGTGTTTTTTGTAGGTTGCGATAACAAAGGAACTTCGCTTAGAGAAGTTACCCATTTGCAAATAAAAGACACTGTCATTTATTTAGCTCCAGAGGGCGATGCAAGGGAAGCAAAAGTACAAGCTGAAGTTATGCCAAGAGAAGCTGCTAATCAAAAAATTTACTACAAATTAGTTGATCAGTCAGATGCAGAATATTTAGGCGTTACTATCGATGGCAGTTTATATGCTAGAAAAATAAAAGAAGATGAATATGGTGTTAACATACCTATCCCAGTAAGGCTAGTGAGTCAAGATAATCCTAATGCTAGTGCCATAGTTAATGTCATCATAGAAAGGGTGGCAGTTTCTCGTATAATTTTTAGAGACACTAGGATAAATTTGGAATTACAAGCTGAACCCATGCAGTTAGACCCAATATTTGAACCATATCATGCATCTATTGGCAGGGATTTACAGTATGTAAGTAGCAATAATAGAGTGGCTACTGTAACACGAGATGGAGTAGTGACTCCAATAGCGCCAGGGGTAGTAAATATAACAGCAATTTCAAGAGCTGAAGGTAGTAATGTAGAGATTAAGCAGAATATTTTGATAAATGTACAATATTCACCATTAAATTATAAATTAGCACTAGTAAATGAACTAGTCGGAGATGAACTTAAGTTCGTAACAGGTGATACTGACGAAATAAGCTTTTCTGTACAAAGACTAGACAACACTTGCGACCCAACTCCCAAAATTACTTGGTCACTTGGAGGAACTAGGATAGAAGGTAGAGGTATACAAGATAACCCCTCATTAACATATCGTCCAGGGCAATTATCACCAGGGGTATATAGCATAACTGTTAAGTTAGAGAGTGGCTCTTCACAGATGCAAATTTTAGAGTCTATGCCAATAAATGTCTATTATCCTCTAGAAGCGTTATCAATAGATCCAAGAAATGATGGTGACTATACAACAAGCGATGTAATTAGAATAGGAGCTTCGTATAAAAATCAAACATACCCACCCGAAAGCTATAAATGGAAAATAGTGACTCCGAATGGGCTGGAAGAAGTATACAGGTTATCAGCAGGCATGTCGCCGATTGTTGCTGATTTAGAGTATGCATTTGAAGAAGCTGGCGATTATACTTTCACAGCAGAAGCTATAGTAAAAGGTGCTCCATCTGGCGTAGTGTCTCAAGAACTCACTCGTACGGTAGTGACAGCTAGTCACGGAACGGATGTTTACGGACTTACTATCGAAGGTAAAAAAGATGGCTCTAGAATAATTCCATACGTATATTGGGATGCAGTTCCATACAAGACTTCATATGAAGTAGAGGTCATCAAAGCTTTACCTGATGGTAGAAGCGCTACATATAACTATGATTCCCAAAAGGATGCAGGACTATTTAGTAAAAACAGCATTGTTTTACGAGAAACGGATGTTACGCTTGCAGACAGTTTTGAAGTTAGAGTGCGTGGAAGTAGATATAATTGGTCTAATAGAGTGTCATATCAAGGTGGCACAATAACGCCTTTAGTTTCTTCATATCTAGAAGAGTTAACACCAACCATCAATAGTTATATCTCTAGTATGGAAGATTTAGGAAGGTTTATGAATTATATTACGATATTCAGACCGGAAGAGTTAAAGGTGGAGGGGGAAAATAATAAATTTCAATTTGATTTATACATACCATTTTCGTATAGCAGTTTACCTAGAAACGTATATTCGATAGGTGCAGCAGGTACGCCGAGTACCGAAGATCCCGCAAAAGTTAATCTATATTATCTCATAGCTGCATCAATGGGTACGTATGCCGAGTCAACCTCATATTCCTTAACATACGGTGATACTCAAGTTGTTGGTGGAAAAAATAAATTTACATTAAAATTTAGCACTTCACCAATTCCAACAACTACAAGGAATATAACCACTCGTCAAGAAGCTAATGTATATACAAACTACGCATTAACTCCACGGGAGGAATCTGATGCACTTCCAATCGATGTGTTACCACCATTCGAAGTAAGCACATCCAATCAACTTGTTTGGGCTGCTTTGAACGGATATAGACCTGCTCCTGTTGCGGGAAGTGCAGCCGCAGATATGTATGCTATTGCAAGGAAGATATTAAAGAGCATTAATGCTTCTGGAATGAATGATAGGGAAAAGATAATTGCCATATATGATTGGCTATCGTATAACGTAGGGTACGACAACGAGCTGTTAGCATTAAGTCAATCTCCTTCAGGATATGATCCTACTGCTAGCAGTTTCTTCCTCGAAGGTGTGTTTAGAGCAATTTTTGCTGGAACCGGTGAAGACAGAGAAATAAGCCAAATCTTAAGAGGAATAGCGGTTTGTGATGGAATATCCAAAGCATTTTCGCTACTTGCTAGCATGGAAGGGATAAATAACTATAGAATCGTAGGACAAACAACCGATAATCCACCAGTCAGCCATGCTTGGAATAACGTTATGATAGGTGGTAGATGGTACGTTGTGGATGCAACCTGGGGAAGTGAAGTAGTCGAATCTGCAAAGCCTAGTGACAATAATAGAAAGTTTGAATTTTTATCACATAAATATGCCTTTTTAGGCTCGGAAGAATCGATGCAAGATAGAATACCTTTCGGTGTATATCCAAGCTTAGAAGAAGACAGCGCTACATTTGCATATAACATCAGCACTTGTGCTACAGAACCTTATGATTTACTCATTGATTCAAAACAAGAACTGTTACATTATCTCAGTGTATATTTGCCATCCAAGATAGGAGAATATCCAGATGTATGGGGAGATGTATGCTTGTCAGACACTTATCTAAGCGATCTCTACAATAACAGATGGCTACCAAGTGGTGGTACTGGTACATATGAAAACTTTGTAAGTCTTAAGCAGTATAACATATACATTAACGAAGCAAAAGACGAGGCAAAAGCTTTGCTGTCAAATATGGAATTTGGTATAAAGTTTGTTGATAAAGTTCTATATATACAGCTATATACAACTAACTAAGTCTCCAGAATAAAACTTCAAATATTTTAATCTGTGTAATACGCAATTAATGAAGTGAAGGTGATATAAAAGCAGTGATGCCAACCTAGGATTTGGTACTAAAAATGCTGATTAAGTTCTGTACGTACAACTATATAAAACAAACTAAGTTTTAGAGTTGTTGTAAATGATTTTTATTTAAGCTCAACTAGGGCATTTTGAGACATGTTTTGGAGGGGAAAATGTTAAAGGTTAAAGAAGGTACTTGTTTTTTAGGTAAGACTTTAGACATAGAATATAAAGATGTGGGCCTTTCTGTTACGCTAGATGTGGGACCTAGAATCATCTCGCTAAATCGTAAGGGAAGTAAAAATATTATGTTCCAAGACATTAAAGATGCGGTGCATAAGGAGATAGGTCACATATATGGTAAAGGTCAGACTTGGCATCTATATGGTGGTCATAGAATATGGGTTTCTCCAGAGGTGGAAAGCACATATTATCCCGACAATTTGCCAGTTAACTATACCGTTAAAGATAACACGGTAACGTTTATTCCGCAGCCTTGGGAAGTGGTAAATTTACAACCAGTATTAGAGCTAGAGTTTTTAAGTTCAGGTTCCATAAATGTTAAAATGAGTATCACAAACATAGGAAAAAACGATAAAAGGTTAGCAATCTGGGGATTGTCCGTTTTGCGTAATGGTGGGGTATTAGAAGTGCCCTTAAGTAAAAAAAATACGGGCTATTTAGCTAATAGAAATTTAGTCGTATGGCACTATACAGACATCAAAGATAGAAGGCTAGAAATCCATAATGATAAGATAATTTTGCGTGGTGATGCGAAAGCAAAAGGACCACTAAAGATAGGTACGCTTGTAGAAAATCTTAAGACCATATTTACGCTTGACGATACTGTATTCACAAAAGAAGTGGAGTATGAGCCAGGTGAGTATCCAGACTTTAATTGCAATATGGAGACATACACAAGCAATCTAATTCATGAAGTAGAAACATTATCTCCATTAAAGACACTCAAACCCAATGAGACAATGAAACTTGTAGAAAAATGGACCTTATCTCGAGCCTCCCGCTAAGAGATATATATGTATAGATTTGATAGTCTTGCAAAATAAACATTTAGTTTGATTGCAATGATCATGTGCGAAGATAATAAGACTAGGTAAGTAGACTGTGCATACAATGTAGCTGACGGGCAAAGATTATGTACGAAGATGGAAAAAGGCTAGGAGACTAGTGAAAAACATTTTAAGTTGAGGTGCAAAATGAAAAAAGTAAAAATATTTAGGCATGGAAATGAAGACAAACTAAGTGAAATGGCAAACAACTGGTTAAAAGAAAGTAAGGTTGAACTAATAGATGCTAAAATCACAACAAGGTTTAGTTTCCCGCACCAGATAGTGTTGCTTCTCATATATGAAGAGAGTAAAACTTCAGAATATGTTGATGCCGTCATGAAAACTGCCGATGTCATAAAGAATGTGGTGAAAAACAAGATTAAACAAGACTAATACCAGCGCTTTTCATTGTCCATAATGTGAAAGACAAACCACGGATATGATAAAAATGTGGTTGAAATCAGATTGAATATGACTATCCAACTGCTGCGCTATTATCGAAGTATGAAAAAACGCTGATGTCATAAATGTGGTGAAAAATCGCGTTATTACCTGCTAGTGAAAAACAAGTCGCAGATGTAGTAAAGAAGGTTGTAAAAATTAGATTAAAAAGTACTGTGAGTGCATAGCTCGATATTTTGTTCGTAGTGAAGGAGGACTAACTATGTTTTTAGATGCAAATTATTACTCAATGTATAAATGGAATAAGGACTATCTTGATAATTTACCAAGTGATGCAAGACCGCTTTGGATAGCTCTTGAAAGAGGGGAAGGTGAGATTAAGGTCTTTAAAACTAAGATAGACTCTCCCTTGAAAAAATTCGTAAATGATGAATATGCAGAAAGGATAGTAAAGTTTATGCTATGGGCGTTTGGTGGGTATAAATTCTATATCCTTGGTCCAAGCAACATGGTTAGTAAACTAAGTAAGATATATTCTCCCGAAGGGCTTAGAAGCTTTGATTATGAGTTTATGACTAAAGTATATGGAAGACCGCTAGAGTTTGTAAGGATTGAAGAAGAAAAAGATTTTCCGGAAGAATGTGAAAAACCAATTAGCGTAGAGCGAAACGCAAAAGGATATAAAATTGGATTTGATGCAGGTGGTTCGGATAGAAAAGTTACAGCCACAATTGATGGTGAGGTAATTTTTGAGTCAGAGGATATTTGGCACCCCAAACTTAATGCTGATCCTGCATATCATAAAGCGGGCATTAAAGATAGCATAGACAAGGCGTTGAACGCATTAGGAGGCAGGGTGGATGCTATAGGAGTATCATCTGCTGGAATAGTGGTGAATGGTGAAATGAGAACAGCTTCTCTTTTCATAAAAGTGCCAGATGAAATATATGCTGAAAAGGTGCATAGAATTTACAAAGATTTAGAAAAAGATTATGGTTGCCCTGTAAAAGTTGCAAACGATGGTGATGTCGCTGCATTAGCTGGCGCTTTTGAATTGAATTCAGGAAATGTACTTGGGATTGCTATGGGAACAAGCGAAGCAGCAGGTTTTGTAGATGAAAACTTCTGCATCAAGGGATATTTAAACGAATTAGCATTTGCCCCAGTGGATGCATTTGTTGATTCGGCAAGAGATGATTGGAGTGGAGATGTCGGTGTAGGGAGTCAGTATCACTCGCAAGATGGAGTTATAAGGCTAGCAAAACAAGCAGGAATAGAGCTGGATAAAAGCCTTAGCCCAGCTGAGAAACTGAAAGTAGTACAGAAATTAGCAGAAGAAGGTGACGGTCGTGCTACTAGCATTTTCCAAAGATTAGGTGAATATTTTGGTTATTCCGTGCTGTGGTACAAAGTGTTTTATCCCATAGAGAAGGTGTTATTACTAGGCAGAGTAGCAAGTGGTATAGGTGGAGATATTTTGCTCGCAAAAGCTAAACAAGTCCTAAAAGCAGAAGGATCTACGATTGAGATAGTTGTGCCAGACGAACGCACTAGAAGGCTTGGACAATCTTATACTGCCACATTGATGTAGAGATATAAAAGGTATAACTTAGTTTTATGATTAGGTTAGCAACAGTTATATGAAACCAATAATAACCAAGATTTGAAAAAATGGTGAAATCAAATCAGGCTGCTTGATTATGCAATCTAGTTAAATCAAAGCGTGGAGTTGTGAGAGAATCATTGGTTCTTTGACAAGGTTGGCTCAACTTAGGGCTTGTGTAAAGCCTAATTAAATCAAACGATTTGCGCACTTTTTGTAAAGGTGAAAGCAACGGAAAAATAAAGGAGAAAAAATAATGGAACTTAATGCAAGGGCGGAAATTACGCCAGGAAAAAAAGATATTTTTACAGATTTAGTTATTGCAGCACATCAAGATGATATTGAAATAATGTGTCCTCAAGGGATAATAAGGGGATACAAAAGTGATGCTTTCGGACTTGTGGCTGTTGTAACAGCAGATGGAGCTGGAAGTCCTAGAGCGGGTAAATTTGCAAACGTTACCGATAAGGAGATGAAAGAAATCCGAAAAGAAGAACAGAAGAAAGCTGCAGAAATTGGAGACTATGCAATGCTTGTTCAACTTGGGTACAATAGCGCCGAAATCAAGGACATGGAAAATAAAGATCCTGTAGATGACTATGAGGAAATTTTAAAGGAATATCTTCCCAGCGTTGTATATACTCATAACCTAGCCGACAAGCATCCTACCCATGTGGCAGTTGCATTAAAAGCTATAGAGGCAATCAGAAGACTGCCAAAAGAAGATAGACCAATAAAGTTATATGGGTGTGAAGTTTGGAGAAGTTTAGACTGGTTTACTGATAAAGAAAAAGTAGTATTTGATTTAACTGGGTACGATGAGTTACTTGCAAAATTAATAGATGTGTATGAAAGTCAAATAGCAGGAGGAAAAGAATATACAAAAGCCGCTATTGGAAGAAGGGCTGCTAACGCCACTTATGCTGCCTCTCATGGTGTAGACCAATATCAGTCTGCTGCATATGCAATGGATTTAACTGCATTGATTGAAGATGACGATTTAGATCCTAAGGAATTTATTGTATCAAAAATTAAAAAGTTCATAGATGAATTATGTTTTTAGATTGTTTTGGGAAATTAAATTACTAAAACGAAAAGATGTCCTTCGAATAAGAAAAAAACTGTCAAAACGACAGTTTTTTCTTCCAAAGGAGGTTAACACAAAAATGAAAGTTGAAAAGAATAAAGTCAAATTAGTTGGGAGGTGATTTAGACTTAAGATTTTTTCAAAAATGTTAACCTATCATTTAAGATAGATTCATTATAACACCCATACAATCCAATTGTAAAGAGAGTAAATTGAAAATATTTTCGCTTTTGATTATATCGGTATTATATTGCTATTGTAAGCATTTTCCATAAAAGGCAACGAATTGCATTCTAGCGCAATGAAATGGTAATAATTCAAAGATTATCAGTAGTATCATTTCTAACTTAAGTACGAGTTATTTACTTTACTTTTGCTTTTTATTGCAGGCGTATCAGCTCTTTTGGACAACTGGTTCTCTTGGAAATAATGACCTTTTTAGATAAAAAGGATTGCCTTAGACATAGCAACTTAGAAAATTGACATCTTTTACGCATCGACTTAGAGCGATGTTTGCTGTGCGGTTTGCCAAGAATATTCGGGACAACAATTGGAAAGGTTCCTCAAATCTCTAACAAATGACTGATTGGCAAGGCAGGAGTGTGTGTTGAAGCAGAAGATAGGAAAGCTCATCAAATATCCAGCAAGCAACCAACTTGGTGAGCAAGAAAGTAACTGAAGGAGATTGGAAAGCCAACAGACCTCAAATAATCAACAGGCGTGGTGGCAAAAATATGTTTTGAAATATGGGTTGAGAACGGGATTTTTTTTGGTTTTTGGATTTGGTGTAAAGATTTAGAAAAGTTTCACTAAAAATACACAGACAAAAAGAGTGAAAAAAGAAATACTCGAATACTATTCATTTTCGCAAACAAGGATTAAATTTAACGGGTTTATAAATAAGGGCAGAAGTGGAAAGTTTGGGATGGATTGAGGGCAAAAACACCCAACAAAAACCTGTTTGACAGTAATTTTTCACCTAAAATTCAGACTCTTATTACGCGCATTATATAGTAAGCATTGACAGCATTGAAAATTAGTTGTAATCTTATGGTACACCAAGACTCTATATTATATATATAAAGTAGTAGCAAAGAAAACCTAGGAAAAAGAAGGCGAAAAACAAACCGGTTGAAACAAGCGACAATTTGAAAGAGAAACCTAGGAATAGAATACACGATAGACTAGCTAGAATAAGCGGGAAAGGAAATTTAGGAAGAGATACGGAATAAACTAGTTGAAACAAACGGAAAAGGGAATTTAGGAAAAGATTAGTTAGAATAAGCGGGAATATGAAACGGAAAGCACTTGTAATTTTATTAGTTTTGTTACTAGCAACGATGATTTTATCGATGCTGTTTGCTTGTTCGCCTAGAAATACTGAAGAGGGACTACCTGATGACGATATATCAAAGGGCATCACTGAGGATGTGGAAGAAGATATTCGTCAAATTGATAGGATGTCCAGACTAGATGCTAAAAAAGAATTACAAGAAGCGATAGCAAATTACCACTTGGCAAATCAGCCTGTAGGCGACGATGCTGAGTGGTTTGTCGTTGATGTAACTGCAGCGTTTGCATATGACTTTTTCGGAGTCAACGAAGAAAGGATAAAAGATGTAACAGTTGGCATAACGCTGGATTTAAAAGCCAATTTCAACTTGAAAAATAATGCAAAAAGCGAGCTGTTTTTAGAAATTAGAGATGACATTTACGGTAAGATCGTCATAGGCGTCTACTATTTTAACCGAACTCTTTACGCAAATATCGCAGGTAAAGAATATTTCACCGAAGAACTGAATTTAACAACAATAGGAAAACAATTAGCAGGAGCTTTAGGTAACTCTAATATGGATATCGCCATGGTTATGGCAGGTATTATGGCAGATGAGACCGGTATCGAGACGATAGATGGCTTACTTCCATTAATTCAGGGTATCCTATTTTCATCCGATGGCAGTTCTGTAACTCAGTATAATCAAGACTCGCATGGCGAATTTTTGAATAAAGACATCGCATTTCCACTGGAGATTTTAACGATACTAGGGTTTTTGAAAACTGGCATTATTGCTTGGGAGTCATTTGGTCTTCCTAACTTTGATCCTTTAATGAGGCAGCTGATTGGTTTTGGACTTGAAGATATAGTTAACTACGACTGGCCGGAAGACATGAATACATACTTTACAGCAATTACCACTAGGCAAAATGTCACATATATAGATCCTACGTACAGTGAAGAAAGAACGGAAAGTCTTTTCGTATTTGAAGGAATGAGTATTAATGTAGATACAACAGAGTCTGTAAGAGATGCAAGAAATAAATACTCAGATTTAACTCCAGCAGATGTGGAAGCAGATCCTGAGAAAAAGGTGGAAGAATTCACGGTTGATGTAAAAATTAGTCCTGTTCAATTAAAGAAATCATACAAAAAGAAATACATCGACTTTAGCCCATACCAGCTTGGAAGTAACTATAGAAACATACGATACATTGAAGCGGGTCTTGCAAATGTTGGAGTCAATCTTGGGATACAGGTTGAAGCTGATGAAAATAGCCAAATAACTTTAAACGATATACTAGGTGACTTGCTTAACACAGATTTAGGTGCGCTTGGCAATATGCCAATTAGATTCCCACACCAAACAAGGTATGATTTTGTAGTTGACTTAAAAGTTGCACTAGACTTTTTCAATTCTAGTAAGACAATAGCAGAAGCAACAATTAAGTTGAACGATAAACCTGTAATTCGAGTCTATATAGGAGAAGAGGTGCTTTACCTTAACTTTGACGAACTACAAGCACTGTCAGGTCAAGTACTACCAAATGTCAAAATTGTAGGATTTAGCATAAATAAATTCTTGGAATCAATGATGCCCACAATAGAGCCGTATCTCAATCCTAATTACATACCGCCCGAAGACGAAACAGCGCCTACACAAGGGCCTATGTTTGCAGAGGGCGAGGGTGAAGAAGCTGGCTCATCTTTTGATGTTATGGCACTGCTCCATGTGTTAATACCTAAAATCACCGTGCCCGGCAGAGACAAGAGCTTAGATAAATGGATTATTTCTTTAGATTTAAACAATGAAGACATAAATGGTCTTATTAGCATGTTCGTGCCTGCTCCAAGTACGGATCCCGATGCTCCTCCTCCACTTATTAGAGAAGGCGGTAGGGTGGGAATACATTCCTTAAGGTTTGAAATAGACCAAAAAGATCCACTTAAGTCAATAAAACTAAAATTGCTCCTAGGTGCAGACGGCGAAGGAGAAGAATTAACCAACAAGGTAGGGCTGGGAATATCGGTTAATAACTTCACATATTTTGCAACTCCTAAATGGGATAACTACGAGATGGTTAACACCCCTGGTAAGAGGGAAAGTTATACCAACATCACTGCGTTTAGAAATCCTTTAACGGGCGATGTAACATCCTTCCAGTCTGACTTTAACTTGCTACTCTCGGGAGATTTAACTTTAGGTATGCAACAAACATCCGATACTGGTATTGACTTAAGTAGTTTAATAGGAACCTTTATTGATAATGTACTTTTATCAATAGGAGTTAGGGACAGTAAAGATATTAAGGTAGCATATAAAGTAAGGGCTAACATAAACATATTAAGACTAGACAGGACAGAACTTAAAGTCGATATATTTAACCCAGATAACCCAGATATCAATTATATCTCACTGTTTTATAGCGGTGAGGAAGATACTCTATACATTGATCTAGAGAGCTTACACAACTTAAGAGATCAAGTACCAGTTATAGACAGCTTAATAGGAAGACTGCCTAAACTTAAATATTCTAATCTAGGGCTCAAGGAAACTTTGAGAGGAATAGATATAGTAGGTATCTTATCTGATCTAGTAGGTGGCGGTGGTGAGGAAGCCACAAACGGTCCTGCAAACTCACTACTTGGATTTGAAATTAATTCTGAAAATGAACTTGGAATAGTAGGAGCATTTTTAGATGGTACTAAATTATGGTTTGCCCATCAATTATTACCACTAGTGATGGGAGAGCCTACAGAAGATATATTATCTGCAAGATTTGCACTTGCAAATGCACTTAATGAAGAAGGCGAGGGAGCTACCGAAGAAGGCGGTTTGGATATATTAGCTGTACTAGGCGCTATGTTAGATAGAGTGGAAATAGATTCACATGCAAGTACACTATCTGTCATCTTAGCTGCAAATGCCTTAAGTGCGTTAATGGTCATACTTAATCAACCATTTACCTTGCCAGAAATCAGTGGGCACTTGAAACTACAACTGCTCAATCTAAATTACTTAACTGATGAACATGGAAATAGATACCTTGAAGATGGTTATCTAACTATTTATCTAGCACTACTCGATAGCGGTAATAGCGAAATTCATGCATTGAGTTTAAAGATAGATGTACTTGACGATATAGGTATTAAGATAGGTCAAACAAGTTTATTTGGTGCAAATGAGAGATTTGATAGTGGCGAGTATACTGAACTTACAGAATTTGTAGACAACTTAAAACTTGGTATCAAGTTATCAGGATTTTTCAAGCTTTACCCAGACGAAGGTGTAGATAACTATGTTAATGACTATATCAATGAAGCGCTTGCTGGACTGGTAGAAGGTATAGCTCTTAAGTTCGGACTTGAGGAATTTGGACTAGATTTAGGTTATGACATAATGGGTAACGTTGATATCTCTAATCTTGCAGCTTCCGAAGCTATGATAAGGTTGTTTGATAGAAACACATTAGAGACAATACTTGGAATCTATATACTAGACGGCAATGTTTATCTACAACTTGATTATTTTGGCATACCATCTTTTGGTATTACTAACCTAGGAAAACTCATAGAAGATATACAGGCATTAACCGCAGCGGGAGAAGAAACTCCATCCCCTGAAGCACTACCAAGCCTACTTAACTTAAACAATGTAGTAAATGGACCAGTTTTAGGTGCCTCCCCAGAAGCAGTTGCAATAAAGGTAATACTTGCACCAGATTCACTTTCTGTAACGCTAGCAAAAGAAGCTATTGCATCACTACTTGCAATACTATTAAAGAGTGAACTTCCAGTAGCAATTAAAGATACGTATGTAGGACTAGGGTTTGGTGAAGAAGGGCTAACCTTTGAGATTAGAACTGGTGTTGAGGTATTAAATCTACACATAAAGATAGAAGACGCAAGAATAAATGTAATGGGCGATGAGCTCTTTGAAATTAACCTTCCAGAAAATGTAACTTTCCATATGAGCACTGAAGGAATGCCTGATATAGTGTATGTTGCACTAGGTGGATACCTAAACATCCATTCTGACACAATAGAGGGTGTGGTTAATAGTGAAGGTATCCCATACAACATTATTAGTCTAACACCAGCACTTGCAGGACTTTTGCCTGATTTAAATCTTGATGTAGTCATAGAGTTTTTAGGACTTGTAGATGCAACACTATTTTTCGACATTGAAGCTGGTATTTGTATAGATGAAATAATTGCTTTAGCAGGTAGTACTGAAGAATTTAGTTTAGAAAGTTTAGCAAGAACTTCTCTGTCTATACAGCTTTCAACATATGAAAATGAAGATCCAAATGTATTAATACCCGATCCCATAACTGGGAAGATGGTAAGACCTAAAAAAGCAGTCGCAGCCATTAAATACATAGAAGGTGACTTGTACATACACGCGCACACATTCCTATTGAATATAGAGCGCATACACATACCTAACGCAGGTGCGTTGATAACAGAACTTATTGAAATTATTTCCACAAACACTGATACGGGTGAAGAAGAAACACCTGATGAAATGAGTAGCGATTTTGTACAAGTGTTTGGGCCTAACACTGATGATATTACTGAAATAGGCGAAGAAACTTTTGGCGCTTTAGCGTACATTAACTTAATGTTCAAGCAACATGGTCTTGCTGTAACTATTACAAAGAGTGCATTAATGGGTGTATTACAATCACTGCTCGGGGTAGATTTAAATGCATATATCGGACATTTAGATGTAAATGCTGAAGTAGGGTTGAATAGTAAGCCACTAGAAGTTTACCTTAACTTAGGCATTAAAGAACTAGGTGCTGAGTTCTTTACGCTTGGTCTTGGCGTTGATATGTTAAGAATTGTACCTGAGTTTAAAGTAAGCATGAGTGAAGCTGAAAAAGAAACATATAGAGAGGTTACATCTCTTTCTACCATCGGTGCATCCATTGGTGGGGCTTTGACTATGAAAATTACAGCCCCTACAGATCAAACCGATGAGTCGACTGGAGCATCAGGGGATCTGCATTCATTTGGTCATATCTTAACTGAAGCACTTAAGATAATTCAGGGCAGTAAACAATTCTATGAAGAAGAATGGGTTATGGCTAGAACAATACAAGAATCCGAGAGGGTTTGGAATGAAGAAGGCAGACAGCTCTCTCCAGATGAATACAACAGAGAAATTGCACGGTTTAGAGCAATATATAATAATCCAGATAGTGTGGAATGGGATCCAGCTTGGGGCGACAAATTTAATGTCATGAGATGGAAACAGTTTGATTTCGAGAAGATATTGAATATAGGATTCATTTTGCAAATAATTGATGATAAGGTCAATGAAGGAAGTGACGAAGCTGTTTTTGGTGGAACTGCATACTATGATATAGACGCAATAATTGATATTGTAAATATAATGAATTTGAAGTTGAGGTTAACCCTCAGCACAGTATCTAAAAACTCGCCAGATTATGCCGAGAAGAAGGGCGATATATTAAGTTTTAGTGTAATTAGCGCTTGGGATCCTGATACAGATTCATATGATATGGGTCTGTATATCGACTTAACACACATTGGTGGCAAGGCATTTGATATCGCAGACAAAATCAAAATAACACAACTTAAAAAATTCACGGCATATATGGAACAATTTGCTAGTTTAGTTGGTACTGGTCAAGAAGATGGTCCTAGCGCTGCAATTGATCCTATGCAGGTAGGAAATAATGGCATAGGTTTACCACTAAATGAAGAAGGAGAGGTAGCTCCTCCAGTTAAGAGCGCAACTGCTATAGTTTTATCAATTGCAAGTAATCCCGATTATTATTCGATAAATGGCGCCCCTGTTGCTTTAACAGTTTCCTCTGCTGCTATATATGCTTTAGTTCAAACATTAATAGATGGTGCTCTCACTCCACCCGCACAACTAAAACCCGAAGATGAAGATCCTCCATACTTAAGACCAGAACAAATTAAATTCTTAAGAGAAGGAATCATACTCCTAACCCAAGGGACTGAAGATCCATCTGACGACGTAATTTATGACCCAGCTGCAATGAGTGGATACAAAGTAGAAAACTTCTTTGTAGGGCACGATTTATCTGCAAGTTTAGAACTTGCACCAACTCATATTGTAGATGGTGAAGAAACAAGGTCGGCATTACTACTCTTAAGTGTAAGGGCACTGGGCGTACTTGATATTGGGGTAGAAATAGGTTCTATAAATGTAACAATCAATCTCGATGATTCTTTTTATAGGGCGGTTAGTGCAGATCAAACCTACTACCACTTAGACCCAACTAAGATGAAAGAACATAGGATTAAGTTATCACTGACAGGAGAAGTAACATTTAATGCAGACGACACGGTATTTACTCCAGATAATCCAAACACGAATACAGCGATTGACTTATCTAGCGTAATATCTACTTTCTTCACTAGACCAAACTTTAGTGCGCTCATACAAAACTTCGGTTATGGTTCTAGAAGATTACTATACGAAATACATATAGCTGTCCCTATGCATGACTTACTTAAGACTGTTAAAACCAGCGATGTATTTTGGATACTAACATCTGCAGAGCTACTAATTAAACTGCTTGCAGAAACAGAAGAAAGTGATGGGACATTATCATATAAAGAGATATCCATATATGTTAAAGAAGGAACGGCATATATTGATGGTAGTGTGGTAGGAGTTCATAAGCTAAAGATTGAAAAAGCATTAGGAACACTGCTTGGACTAAGTTTCATAGGGAAAGACTTAAGTGATTACTATCCAGATACTGGCGATGACGATTTCGTCATTGAAGATCCAAGTAATGCACCGCAGTTTGTAGGACCACTTCAAGCACCACCTGAAAGTGTATATGTAGGAGTAGAAGAAGACTCTGAGATAATGATTAATGGCAATAATATAAGTTATTCTAGCCAAAATGCTGGTGAGGATAACTTGACTAGAGGCAGTCCATTTAATGCGCCTTTAGAAGGCGAAGATTATATACCATATCTCCATCTCATACTTGGTAATACTAGAGGTGTGGTTATAGACATTATGGGTGCACTAGTATTTGCTATACTATCAGGCATCAATGTAGAAATAGAAGAAAATCCAGTAGATTTAGGTGCAGTTATATCGGACACCCTTAATAACGACTTATATCTACAACTAGGAATAATGGCAAGACTTGATCCGATCAATCAATTCTGGGCACAAGATTATTCCGATCTTTTAAGTTTAGCCTTAGGCGCTGGTCCATACGATATAGGACTAGTAATAGGCGGAATCTCACTTAACCTCCAAGATACAATAATAATTCCAGAAGCGGAGTTCCATCCCGATGAATATGCGCTTGCAACCAACTTGCAAACTGTTTATGCTGAGCTAAGACTTAATTTTGATATAGATGGAGATGAAAACATACAATTCCATCTAGATGAAACTGTCAAACAACTACTCGGCATGGTAAACATTGAAGGCGCAGCGGGAACTCTAATCAAGGAACTCGGACTTGCACCAGTTATCAGAATGCTGAGAAGTGTTGGAAGTCACTTCCAGTTAGAACTTAAAGGTAACATTAATCTAACTCAATTTTTACAAGAAGGTAACTTCTACGATACTAATTTTGCTGTTTATCTAAGAGATAGAGATAAAGAAGTTGTCATCAATGACGTAACAGAGTACGAAGAACTAATATCTTTAATGTATATTGATAGAACCGTCTATCTAAATGCTGAAGGTTTTAATATTCAACCAGTCAAGATAACAAATGGCTACTTCTTTATAATGGAAGATATAGTTCCAAGAGCTAAAGAGACATTTGCTCCTTCTGAATCAACAGAAACAACAGAAGACGCTCCAAATAACGCACCTAGATATGCTGGATATGAAGAGTTTGACCCATTTGCAATGCTTAGAAATGCTCCAGTTGGTGTTGAGGGTGCAACAGATATTGCATACATTAACTTAACTTTATCACCAGAAGGATTTGTAATTGGTATCGGTACAGCAGCTCTATTTGGTGTGCTAAAAATGATAGGCGAAAAAATACTAACGCCTCCTCAAGATTTAGATTTTTATGACTATATATATCCAGTTGGCGAAATGGAGATAACTGCAAAACTTTTAACTCCAACAGAACTAATAGCGTTAAAGCTAGAATTTAAAGACTATAAATTTGATGCTAATGGTCAAAGAGTCAATTTAGGAACTGATGATAATCCAATATATACAGAAAGCGGAAAGAGTGTAGGTATTCAGTTTAGCATACTAAATGACTTTGAAATTGCCTTCTCATATGATCAAGACAATATGATCTTAACTGCACCTCTTAATGCATACATTGATGAAGAGACTACTATGCCGTATGTGGATTTTGATACCACATTCCCTGTAATAGGTGTAGAAACCAAACTGTTTATAGAAGTTGAAACGGGTAGAATAACTGATGTTGGTGTACCTGGCTATGACTATACTGGATATGATTTAAATAAAGATCCTATTACAACACTACTAAAGACAATCCCTGCCTTAGAAAATGTAGTTTTAGGTATTTTACTAGAAATTGGTAAAGACGAAAAAGTTAGATTTGAAATAGAACTTCTTGCAAATATTAACTTAAGAAACATACTAGGCTTTGACGCACAAATTGCTATTGATTGTCTATCACAGTATGACAAAGTAACATTTGAATACACTCAAAAAGATAGAGTGTTACAATTCAATCTACATAACGCTCATTTATACATCGATGCCAGTTTCATTAATGGTCCAAAACTTGTAATTGAAAACTTTTTAGATAAATTAACGGGTAAAGATGGGGCAGAATTCCAGTTAGGCTTTTTAGAGGATTTATTTGGAACAACCATCCAAGATGAAGCAACAGAGATAACTGAACCTTCAAATAGTGAGTTTGTCGGTCCTCAAAATGCAATAGGCAGTGGAGCGAAAACTCCTATTGATATTAACTTCGGAACAAAGCTAGTGTTTGGTAGCATTGCAACCCATGGTCTCGCATTATCTGTATCAAGAATTGCAATAAATACATTGTTTAGAGCATTAAGTAGTGATACGCTGCCACTTGCGGATTTACAAATGTTTAGTGAGCTTGTAGCAATGATTTACTTTGCACCTAAACATAACTCCTTCATATTTGGTCTGGATCTATCAGCAGATGCGCTAGGAAGCGAGGTGCTAGGACTAGGACTTGGTGTTGATGGGCTGCGCTTACAGTTTACTGGTTTTGATAACACAAGGTTAATTAGACCTCAAGCTATTGATTATATCAAAGGCACTGACTTTAACACTGTTCAGTTAAATGCAGCATTTGAAATTGGCTTAAATGTTGACGAAGGTGCAGTACAAATTGGCGATTTATTTACGGCACTATTTGATCCAAACGGACTAATTGGATCCAGCCTAAATGAAACGGAAGAAGGTGGAATCGGGGAGATATTAGGGCAAATACTAAGGGAAGATTCGCCTTTAATTGGTGCATTACCTCAACTCATTGCATTAGGCGATATAGGTGATACGCTTGTGTTTGAAATAAGCGTTAGAGCAAACATTGTTCTTGGTCTAGAAGGGCTGTTCAAGAGCATACAGGCACAACTTAGAATTTACAGTAAAAAAGCACCTCATAAACTAGATTTGCTAATAACTCTTACAGACAGAGTTGTTGGTGAAGACGAGGTAATTACTGGTGATAGAGAGGCAAAGAGTATTTACTTAGATTTAAGTTCTATAGGTTTAGGTAAGGTAACTCTTGCAGGATTAGATGTTATATCGAATTTTGCAAGTAGAACTTTAGGCTCAGACACTACTCAAGATGATAGTACTATTGTTAATCCAAGTAGCCCAAGTAATGCAAGTAGGTTTGTAGGACCACTTGCTCCTGGTCAAACTATCCAAGAACCTAGAAATGCAAGTGCAAATAGTGGCATGTCTATCAGTCAGCTATTTGCTAGTATGACAGCACAACAAAGGCAGGATTTAGAAGGGGATTTTGCAAACAAGTTCCCAAGTTTAAATCTAGCTATGAATGCGCCTTCAGATTTAGAAAAAATAACAGGTATTGTTAAGTTATCTCTAGGATATGACGATGGGTTTGCTGTTCTTATTACCTATGAAATGATTAAAGCTATAGTGAGCATTTTAGGGCTTGAGTTGGATATAGGCTCACTTTTAGATGGTGTCATTAATCCAAATGCTACGCTAGGTATTAATCCACAAGCAGAAATCGGAGTAAGCGTCAATTTAGATAGCGCAACTACTGTGTATAACCTAGTAGACGGTGAAGATATTAAGTACAACATATACTATAAGGCTAAGGAATACACTGTATATAATGCGCAAGATCACTCTCCTGTCTCAACATTCTCTAAATCAGCTGGTTTTGGTAATGTACTAGGCGACCACGTTCTTAACATAATAGCAAATGCATTAATTGGTAATATCACAATTGGTCAGAGTAAAGAAAGTGCAAAAGAATATCCAGATAATGGTAGCGATCCCGCAGAGGCAACATTTAGATACAAAGTATATTATTCAAACGGCAAGATAATTGTATTTAATGTTGATTTAGATATAGTTATTGGTTCTTTAGAACCAGGAAAGAAGGGTGCAATAAGGCTAGGCGTTAAGATTTTAGCTAAAGAATTAGCGGTTAATCTCTTATCCGAAACCAAGGTTATGACTCCACATGGTGAAATTAGCAATCTACCTCCTGTATTAACTAGAGAAGCCATGAGTGCATATACTAACTATTACGATGCTGCAGCAAACGTAGGGTTTAACATAGGCATTGATCTAGCTTGGGAAGATGGACGTCTAGCACTAGATGAGCTACTAAAGTTAGTACTTCCATCTCTAGAAGGGAGAGATTTTTCTACCGATTTATTGACTACTGGCGGAGCTGAAACTCTAAAGCTATATATAGAAGTCAAGGCTTCTGTTGATTTGCATAAACTACTTGGTGGGGCCACTCCTGTACGTGAGAATGTGAAAGAATCTTTAATTGCGGAAATTCACTTAGGCTTTAAGGTCATTGATACAAACACAGGTGAAGTACATAATAAGCAAGATGTTTTAAAGGCGTATTTAGTTAATAATGTGCTTTATGCAGGCATTGAGCTATTTGATACTCATATAAACGTAGCAGTCCCAGAAATAGAGTTTTCTCATGTTACTAGAAATGAGGACGGGGAGCAAATTTACGTAATTGTAGATAAAGATGCCGAAGGAAATATAATCGACGAAACTATATATAGTAAAGAAGAAGACGTTCCAGAAGGCAAAGAACCCATTAAGATGCTTGTAAAACAAGGATTTACTGAGCATCTCCGTATGTTTATGACAGAAATGGGATTTGTTATAACCCCACTAGCTGACGAGCCATATTATGTTGAAAAGGGCTTTAGTAATACATCAATGCTAGATGATGGTCCACCTGCTCCAGCTCCTAATAATGCTCCTAATAATAATTTACCAAACAATACTCCTGCTGGCACGGGTGCTAATGATGAAAGTGGTAGTAATCTACCAAGCAATGCGCCAGCATCGCCTATTATGGAGATGTTTGATGCGTCTTCAGAAGTTGTTGGCGAGCAGCTCAGACCACTAATATTTTTAAATTCATATGGATTTGGTATGCTCCTTACCAAAGATTTACTATCCACTGCAGCATCAGAAATTTTAGGTGTTGTTCTAAGCGAGGATAGCACAATTAATGCTGAAACTGTGTCCGAAATAATTGAAGAGGTTATGGATACAATGTATCTTGGACTTTTCTTTGATGAAGATGGAGGCATGAGCATTCAGCTTAATTTAACAAGAGATAGCGAAGAAGTTGAATTAGAAGATGGAAGTAGATATGAATCAGTAGGACTAAGTGCTACGATTTCATTACTACATGACAGCACATTGACTATAGGTAAGGATGATTTCAATGCATATTACAATTACCTGACAACTGACCCAGAACTTATTACCTACTATCAAAGCTGCTATGATACCAGAGACCTTATTTGGAGAGGAAACTTTGCATTAGACATAACAGTCGGTGCAGATCTTTTGAAATATGTATTAAACTGGAGCTCGCTATTTGCTAACGAACTTGATGCGGAAGGCAATAAGATAGGTGCAGCTTTCTATATCCAAGCACTAGAAAACATGAAAGGTGATGTAACGCTAAGAATACAAGCCGATGTTAACTTGCTTCAAATGGATAAATGGGCGCTTAACATACTTGTCCAGGCATTAAAGTTAGATGAAGCGGGTAACATTACAGATGAATACTTCTCGTTATACATAATAGGTTCTTTAAATACTGATCCTAATGTATACGAGGCAGAAGGAATAAGGATATATTTAACCATCGATTCCCTTAAAAATGAAGGATTAAATGGCATTTTACTAAGTGGAGAATTCTTTAGTAAATTCTTGAGAGTCAACTTAACAGAAACTCTAAATAAGCTTGGAGAAGATTTACAGTATGACACGATAGATAAACTAATATTAGATACCGCAGCTTCGATGAATATGCTACCACCCATGGAGGTAAAAGCTAGACATCAAAACACTTCTGAAGATTCGCCAGAAGGTCCTAATAATAGTGCTATATCATCTTCTTTACTAGGCGGTTTAGGTATTTCAGAAATAAACTTCATAACCCGAAATGGTACGATAGGTTATGATAGAAATGGAATAATGGTTTCTGGCCCATATAACGAAGAAGGTGATGACCCATATACGCCTTCAGAAGAAGAAGAGAGACCAGAACTACTTACGCTCGCTGGCTCTTTGCTAGAAAGCATTATGGTTAGAAAAGGCTTTATATCCATAGTTGTGGCAAGAACGGTACTAGGAACGCTATTAAATGAACTGATGGATTACCCATTCAGTGAGAGTTTAGGCGAAGTTGCCCTCGATTTAGATACGACAGAAAACTTTATTAGATTAAGATTTGGTATTGATTATCAACCAACTGTAGATTTAACTAATATGGAAATGAGTGATTTAGTATCTTCAGTGGGTAAATCCTTAAACGAAGACATCGTTATACAGTCGGTTTGGACAAAAGAGATTGCATCAGGTGGAATAGGGACTGTTGGTGCTCTCAAAGGTCCTCTTATGATGCAAGGTGCCCAAGTGTTCATAGATGGCGTATGGCTGCCGCTCGTACCATCAGCAGGCTTCTATGCCGATAAAGTAATAGCAATTGCTGAAGGCATATCTAATGAAGAAGTCTTTTACTTACAATTTAGTCTAGAAGATCACTTCTCATCATATGGTTCGATGAATGCTGCTGAAAAAGAAGCAGCTGCAAATATTTTAAAAGAGCAGGTTGCAAGCTATATTCAAAATAGGGTAAAAACTGAATCAGGGACGCAAGTTGATTTATTTTATAGTATAACTTTAGGTGAAGATTATAAATCATACGAGTCAACCATTTTAAATGAAAGGGTGGGTATTCAAAAATATGCAAAGGGTGATACATATGTCGTCATAATGGCAATGTCCTTTACTACACAAGGTAGCAAAATAAATATGGATGCTGTCACTCCTTCAAGACTTGGAAACTTTAGAATGAATAGAACGTCTGCAGAGATTGCACTAGAAGAAATTTCCGCATACGAAACACGTTTCTTAACAGAAATTGAGCTAAAGGCAATAGAGGGCGTATCTCCTAAAAACGGTGTAGTAAGACCTGTTATCAAAGAAGCATTTGTAAGATTTGATGAGCAAGATCAAACTAAAGAGTTTGCAAGAGAGAATTCAGGACATACAAGTGTGTTCTTCTTAGTGTATGACCCATTAGCAACATTTGATTATAATCCAGGCAGTCAACCATATAGTGAAGCGTCGCTCGCTATGCAAAAAGCCATTGCAAACGGTTTAGTAACTCAACTTTCAGACTACTTTAGACGTAAACTTGGATATGAGTGGAGAGAGACTAAACCTCTACCCGGCGAACCACAAGGTTCTCATGAACTTGTTAATAGAGAAACTCGTTTAACCATTACAATTAGAGCTGTCAAAGATGCACTAACTGGGGAATATAAGGTTATAATGGCAGTTTCAAGCACAAAGAGTAAATATAACTTATTCTTAAAACTCTCCAACCTGGATATAGGTATTGGCGAAAAGAACTTGATTAGAGAATCTGCATACTATGGTAAGATGAATGCCTATTTAGTGGATCTATTCTTACAATCAGAAGGTGATGATGTATATGTTGATGGAGAGTGGATTAAAGTATTACCCGAACAATATCCAGTTGGTAGCTTTAATGAAACAGAGTATGAAACATATTTCGAGAACAACTTCAAGCCGCTTTCAGATTTCAAGTGGGACTTTGAGGTAAATCTTGAACTATCTCTAGATGATAATGTCATAGGCTTTTATGACTTTACACAACTTCTAACTACAGTAATTGATGTAGCTACAAACGGTGATCCACAGGGAATTGCAAAAACTTTATCAGAAATTAACTTTGCACTACAACCAAATGAAGAAATAAGCATCGTACTTGGCATTCATTTACGTGTATTTATAGATTTCAGCGATTTAGTACCCTTGAAACTACAACTAGAAATCACATATAACGATAAGAGTATGTTGAAAGCCACATACTTTGGTGGGTATATGGTTAATGACTCTGGTGAAAGGGTTGAAAACAGCGTTATCTACGCCGATTTAAGCGGCCTTGGTTTCCCTGCTATAAAACTAGAAGGTGTCAACTTAGGAGAGATGGTATTAAATCTACTAGGTGGTGTTATTGATAACCTATTACATCCAGAATCTGAAATTGAAGAAGAGGGAGCAGGAGGAGAAGGACCTGGGAATGCTTCCGCCGAAGCATCTTATACTGATGGACCAAGAAATGGCGAAGGTATGTTGGGAGATATTTCTTCAGTAATGTCTGACGCAGTACAAAGAGTGCGTTTAAGTGAGTATGGCTGGGATGCAAGATTACTACTTTTAACTATTTGTTCTGAAGAAGTGACACTTGCAATTACAGGAGCCTTAGCAGTTTCGCTACTAGGTGGAATTGGAATGTTGACTGGTGCAGAAGGCACGCCAACATCATCAATAGTTATACCGAACTTTAGAAATTTAAGTATTGGGTATTCAAAAGACGATAATCAAGCAGGTATTATTTTAAGGCTTACAGACGATTCTCCATATGAACAAGCTATGAGAATTGGAGTAAACTTTAGGCCTGGATATTCTATATTTACAAGCGACATAGGTTACGAAACAAAAATCACTCCTGATGTATTTGATTATGAAACTGGCACCCAGATAGAGTATGAAGATGCGGGCATTTTAAGTGAAGTAGGATTTGGCTTAGAAATAGAGGCTAGAATCCGCACTAGAGCAAACGAGCAAAAATCACCACAAATAATTGCACTGGAAAGGCTGGTTGAAAATCTAGCAGGTATGACTCCAGGGGCTATGACATTTGATACGCAAAACACTATTTTAGTATTTTCTATCTCTTTAGCAGTATATGCAAATCTTGCTGACTTTAGCAAGACAACTTTATCACTTTCGATTTCTCTAGGAGATGATCTATTAATCGGCGTTTACTTCTTAGGTGACGAAAATTCTGTATATGCAGATTTGAAAGGACTGGGGTTATTCCAAGTTGCATTAAGAAGCATTGATGTTGTCGGTATTCTCAATACCTTCTTAGGTGAATTTGTAGGTGATGAAGGCATAGATTTAGGCTCTATGATAACTGGAATGTTATCAGGCTCTAACGAAGAAGAAACAACTGAAGGTGGAATGGGGCCAAGTAATGCTCCAGCCGATCCAAGTAATGCTCCGGCCGAAATAGATGTAAATGGTTCTCAAGTTGTAACCGCAGGACCAAGAAACGCGAGTGCGGGCGAACTAGTCATCTCCACAGACGCACCACTATTCCGCATAATGCTAACAAATGAAGAACTAATACTTAATCCTAATATGGCAATCTTAACTGCACTTGCAGGCTCTGGTTTAGGGGAACTACCTAAGCTTGCCGATTTGAGATTGGGGATCAATATAAAACAAGGCATTAACAATTTAGCACTATCAGTTAAATTAGATAGGCAAGGCAACGCTTTGTCCATTACAGTACCCGAGCGTGGATTAAAACTGTTTGTTGGTAGTAGAGCTCAAACCTTGAAAGTTAATAGACTGCCAGGAAAAGATAGATATGGCGGCATTGTAGGGCTTGGCCTTGGCGTAACAGAGGATGGTGAACTAGGGCAGCCTAGTCTAAACCTCGGTGCAATAATAGGATCTATTGTAGACTCTATTGATTTAGATGACTTAACTATTTATATAGACAAGAGAAACGATTATTTCTACTTGAGAAATATGGCATATGGTGGTTCGGGTATCATCAATATGAGCCCATTTGAACTAACCGGTAATTATAGCACTGGTCCTACATACTATGGTAAAGCCGACGGGCGTGATTTCAGCAGGTATTATGACGCAAGCTATGCATCAGTTGGTGGTGCTTCTAGCTTAGTCATTGGAACTTGGGACTTAGGGCAACAGCTTGCAGACTGGGGCGTTCTTAAGCCATATACACCAGTTTATCTAGATAATGCATTTAGAAGACTTAAGCTTAGACTGAATAAGACCTCTACTAACTTACTAGAAGTTGGCATTGATCAATTAACACAGGTAGCAGGTGTGGATAAGAGTGACGACCCAGCGGACTGGGTACCACAATCTGTCCGTGCATTTATGAGAGATTATACCTTACATGTGTCGCTTAGCAGTATACTTGTTCTGGATATATCTGGTGCGATTAACTGGATACTGAGTAGGATAATAAGTGCTCTAATGAATGCTATATGGCCGGGAACAGGTGGGGGCTTAGTTGGAAGTGCCATAAACGCAATAATAACACCACTGATATCAGATTGGTTGGCTGGCGTTATTGGCGATGCAACCGGATATGGTAACCCGCTTAGAGTTGGTGCAATTATTGACGACCTTGTAGGAAAAGGTGCAGGCGGAATTCCTCTTACGTATCTATACATACCTGATTTGCTCGCTGAAACAGGCGCTATCGACTTAAATCCCAACATGTATGGCACACTTTATGGTGTAATAAGTGGAGGAACTGTCGCCAATGAAGGTGTAGAAGGCGTAACAGTTCAGCTATGGCTTAACAATACACTTATATATGAAACCAAAACTGATAAAGATGGAAAATATGCATTCATTAATGTACAGACAGGCGATATAACTCCCGATGGTGGATATGCAGTAAGGCAATATGAAGTAAGGCTAGTAGCACCTCCAGGGAATATGTATAACAGTTATCCACAACCCCACGAACCTCGTGTCTATGTAACAGTTGGAATGTTTATGGAGCATCCTGCTACCGAACTCAACTTAACCTTATCTCCATATGGTGAACATAATTATGGAAAGATAACGGTATATGGAACAATACAAGAAGAAACTGATACTGGTTGGATACCAAGTGCAGGTGCATCAATTTACTTTGCACACCCAACTTCAGGTTCTACTCCAACACTTATTACAACAACAGATGCAAATGGATATTATACCTGGACATCAAATGAGGATATAACTGGATATTCTCACGCTATTCGTATAGTTACTGTAAGCGGCAAAACTCATACTGGATATATAAACTTAAATGTTGGGCAAATTTCTTATTACTTCCCTCACAACTTCGCAAAACCCACAACTCCTCCTATTCCAGATAGAGGCTCAATTACTATTACATTAGACGCTATGGAAGATCAGCCTCTCTTTACCGAGGAAACAGCTACAGAGATTAAAGATAGGTATGTGTCAAATAACGGAGAACCTTATCCAGAAGCGGCACTAGAAGCATTACATCCAAGTCTTGGAAATGGTTATAGTGAATTAGGTGATTATGCTAGAAATGGTGGTGCTGGACAACTTGTTGGTGTAAAAGAAATTTCTGGCTTAACAGCACTCACTTACCAATATGCTGACTATACAAATATGAATGCTGCACTAAGACAAATCAAAGCGTTCTTTGAATTAGGTGGCGATACTATCTATGATGTTACGGAAATTAAGCAACTAAACCACTACCATGCAGTAAGTTATTCAAGGCAAGTAATTATTGAAGTAAAAACATTTGCTTCATTAAATCAAATGTTAATTGGCATTAAGCGTGGCGAAAATGTACCAGTACAAGATACTGATGTAGAAATCTGGCTAGAAAGAGATGGTAGAACTATTAGGGAAAGCGATTACTATGATGGCCATCAAGATTACCGCGATATTCTTAAGTACTTTGTAAATGGTGTTGATAGTTATGGTCAAGTTATTAACGATGGGGAAGAAGGTTACTGGGCACCGTTAATTGCTCACTATTATAACAATACTCCAAGAGACTATACAGCAAGAGCGATGGCGAAAAATGGAAATACATTCCATCGAGATAAGATATACAAGGTTGATAAAGTAGCTGAAGACATAATGGCAAATGGTGTGCTGACTATAAATAACCTTGCCCTTGATAAAGCATACATTGTTAAAGTTCGCTCACCTAAATATATGCCATATAATTTTGATCCAGTTACAATGACAACCAGTACACCAAATGTATCAATAGACACCAAAACTCTTGCACATCGTCCAGAACACTGGTCTAGTAAACCTGCAATAACTGCTGATATGATTCAAGGGTTAAGAATAAGGTTAGGTGCTGACATGTTAGATGCAGCAAGTGAAGGGATGAGTACACCACCACAATCAGTCACTAACCCTGGATATACTCAAGATGGAATTCCACTAACATATGCACAATGGTCCACAAAGGTAGGAGAAAATGTCCTCAACTCAGCTATTGGTTGGGCGGCAGGTCAAGGTGTTGCAGCAGCAGCTTCAGCTATTGGTAATTTAGTTGGTGGAATTGGTGGAACTATACTTGAAAACATCATTAAACTAGGCGGAAATGCAGCAGTTGGTCAAATCCCAGATGTGGACTTTACATCTGGCACTGTAGATGCAAAAGGCAAGCCTATATTTATGCCTTGGACCAATTACATTCAAGGTTACAAGAAGGGTCCATATGATTCAAACGACGCAATTTCATATTTAGAATTGTGGATAAGCCCATCGCTACTGACAGGACTGTTTGGTATGATTAATAACATACTAAATGGACTTATTGGATATGGCTCAATTTCACCTGATACTAGATATGCACCAAGAGATATATTTGCAATCCCTGATATGTCTGACTTAAATGCAACCAAGAAAGAAAAGAAAATCACGATGCTTAACTTCAAGGGGTTATTTGATGAAAGTAGAGATGAGGAAGTATATAACTATGTCTTTGACACTGCAGTAGATTATATAAAGACTGCATATGAAGCACCTCCAAGATATGCAGGTGGCGCAGTCAGCTTTGCATTAGACTTAGTATTTAACCAAGTAATATCCCCAGGAACAGGACAGGATATCTTAACTAGCGACTTCATGTCCGACGTTATTAACTTTGTATTCGGTATCGATATGATAGATGATGTGCTAGATCAAGTTACGAGACTGGTATCCCACTTGCTGCCATTAACCGAGCCTTACTCAATGATAGATGAAAAGGATTTAGAAAATTCACCGTTACAAAGTACAGAAGTGCTTTCAACAAAAGATGAACTTGCAGGGCAGGCGCATCCACAGTGCCCAGACCAAGATGCAATAAATGCGATACAAAAATCAACTGATGTAAAAACATTATTATCGGTGCAAGGCATCCTAGATAATGGTGTAGATTTGGTAGGAAAATATAAGAAAAATGGAACCATACACTATAGATTACCAGATGGACAAAGGCAATCAACAGAGCCTAAAGTTGGAGATGATGGAGAACTAATACAAGGCTATTATAGAGAGCACGAATTTAACGATAGATCGGTTTATGGTAAGGTGTGCTTAAATAATAACTTTGGAAATCTCTTGGAAAGAATAATACTCTTTATCAACGGCGCAAGTTATCTACACTCACGTAATGTTATGGACCTTAGTAAGGTCAGCGAAGATCAAAAATATAAGTTCGGCTATGGTATGATAACAGACGATAATAGGTTCTTCACTAAAGCTACCATACTAAGAGCAGACACAGTTATGTATGATGATAATGGGGACATTGTAGAAGAAGATGTTGCAACCTTCAATATGATTCAAAAATGGATATCTAAAAATGTGGTTAACTCATATGTACAAGTCCATGACTATAAATATGTTGAAGATGAAAATGGCGTAGTAAGAAGATATAAGATTGGTACCACTTTCATAAGAGATGTCTATGGGCATTTTGATGAAGAAGATCATATGAATGGTCTTGAAAAGGGTTGGATGTATGTACCTGAAGATGGTGATACTTCTGAGTACTACGAGTTTAGAAATAGAACTCCTGATGAACAAGCTGCACTACAACTATTTAGCGCAAAAGATGATAGATATCTAGAGCTTGATATTCATAACACAGGGCTTAAGATGAGAGCAATTAACAGCTTTGGTAGCGAATACTTCTCACCGTTAAGACCACAACCTGAGGGGCAAAATTCAATGACTAGGGTGCGCTTAACACCGCCTACTAAACTTATATTCCATGACCCATATAACATATTAGACTTTACAGCAATTGGTGGCTCTTGGGCTGGCGAAACAGGGCATGGTGGATTTAGGTCTAACCTGAAAGAAGACGGCACATATACGGTTACGTCCTTAGATCAAGTCCTACCTGAAAGGAACTTAGGAACATTTGTAAATGGCGATTCTAGTGAAAGTGCTGGTATTATGATGTTCTGGGATCTATCCTCTTTAGACATGACAAAGGTGGATGGCACTAGAGGATACATTAAAGGATATATGGGCAATCTAGCTTTTGGCTGGAATGAAACACTCAAGCAAGTTACTAAGATTGAAGCAGAAGTGAAACCTGGTATGGTAATTGATCCTAATTCCACATTATGGATTAAAAAAGCTGTTACCCCTGCAGAACAAGCTGTAGCTATGTTTGGATATGTACAAGATACATCCAGAACCGAGAAGGTAATTGATTTACCAGAAATTAACCCACTTACATTTGATGAAGCAGAATATAGAAAGATTTTACCTACCAAGCTTGATTATGCTGTGAGATATAGACAAACAGATGCAATGGAAGGCACTTTAAGAATATTTACAGATCCATCGAATAATAATACTGAAGACTTTATCTACAAGCGCTATGTATTTGATGATTTAACTTGGGACTTTAGTGACACTAACATTAGTTATGAAGGTGGCATTGCGTATATTAAACTTACATACTCAAATACACCAGCTACGCCTCTAAATGAAAATACATTACTTAAGGGTGCTAAAGCTCCTAAGATAACTATTAATGTACCAGTAAGGGTTAAAAATGTAGTTGCAACCAAGATAGATAAGCTTACATCTAAAGTGTACACCAATTTACTTTATGAAAATGGTGGCAATATGACGCTTGCTCTATCAATTGATAGTTACTCCGATTATTTCGCTGGTATTTTAGATAGAAATGGATTTAATTATGGTAAAGAAATTACTGGTTATGGCTCATATCCAACTGCACTTGTTAATAGCTTTGGAGCTATTCCACAGTATCAAGGACTATCTGGTCAGTTAAGTAAAGCCTATTATAACCATGAAATGGGTATCGCATACTTAGTGTATACAGATGTCACAAAAGAGGATTATTTAGCTTATGCACTAGGTATGGGAAGAAATGGATACACTATGACAAATACCTTTAGTGAAGATACCATTGGTGCAGATCAGATTTCGTCTAAATATAGTGGAGTTAATGGTGGTAGAGATATATCTGTATCAGATGATTTCATCATTACCTTTAATCCATTTGATGAAGTCAATGTCCCAGCCGTGATAAGGGCATTAAAAGGCAGTAAGATACAAATTCAAAGCTTTGAAAACGGATTACCTATAGAAGGTGTGTTTGAAACCATAAATAGATGGGCAATAGATAGCATCGACTCTAGTGCGTTTGATAACTTCGATCCAGAAACAATAAGACACGATGATTACACCATATGGGTTAACTTAAAAGATATCAAAGGACATATCCAATCTATAGCAATTACTGTTAAGGTGCTGCCAAGAACAATAGTTAATACTAATATCGATGAACTTCTACCGGCAGAAAGCAGAATAATTACTCCATTTAATAATAGTGGTTTTGGTTTGCCGAATGCAATACATGTAGACTATGGATATAATGCAGATGAAATAGTACAGAGTGCTACTCTTATAGAGGGAGTAGACTTCGTGTGGGTACATCCAAGTGCTAGACTCAGAAAATACAACTACACCGGTACTTCAGCCACATCTTGGCAATATGTGGTAAAGGCAAAAGTTGGAGAAGAGCCTTATGAACAGTACATTGATGTACCATTCACTATAAACCAAAGAATTCCACAAAGCGTAAAGAGTATTGATGTGTATCCATACAGTTCCTTCTTAGATGGTCTTGATTTAAGGTATACTAACTGCTTAAAGATAACCCAGCAGCAAAACGTGGTATTTAGTAATGGAATAACCAACCTAGACCCAACCCTTACAAAAGTATACTTTGGCTTTACTGACAGAACTTTTGCCGATGGAGAAGGGACTACATCATATAATTTCATTACAGTAGATGAAGAAACTGCTATTACATACAATGGTAGAAGGTTCTATAAAGAAATAAGCTTTAAAGACCCATCCTTTGAAGGTAAGTTCTATTACATAGATGTATTAGTTAGCGATCCAATATTTGGGGAAGTACTGGTTAGAAATGTCAGAGTGACGATGAGAAAAGCCACACTTGAATCCTTGAATATTGCGCCTAAGTTAGTTAGCCCATATTATGCAGAAACTAGAGATGTAGAATATATCCTAGGGAATAAAGCTGATATGGACGAGACGTTGTTTGGTGATATAGATGCACTTCTAGCACAAAAGGACATCCTAGACGATGATGGTACTCCAATAAGCAGACCTATAACTGCCAATGTGTATAAATTGAATATCCCAATTCCGAAATCTGCATTTGATATAGTGGATTGGAGATTCTTAGATAGTGAAGCTGGCATGCCAAACACCGGTAGTGATGTAAAGATTATCGTAAGGGTGGCAAATAGGGGATTTGATCCTAATTATGATGGTGTCGGACCTAATCCGAACATCTGGATTCAAGAGATACCATTTACCTTGACACAAGCTGGACATTATGTAGCTGATAGAAGAGTTACGGATATAAATAATGTTGAAGTTCTATCAGAATACAAGATTTCTAAAGGTCTTGATGGCATCTATGAAATGAGTATAGCCGACCCGATGAATTTTGAAATGCCGACTACTTTAGCGGTAACTACTGCAGATGGTGGTTTTGTTGAATCTGTTCCAGTAAGATTCGACTTAGGTCCAGAAAAGAATGATTTCTACAAAAAGCCTTTTGGAATCTTAGGAACAGTAACAACTGGTTCTAAGCCAAACAACAAACAAACCTTCCAAATGAGATTCATTAATGAAAAAGCTAGGGATGTACAAGTTATCAAGTATTATGTCGATGACTCATATGCTGAAGATAAAGAGTTTACGCAAAGCATATTCCAAGGCTTTGATGGGATTAGTTTACCTAAGTTTGCTGAAATAACCGTAAAGATAGATGGAGATGTCGTTGAAGAAAGACACAATGTCAGGTGGGTCAGCGTAGAAGGATATAGTGTGCCAACCGCTGAAGAGCTACAGGCTTCAAGTGAAATCATAATTAAAGCTGTTGCTTGGATAGGCGATGATGTCTATGGATACATTCCTCACGACAACTTCTTCACAGTACAGCTAGAAAGAATAGTTAACTATACAAAGGATCCAAAGATTAGTATTAATCCGTATCTAGATACTAGAGAACAGCTAAAAGAAGGTCTTGGCTTTACTGAAAATGCCATCACGGGACAGTTAGAATTCTTAGTCGAAACTAACTTAAGAAGTGAAAACTTAACTGTTAAGTATAACGATGTCAACTTTGACTATCGTGGTGCAACTGATGTGTCATTCCCACTTTACATTGGAACAACAGTTGACTTTGGTGGTGTAGAAAGTATTGTAGATAAAGAAGGTAATCCTATCCATAGTGTCATAAATGGACAAAAAGTTATAGAAGTAAGACAAGTTATACCGCAACTACTAGATGTAAAAGAAAGAATAGCCGCAGGTATTAAGACTTGGTACGGCAATTCAGACTTAACAGGCAGTATATATGAACCTCTAGACTTTTATGGGACAACATCTACAATGATGTTAACTAAGTATGCATATGAGAAAATTGATGCAAGTAGGCCCGAAAATGCAAATGCTCAGAAAAATATTAGGTCGCATGTTTTACCCATAAACGAAGGAACCTTTGCCGCGCTTTACGGTGCCTCAACTCAACTTGATTCAACTCAGTGGCCTGAAGAATTAGTTAGCTGGGATACTCGCTTAGCCGACATTGGGCTACCAGGTATAATTTCTGAGGTGAGATGTTATACAAAATACCTACCTGATATCGTAGAAGGAGACGAAAATCTCCGCGTGAGTGCTAAATTCTACTTTGTGACATACAAAGGCGACATTAATTTAGCTGATAATACCTACTTAAGTAGCGTTAGAGGAGCAGGTTATGGGCTTAATAACATACCGTTAACAACAGGCGCTAACGTGTGGACTAAGCATATAGGTGCTATAAAAGTTGTATCAGATTATGTCGCAGTAGCAGTTAATATAGTACAGGGTGAATCAGGAGTAAATTCAATCGGTACTTGTTCTGTTGTTGCTATATCTAAGCGTGGAGTATATGACAAAATCTTAACTACAGATATAAATAGCTTTGATGCGGTCATAGCCGGTGCTACAAGACTTGATTCCACGTTATGGCCAGTAGAAACAATAGAGTGGGATGCGCTTATTTCTACAACAAGATTACAAGGCAGTATTGTAGCTGTATATTATAACGAATCAACCTCAACATATTATGTGTTCTACAGAGGAGACATCAATTTATACGATCCAAATTATTTGACTCAAATAAGCGAAGCTGGATATACATATGAGTTTGAAGGTGAGAATCTTGTACACGTTCAAAAAGCATTAACTGATGGACATGTACTAGTTGTAGATATAGCACAGTTTGAAGAAGGAATAACCGTCACGTTTGAAAGTGGCGCCGAAGAAAAGCACCATGTTGATTGGCGTAATGTCAACATCAGATATACATATCTAGGTGGCAGATATGTTGTACAAGCAGTACTTTATGAAGGGCACGAAACATTAGAACAGGTGTTTAATGTTACAGTTAATGTCCTACCTGCTGTATTAGAGAGCTTAGAGATAGCAACCCCACTGCCAGAAGATAGTTCTGTTGTAGTTGAGGATGGAAAGATTGTATCGCTCCTTGTAGATCCATACGAAGGATTCAAATCTTTACCTGAAAGAGCTATTGCGGTATTTGAAGGGGGATATAAGCTAGAAATCGACATTGTTTGGGACTATGCTAAGATTTTGGAAGTTATGACTACTTCTGGTGGCGAATTCAATAGAGAAAATAACATGGCTGCACTTGCTTCCATATACAGAACTGGTGTTGGTGGCAAGAAGTTAGCTATTCAGTCCGTAGAAATTCCAGTCACTGTAATAGATAGAGCACTACAAGGAATATATGTATCTGAAGAATATTATGGTTCTAACTTTACCCCATATTCTCCTGCTATGACAATTAACCCATATGCGAGAGCGTACAGCGAACTCTTTGATAGCCCAGATTTTGCATACTTTAGAAGAGTAGTGTTGCTAGTGCAAAAGACAGAAAGTGAAAACTTTACAAACAACCTAGTTAATGATGCATACAAAGAAATAGTATATACCCTAGATCAAAGTAGCTATAGAATAAGGGATACAAAGACTGGTCTCCCAACCAATACAACTGACCTATACACTGGAAGACTAATTGACGCCACTGTTAAGTTTGGTGCAACATCACCATCTGCCGCCAAAGACGCGAAATATGTAAGAAGTGTTTTAACAACTATTTTAGATATGACATATGTAAGTGGTGGAATGCAAATTGCATACTTTATCGATCCATATGGAATTAGAGCGGGTGAAGACGTAGATGCAGCAGGCTTTACTGGACTTGGGCTAAAATATACAGTAGATGTCGATGTATTTGCAGATGTAGACGATCCAAATGTAATGAAAAAAGCCATACCTAACCAAACCATTGAAACAGTGTCTGGAGTATCATTTAATACTACAGTTACATATGATAGAAAGGATTTATACAAGATATATGAAAATGGTAGGGCAAGAGATATAGATGCAAGAGGCGGAGTGACCAAGTTGTATGCAGAATTTGGTAACGATTATGGTGGATATCAAACCAAAGTCATTAGTGTAAGGTTTGAAGATAGAAGCATTGATAGTTTATTCAACAAAGAAGATTCCACTTATGCCTCCGTCAAGAATAAGGAAGGAGAGGATGCACCTCTACACTTTGTGTTTGACCCATTTGAAAATTATCAAGAAGCAAAAGCAAATATTTATCCACGCACTGGTATAAATATCACATTTACCCAAATGGTAAGTGGCGCTCCACTTAAAGGTGAATATACAGACGGTGTTACACAAACCGATCGTGATGTCATAGTTAGTTGGGACGATGCAAACATTCGCCTTAACTATAAGGGCGTAGATAGAAATAACTTTGTGTACGCAAATATTAAGTACAATAGAGCTATTTCAGAACAGACTGCAGATAAAACCGCATATGATGCTTACTTTGCGCAACGCAAGCCTTATCTAGTAAGGATAATGGATAGAACAGTTACAGGCTTTACTGACCTATTTAAGCCTGTCCTCGACGGCCTGGGTAATAGGCTGTTTGAAAAGGATGAATTTGGCAACCTAATACTTGATGATAGAGGTCAACCAATCCCAGTAAGACCTAAGATTAGACCATATGACTATAGTATGACTGAAGATGTGTCAGAGGCTATTGTCAATGATGTATTCCGTACCAACGAGCAATTTGTATTAAGATTTGATAACATGGTCGCAGGCGATGCTAGCCAGTATGATATCTCCTTTACACTAGGCGGTACTGCGTCTAACTTCACGCAAGCTGGTGGTGTAACATTAGAGGTAGGTGAAGCCGAAGCAGATATGCCAATTAGATTTATACTAGACAGTGCACGTGGGTTATCATACAAAGGTAGAGACGCTAGATTCTATATGAAGATTCCAGGTTTTGGCCTTGGAAAAGCTGGGGAGCAAATAGTACCATTTGATGTGCCATGTCAAGAATCGTACATAATAGACATAAGAATGAATAAGGCTGGTATAGAAGCATTCCTTGAAGATCCAGAAGCATATTATGACAATGCAACACTTGATTATTACAACTGGTTACGTGAAATTGAACTACTTGCAATTAATGAAGGCGGGTTTGCTAAAGTAACTGGAATATCTCATAGAGATACATTCTATATATCTAATCCATACTATTTCATCTCGAGAGGTGGTGTGCCGATACCAGATAAGATGAGAGTCCATGTCGGACCTATGGGTAGTCATATTGGTGACGAAGGAACATACTATGTAGACGTAGAGACCTCTTGGACTAACATGAAAGCAAATAGAGCAAGAATTGCATACAATAAAGAAGTTGTATCGAGCACATTCCAGATGGATTTAGATAATCAACCATATTCAGTCTACTATCAAATAGATACATCGTGGGTGCTAGAAGATGACATTATTCTTGCAGAAAATACTAGATATGGCAGAGAAGAAGTTATCTTAATGCCAGGCAATTCACAGCGCGCGTTTAAGTATGTAAATGGCATACCAACATACCCATTAGTAATAAACCCAGGTGCGTTAGTAGAAGAAACAAGTGGTGTATACAGTAATGACCAATACAAGGTAACTTTTGCTAATAGTAAACTCTACACATTCGACGGTATTTCTGGAGGCGGTTCATATAGTAATAACTATAACAAGTGGTCCTTTGATGATGTGAGCTGGAATGCTCCTATTAACTCAAGGCAGTATGCAACAATGACCCTCGGCGGACGTGGTGGACAAATTGTCAAATGGGGATTCTTTGTTGATGGAAAGAAGAAACTTGTTAATAACTCCGTACCAAATCTAGTTAGTGTGCAGGTAGGACAACAAAGAACATTGCCAGCATGGTATAGACAGTTATTTGCAGGTACAAATCTCACTAACAATAAGAAGATACCTGTGGAATATAGCGATACGCTCAGCTACTTCGATGATCCAAATAGAGACTTAGGTTTCATAAGAGATGGTACAGGTAGAATTATAACTGGCTCAGTAATTACTCCACATAAGGGTATGCCACCAAGACAAGACGATGCAAAGGTTCCAGCGCAAGCTTACGGATATGCAGGCTATGTGGAATGGAATGCAACTAGTGTAAGGGCATATCCAGCACCGTCAGAACCAATTGGAGGAAGGATTGTAATTACTGTATTTGCTTCTCCTGAGGCATCAACTGAGTATGCTGGAGCTCAGAACAACTTAGTGAAATATCCAAGTTATATGCACAATCCTGATGCGATGTATGGATATAACATAATTAAAGAGCCACTTCCACAAACTTGGATTTATCCATCCACACTGTCAACTGATGGATTTGAAGAAAACTATGATAATGCTACCAACATTGCACCAGCTACTAACTTCTATAGTAAATACAATACAGCTCTTAGTAAGCATAAGTTAAACAATGTACCTAGGATAGTGGTTGGAACTGACTCAATGTTTGATCTACGTTATCTACCTACGATGAGTCTTAGAACCTTTGTTCCAAATCATACAGAAAGTGGCTTCTCATTTGATGGATTTTGGAAGACAACTGTTCACCCAGGATATGAATGGGATTATATCTATCCAATTCCATGGCAAGATGCAGATGTGTATTGGACAGCAAATCGTAACGACCCATCGCAATGGAACCATAACACTGGCTACTATGGACAAAAGATTACAGGTGGTTTTGCAGCAATCAATACAGGTGCTACTGCAGCCGGTTCATCGCGTGCAGGTGGTCGTTATACACTAGTCGTAGATGTTCCATTTGCAAGTAACTATAGCTTTGGCACCATAACCGTACGTTATGCCGTAGCCTTAGACATCACAAACCTTGGTCAACCGTAAAATCCGTCGAAATCAAACATCTCACACAGATGATTGCTCCGTTAGACTTTGATGCCATCGTTGCCTATTATGCCGTAGCCTTAGATATCACAACTAACTTGAAATGTTGAAAAAAGGTTGTCACTAAGCAGTATAAAAACTCAATTTAATTAATACCTCGCCACTACTAATCTAGTGGCGATTTTCTTTTAGTAACATAAAGCAGTTATGAGATTTACAGTCTTAGTGGTATTTGATATAATTAAAATCTATGGAAATTTCATTTGATAAAAAACAGCATATAGGGGTTGCAGTATCAGGGGGAGTCGATAGCATGGTGCTACTCGATATTTTAGTCAAAGCTGGTGCAAAAGTGACTGCTATAAACATAGAACACGGTATGCGTGGTGCTGATTCCTTAAGTGATAGCCAGTTTGTTAAAGATTATTGTAAAGATAGAAACATTCCACATCTACAGTTTTCAGTGGATACGCTTAAATGTTCCGATGATGAAGGTATTTCTTTAGAACTCGCAGCAAGAAAATTAAGATATGAAGTTTTTGATAAATTGCTTGCAGAAGGTACGGTAGATGTAATTGCACTTGCTCATCATCTGGACGACCAAGCAGAAACCATCCTTATGCGTATATTTAGAGGAACAGGGATAAGAGGACTTCGTGGTATTCAAAATAGGAAAGGGTTTATACGACCGCTATTAAAGTACTCTAAAGATGAGATTTTAGAATATGCTGGCGAAAATGGTATTCCATATGTAAATGATGCTACCAACTTCGATAGTTACTTTACTCGCAACTATATAAGAAAAGAAATACTGCCTAGTATAACTATGCGTTACCCTGGAGTTAAAGATTCATTAGATAGACTATCTGAGGCGGCATGTGAAGTAGAGGACTATTTACTGAGTGAAATAACTCCATTTAAACTAAATGAAAAAGAAGGCTCGGTATCACTGCCACTAAGTACTCTTTCGAGGCATACAGCTATTGCTAAAAAATCAATTGTTGAAGCATTAAAGGCAATAGGGATAGAAAAAGATATAGAGAAAAATCATCTCGAAAGCATATTGGATTTAAAAGATGCCGAAAACAACACAATTATTAACCTCCCATTTGGATTAGATGCAAGAAAAGAATACAACAAATTAATCTTTTTACCAAGAGAAGAAAAGATGGAATATAGAGCCCATTTCAATCCAAGGCGCAGTTATTCCTTTGGAGGATATACATATTCATTTGTATGTAGTGATAAGATAGTAAGAGGGCTGACTTTTGATTTAGCAGCAATACCACAAGGCGCAGTTATCCGTACAAGGCTGGATGGTGATAAGTTTAGAAGATTCGGCGGAAGGCTAAGGTTGCTATCTGATTATCTATCCGACCTTAAAATCCCAGTAAGACTAAGAGACAAACTTTTAGTTATAGCTAAAGGCAGTCGTGTCTATATGGTTTTAGGACTAGAAGTCAGTGAAGAAGTTAAAGTGACCGAGTTAACTACTAAAGTAATGGCTGTAGAAATACAAGAGTGGCAATAACTCAAAATACACCCAAAAAGAATAGTCGCACCTGTATGCCGCTATGCTGGAAGTCACTGAAGAAGTTAAAGTGACCGAGTTAACTACTAAAGTAATAGCTGTAGAAACGCACGAGTGATAATAACCCAAAACACACCGCAAAAGGGTGCCAAATCACATAATATAGGAATCTGAATTTTAAAAACATTACACTATAAGACTAAAATATGAAAAGGAGAAGAGGCAATGAAGGACAGATATGCTGACATTAAAAAAGTGTTACTAACAAGAGAGCAAATTTCTAAAAGAACAACAGAAATAGCTGGAGAGATAACTAGAGATTATGCAGGGCAAGAGGTTTTAATTGTTGCCATTCTAAGAGGCGCAGTTTTGTTTTTTGCAGAACTAGTAAAACAGATTGATTTAGATGTCAGGATGGACTTTATGTCTGTATCCAGTTATGGTTCATCGACTGTTTCCAGTAAAGAGATTAAGATCAATAAAGATCTTGCCCAACCAATAGAAGGACTCAATGTCATAATTGTAGAAGATATAATCGACACTGGTCACACTTTGAAAAGTTTACTAAGACTTCTCTGGACTAGGAATCCAAAGTCTATAAAGATTTGTGCACTTCTAGACAAGCCATCAAGAAGAGAAGTAGAACTAGAGGGTGATTATGTAGGATTTGAAGTTCCAAACGAGTTTGTGGTAGGGTATGGACTTGATTACAATGAAAAATATAGAAACTTACCTGATGTTTGCGTGTTAAAAGAGTCTGTTTACAAAAACGACACGCCAGTAATCTAACATAACTAAGCATAACAACCGCTTCCCATAGCATAGTGTAACTTCAAAAAGATCGATAATAAAACTCCAGGGCAGCCACAAAAAGGCTGTCCTTTTTTGTTGAACAACTATGTAACTAGCATGTGTCTAAGGAAATCATGGATAAGCACTACCTACCAGTCCACTACCATGGCTAAGTTGTAATAGGCAATTAAGGCAGTAAGTAATCGAGTGCCTGAGTAAACACTATACCCGTTTCAGAGCGGTCAGCGATTAAACAGATATACCAGATTTATAACATAATTAAGCTGTTACAAAGTCCCAGGGCAGTCTTGAAGCAACTGCTTTTTTATTTCAAGTTCGTGCTTTAAGTTGAAATAAGAAGCGATAAAACCTTTCCTTATTTCAAGTTCGTGCTCCAAACTGAAATAAGAGGCGTAAAAATCTTTCCTTATTTCAAGTTCGCTTGTTAAACTGAAATAAGGACATCATCAGACGCTTTGAAAACTTATAAATAATTTTTCTTTATATAAATGTCGACCTCATCTTTTTATTGATCTCATAATATGTTAAAATAATGGTAGTAACTTAGGTCTTTAAAGATTATGAATATATCAAAAACTTTATACAAACTAGCGTCGTCCTTCCCAGTGCCATTATATGTAGTCGGTGGTGCCGTGAGGGACTTTTTACTTGGTAGGCCAGTAGGAGATATCGATTTAGCCTCTTCTTATACTCCCGTTGAAGTTGTAAGTTTTATACGAAGCAGATTACCAGAATACAGGGTTGATACAACATCCCCAAAACTTGGAACTCTTAAAATTACAGCAAATGGTGAAAGTTATGAATATACATGCTTTAGAACCGATAGTTATGGTTCTGATGGGCATCATGTACCAACCGAAGTTGTATTTGTTGATGATATAAAGCAGGATACATACAGAAGAGACTTTACTATAAATGCTATTTACTACGACATTGTAATTAAGGAGTTCATAGATTACTCTGGTGGTAGAGATGATATAAAAGCAAAAATTATTAGAACTGTAAGAGATCCTGATGAAGTACTTGAAGAAGATGCACTAAGAATTTTGCGGCTTGCAAGGTTTGCTGCTGTTCTAGATTTTGAAATCGAAGGAAAAACATTTCAAAGTGCTAAAAACAATGTAGATAAATTACGGTATATTGCACCCGAAAGAATAAGAGAAGAGTTCGATAAAATAATCGTAGCTGACACAATATCGCCTAATAAAAAAGCTCATGTTAAAGGGCTTCAGCTTTTACAAGAATTAGGCGCTTTAAAGTATATAATACCCGAACTCCTTGAAGGAATAGATATTCCTCAGAAGAAAGAATACCATAAATACGACGTGTTTGATCATACACTAAAAGTATTTGAACTTTCTACCCCGGAGATAAGGTTAGCAGCATTGTTCCATGATATTGCAAAACCAATTCAGCATAAATCAACAGGTAGCATGAATGACCATGATAGAGTCGGAGAAGAAATGGTGGCGCATCGGATGAATGAATTAAAGTATCCAAAAGCTACAATTCGGAACACCAAACTATTAGTCAGATATCACATGTATGACTTGCATGGCAAAACTTCTGATAAAACACTACGGAAGTTTATTGTTAAAAATCATGCAATTATTGAAGACCTTATTAAACTTAAAAAAGCAGATTGGAAAGGAAGTGGTGTGCTAGAGGGCGAAAGCCCAAGTGCGCTTAGGCTTGAATCCATATACCGTGAGATGAAGGAAAGTAAAGTTCCATTCACTACAAAAGAACTGCCGGTTAATGGGAAAGACTTAATTGATATAGGAGTGCCACCAGAAGCAAGAGGAAGGGCTCTTAATGGGCTGCTTCAAGTCGGTGCATATGATTATAAATATCATTCTCGAGACGAAGCTCTAAAATTTTTACGGAACTTCATCCACGGCTAGCAGCGAAATTAAGGCATGTTATGCTATGCTAGTTTAAGCATTACACAGTCCTTAAATGGTTTGGCAGAGGGAAAATGATTTATTGGAGGACATATGAAAGTTTTATTAATTAACGGTAGTCCACATCAATTTGGTTGTACATATACAGCGCTAAAAGAAGTCGCTGATACTTTAAATAAGCACGATATTGAAACAGAAATCTTGTATTTAGGTATTAAACCTATTTCTGGATGTATTGCCTGTATGAGTTGCAGGACAACAGGCAAATGTGTTTTTAAAGACATAGTTAACAATGTTGCTTCTAAAGCTGATGAGTATGATGCATTTATTTTTGGGTCTCCTGTATATTATGCTGCTCCATCTGGACAACTTATAACATTTTTAAATCGTTTGTTTTATTCGCAAGGTGGAAAATTTTCAGGGAAACCTGGTGCTGCAATAGTTTCTTGTAGACGTGGAGGAGCTTCTGCTGCTTTTGATCAGCTTAACAAATATTTTTCAATAAACAACATGCCAATAGTTACATCTCAATATTGGAATCAAGTGCATGGCAATACTCCTGAAGAAGTAAAGCAAGATAAAGAAGGTATGCAGACAATGCGCACTCTTGGTGAAAACATGGCTTGGCTACTAAAAAGCATCGAAGCTGGAAAAAAAGCTGGCATCAAACCACCCCAATACGAACCAAAATTAAGAACTAATTTTGTAAGATAAAAAGCACATTGCGAATAAATATTATTTTGTATAGTCGAATGTTTCTATACTATTACAAGATTTTTGATTTGTAATAGTTTCATATGTGATGTTAGATATGTATTAGCGATTTTTATGCTCAAAGAAAAACAGCTAAGCGCCTGTTCGCACATGTGCGTATGCGCATATTGAAAGAAAGTCCCTATTTGTGTATAATTTAAAATAGCGAGATATTTGCTGATTTATTACTTAAAAAGCATTAAAGTTAAGCTTTTAGACTGGGTAAATGAAGAAAACAAGGAGGCGGTATGTACAATCAAAGATACGATGAGTGGTTAGGAAAGGTGACCCCTGCGGAGAGGGAAGAGCTTTTAGGTATGTCTGATAATGAGAAAAAGGAAAGGTTCAGTTTAGAGCTTGCGTTTGGAACGGCTGGTATGAGAGGAGAGCTCGGCATGGGAACCTTTAGAATGAATATATACAACATAAGACGGGCAACTATGGGGCTTGCAAAATACATTTGTGATTTAGGAAAAGACGCTATGAAAAAGGGTGTCGTTATTTCTTATGACACAAGGAGATTTTCTAGAGAATTCGCATTAGCTGTTGCAGAGGTTTTATCTTACTACAAGGTAAACAGCTTCATTTTTGAAGATGTACGTCCTGTTCCAATTTGTTCATATGCTATAAGAGAAATTGGCACCATTGCAGGAGTTATGATAACTGCTTCCCATAATCCAAAAGAATATAACGGATACAAGGTTTATGGAGAGGACGGAGCACAGATGTCTCCTGAAGCCACCGCAGTAGTTGTTAAATACATTAAAGAACAAAAGGACTATTTTGCCGTACCATATGAAAAAATTGATTTTGATAGTTTTGAAAAAGGTGCGTATGGTAAGAAATTAAATAAGTATACGACCATAATCTCTCAAGACATTGATGAAGGATATTATCAAGAACTTGAAAAGCTTATGCTTTCACCTGAGATTGTTAAAGCAAAAGGTAAGGATATAAAACTTGTATATACACCAATTCATGGTTCCGGTTATATCCCAGTAACCACTATGTTTAAAAGGCTTGGCATTAATGCACATGTAGTTGAAGCACAAAAATATCCAGATACTGAGTTTAGTACAGTGCCAGCTCCTAATCCGGAAAACCCCAAAGCAATTGCAATGGGAATTGAAGAAGGTAATAAAATTGGTGCTGATGTAGTTCTTGGAACTGACCCAGATGCAGATAGACTGGGAGTTGCTGTTAGAAATGATGAGGGTGAGTTCATACTTTTAACGGGTAATCAAATAGGAATAATGCTTTTAGATTACATCATCACTAGAAGAAAAGAAAAAGGGACACTGCCTAAAAATGCTGCCCTTGTTAAAACCATAGTTACTAGTACACTTGCAGATAGAATAGCCGAAGCAAATGGAGTGACGGTATTTAACGTCTTGACGGGATTTAAGTTCATCGGTGAAAAGATGACAGAGTGGGCGGAGACAGGTGAGTATACATACATTTTTGGATTTGAAGAAAGCTTTGGCTCGCTGTGTGGCACATATGCAAGAGATAAAGACGCGGTAGTTGCAAGTGTTATGTTTGCAGAAATGCTTCTATACCTTGAAAATAAGGGAAGTAGTGTGTATAAGCGACTGATGGAAATTATGGATGAGTACGGTTATTACACTGAGAAAAACTCAGCCGCTGCATACAAAGGACTATCTGGCATGGAAACCATGGCAAAAGTTATGGCAAAGGTAAGAGGCATGAGTATAACTGAAATTGCAGGTGAAGAGGTTCTATATGTAGCTGACTACTTATCGGGTGCTGTAAAATACGCAAATGGAAGTATAGGTTATACTGGGCTCCCAGAGTCTAACGTTATCTATTTAGGGTTAGAGGATGAACAGTTTATTTGCATACGACCAAGTGGAACCGAACCACAACTTAAGATATATGTTTTGGTATATGCAGACACCAAAGAAAAAAGTCAGGCAAAAGCAGATAAACTAATGGCTGCAGTCAAGGAAATGCTTCAATAACAATCCACAATTTGAACATTTTTGCTTGCAGTATATATGGGGGGAGTGAATGGAGAAAGAAAAACCAGCGAGCGCATCTGATAGCTTGGATGAAATTTTTAAATCTGAAGAAGTATCGGAAGAGAACCTTGTAGAGATTGAAGAGGGTAGCACCCCAAAAAAGAGCTTAAAAGACGCACTTAGTGGTGGAGAAGAAGATGCATCGCTAACTGCAAAAAAGTATGTGTCTAAGCGTGAGCTTTGGATGTATGGTCTTGCTGCGGGTGGACAGGGAATGATATATGCGATTATGTCATCGTATATATCCGAGTTCTATCTAAATGTAGCCATGCTTCCGCCGATGTTTGTTTTTTGGTTAATGCTTATCGCGAGAATTTTTGATGCAGCATACGATCCAGTAATTGGCACAGTTATGGATAGGCTAGAGCCTAAGCGCGGGAAGTATAAATCATATGTACTGTATACATCTGTGCCGATAGCTGTACTAACATTTTTAATGTTTTATGTGCCTAGTGGCTTGAGTATGACCAGTTTAATGGTGTACGCTGCAGTGACATATATTCTTTGGGGTATGGTTTACTCTATAAGTGATGTGCCATTTTGGTGCTTACCTAATGTCATAACGCCTAATGCGTCGGAGCGTGGAAAAGTTGTAGCGTTTTCGCGTACAGTAAATGGAATTGGCGGCGCTATACCTATGGCAATGTATATGCTTTTAAGTTTTATACTTCCATTTATGACTAACAAAACTGGTCTTGAGTTAGATAAGATTCAGTATATGACAATAGCACTCTTTTGTGCCATTGTCGGTGGTTTAATATTTATAACCTCATACTTCACTACCAAAGAGAGAGTGGTTGTACCCAAAACACCCAAGAAAAAGGATAAATCTGAAGAAGGCGCATTAAAGAGAGTGTTAAAGTGTAAGCCTCTTATGATTATCGTCATAATGGGGCTGCTTGCAAGTGGTAGATATTTAGTCCAAGTTGCTGCAATTCACGTAGCAAGATATTCTTTTTATGTTGGACCATCGTTAGAAGGGTTGAATGCAGAAGAGGTGGATGCAGCACTTAGAGCTAGTAGAGGACTTGTTTCAACCGTGTTTATGGTGTGCGCAGCGGTAGGTTCGTTCGGAGCTATGCTATTTTTACCTGCGCTGTATAAAAAGTTTAATTATAAACAAATCGTAATTGTCTCGTGTCTAGCTGGATTTGTTTCTAGCATATTAATGACACTGCTTGGGTGGTTTGTATCATTTTGGGCCTGCTTACCGTTTATAATCATCACCTCCATTCCACTTGGAGTCATCAATGTTACATCGTACGCTATGATAGGGGACGCCCTTGACTATATGGAATGGGAAACGGGGCGGCGAGAAACCGCCTTAGGCTCTTCCACTCAAACATTTGTTAACCAGTTTAGTAACGCGATAGCCACAAGCCTGATAGTACTCGTTTATCTAGCGTTAAAAATAAATCCTGCGGGTATTATAGAAGAAAGTGGAGTGTTTAACCCTCTTGAAATGCCTGCAAAAGTGCGTTTTGGAATGTTTTCACTAGTGTCTATTTTACCAGGAATTAGTCTGCTGCTATGTACTATACCTGTATTTTTCTATGACTTAATTGGGAAAAAGAAAAATAAGATATTGAAAGAGTTAGAAGAGCAACGTATAGAAAAAGGCATTACGATTGGGGATTAGTAAGAAAAGTAAAGTTGTCGCTATCAAACAATTTTAGAAAATACATATATTAAAAGAGTTAGAAGAGCAACATAGAAAAATGGATTGCTGTCGGGGATTAGTAGTAAAAAGAAAAAAGTTTTAGAAAATCATAATATTAAAAGGGGTGAAAAATGTTTATATATCCTAAGTTTGTATCGGGCAAACAAGTAATAACAAGAGTATATGATAAGACATCAGAGATGTTGCAAAATATCACAGTTTACAAACTAAAAAAAGATGAAGAGATAGAACTTATCGAACCAGGAATGGAAAGCGCATATCTCATTCTTGAAGGGGATGTAACAATTTTTTATGGCGATAAAAGTATTGTAATGACGCGAAAAAGCGTATTTGAAGAACTGCCAACTTGTCTACATTTACCAAAAGATATCTCAGTTATTATAAAGGCAAATGAGGATAGTGAAATATTAGTTCAAAGCACAGAAAACGATAAAGATTTTGCTCCAAGGCTATTTACAAAAGATGATGTATATAAATTTGTTAGTTGTGAAGGGAGATGGGAAGATACTGCAACGAGAGATGTTGTAGATATAATAACAATTAAAAACTCTCCCTATTCCAATATGGTAATGGGTGAGGTGTATGCAAGACAAGGTAGATGGTGGAGTTATATCCCACACGATCATCCTCAACCAGAAGTATATTATTATAAATTTGCTCGTCCAGAAGGATTTGGAGCCTGCTTTATTGGAGAAAAGGCATATACTATTAAAGATGGAAGTGCAGGACTTTTTAAAGGTGGTAAAACCCATGCTCAAGTTACAGCGCCAGGATATCCTATGTATTGTTGTTGGATGATTAGACATTTACCCGGAAATCCTTGGGACAACACAAGAACAGACGACCCAAGATACAGTTGGTTACTTGATGAATAATAGATAACATACTTATCAAGCACTAGGATACCAAATACATCGCTATTAGATGATTAGGCACTGACCAGGCAATCCTTGGAATAATACAAGAACAGGCGATCCAAGATACAGCGGGTTACTTGATGAATAAGGGAAATATATATACGAAAGATTCAAGGTCCCGAATGCATTGCTATTAGAAGATTAGACACTGATCAGGCAATTCTTGTGAGTGATGCAAGAACAGACGAACCAAGATACAGTTAGTTAGTTGATAAATAGAGAAAATAGGCATAAAAAAAAGAAAGAGATGGTAAGCAATCAAGCCGAAGTCCCGCGTTCAAGCCAATTAAGGCGAACTATTCTCTTTCAAAAAGCATTATAGCATTGTAGGTATAATAAGTCAAAGTATACAAAAAAAGGAAAGGTTGCGATCGAAAAAACTATAATAGTTAATTCGCGTTTCACGTGTTCTAGCCAGTTAAGGCGAACGGAACCTTCCCGAAAGAAAGAGATGGTAGAACTTAATCTGGAACCCGCGCTTAAGCCAAATAAGGCAAGCAAATCTCTTTCGGAGTGAATTATAGTATTGTAGGTAAAATAAATTAAAAGGGGTAAAACATATTAATGTACGAGGTGAAAAGATGGCGATAAGGCGTATGAAAATAACAGTGGGTGAAGCAATAGTTAGGTTTTTAGATAACCAGTATGTGCTCCACGATGGAGATGAATACAAGTTTGTAGAAGGAGTCTTTACAGTCTTTGGACACGGTTGTGTGCTAGGGGTAGGCGAAGCTCTTGCTATGTCCGAACATACTTTGAAAGTATATCAAGGCAAAAACGAGCAAGGAATGGCGCATGCTGCAATTGCATATGCTAAACAAAATAACCGTAAAAAGATTATGCCTTGTATATCAAGTATCGGACCAGGGGCTGCAAATATGGTAACAGCTGCTGCAACTGCAACGGTTAATAACATTCCACTTTTATTATTCCCAGGCGATACTTTTGCAACCAGACGTCCAGACCCTGTTTTACAACAATTAGAAGTAGATACTAATTTAAATATCACAACTAACGATGCGTTCAAGCCAGTCACCAAATTCTTTGATAGGATTGTAAGACCAGAGATGTTAGAAAGTGCACTTCTTAATGCTATGAGGGTTTTGACTGATCCAGCAGAAACGGGAGCAGTTTGTATAGCACTTCCTCAAGATGTACAAGCAGAAGTATATAACTTTCCTAAGTATCTTTTTGAAAAAAGAGTATGGAGAATCGAAAGACCAGTTCCAAGCATGGACCAAATAGATGATGCAGTGAGATGTATTAGAAGATCTCGATTTCCAGTAATAATTGTAGGTGGAGGCGCAAGATACAGCGAAGCAGGAAAAACAATTGCAGATTTTTGTAGCAGATATAATATTCCATTTGCGGAAACTCAAGCTGGGAAATCAACGATGCCCGCAGCTAGTAAATATTATCTAGGAGGCTTAGGGGTAACTGGTAATAGTGCAGCAAATGTAATTGTGAGTAGAGCAGATTGCATTATTTCCTTAGGGTCAAGACTTTCTGATTTTACAACCTCGAGTAAAACACTATTTCCTGAGGCGAATATTGTTAGCATAAACACATCAAGATTTCATTCTCTCAAGATGAATGGAGTATCTGTACAAGGAGATGTAAAAGCAACACTTGAAATGCTAAGAAGTAGGCTAAGTGGATATTATACCTACTATCAAGAAGAATACGAGCTCTCACAAGCAGAGTGGAAAGGCGAGATGGAAAGGCTAAAGGGGATACAATACTCCGATGGTTTGGTTCCTGAAGTTATTAACATGACTAAAGATACAATGAAGGATTTTAATAAAGCTACAGGCGCAAGGCTATGCCAGACGACGGCTCTTGGAATCATTAGAGATAATATTAGTCCCGATGCAATTATTGTCGGAGCGTCTGGTTCCTTACCAGGATGTCTACAGCGTATGTGGGAAACAAACTATCCGTATTCATACAATATGGAATATGGCTATTCTTGTATGGGGTATGAAATAGCAGGCGCATTAGGTTCTAAACTCGCTGCACCCGATCAAGAGGTGTACGCTATGGCGGGAGATGGCAGTTATCTAATGTTACATTCTGAGCTTGTAACGGCTGTTCAAGAAAGAAAGAAGATAAATGTACTACTATTTGATAATGGTGGTTTTGGTTGCATCAATAATCTACAGATGGGGAAAGGAATAGATTCACTGGCTACAGAGTTTAGATATGGCGCGAAAGCAAAAACCGACTTTCTATCTATAGACTATGCATCAAGCGCTAAGGCATATGGATGTGCAACATATACAGCAAGGACGGAGGAAGAATTAAAAGAGGCTTTAATTAAAGCAAAAGAAGACACCGTTCCAGTTTTGATAGATATAAAGGTGCTTCCAAAGACTATGACTGATGGGTATGAAGGTGGTTTTTGGCAGGTTGGATGTAATGCAATGCCAAGGAATAAAAAGCAAGAAAAAGCACTAGCAGAACAACTTCATTACACCTCTGATAAAGACACCATATAATTTTGCGAAAATAGGCATATTAACGCGATAAAATGGAGTAAATCGTTAGGTTAAATTTATAAGTAAGCATATAATTAATATATTAAAAACTACTAGGAGGACCCCATATATGTTTAAGGGTAAAGATATTAAATTAGGAATTGCACCCATTGGTTGGACAAATGATGATATGCCTGATTTAGGTGGAGATATTTCATTTGAGAGATGTATTTCTGAAATGCAGGAAGCTGGTTATGAAGGCACGGAAATTGGAAACAAATATCCCAAAGATGCTGATATATTAAGAGGAGTTTTAGCAGAAAAGGGCTTAACTGTTGCAAACAGATGGTTTTCTACATTTTTAATAACTGATAGCTATGTAGCAAATGAAGAAGCTTTTATAAAAGAATGCGAGTTTCTGAAAACAGTTGGTGCAAAAGTTATAGGCTGTAGTGAACAAAGTTATTCTATTCAAGGAAAAGATGTACCAGTATTTGGAGATAAACCTATTGCAGATGAACTAGAGATGATGAGGCTTTGTGAGGGTTTAAATAGGCTGGGTCAAATTGCTCTTGAAAAGTATGGAATCTCATTAACATTTCACCACCACATGGGAACAGTCATACAAACTGCAGAAGAAATCGATAGGCTTATGTCTGGCACCGATCCACGATATGTAAATTTACTTTTTGATAGTGGACACCTTGCATATTGTGGCCAAGATTATCTAGAAGTTTTGAAAAAATATGTAGATAGAGTAAAACATGTTCACCTAAAAGATATACGCCCTAAAATCGTTGCTAAAGTCAAAAAAGAAGGACTATCGTTTTTAGACGGAGTAAGATTAGGTGCATTCACCGTTCCTGGAGATGGGGTTGTTGATTTTAAGAGCATATTTGAAATACTAGATAAAGCAGGATATGAAGGATGGTTGCTTGTTGAAGCTGAACAAGACCCTGCAATTGCAAACCCATTGAAATATGCCAAAAAGGCAAGAGCATACATAAAAAAAATAGCAGATATATAAAATTGAAAAGGGGAAAAAATATATGAAAATAGGCATTATTGGAGCAGGTAGAATTGGAAAAGTTCATGGCGAATCAGCCATGAGATATGTAAAAGATGCAGAGATTAAAGCCATTGCAGATCCATTCATAACAGATGCAACTATCGAGTGGGCGGAAAAGATGGGCATTAAAAACATATATAAAGATTACAAAAAAATCATCGAAGATAAGGAAATTGAAATTGTGCTAATTTGTTCATCTACAGACACACACAGCCAGATTTCCATAGAAGCAATCAAAGCTGGAAAGCATGTTTTTTGCGAAAAACCAATTGACCATGACATAAATAAGATTAAAGAAGTTATGGCAGCACTTAAAGAAAATAAAGTAAAGTACCAAGTTGGTTTTCAAAGACGGTTTGATAAAAACTTTAGAGCAGCAAAAGAAGCAGTTCTTGCTGGAAAAATTGGAGATTTAAATGTATTAAAAATAACATCTAGAGATCCTGGTCCTCCACCCGTATCATATATTAAAGTTTCGGGTGGTATATTCTTGGATATGACAATTCATGATTTTGATATGGTAAGGTACATGTCAGGTAGCGAGGTAGAAGAAGTCTACGCTATAGGTGCTGTTTTAGTAGATGAAGAGATTGGTAAAGCTGGTGATATAGATACAGCAATTATATCTTTAAAACTTAAAAACGGAGCGCTTGCTGTAATAGATAATTGTAGAAGAGCTACATATGGCTATGATCAAAGGGTAGAAGCGTTTGGCTCTAAAGGACAAGTTGCAGTAGGCAATCAATTAGAAAATACCACAGTCATAAGTAATGAAGCTGGCGTGACAGAAGAAAAACCTCAACATTTCTTCTTAGAAAGATACATGTCGGCCTATGCAGCAGAGATAACATCATTTATTGAAGCTGTTAAAGAGGATAGAGAAACAGAAGTAACAGTGGTAGAAGGGTTAAAGCCAGTGCTAATTGGACTAGCTGCAAAAAGATCTCTACTAGAAGGAAGACCAGTAAAAATAGCCGAAATTGAAAAAGAATACGGACTATAAAATCAGCTAAGGATTAAAACCTGCATTAATAAGGCTGCCTGCAAAACCTTAATGTAATGGTCGCGCGCAATGTATTAGATCAAAATCAACGCCGATTGGGCTAACCAAAAAAAAGATCACTACTAAAGGGAAGTCCCGTTGAAATAGCCAATCGAAAAAGAATACGGACTATAAAATCAGTACTGATATAGAAATATTTGTGCTTGAAATAGTAACATATTTTTTAAAAATATCTTTAAGGAAGCCATTCACTTAAAGATATGAAGGGGGCATAATGGCAAATAATATAACACACATATATTACGGACTAGAGATGGTCAAAAACTCCAGCGAGGAGATAAAACAAATTGTCAAAGGTGATGAAGACGCCTTTATTTTCGGAACTATGGGTCCTGACTATTTGTTTGCAGTTAGGGAACTAGGTTTTAAAGAGAAAAAACTTGCAAACCTAATGCACTCACTAAAACAATATGAACTTTTTGATGTTACTTCTAAGTACCTAAGAGAAAACTACGATAAGACACTGATGAGCTATATGCTGGGTTTTCTCACTCACTATATTTCAGACTATCATGTCCACTCGTTCGTTAATTATTTTTGTGAAAACGAACTATTGCAACATATGCCACACGAATATGCTAAATATACTCACAATATAATAGAGTTAGCTGGCGATGAGTATGTATTAAACACTTTCATGGGATATCCAAATAGTAACGATTATAAACTGCATAAAGTGTTAGCAGTAAGATGTACGACTTCTAAAAAAGTCGGTAAGCTATTTGAAAATGTGATAGCAAAAATTTACGGAAGCCCTTTTTCAGCTTTTAATGGTTGGTTTTCGCTTCTTGCTACTAGAGCAACCTTTTGGGCAACTAGAGACAAAAGCGGGAAAAAGATGAAATTAGTACGTAAGATGGAAAAGGCGTTTGGTCTAGACAAACAGATAGCAGCGTTAATGAGACCAGCTCCAGGGTATGGTGAAATTGACTATTTAAACTTTGCGCATAAACCCTGGAGAGCAGTTCGAAATAGAGAAGAAATGGTAGATTTAGATTACATAGAGCTTTTAGATGTAGCGGTAAAAGCAGCTGCAGAAATATATTTTCCTATGTATCTTGCTGCTGTTAAGGATGGCACGCCCCTTGATGAACAATATTTTAGAATCAGTTTTGATGGCATAGACTATGCATATGTATATGAAAGCAAAAATGGACTAAAGTCGCCAGCAACAGTAATCTATGAAAGAGTAGAAAAACCAGTCCTAGTAGAGGATGAAACAGAAGATAACGATGACCAGATAGAAGAATCTAATTCAGCAGAGGAAGAGGCAGAAGAAAATGTTAGTGAAGGAATAGAAGGGTCAGCTCTAGAAGAGACGGAAGATAGTGATGTTCAAACAGAAAAGCCAGCTCAAGCAGAGGAAGAAGTGCTTGAAGAAACAGACGAGCCTACTCCAGCGGAAGAAACGGAAGAAAATAACAGTGAAGAGCTAGAAATATCAATAGATGATGAAATCGCCGTAATGGTCGAACAGGTAACAATAGTGCCTGAAACAGAAGCCCAAAAAGAAGAAATGTTCGCAGGAGACGATGCTGAGAATTCGGAAAAGGCAGTTGATTTAACCGAGCCAATAATAGAAGACACTGAGGTGCAAGATACAGAAATACTTAGTGATGAAAAAGGTGGTGGGACCGCAAAGGAATCTAATTTGACAGAGTCTCAAGATACAGATAAAGATAGCAAAGAGTAGTTATTTTAGTTTCGTATTGTGAAGAGCATTACAAAAAAGATATAATGTTTTTATAGACATAGGGAGGTCGTAAAAATGAATAAGGAAAGTAGGAAAAAAGTAGGACTTGGTTACATAATATTATTTGCCGTATTGTGCTTTGAATTGTTTATGGTTGATCCTATTGATAGGGCTATTAATGGCTGGGGATCTGGATTTGGCAATTGGTTTTTTGAAGTAATCACAAATACAATGGCAGTTTGGTTTTTGTTTTTCGTGGTAGCATTACCCCTTGCGATTAGTTATTTTACAGGTCGAAAGGGTACCGAAAAAAAGAGATTTATTTTTGGGTATATTCTCATTCGTTTTCGTAATCTATGCTATTCGTAGATTCATTATGGGAGTTTTCGGCAGTGTGGAAGTAGCATCTCGTGGCGGAGTAAATGCATATGACTGGGCTGGTTTTGTGGTGGGCATTGCATATCTTGCAGTTATTATTTCTGTATTTGTAGCCCTTGATTTTACTTTACTGTTTAAGGCAAGCATCAAAACAGCTAAGGGTTATTTTCCAAAAGATACAACAGTAGAAGACATTAAAGAAGAATCTTCCATAATAGATGTAGCGGAAGATAAAGTAGCAGAAGATGTAGAAAGTTCAGAAGTTCAAGAAGTAGAAGCTGAAATTATAAAACCTGAAGAAGACGAGGAGTAGTGTCAGCAAACACAACGCAGTTATTAATTAGTCACTTGTTGAAAAGTTAACAGATGGTTGGCAGTTCTGCGAAAAGTAAAGAATACAGTATAGTACTAGCGTTAATATGCACTTAGTACAAGCAAATGAGTGTATAAAATGATTAGTTTAGAACGAGAGAGGCAGGTATGCCTCTCTTTTTTTTACAAAACTTTTACGTTTTAGGCATGCGCGCATGTTGAAAGTGTGAGAAATTAGAGGTATAATTTGCATAACTATATATTTTTGATTTTATGCTAGAAAACATGACGCTTATGGGAGGTATCGCATGAAAAAGGTTTTACAACTAGCCATTATTTTGCTCTTAATAACTATAGCTGTTTTAGCATTATCGTCTTGTTCATCATGTACATCATGTACATCTTGTACATCGTGTTTAGGTGGTACTGGAGGCGGAGGTGATAATAACGGTGGTGGAGACGGCGGTGGTGATGGTGGAGGCGACGGCGGCGGAACCCAGCCCGTTGATAAAGAGGCAAACTTAGAATCGATAACAGGCGGCACTATTGAGGGAACTACGATATTTTTAGACGTAGAAGAAACGGTAGCCAGCATTGATTTATCTGAGAAAATAACCGTATCCAGCGGAGCATCTTGGGAATTATATGAAGATGAAGATTGTAAAAACTTAGTTGCCACAAAAACCATAGATGGACTTGAGTCTGGAAGTAACACTCGTTACATCGTGGTTAAATCGGAGGACGCAAAAAAAACCAAGACATATACCTTGGAAGTTCATAGGAAGTATCGTGTTTGGATTACATATATGAATGGCTCTACAGAACACTCCAAAGAACATGTTGCAACGCATACAACATTAGGCGCAGGGCCTGCTCTAACAAAAGAAGGATATTCTCTAGAAGGTTGGTTCAATGCTTCTGATAAAAATTCAGACGGTTATTATGTTGTGGAACCAATGACGTTTATTGCGAGGTGGACTGCTAATAAGTATACCGTAACACTTAATGCAAACGGTGGAAGCGTAAGTGCAGAGAATCAAACCATTACATATGATAACACTTTCCTCATCCCAGCAGCATATGGAAACTCAGGCCACACATTCGATGGATGGTATACAAAAGCTGTGGGCGGGATAAAACTAACAGATATAAATGGACAAAGTATTTCTACCTGGTCTATTTCTAACGATACAACCATATATGCTCAATGGAAAGTAGCTAACTATACTTTAACTTTAAATAAGAGTCCTGAATATGGTGGTACCGTCAGTAACGCAGGAATAAAGGCTTATAACGAAAGTGTGACTATAACAGCAACCACGAGAATAGCGGGAGCTAGTATAGGCTATGCTTGGGATGGTTGGTACGACGGGGATGAAAAAGTGTCTGAAGGCACCTCTCTCACATACACGTTTAATATGCCTGCCTCTGATAAGACATACACCGCAAAATGGGCAATGGTTACATTAGGCGTGAATAATCAATATGCAGGAACTGTCAGCGGGTTAGGTGCTACTTATACTGTCGGTGAGAGTGTAACAGCAACGGCTACAACTTTCAAAGGATACACCTGGTTAGGTTGGTATAAAGGAAGTGAGAAAGTATCTGATGGGACTAGTACAACATATACATTCGACATGCCAAATACCGAAACAGTATATGTAGCAAAGTGGGCAGAAATTACATTGGCTCAAGATCCAGCGGAAGCAGGAACCGTGAGTGGAATAAAGGGAAAGACTCATAAGGTAGGAGATAGTGTAACAATAACCGCAACAACAAACACAGGCTATGCCTGGGATGGTTGGTATTATAACGGACAAAAGGTGTCGGATGGCACGGACTTGACATATACATTTATAATGCCAGCGGAAAACAGGACATATACAGCAAAATGGACGCAAATTAAGTGCACGGTGACATTTGATAAAAACGGTGGGGTTACTGGTCCCAGCTCTGTAGAAATTCAGTCTGGTGATGCAATTAATTTTGACCCAGCCACACATGGCTCATTAAAGTTTATGGGCTGGTATACAGAGATTACAGGTGGTGAAAAAATAACCGATAGTAGTGGGCAAGGTGCAAGTACTTGGGGTGTTGAAGGTGTGGAAAAGAAAAAATGGTCAAGCGAAGAAACCGAAAAAACACTCTATGCTAGATGGGCAAACATAAACGATTTATATACTAGGGTTGATGGAGACGGTAATATATCTGCTACTGGTCAGTTTATTTTGTTTGGCGAGTATCCGCAGACTCATGTAAATGATGCTACTACCATCTCAAATTTGGAGGCACTTACTGAACCAGAAGCTAACGGGTATTATAAACTAGGCACTGATTACTATGCAAAAGTAGAAGTTACTGCAGGTAGTACGGGCGATAATTTATACAAGTTTTCAACAGGTGTACTCAAAAAAGCAGGCACATATTATTTCAAAGTTGAGCCTATAAAGTGGAGAATATTGAACTATAACAAACTGTCTGAAGATGGTAATAAAGCCTTCATCTTATGCGAAAACGCAATAGAAAACCTGGCATATCGTGCAAGCAATAACAATAATTACAAATTGAGCGATATCAGGGTCTGGCTGAACAATCAATTCTTTACTAAAGTGTTTAGTGATTTACAAAGGGAATTAATTGAAATAACGCTAGTTGACAATAGTCCTGTAAGTGCTGGCTACACAACCAGCCCTGTAGCATGTGAAGATACAAATGATTTTGTATTCTTACCTGGATACATGGAAATGATAAACACCGACTATGGTTTTGACGGTACTGGTAGTGTATATAAGTCAAGAGGAAGATTAACGAGCGATTACACTAGGGCAACGGGTATAAGAATGCGACATGAAGAGGGAGATCCAGAAGTTTTTGGTAATGCCACGTTCTGGTGGTTGCGCTCTCCTGCATATGTAATTGATGAGGACGAGCAGGTGGATGATGATTGGGTGCGCTGTGTGGATTACGAGGGTGTCATAAACACAAGCACTAGGTATGCTAACTTTACCGATGTGGGCGTAGTGCCTGCAATGTGGATTGACTTAGGCTAAAAACATATTGCTATATATAGGTTGAATCATTAAAGACAGGCCTGATTGTCTTTGAAGTTCAAAACAAAAGGCACAATAGTATGGAGGTATATTATAATGAAAAAGGTTTTAAGCGGTGTGCTAATATTGTTAATTTTAACCGCGATTATACTGACGCTGACAGCATGTACGTCTTGTATGTCCTGTACATCATGTCTTGGCGGTGACAAAAATAACGGTGGAGGCGATAACGGCGGCGATGGTGGCGGGGACAATACTCAGACTACCATAAATCTTACATTTGATGGTTTTAATAGCTATGGTAACTTTGACAATTATAAAAGAGTAAGTAGCAGTACAACCACCTTTTCTTTTGAAGGTGTTATACAAGCTAGTGAGGGAGTGACTTGGATCGTTAGTACTGATGAAGCGGGACAGCAGACTGTAAGTAAAACCGCAGCTTCGCTTGAAAAAGGGAATAACACATTTTATGTAATAGCATCAACAACAAAGGGTGCAAAGAGGACATATACACTGGTTATAAAACGTAATAACTCATATACAGTCACATTTAAAGGTTGGCATAATGGTCCTGTATTATATACTAAACAAGTAGAAGAAGGAGATCTGGTGACTGCTGATGGAATAGATACTGTAAGAGCAGGCTATACATTTAACATGTGGAACTATAGCTTTGCAGAGGCTATTACCAGCGATAAAGAAATATATGCCCTCTGGGATGCAATAAAGTGCTCGATTACTCTTAATCCAGGAATTGGCAGTTTTGGCAAGCCAGGTGATCAAAGCCAGGTCAGGTATTCAGGAGACCCTGTTGAATTGCCTAGAGCAAGGCACGATACCAAAGGGTTTTTAGGCTGGTACACAGCTGAAACAGATGGGGATAAAATAGCAGATGGCAATGGACAAAGTACAGAGCCTTGGATTTCACCTGGAGAAAAGGTGACGCTATATGCTAGATGGTCGGAATATAAAAGAATAAATGCACTTGGTAACGAAAGTATGACTGGCGAATATGTATTGTTTGGAGAATATCCTCAAACTCTCAAAGCTGTGGGTGTAACAGTATATGAGACGCAAGACGCACGTGGATATTATTCTGCAAGTGATGGTGCGTATTACGCAAAAGTAGGGATAAATCCGCATACATATCCATATGAAGGATATATGTTTTCCGATGGAATTACCCCAGTAGTTAAAAACAACACCTATTATTTCAAAGTTGAGCCTATAAAGTGGAGAATACTTAGCGAAGGGGCTGGTGGTGCACGTTTAATTTGTGAAAATATTTTAGATTTCCATATATTCAACGAGGTTTATGAGGGTCAAAATGCTGAGGGTGCGTATGCTAATAACTATAAAACAAGTGGTATAAGAGAATGGTTAAACAATGAATTTTATAGCAAAGCATTTAATACAACCCAAAGGCAACTGGCTGTGAAACTGCTAGTGGATAATAGTGCTGCAAGTACAAAAGACGATCCTAATCCATACGCATGTGCAAACACGGCTGATTTTATATTCTTGCCAAGTTATAGAGAAGTTGTTAACACTGAGTATGGCTTCAACGAGTCTGAGAAAGAAAAAGACACTTTAAGAAAAAGATTAACAAGTGATTACAGCAGAGCTCGTGGAGTATATATGAATAGCGATAGCGCTTCAGCAGATTATGGTAATGGTCGTTGGTATACACGTTCTCCTATCAGCACATCGCACGCCAGAGTAAGCGCTGTAGAAACGGATGGCGCGCTGTTTGGTAGTACTGGTTGGATTCACTACGATGGTTACGGTGTGGTGCCTGCAATGGCTATTCGTTTAGGAAACTAAAACAACTTAAAAGAGAGGTGTAAATCCTCTCTTTTTTGTGGCTATAATTATACAAAAGGGATAAAAAGGTCAAATAATTAGATATAAACAAAAGACTTTATGGGAGGTAAAGCCGTGAAAAAAAGGAGTGTTTTAATCGTTATATTATTGTTATCAGTTCTACTGATAAGCATTCTTGCATCGTGTAAGGACAAGGAAGAACCATTGAATGTCGATGCTAATATAACAGTAACAGATGGAGAAGCAGATGGATTAAATGTGGTTTTAAATGTAGGGGAGCATGTTGAAAACATTGATCTAGCCTCAATAATAACTGCATCAGAAGGAGCAAGCTGGAAAGTATTTAAGGACGCAGAAACGTAGACAGAAGTTTCTTTAGATGCTGCAGCAAACCTACAAGATGGTGAAAATATCTACTATGTTGTAGTGACATCGGAAGATGGAGAAACAACCCAAACATATACGATAAAGGTTTTCAAAACTTATTATGTAACGATTTCATATATGAACGGCGAAACAGTTTATAAAACAGAAAATGCCTTGATAAATAGCGTGCTTGGCGCGGGCCCTGCTGGCCCTACCCGTGAGGGATATGATTTTGCAGGCTGGGGCTCGCAAGGACATGTTGTGGTAGGACCTGCAAGATTTACAGCGACGTGGACTGTTAAGCAATATGAGCTAAATTTAAGTAAAAACATTGCAGCTGCAGGAACTGTATCTGGTGATGGCGCTAAAGATTATGGTAGTAGCGTTACTGTAACTGCCACTACTAATGAAGGATACATTTTTGCTGGTTGGTATGATGGAGATAATAAAGTCTCTACTGGCGCAGAAACAAGCTATACATTTACTATGCCTGCTACACCTAATAAAACATTGCAAGCAAGATGGAACCCAGAAAAATATCCAGTTGTACTACATAACACAAACGCTTTGGCTGGAACACTGGATGGTGCAGGAAGTTATGATTACAACACCAGTATAGAAATAAAAGCCACACCAAACCCTGGATATAAGTTTGAAGGTTGGTATGATGAAAATAATTTGCTAGTGACTAAGAGTATGAATTATACCTTTTCAATACCTATTTCCGGAAAGAGCTTTACAGCAAAGTGGTCTATTCTTAGCTACACATTAACTTTAAGCAAAAATATTGCTGAAGCAGGAAATGTAACAGGTGCAGAAACCTATGATTACAATGAAAGGATAACCGTAACCGCAACGACAGCTAACGAAGAAGGCTATACTTGGGATGGTTGGTACGACGGGGATGAAAAAGTATCTGAAGGCACCTCTCTGACATACACATTTAACATGCCTGCTACTAGTAAAACACTTGTAGCGAAGTGGACTGTGAATAAATACTATCTTACATTAAACCGAAATCCTAATAGAGCAGGAACTGTGGAGGGAGCAGCGAGATATGAGTATAATAGCAGCGTCCAAGTAAAGGCAACAAGCAATCCAGGCTATACTTGGAAAGGCTGGTATGAAAACAATGTTAAGAAAACAGATGCTTATATATACACTTTCAGCATGCCCGCTTCAGATATAACCCTTGAAGCTAGATGGGAAGCTCAAAAATTTATGGTAGATTTGAACAAAAGCATTGAAGCGGCAGGCGAAATATCAGGCGCAGGAGAAAGAGATTGTGGCACTAATGCAACAATACAAGTGACAAAGACAAATGAAGGTTATGAGTGGATCGGTTGGTACAGCAGTGGAGATGAGTTGAAATCTACAAGCCCCCACCATACATTTCAAGTGCCTGCATATAACATAACACTTACGGCAAAATGGGCAGTTCAACAATATAATATGGTATTCGATTCTAATGGTGGAAGCGCAGTCGCCACAATAACTAAAGATTATGGAACTGTTGTTACAAGGCCATCAGATCCTACTAGAGCAGGATATACTTTTGATTGCTGGTGTAGTGATAGTGAATTAACTGCTCCATACACCTTTACTACTATGCCAGTAGGAGGTATTAAGTTATATGCCAAATGGAATATAAGGCAGTATCAATTAACTTTAACAAAAAACATTGCTGAAGCAGGAAATGTAACAGGTACAGGAGAGCACAATTATAATAGTCAAGTACCCTTAACCGCTACAACAACAGATGAAGGATATACTTTCTTAGGGTGGTATGATGGCTCCTCAAGACTTTCTACAAATACAAATTACACATATACTATGCCTGCATCTCCTAAAACATTGACAGCAATGTGGGAGCCAAACCAACACACTCTCGCTTTGGATAAAAATATTGATGCAGCAGGGGGAGTAACAGGTGGAGGCTCTAAGGCATACAAGAGTAGTGTCACCATAAAAGCAACCACTAACGCAGGATATACATTTGATGGCTGGTATGAAAACGATACTAAGATAGAAGGGGCGTTGGCTGAATATACCTTCACAATGCCAAACTCAGCAAAGACATTAGAAGCCAGATGGAAACCATACCAAAGAATTAAATATGACAATACCCCAGATCCTACAGGCAATTATGTTCTGTTCGGCGAGTATCCACAAACTGTCGAGCTTAATCTCAATAACATAGATATTGCAGGTGGCGAAAAGGTAGATGGATATTATCGTGGTGTAGACGGAGTAACACGGTATAAAAAGGTTACAGCTAGTACATATGGTGCAGCTAACGACTATTGGTTTACCGATCAAAGTCAACAAATTATACAAGGAACAGCTTATTACTTCAAAGTTGAACCACTGAAGTGGAGGATTTTACAAACAATTGATAATAAAGCTTTATTAGTATGCGAGACAATTATTGACCATTATTCATATAACGCTTCTAGTGGTGTTAACAGATACATTGATAGTAGCGATTTAACTAAATCCAGTGACCTAATTAAATGGTTAAATAGTAAAACAGTAGGGCGAGAAGGAACGGTAGAAGGTACGGTGTATGGCACGGCATTAAACTATGGATTGTACAAAACATTTAGTACATTACAACAAGCGCTAATCGAAAATACAGTAGTACAGAATGGAAAAACAACAACACACAGTCCTGAATCTAATGCATATGCTTGTAACGATACTACTGATAAGATATTTGCGTTAAGTTATCAAGAAATAGCATATGGAACATACTTCCCATCCGCTGTACTGAGAACAAAGCTAACAAGCGACTACGCTAGAGCGACTGGGGCATACATGACAAAGTCAGGCACTTATGGTGCTGGTTGCTGGTGGTTACGCTCACCCAGGGCAGAAGCTAATAATAAGGTATCCGTAGTAGACCAGACTGGCACATACGATGGAGTGTTAAAAACAGGGAATGCTCAAGGCATAGGAATTGTACCAGCCCTGAGGCTCAATATAGGCTAGGACTAAGGCATATATGAAAAACATCAGGAGAGGCAAAAGCCTCTCTTGTTTGTATATAGGTAGCATTAAATAACCAATATCTTTGGAGCAAATGTTAAGTTGCATTTACTTTAGTAGATTTTGGAACCGAATGCATAACTGTTGTATTTACGTTGTAAATCTACTTTTTATTAGGTGTTAACAGTAAAAACATTTCTTATTGAAAACCTGCAGGATTTATGATATATTTATAATGGAGTAATGTTTTAACTTAATACTTTTTTCAACGTACAAACGTGACTACAAGTTAAGAAGTAAAGTGCAAATCGATAATTGCGGAGGAAAACTATAATGAATAAAACTTCAAAGAGTGTATTGCTTTTGTTTTTAGTAATATCGCTGATATTGTGTTTGAGTTTAGTAGCGTGTAAAAAATCAGAACCAGTTGAAATTAAATTTATATTAAATGGAGTGGAGCATCAAGCGGTAACCGCATCTGATGACGGTAGTATTGAACTTCCCAAATCTCCAAGTAAAGCAGGGCAGATTTTTGAAGGTTGGCAACTGGCAGATGGAACCTTTTTATCTAGTGACTACTTAAAAAACACACCAGTCAAAGAAGGCTTTTCTGTTACTGCTAAATTTTATTATCTAAACGATTTTGTATATGATGAAAACAAACTAGGCATACGGGAAGATGATGCAATTAATGCTGGCTTATTCAGCGCCACATTGAGAGATAGTGATAATCAAATAAGAGATATTCAGGCAACAGTTGTTGAAGGTAATCAAGCTGCTGGGGAAACTATTAGCGTCAAGTTGTTGTGTATTGGAAAGTATGGTCTAACAAAGGAAACGATAATAACAGGTATTAAAGTTTATGGTGCTCCCAAACTAAACTTTACATCAAAAGGTAGTTTTAAAATATCAGAAACAGTAGATAGTGCATTACTTAGTGCTAGTGGTAAAGATTCGTTTAATGTTGATACCACGGTAAATATTTCAGTCAAGGAAGAAGAATACGCAGCAGGGGACACTGTGACGTTAATTTTATCCACAAAAGATGTAGCAAATAACGAAGTCGTATCGGAGATTACGGGAGTTAAGGTATATGGTGATCCTACAATTGGAAACGCTACTAATACAATCATCAAAGTCACAGATGAGATAAGTAGTAAACTACTAGGCGTTGTAGCAAAAGATAGCTTTAATCAAGAACTTAATATAACCGCAGAAATAACTGAAGGGAATAAAGCCTCTGGAGAAACTGTAACTATCAGATTTTCAGCAACAGATGCTGCAGGCAATACCGTAACAAAAGACATTACAAATGTAAAAATATATGGAACTCCTACACTCAAGTTTACATCCAAGGGTAGCTTCAAAGCATCAGAAGAGCCTGCCAATGCATTGCTTGCAATTAGCGGTAAAGACTCATTTAATACGAATACGACGGTCAACGTTGCAGTAAAAGAGGAAAATTATGTAGCAGGTGACAGTATAACGCTTATCTTATCAACAACGGATGAAGCAGGAAATGAAATAGTAACAGAAATTGAAGGAGTAAAAGTTTACGGTGTGCCTACACTTACACACTCTGGTAACAAAATTGTTAAAGAGGCAGAGGTAATAACTCCTGCAATGTTCAATGTACAAGCAAAAGATAGTTTCAATAAGTTCCTTGAGGTAACGACAACAGTTATAGGAGAGCAAACTGCTGGGAATACTATCACAGTTAGATTTTCTGCAACTGATGCGGCGGGTAATACAGTAACAAAAGATATCAATGATGTAAAAGTTTACGGGAAGCCTACACTAAAATTTACCTCAAAAGGTATGTTTAAATCAACAGAAGCGCCAGCAGATGCTCTATCAGGAGTGAGTGGCAAAGATTCTTTTGGTGTTGATACTACGGTAAATATTTCAGTCAAAGGAGGGGAAGGTCCTGCAGGGAGTGTTGTAACACTAATTTTATCTACCAAAGATGTAGCAAATAATGAAAACACAATTGAGTTAGAGGGTATAAAAGTTTATGGGGCGCCCCAAATAACATATACTAGCAAGCCTCTCATGAAATTATCCGATAAGATAGATGCCGATTTATTTAGAGCAACAGCAAAAGATAGCTTTAATAAGAATATTCCCGTAACTACGACTATTATATCCGGTAATAAAGTCGCAGGAGGAGAAATATCGGTAAGATTATCTATAACTGACGTTGCGGGTAATACAATAACAAGAGATGTTAATAACATAAAAGTTTACGGCATGCCCACAATAACATATGACACAACCAAAACAAGGATTAAAGAAACCGATTTGGTGGATGCTACTTTGTTCAATATAAGCGCAAAAGATAGTTTTAATGTTCCAATATCAAATGCTTTAGTAGGGGCATATATAGCATCAGGAACGCAAGTTGCTGGTAATACGATAACCGTTACGATTTATGCTATGGATAATGCATGGAATATAAAAGAAATAAACGTTGATGTTAAAGTTGATTTTGTCTTTAAGCGTGTAGATAAAAATGGCGCGCCTAAAGCAAATGGAGAGTATATTTTATTTGGTGAGTATCCGCAAACAATAAAGGCAAGTAATGTAACAATACAGTCAGATACGCCAGAATATAATGGATACTTTTTAGGAAGTGACGGTTTTTATTATGCAAAGGTAGTTGCATATCCTCATAGAAACGATTATACATTTTCAAATGGATCTACAGTTGTAAAGAAGCAGGTATACTACTTTAAGGTTGAACCAATTAAATGGCGTATATTAAACTATAACACTTTAGCAGACGATGGTAATAAGGCATTTTTATTGTGTGAAGATGTTTTAGATACTCGGCGCTGGAATGAGGAATATGAAGGGACGCAAGGTGGTGCGCATGCAAATAATTATGAAAAAAGTGAAATGAGAGTTTATCTAAACAACGACTTTTATGACAATACGTTTAACCATTTCCAGAAACAATTAATTCAAACAACAAGCGTGGATAATAGCCCTGCTAGCACAGGAACTACTCCTAATGAATATGCTTGTAGTGATACAAGCGATAAGATATTTTTACTTAGTATCAAAGAAGCAACAACAACTTCATATGGTTTCTCGGGAGATCTTTCTTCTCATTTAAGTAGGCAAAAAATAGCGAGTGACTACGCAAAAGCAATGGGGATTTTTATATATTATGCTTCGGGTGCTAATGGCAATTGTTTATGGTATTCTCGCTCGCCACAGACTACTAAAAGTGTAGATATTAGATATTTTACGAGAACTGGTTCTACAATGTTTGAATCAGTTGGTTATGATTATGTTGGTATTGTCCCTGCACTAAAAGTTGATTTAGGATAGGAAAGAAAAGCAGCTACGAAAGTAGTTATCAGAACAGTTCTGCAAAAAATGTGATTGTTCAGGAGGATAAAGTATGAAAAAAGTTTTGAGTATTATGCTTGTTGTGCTTATTACTGTCGCCATTGTACTAACTGTGACAGCATGTACTTCTTGCAATAAAGACGCGGAAAAGGTCGAGCCAACTCTAGTTATTAAGGGTTTAACTCTAAGAGACAATGGTGAGTATCAGATAACAGTCGGCAATGTGGTAGATTCTTATATGCTTAAAGACGTAATTCATGCCGATAGAAGTACTACATTTATACTAAGTACCGACCAGGTAGGAAATAATATCATCAATAATGAAGTTGCTCTTACGGTTGGGGATAATGTATTTTATGCCACGGCTTTACGTGGAGATCAAAAGAAAATATACACTATACGTATAAAGCGCCTCGGTAGCTATACGGTTAGTTTTAATACGAATGGAGGGTCAGCTATAGCAGATAAAGTAGTAGAAGAAGGCTCGTTAGTAACCGCTGGAAAAACTACTAAAGTGGGATACGATTTCGTAGGCTGGGATAAAGATATAGAAACGACAAAAATCACGGAGGATATTACTCTCAATGCTATTTGGACACCAAAAACATATACTGTCAATCTTAATGCTAACGGTGGTAGTGTTACGCAAGAAAGTGTCTCGTTTACATTTAATTCAGCATTACCAGAAGGTATTCCTATCCCGACCAGAACAGATAAAACCAGCTATGGTGATGACTATGTATTTATTGGCTGGTATACAAGTTCAACCGGCGGAGAGAGGCTTACAAGAGGCGATGGAACTGGGATGCAAAACTGGACTTTTGATGGTACGGAAACCATTTATGCAAGATGGGGAGACTATTCTAGGTGGAACAAAGATTCAGGCGAGTTTGACCCGGAAGGCACTATTATTGCATTTGGTGAGTACCCACAAGCACTTAAAGAAGATGGTGTAACAATAACAGAAACTAAAGATGATCGTGGCTACTACCTAGGGAGTGATGGCTTTTATTATGCAAAAGTTACTGCAACGCCTGCTGGTAGTGGGTATAGGTTTGAATGGGATGGAACTGGACCAGTGGTGGAAGAAGGGAGTGTTTACTATTTTAGGGTTTTACCCATACCTTGGAGGATAATGAGCCAAAATAATGGAACTGCATTAATATTCTGCTCTTACATACTTGATGAAGGAAGGTTTAATGCAAACGAGACAAGAGTGATAGGTGGCAAGACCATACATCCAAATAACTACAAAGAAAGTGAAATAAGAGCCTGGCTGAACGATGAGTTTTATAACACCGCATTTAATGAGCTGTGTAAAGGTTTAATCAGAACAACAGAGGTAGATAACAGCGCTGGGACCACAAATAGTGATACAAATATTTATGCTTGTGAAAGCACATTCGATAAGGTTTTCTTACCTAGTTACAAGGATGTGTTAAACGAAGATTATGGCTTTAACGCAGATGTAAGTTTTGACGATGAAAAGAGGTTCATAGATACTAGCGATTACAGTAGAGCAGTGGGCGTTGAGATAAGTAAAGAAATAAATCATGGTCTATACGGCAAAGGAATTAGTATATTACGCTCTCCTTACTATTTAGAGAGTAGTAATCACGACGTTTCTGGGTGTGGATATGTTGAATCTGAGTATGGCGATGCAGGAGGCTTTGTAATTGTTGCCAATGTCGACGCAAATCAGTTAGGAATTGCTCCCGCTTTGGTGATTGATATCGCATAAAATTCAAAATAACCTAATTCATACATTAAAAAGACACAAGTCAGTTGTCAGTTAAGTGTAAAACTGGATAGATATTCGAGCGTTATAGGACAAGTGTAGCATTAAAATAGGCATAGTAAGCACAACATTAGATAGGCGCTTTAGCGTTACAAAATAAGTGCAACGGTTAAGAGAGGCTTGAAAAAACCTCTCTTTTTATGTGTTTTATATAAAACCACATATATGCTAAAATATATGATAGTTGTGTAAAAGCATAATTAGTTATGAGGTGGAAAATGAGAGCGTTTTTAAGATCGACACGTAGAGCAAGAAGATGGGAGGATTGTTATCCTTTAGGAAATGGAACTATAGGCATTATGGATAACTGCGCGCCAGTAACTGGGACCGTATGGTTAAATGATGAAGGATTTTGGTCTGGTGTTCCTAATATGGATAAGGCAAACAATGGAGGAAAAGAAGCGCTAAAAGAAATAAGGAAAGCTTTGAAAAATGAAGACTTTAAGACTGCTCAGGATTTAGTGAAAGAAAAAATAAGTGGGCGTGAGTGCGAAAGCTATATCCCAATTGGTAAATTTAATATATTTAAAGGCTGGGGAATAGTAAGGGATTATCATAGAAAGCTAGATTTAAACACTGCTGTTATGGAGTGCGAATATTCCCTTAAAGAAAGTCAGTATAGAGAAGAATCTTTTGTAAGTTACCCTGATAAAATTTATGCTAAAAAAATAACTACGCAAACTAAATCTATCATTAAACTACAGTTTGATAGTAGACATCCTCATAAAATTGGATATAAAGATAAACTCTTTTGGGTAGAAGGCTATGCGCCAGATCACATTGTATTCAATGGTCTTCCAAGCAAAAAACCCATTGTTTATTCAGATAAGGGAGAATCTATTAAGTTTGCATTTGGCGTTAAATTTGATACCGATGCACAAGTAATATACTTTACTGAAAATGGTGTAAGACTAGCAAATGCCACATACGTCATTATGTACTATACATCCATAACTAACTGCGATAAGGAAATTGCAAATGTAGAAGAAGTTAAAAAGATATTAAATAAAGCTGTAGAAAAAGGATATGAGGCTTGTAAACAAGATCATATCGAAGACTATCAAAAGTTATTTGATAGAGTGGATTTTGAATTAAATGGAGTTACTGAATCACCCGAGAATTTAGATAAAGCACTAAGATTGGTAAATAAAACGGGAGAAGGGCTAGATGCTTTAATTTGTACTCTTTACGCTTTTGGTAGATATTTAACTATATCATCCTCAAGGGAAGGCTCAATTCTTCCATCTAATCTACAGGGGATATGGAATAAGTCATACAGACCTAAATGGAATTCAGCATATACAACTAATATAAACTTACAAATGAATTATTGGCCAGTTGATAGTGCAAACTTAAGCGAATGCGGAAGACCTTTTGTAAATTTTGTAAACATGTTATGTGAAGACTCTAAAATTAATACGCCTAAAGTTTTTGGAATAGATGGATTTGCTACTGGTCATAATAGTGATATTTGGGCGCAGTCTGCACCAATAGGTGGAGAAACGATGTGGAGTTCGGCAAGTTACTCCCTTTGTATGGGAGCTTCAGGCTGGCTTACTAATCAATTATTTGATATGTACAGGTACAGTTTAGATGAAAAGTTTTTAAATGACGACGTGCTACCAGTTATGGAAGAGTGCATAAAGTTTTATCTTGATTTTTTATATGAAGATGAAAATACGGGAAGATTATTATGTGGTCCAGACATCAGTCCTGAAAACTCATATCGATTTAACGGGAACTCATATTCAATAGATGTGGCTCCCGAATTCACAATTGTAGTAATACGAGAGTTGTTTGTAAATTATCTATCAGTGGTAAAAAAAGATAATGATTATACAAAACGCATAAAGGAAGCATTGCCTAAACTAGGTGGGTATAACATTACTTCTGATGGGCGCATTGCAGAGTGGAGTAAAAACTATGAAGAAGCAGAACCTCATCATCGCCACGTATCTCATCTTTATGGATTATATCCAGGTCTTGAAATAAATAAAGGCACACCAAAACTAATAGAAGCTTGTAAAGAATCTTTAAAAGCAAGGGGCGATGGTGGAACGGGTTGGAGTTTAGCTTGGAAAATTTGTTTGTATGCAAGACTTGGTGACGGAGACAAATGCTTAGAGTTTTTGAAAAAGCAATTTTCACCTGTGCGTCGTCAACATGGTCAAGCGGGAGGTAGCTATGGCAGTTTGCTATCAGCGCATCCTCCATATCAAATAGATGGCAACTTCGGTACTCTTGCTGGTATTAATGAGATGTTAATTCAATCGGATGGAGAAAACATAACCTATTTACCAGCCATACCATCATCCTGGAAGGAAGGGAAAGTAAAAGGAATAAGAGTGCGTGGTAACAAAACAGTCGGTTTCGAATGGAAAGACGGAAAAGTAATCTCAGCTGAAGTTAATTAAACATTTCATAAAAATGATGCTATATTTTGTTCTGTAGTCCACTGAAAATATCGGTGGGCTATTTTTTGTGTCGCGTGTCCAAAAAAACGGACATGTAAAATTTTTCTTCAAATTTGGTCTTGCACGACCTAAAATTGTGTGATATATTGGAAAAGCACGGAATAGGTGCCAGGGTTTTTTATTATTACATAATAAAAATAATATATATAATATATAATAATATAGATAAACAAGATATTGAATGTTATAAAAATTTAGTAGGAGGAAGAATCTGTGTATAAACTGTTTATATCGAACACAACTAATAGCGCCATTGAAGGGGTAATAGATGAGCTTGGGAGAAATAATGTTAATGCAGGTGCTCAACATGTTGTATTGTGCCCACCTAACTATGGTTGGTCTATTGAAAAACTTGTGCATGAAAGATTGGGTTTAGAAGGCTCTTTCAATATTAAGGTTACTTCGTTTGCAAGGCTTGCTAGAGAATTAATTAGAGTCCCTAGAAAGAGACTAGGCAAGGAAGGTGCTGTGCTTTTAATGTATCAAGTTCTTTCTGAAATTGGGAAGGATTTGGTCCACTACGATAAGATAGCAGGAGATTTAAACTTTGCAAGTAAGATATATGGGACCATGAAGCTATTAATTGGAAACGATATAACTGAGGAAGATATAGCTCAAAAAACAGAAGGTAAAAAAGGGGCAACCATTAATAAGTTAAAAGACTTAGGTGTGGTAATGAAGGCATACAAAGAGAAAAAGAAAGATAGATATATAGACGATTTAGAAAGGCAGACTTTGCTAGCAGAAAATATCGAAAACGGGGATTATTTCAAGGGTAAAAATGTATATATAGTAGGATTTAATGATTTGTCCGAATTAGAACTTGCAATAGTAAGAGAAGTTGAAAAAAAGGCAAGTAGCGTAAATATTGCATTATGTAGACAAGCAGGAGATCTACCAAATGCGACTTTGTTTCCTAATAAAATGATAGGTGATATTAGTGGCTTAATAGCTAGTGAAGGAGCTAGTGTCGAGGACATAAATTTGTCAGAAGTTTTAAGAGCCCCCATAGATAAGTTGTATGGATATATATTTTCATATAGCAGTGCTACTTCTAAAACCGAAAAGACGGAGAAGATAAAGGTATTTAAAGAACCAAATGTATACGAAGAAATAAATGCTGTAGCTCATGAAATATGTAGGTTGGTAAATCGAGAGGGATATCGGTATAAAGATATAACCATAGTTAGTTGTTGCGACAAATATCAAAAAGAAATAGCACACATTTTTGATAGATACAATATCCCAGTATTTGTAAATATCAATTTCCCACTTTCACAAGCAATAAGTACTATGTTCTTAATAAGCTGTTTAGATGTAGCCAAATATAATTATAGAGCTGACAAAGTAACTGCATTTATAAAACATCCCTTGTTTTTAAATGTATGCTGGGAAGAAAATCGAATTACGTCGGATGACATTTTTAAGTTTGAAAATTACATATTAGAAAAAAACATAAAACACAATGCTTTCCTCGAGCCAATAACAGATAACGAGGTTTTTGAAACTATCAGAAAAAGGCTGGTAAGTTTAGTAAATCCCTTTAATGAAGCAGCAAAAGATAGTGGTAAAGCTTTAGTCAAAGCTTCTATTCAGCTTCTATCAGAAGTTCAAGAAGTGCAAGATAATTTGATTATAAAAGAACAACGTGGAAAGGAAAATCAAGGGCAGATTGAAGAGGCAAATAAGAAAGCTTATGGCATTTTAAAAGATCTGCTAAAAGAAAACGAAGAGCTTTTTGCTAATGAGAAAATGGATGTTAGGACATTTGAAAAACATATAAAGACACTGTTTTCGCAAAGACAAATTGCTATGCTTCCTAGATTTTTAGATAGTGTGTTTGTAGGGGATATGCTAAAAGATTGTATTTTAAGAAGCAAAATCATATTTGTAGTAGGTGCTTCTAGTAGCAATATGACAGCAATGCTTCCAGGTGAGCTTTTATCTCAGCGAGATATGGATAATTTAGAAAAAATACCTATGCAAATATATCCAACAGATAAGGATATCATACAAAGAGCAAAATTTAAGTTTATAGATTTATTATCTAAGTTTACTGACAAGTTTTACATAAGTTGCTCGGACTATAACTTAAGTGGTGAATCTGATATACCATCCGATGCATATAAAGAAATTGCAAATATGTTGGGTATAAAGCCTGAATCTTTATTAGCAGAATATGGACTAGATAAGTTAGAGAAAATAAACGAAAAAAACATTAGTAAACTTGAGGATATATGTTGCACCCAAGAAAATACACTATTTACACTACTAGCTAATATAAATGTACCTCAGCCAGAAGAAAAACTGAAAGTAAGAAGTGATTTATTAAGTGCTATGTACGCAAGTTTAGACAGTGATAGACAATCTATCGTAAGTCCTAAATCTGGGGAAGAATGTGAAAAGCCTTGTAGCGGATACTTATCAAAACTTTTAAAGCCTGTCTCAGATGGTAAGTACTCCATATCTGCAAGTCGATTAGAGGCGTATTTTAATTGTCCATATAACTTTTTTATTAAGTATGGTGCAAAGGCTGAAAAAAGAAAGGAAGGTGGATTAGAAATTACTGATGTAGGTACAATAATTCACGGGGTGTTAGAGAAATACTTTAGTAGTGTTAAAAACTTAGGATTAGATTATGTAAAGCTTCAAGATGATGAAGCAACGATGTTTAAACTATTAGACGAGGCATTAAGTAGTGTGTTAGCAGGCACTTCTAATATAGATGCATTTAATGACGACCCTACTAATGCATTAGTTATGGAAAACCTGAAGGAGGAGCTTAAAAATATAGTTAAATCTTTAACTTCCAATGTGGCTAAAGGGTCATATAGGCCAGAAGATTTTGAAATGGCGTTTAATGAAGGTAATGGGTTGGCACCCAACTTAGAGGTAGAAGATGAAGATGGTAATAAATATATATTGTCCATCAACGGTGTCATAGATAGGGTGGACTTATATACAGAAGATGGTGAGCCTATTTCTTGTTTAGTCATAGATTACAAATCTGGAAAGGGCTGTAAAGAAAATCATCAAGCATCTAGAATTTGTACTGGACTTGCCATACAGCCATACATATATCTTATGGCAGTTCGTAAAAAGTTTGGACCAGTCAAAGCTGGAGGTGCGCTATATTTACCACTTGCTGATAGTTTGAATAAAGAAGGCATTTCATACAACTATGCTGGCATACTAGTTTCCGAACCAGACAATCTTAAGCTCGTTGATTCAGATGCATATTTGAAGGCAGTTACATTCAAAGATTTAACAGAATCTGAAGTTTTACCATTTAACATCAAATATGTTAAAAAGAGAAATCAGGTTGAAACTACAGGGAGAAATTATCCTGCTCAAGAATATGGTGATATGGATTACATCATGGCTTATGTTAGTGAAATTATCAAGCAAGCTAGTAAAGATATAGATAGTGGATTTTTAGAGAAATGTCCTACAGATTCAGATGCTTGTGAATATTGCTACGTGAGAGATGCCTGCCTTGGTGCACCTATAGAAAACATTAGGCAAAAAATAAACAAAGGCGAGGCTAATAAATCACTTGCAAATAAGACGATATATTAACTACAAAAAGGCTATGGGTTTTGGGAGTATTACAAACAGTTAGTTAAAACCTTGTGTATTATCGGATAAAACAATTGCAAATAAAACAATATGTTAATCACAGGAAAAGAGTAAAATTAGGAAAATCTTGTATGTTATAGGACCGCAAATTATATAAACGGCAATTAGAAATAATTATTTATGAATAATAAGGAAGGTGAAAAAATGTCTAAAAAATGGACGATAGATCAACAAAAAGCTATAAATTACGAAACATCAGATAGTAATAATAAAATAGTTTTAGCTTCTGCAGGGAGTGGCAAAACTAGTGTAATGGTGGAAAAGATTTTAAACCATATAGATAATTTCGGAAGTGTTCGAAAAATTGTAGTTTCTACTTTCACAAATGCCTCTGCATCTGATATGACAGAAAAAATCATTGATGCATTAAAGACTCGCATTCGAGATAATGCTAGCAATCAAAAGCTTGCAGATCATTATCGCGAGCAACTTGCAGATTTGCCTCTTGCACACATAGGAACAATTGATAGTTTTTGTAAAAAACTGGTAGAAAAACATTATGAGGAAATAAATGCCAGTCCGCAACTTGATTTGTTATCACCTTCTGAAACAGATAATATGTTGCGCGAAAGTATACAAGAAGTAATACTTGAGAAATTAAGTGAAGAAAACCCCGAAGAGGAATTTAAAAACTTACTTAAAGACTATACGTCTGGCAGACAATTTGATGCTATATATAAAACAATTGAAGAAGTGTACAAGTTTTTAAGCGCATTGCCGAGCGAGGAAGACAAAATAGAAGAAATGCTATCTGATGCAAACTCAAGCGTTATGGAAACTAGCGCCATTAATTGGTATATACAAGACATAAAAGATAAGTTGTCGATTGCTGTAGAAAAAGCTAAAGAGACTTTAACTGTAGAGAGTGATGGTTTAGAAAATGATGAAATTAATATTTTTATTGGTATTGCAGAAAAAATAGTAAATGCACCAAATACTCTTAAAGCTTTTTGTGAAATACTAGATAATAATGATTTGATTGATATTGAAAATTTCACTAAGAAATTAAATGATATTCGCGATCCTTTGGATAAGTATTTAGAAGTTTTTATAAATTATGCAGATATTAAAAAAAATGAGATAGAGGGGCGCAGGAGAGCAAGAGCACTACTGAATTTAACAAAAGAATGCCTTAGTAGATTCCACGAAAACAAAAGTGATGAAGGAGTTATGACCTTTAGCGATATCGAGAGGGCTGCACTAAAGATATTGTCGTCAGATACCGACCCGGACGGAAGAAGTGAAGTAGCAAAAGATTTAAGAGAGGATATAGATTATATTTTTATAGACGAATATCAAGATATAAATCTTCTCCAAAATAGGATTTATGAATTAATTTCTAACGATAATATTTTTATGGTTGGGGACATAAAACAATCTATTTATGCTTTCAGACATTCAATGCCAGACATTATGCTGGGGGTTAAAGATGATATTTCTCAAGGGAACATGCCTGGGAAGGTTATTAACTTTAATCATAATTTTAGAAGTCATGGAAACATTTTAGGCTTTGTAAATGGGGTGTTTTCTCCTCTAATGACCTCTGGTTTTGGAAAAATTGATTATAAAAACGATGCTATGATGCAAACGATTTTACAGTGGCCAGAAAAAGAAGGTATAGTGACTGTCAAAAAGGTAGGTAAAGATGAAAATCCCCCAGCAATACTATCTGGTATATATTCTGTTCCTCGTGCAGAAAAGATGGACAGCAATGTAGAGAAGGTGGAAACTAGTTGGGTAGCTAGAACTATTCAGCATGTTGTAGGGAATGAAAAAATATATGACATAAAAGAAGGAAAGGAAAGACCAGTTGAATATCGTGATATCGCATTAATACAGCGCACTAATACTCCTACAAGTAAATTTACAGCTGAGTTTCAAAAAAGAGGGATTCCTTATGAGACGGTAGGCGCAAAAGAAGGATTGAAGACGCAGGATATAGATTTGTTTAATAGTCTAATTAAGGTGTTATCCAATCCAAGACAAGATTACCCTTTACTTGTTGTCATGCAATCGTTTTTCGGTCAGTTTACAATAGATGACATAATTGATTTACGAAAAAATAGAGAAGAGGGAGAATGGTTATATGATTCATTGCTTCTTGCAAGTAGTGAAGGTAATGAAAAAGCCAAAGACTTACTAGAGCTTATAAACCGATATAGAAGACAAGCATACTTAGTAAGTGTTCCCGATTTAATGCTCAGTATAGCGACTGAAACAGGGTATGACGCAGAGATGTTATCTTCTCTTGATGAGAGAATATCTTCGTTCAATGCTTATGTAAGTTATTTAAGGGATAAAGACTTTGCTAAAAACATAGATAGTTATCTCGTATGGGTAAGTAGTGATAGTGAAATTGAGGTAAAACTTCCAAGTGCTGGAGTTAATGCAGTAAGTATAGGAACTATTCACGGCGCAAAGGGACTGGAATATCCCATAGTGTTTTTAACAAGCACGCACATCAATCCTAGGCAAGGAAGTGGAGCTAAAGGTTCGCCTGTCATAGTTGCTGATAAAGATCTTGGCATAGGATTTAAGGTTTTAAAGCAAAACAAAGCACTAGTTAATTCTTTATCGTATCTTGCGATTGAGAGAAAGAAATTATTTTTAGATAAAGAAGAAGGTTTGCGAGTGCTATACGTAGCGCTTACAAGAGCACAAAATAGATTGTTTGTTACTGCGACAAAAGAGGACGAAGGTCCCAAAGCAATCTCTAAATATCCTTGGGAGATAAATACATATATAGACTTAATTGACTATGCAAGTCAATATAGCGATGTGGTAAGAAAAGCATATAATAATTTTGATCCTCCAGAAGATGATAAAATTGTAAGCTTTCATCAAGCTCCAGAAATTAACTATGAAAAAGATGATTTAAAGTTAACTTTTCCTGAATATGAACATGTAGGTGCGACTATGATTGGTAACAAATATACTGTTACAGAGCTTTCCGCAGCTTCATATACCGAGAGGGAATCTGGTGAAGGCAAAATCGAGTTTATTCCAGGATTAGCGCCCATAAGTGTGGAAGAAGGAATCCGATACCATACAATTTTGCAATATATTGACTTTACTAAAGATTCTAAAGAAGAGGTATCAAAACAAATTGACGAAATGGTATCTAGTGGCCTTTTAGGTTCGTATGTAAACAGGAAAAAAATAAATGATGATATTATTTTGAAAGCCCTTCAAAACCCATTGTTTAAGCAAATTGCGAACATGCATATTTTGAGGGAACAGGAGTTTCAATTATATCTTCCTCATAGGGAGATTAGTCTTGAAAGCGATGTGGAAGACAAAGTGATAGTGCAAGGAATTATTGACCTAGTGGCATATAATGATAAGGGCGAAGCAATACTTGTTGATTACAAATACTCCTCTGCCTCCTGCCAAGAAATCTATACAAGATACTCCAAGCAAATTGATATTTATGCTTTAGCTATAGAGAGAGTGTTGAAAAAGAAACTGGTCAAAAAAGTAGTGTATCTCATAGGCAAAGATGAGATAGTTGAGTTCTAAAGTTAAATTACCTCTATCCGAAGTCTCATGGTCTCCTTATACTAACTATCAGTAATGCTTTAAAACCTGTTGCTTTACTAGCGCTCTAGTAATAAACTAAACTACTTTTAAAGGCAGTCTTAGAGTTTATCTTTAAACTGCGTGCAAGTATATATTTTAAAGTCTGTATTTACTAGCCGCCTTCAATACGGTAAAATATTAACTATATTCAAATTAGTTAACTTGGGAGGTGGCTAGTATGGATTTTAAAGCTAAAGTAAAGAAATTTTTCTCATTTATATGGTCTAAACGCTGGAAGGTTGTTCATTACATCATAGTAATTGGGTTTTTAGTGCAAATGTTCTACGCACAATATCAAATATTTTTTGTACTAAGACCTGAAAACGGAAGTATAGGGCCTTTGGCTGGACAAGCACAGAATGTTTCTGCGGAACTGATATACAAAAGACGCCTATATGCACTTGAGTTTTGGATTCCAGCGGCAGGATTGGCCATTTATATAGCAATTCTATACGGGAAAAAGATAATAGCAAAAAGTGTGGATGCAAAAGGCAATATTGTTGAAAAGGCTAAGGAAAAACTAATAGAAGAAAGTGTGGCTCCCACAGAGGATAGTTAAAACAATTCGAAACAAACTCCTAATCTATACCGAAAAAAAATAATAGAAAAAAGCACGGATAAAAAAGGAGAAATTGTTGAGCAGGCTAAGGAAATACTAGCCGACTGATGCGTTGGGTCTGTAGATGGTGGCGAAAATGAGAAGTGTAAAATCAAATGAGCCGTTTGGGCAAAAGAAAACACCCATAGAGTGCTCCTTTATGAATGTTTTGTGAAAATACTAGCTTTTTTCTACGGATTTGGTATTATAAACATGGTCTTTATGGATCGTTCTGTTAGGCGATTTAATAACTAACATTATTTATATTCGTATAAATAGTAGTTGCTTGGAACTACGGTAAAACCCCAAGCTGCAAATTTGTTTACTGGCATCAATAAAAACCAGCCATAAAAGACTAATTGGCCTCATAGTATTGAGGCTTTTTTATTGGAGAAAGTTATGTCATATACATTTGGCGGGTTAGTTACAGTTAATTAAAATCTATAAAAATCTATAAAAATCTATAAATTTTTTATAGGTTCTCAATTGTAAAATTACTGTATTATATCTCTACTGGATATGTATTAACAATTGATTTACTAACAAAAACACAAAAAATCA
>Ga0255347_1000327_pt1 | contig 89941 bp, 68 predicted proteins | sample wastewater_treat_2_FD_192479 | JGI IMG/M metagenome (GOLD analysis project Ga0255347, IMG submission 192479) | Wastewater microbial communities from Lulu Island WWTP, Vancouver, Canada - plant24 | ecosystem: Engineered > WWTP > Wastewater > Unclassified | place: Canada: Vancouver, British... | reverse complement strand
GCAGGATAAAGTCGATGTTGCTTCCTCTATCGCTTTCGTCACCCTCGCAGAGACCGGGGCGATTGACGATGAAACCGCAACCGAACATACCGACCTGTTCAGCCCGTGGGCTGAGGGTATCGCCTACGAAGTCGGCAATATCCGCTCCTACGAGGGCGATTTGTACCGCTGCGTACAGGCGCACACCTCGCAGAGCGATTGGACTCCCGACAAAGTTCCCGCCCTGTGGACGAAGATCGGTGATCCTACCGTAGAGTTCCCGGAGTGGTCTCAGCCGGTCGGAGCGCACGATGCTTACAATAAGGGAGACAAGGTTTCCTTTAACGAGAAGCATTGGGAATCCACCATTGATAGCAATGTGTGGCAGCCCGGAGTTTACGGTTGGATCGAGGTGTAAAAGTGGTGACGGCGCACGAAATTATCGCTCTTGCAAGCGAAGTTCTTGCGCTCCTCGGTGTCATCGTCACGGGAATAGTCAGTATCTTAAAGGTCACGAACGGGCAGAAATGTCTCCTCCGTAGTGAGATGTTGAGAATCTATTATCACCACCAAGACTCCGGGGAGATAAGGCAATACGAATACGAGAACTTCGTAATGCTCTATGAAGCATATAAGAAACTCAAAGGCAACTCCTTCATAGATAAGGTCTATGAGGAGGTCAAAAAATGGAAAGTAATTACATAAGGAGGTAATACCTATGGCAACTGTTATGAAGAATACCGAGTTCGTAAGGCGACTCAAAGATGCGGCGACCAATCACAAGACCCTGTATGTTATGGGGTGCTTCGGTGCGCCGATGAACGCCAAGAACAAGGCACGGTACACGAGCAATCACGAATACAATAAAGACCCGAAAAGAACGGCTATGATTAACGCCGCTTCCGCAGACACCTTCGGTTTCGACTGCGTGTGCCTTATCAAAGGCATCCTGTGGGGTTGGTGCGCTGACAAGAACAGGGTTTACGGCGGTGCTTCCTATGCAAGCAACGGTGTTCCCGACCTCGGTGCGGACACGATGATTACAAAGTGTTCCGACCTCTCGACCGACTTTTCCAAAATCGTCCCCGGTGAAGCGGTGTGGATGAAGGGTCATATCGGCGTATATGTCGGTGACGGTCTCGCCGTTGAGTGTACGCCGAAGTGGGCGAACAGGGTGCAGATTACCGCTTGCAACCGTTCCGTTTCCGGCTACAACCGCCGTAATTGGACGAAGCACGGTAAACTCCCGTACATCGAGTATGTCGAGGAAACTCCTGCACCCGCTCCCGATCCTACTCCTCAGCCGCAGCCGACTCCCGCTACTTTCGTTTCCGGCGACCTCGTGAAGATCACGGGTACGAAGTATTATAGCGGGAAAACGATCCCTGCGTGGGTGAAAGCCAAGAAGTGGTATGTCCGCAGCGTGAGCGGTGCGAGAGTTGTCATCGACAAGAGCGAGGACGGCAAGAACGCAATTTGTTCTCCCGTCAACGCCGCCGACCTCGAACTCGTCAGCCGTGCAAGCGACCTTATCGACCGTCTCGCCCGTGAGGTCATCCGTGGTCTGTGGGGCAACGGCTCTGAGCGTAAGAGACGGCTCACGGCGGCAGGGTACGATTATCAAGCAGTTCAGAACAGGGTCAACGAATTGCTCAGATAAACAAACACACGAAAGGAGTACAACAATGAACAAGGAGAAATTCAAAAAGTGGATCAAGGCGGCGGGAATCCGTGCGCTGAAAACCGTAGCACAGACGGCGATTGCCACTATCGGCACTTCCGCTATTCTGTCGGAAGTAAATTGGGCGGTGGTCTGCTCGGCGGCAGCCTTGGCGGGTCTCCTGTCCCTGCTTACCTCGGTTGCGGGTCTCCCGGAAGTCAAGGACGAAACGGAGACTGAGTAACATAAAGTCCTCCTAAAAACGAAGCACCGGCAGGGTTATCCCTGTCGGTGTTTTGTCGTATGTCCGAACACTATTCCTCGAAAGAACAGAGAGTTCGGATTATACTCTAATGGTGGACCTGAAGGGATTCGAACCCACGACCTCTCGGATGCGAACCGAACGCTCTCCCAACTGAGCTACAGGCCCATGCCGTTTTGCCGAACCGCAGTGAAATTATAATCGGCAAGGCCGTTGTTGTCAAGACAACAAAAACACAACACGTGAGGTGTCAAGCCTTTATGTAATATTTTATAATATTATTTATATGCCGCCTTGCAAAATGCCATAGCCTGTGATATATTGACTGCGTTAGCCCGTGTTTTTGCATCGGTATTACAAACAGGGCTACACAAAATATTATTCTGTCACAGGCAGAAGGAGGATATATAATGGATAAATACGAATGCAATATTTGCGGCTACATTTATGACCCCGCAGAGGGCGACCCCGACAGCGGTATAGCCCCCGGCACCGCTTTTGAGGATATTCCGGACGACTGGGTATGCCCGCTTTGCGGCGTAGGCAAAGACGACTTTTCAAAAATCTGAACCGTTCCGCATAAAAAAGCAAAAGCCGTTGCGCCTACCGCTCAATGGCCGTATTTGCTTTTCTTAAGGTAAAAAGAAAGGAAACAAAATGGGAACAATTAAAATTACTGAAAACATCTGCTCCGTGGGTGTGCAAAACCCTACTCTGCGAGTTTTTGATATTATTATGCAGACGGAATTCGGCACCTCCTATAACGCTTATTTCGTAAAGGGGAGTCAGAAGACCGCCCTGATTGACGCCGTTCATCTTGATTTTTTTGACGAGTATCTGGAAAACATTTCCGGGCTTACCGATGTGAGCAAAATTGACTACCTTATTGTCAATCACACGGAACCCGACCACAGCGGCAGCATTAAAAAACTGATGGAATTAAATCCGGACATTACCGTTATTGCTTCCACAGCCGGTCAAAAGTTCCTTTCCGCCATAACGAACATGCAATTTAATGCCATGGTTGTCCGCGGGGGAGAAACGATAGATTTAGGCGGGCTGAGTTTGGAATTTATTTCCGCTCCCCTGCTCCATTGGCCGGATTCCATATTCACCTGGTGTCCGGAAGAAAAAGTCCTGTTCTCCTGTGATTTTCTCGGCGCTCACTACAGTGAACCCCGGATGTTTGACTATAAACTCACCTATCCCGAAGAATATGCCAAAGCTTTTAAAGAATATTTCGATGTTATCTTTTCTCCCTTCAAGCCCAACGTGAGGGCGGGGCTGGATAAAATCAGGGATTTGGACATCAGTTTAATCTGCACCAGCCACGGCCCCGTTTTGACAAAAGGTAACGGGCTTGAAAAAGCCAGGGAACTGTATCGCACCTGGAGCGCAATCCCGGTAAAAGACGGCGATAAAAGCGTTGTAATTCTCTATGTATCCGCCTACGGCTGTACTAAAAAGGTTGCCGAGGTTTTGGAGGAAGAATTGCGTGCAAAATACGGTTTTAACACCGAACTTGTTCACGTGTCGGATACCAACCTCGCCTGTATAAAATCAAAAATCGACAATGCCGACGGCATTCTTTTAGGTACCCCCACCATAAACAGAGATGCCCTTAAACCCATGTGGGAGGTAACCACCGTAATCGACGCCATTGCCAACAAAGGCAAGCCCGCCGGTGTATTCGGTTCCTTCGGTTGGAGCGGAGAAGGCGTGCCGATGCTTGTTGAGCGCCTGAAGGGGCTTAACCTCGATGTTGTCGGCGACGGTCTGCGTGTAAACTTTGTACCCGATGAAGACGAGATTTTACAGGTACGGGAATATGCAAAAGCTTTTGCGGAAAAGAGTAAAGCATGAAACGTTATGACTCTTTAATAATAGGGCATATAACGGTGGATTTCGACACCGACTGGCAGGGGAACAAAACAAAAATCGAAGGCGGTGCAGTCCTCTATTCTTCCGCCTCCGCTTTCGCTCTGGGTCACAAAGTTGCCGCCCTTACAAAGGTCGCCCCCAAAGATCTTGACCGCATGAAAGCCTTTACCCTGCCGCAGGAAGACATCTACCTCATTGAATCCGAGCGCTCCACGGATATGTCCAACACCTACCTGACTCCGGAAAAAGAGCGGAGAATCAGCGCCTGCACAAGCTGCGGCGACCCCTTCGGCATAGAGGATATCCCGGAGGGCCTGACTGCGAAGATTTATCATCTTGCGGGCCTTGTTGCCGGCGACTTTAATAACGATATGATTAAGCGGCTTGCCGGTAAGGGAAAGGTTGCCCTTGATGTTCAGGCCTGCCTGCGCAACCGGGCTGAAGACGGTTCCCTTTATTTTAAAGATTGGGCAGACAAAGAAGAGATGCTGCCTCTTATCGCCCTGCTCAAAACCGATGCCGCCGAGGCGGAGATTATGACGGGTCTGACCGACAGAAAAGCGGCGGCAAAACGCCTTTTTGACCTTGGCTCAAAGGAGATTATGATAACCCACAACACGGAAGTTCTTATTTTTGACGGAAAAGATTACTACACCTGTCCCATCCGTTCAAGAAACTTGAGCGGCAGAACCGGGCGGGGCGACACCACCTTTGCCGCCTACATAAACGAACGCCTGACCCGCTCCATAGAAGAAAGCCTTCTTTGGGCTACGGCCACGGTTTCCCTAAAAATGGAAACTCCCGGTCCCTTTAGAGGCAGCCGGGAAGATGTGAAAAAATATATTGATGAGTTCTACGGCGATGCCGTTCCGGTTAAAATAGAATCTCTTTAAGCGAAATAAAGGTAATATAATTAAAGCAAGCCGCCGAAATATCCCGGCGGCTTACTTTAATTTCGGTTTTTATTGGCTACAATATACCATCCAATTTATTCCTTTTTCCGAGGTTCAACCCGAACCAGATTATTGCCGAAGGCGTGGTGCATTGCAGCAGATAGCCGACAATCGACCTTAAAGCTCTGGGTCTGTTGCCGCTTATGGCCAAAATGGAATCCACCGGCTGGCAGAACAGACCGACTAAAGCGCCGAAAAAGTTTGAGGAAGATTGGTATTTGAAAGCATAAAGAATTACAAGGAGTATAAGCATAACAATACCGGGGAGTATAACATGGTACCACTTGACATCCTGAGTTTTAAAGAGGTGAAAACGGGCAGCGAGCAGTGCAAGCACAAAATACAAGGAGTAAAACACGAGCAGAATAAGCAAAACTGCGTACTTGTTTACAGAACCGAACATCCAGCCGCCGAAAATATAGAGCACGGCGCCTAATAATGTGTGGATAAGCAATGCAATTAAATTGTTGCGAACCATTGTATTCCCTCCCCGCTCTCAAAAACATCCGCGGAACGAAGACTTTCCGCTCCTGCGGAGTAACCGTTTTTTTATTCCTCTTCCGCTCTCGCCTTTGCGGCATCAATAATTTTTTGCACTTCGCCGGCGGGGGCTTCTTCATATCTGGCAAACTCCAGAGTAAAGTATCCGCGGCCCGCCGTTACCGAGCGCAGTACCGTTGCAAAGTCACCCATTTCAGCCATGGGAACTTCCGCCACCAACTCCTGGATTTTCGGCTCATCCGAGGGACCCATACCCAACACACGTCCGCGGCGTTTTGTAATATCGCCCATAATATCCCCTAAGTTGTCGTCTGGCATATAGGCTTTCAAGGTGCCCACGGGTTCCAAAATGGTGGGGGAAGCGTTGGGCATCGCCTCTTTAAAGGCAAGGGAAGCGGCGGTTTTAAAGGCAATTTCAGAGGAGTCAACAGGATGGTATGAACCGAAGTAAAGGGTTGCTTTCAGATTCACCATGGGGTAGCCCGCCAAAAAGCCTTTTGCCACACTTTCCCTCAAGCCTTTTTCAACTGCGGGGAAGTACTGTTTGGGAACTGCGCCGCCTACGATTTCTTCGCAGAATTCCAATTCTTCAGAGGTGCCGGGTTCAAAGCGGATATATACGTCGCCGAACTGTCCGTGACCGCCGGATTGTTTTTTGTGTCTGCCGTGGGCCTCAACGGTTTTCCTTATTGTTTCCCTGTAAGCTACAAGGGGAACTTCCAGATCGACTTCAACGCCGAACTTGTTTTTAAGCTTGCTTACAATAACATCCAAGTGCTGCTCGCCGAGTCCTGAAAGCACCTGTTCCCTTGTTTCGCTGTTGGTGCCGTAAGTTATGGTCGGGTCTTCTTCCACCAGTCTGGAAAGTCCGGTGGCAACCTTTTCTTCCTCACCTTTTTTGCGTACCTTAACCGCCATGGAAAGGTAGGGCGCCGGGAAACGAACCGGTTCAAGATTAATAACCTCTTTTGCATTGCAAAGGGTATCCCCGGTGTTCATACCCGAAAGTTTGGTTACAACCCCGATATCACCCGCAGGGATAACGCTTGCATCCTCCTGCTTGGAGCCGTGGAGAGTAATCATTTTACCCATGCGCTCACTTTCGCCGGTGCGTGCGTTGTATGCCGAAATGTCGGAGGTGATTTTGCCCGACACAACTTTGAAGAAAGACATTTTACCCACAAAGGGGTCAACAATTGTTTTAAAACAAATAGCGGCGAGGGGGCCGTTTTCGTCGCAGGTCAGCCCTTGCCCTTCAACGGACTTTTCACCGGCATAACGGGCGGCATCCGGAGCGCACAGAGCAAGGGTATCGAGCATTACGTCCACCCCGTCCATCTCGAGGCCGGCACAGGCGAATACCGGATAAATCTCACCGGCGGCTATACCTTTTGTTAAGCCCAACATCACTTCTTCGTGGGTGAAAGCTTCACCCTCAAAGAACTTCTCCATCAGCGAATCGTCAGCGGAAGCCACCGCTTCGTTGAATATTTCCCTCATCTCGTCAATTCTGCTGTCGGAAGGCATGGCAATTTCTTTGCCTTTGCCGTCTTTATACTCAAAGGCTTTATCAGAAGCAAAATCCACATAGGCCGTCACCTTTTCACCCTCCATATAGGGAACCACAACGGGACAGGCCTTGGACTCATGTTCTTCTTTTATAGCGTCAAAAGTCTTGTAAAAATCGGTATTCTCGGCATCGCAGCGGGTGACGGCAAACATCTTTGCCAGACCCCTGTCATTTGCGGCACGGTAAGCCTTGGATGCGCCCACATCGTAACCGGAACCGGCGCTGAGCACTATCAGCACGCTTTCCGCCGCACGTACGCCTTCACTCACTCCGCCGGCAAAGTCAAACAGGCCGGGAGTATCCAAAAGGTTAATTTTAATGCCCTTCCACACCAAAGGTGCTACCGCTGTGGAAACGGTGGCTCTGCGCCTTTTTTCTTCCGGATCGTAGTCGAGCATGGAAGTGCCTTCAGCTACCCTGCCGAGGCGATCGGAGGCCTTAGCCAAAAAAAGCATGGCTTCCGCCAAAGTTGTTTTCCCCCTGCCGCCGTGACCGGCCAGGGCAATGTTCCTGATATCCTTTGCGCTGTATGTGTTCAAAAAACTTCCTCCTTATACTTAGGCCGGCAACCGCAGGGGTCCGCCCGTAAAAAATTCTGCGCCTTTTATCCGTGAGATTGTAACATACACTGCGTTGCAATTCAATCTTTTTTAATTAGCCGTTCTTGATTTTAATCGGGGATAATGTATGATAATACTGTTGTTGTCTCTAAAAAACAGTTGAAAGGATTTTTCAAATGAAAACCGTTAAACCGAATGTGCTTGAGTACATGATGAGAGGGCTGAAAAAATATGCGATATCGGGCACGGTTGACATTCCCGTTTGGGAATCCGTCACGGGGATGTATTTGGGGGATGGTGAATACAGCAGAGACCCCGCACCTCCGGAAATTATGCGTTTAGGGGACAGATGGGAAGCCTCATATGACTGCGCCCGTTGGTTTAAAGCCACGGTCAAAATCCCCCCCGTACCTCCGGGGCAAGAACTTTATTTTGAGGCGGACTTCGGCGGGGAAGCCCTGGTTAAAATTAACGGAAAAATCACCGGCGCCGTGAGTTCCGGCTGGGTTAACCGGGACAGGATTTTTCTTGACACCTTTGAGGCGGGCGAAACGGCTGAAATCGAGATGGAGTACACCGTTGATTCGGGCAGTTTTTGCGACGATGCCATGGACGGCGCCAAAAGTGTTCTTTACACAATGAATAAAGCCCGACTTGTAATCGCGGACCCCGTTTGCGAAGCCTATCTTTTTGACACTCAAATCGTTTGGGAGGCTCTGGCAAATATAAGCGATGAGTATATAAAGGCACGGGTTTTTGAAGCCCTGGATGAATCCGTGCACAGGGTCGATTTTGATTTTGACGATGCCCGGGTTCGCCGCTCAATAGCCGAAGCCGCCGAAATTTTGCGGGAAAAGCTGGCAAAAATCCCCCACACGCCTCAGGCCCAAATCTATATGACCGGTCACAGTCATATTGACATAGCCTGGCTATGGCGGGTGCAGGAAACTCAGCGCAAGGCCGCCCGCACTTTTTCAAACAACCTTGCCCTTATGGACAGATACCCGGATTTTGTTTTTGCCCAAAGTCAGGCCATACTTTACGACACGGCAAAAAGGCTGTACCCTGAATTGTATGAGCGAATAAAGCAAAAGGTCGCCTCCGGTCAGTGGGACATTGAGGGCAATGTATGGGTTGAAGCGGATACCAACATCGCCTCGGGGGAGGCCCTTATACGCCAACTGCTTTACGGACGGGAGTTTTTTAAAAAAGAGTTCGGAGTAGTTTCGGATATTTACTGGCTGCCGGACTGCTTCGGTTTTTCCTGGGCCTTGCCGCAGATTATCAAGCGCAGCGGCATGAAGTATTTTATAACCTCCAAGCTTGCCGGACAGGACACCAACCGCTTCCCTCATACCACTTTCCGCTGGAAGGGCAACGACGGGTCTGAGGTTATCGCCCACATGCAGCGGATGACCTACGGCGGGGAATTTTCCCCCGCACAGCTTGTGCAGGCCGCAAAAGAAAACGATCAGAAAGATATTACCGATAAAGCCATGGGCATGTTCGGCTACGGCGACGGGGGCGGAGGCTGCACCTACGCCATGATGGAAAGGGGACGCAGGCTCAGAAATTTCCCCGGCCTGCCGGCAACAAAGATAGGGCACGCCTCGGAGTTTTTTGAAAACGTCAGCCGACATGCGGAAGACCTGCCCGTATACAATGACGAAATGTATTATGAAAATCATCGGGGCACCTACACCAGCCAGGCCTTCATAAAAAAATACAACCGCAAGGGGGAACTCCTCCTGACCCGTACGGAAATGGCCTGTGTTTTTGCCGGAGCGGCGGGCCACCTTTTCAGCACCGAAGCCTTGGAGGAAGCCTGGAAGCTGCTGCTAAAAAATCAGTTCCATGACATCTTACCGGGAACCTCCATTCACGAAGCCCATGAAGACTGCCATGAAGATTACAGCAGAATGACTGCACTTGGCGAAGTGGTAAAAGAGGGTGCAATAAAACATCTCAACACCAAAATCGCCGCCGAAGAAAACTCGGTTGTTGTTTGGAATTTTCTTTCTCACCCGGTCACGGCACCGGCCAAGGCGGTTTTTGAAAGCCCCTTTGAAGACCCTGCGGTTTTTGATGACGGCAAACAACTGCCCTGCACCGTTTTGTGCCGTGAGGAGGAGAAAATTTTGGTTTTCATGGCGGAAGACGTACCCGCCATGGGCTATAAAGTTTTCAAAATCGGCAAAAGACAAACTCTGCTGCCGACGGTTACCGCAAGTCCCCGCCTTTTGAAAAACGGTCTTTTGAAAGTTTCCCTTGACGAAGACGGAATAATAACCTCCATATTTGACAAGAAAAACGGCAGAGAAGTTTTGCGGGGACAGGGCAATCTGCTCACAATTTTCCAGGACAAATGCGTACATGAAACCGCCTGGAATTTGGAACTCAACTATCAAATAAAGTTTTGGGAACTTAAATCCGCCAAGAGCATTCGGGTAATGGAGTCCAATGAACTGCGGGGCATTATCCGCATTGAACGGGTTTTCAACAAATCAACAATTATACAGGATATTATTCTTTACACCGAAAGCGACCGTCTGGACTTTAAAACCTATGCCCAATGGTACGAAAGCGACAAGTTGTTAAAAGCCGCCTTTGATGTGGACATTCACAGCCGAAATGCGACCTTTGAAATTGCCCACGGAGCCCTTGAACGCCCCACCCATTGGAGTAATTCCTTTGATTTGGCAAGGTTTGAACAATGCGGTCACAAATGGGCCGACCTTTCCGAAGGGGATTACGGAGTAAGTCTGCTGAATGACTGCAAATACGGCTATGATATTAAGGACAATGTTATGCGCCTTTCTCTGCTTCGTGCCCCCACATGCCCGGACCGCACCGCAGACCAGGGCACACACCGCTTTACCTACAGCCTCTATCCCCATAAGGGCGGTTGGCGGGAGGGCGGCTCCGTGCAAAAAGCCTTTGAACTGAACCTGCCGCTTGAAGCTTTCATTCTGCAGAAACAGGAAGGCCCTCTGCCCGGAAAGCTGAGCTTTTTGAGTGCGGACGTGCCCAATGTGATAATCGACACCGTAAAACCCGCTCAAAACGGAGACGGAATCATCCTGCGGGTTTATGAATCCAGTCAGTGCCGCGGTAAAGTCAATATCAGCAGCGTACTTCCCTTTGAACGGGTAACCGAATGCAACCTGATGGAGGAAAATGAACGGGATATCCCGACAAAAGGCAAGAGCTTCGCCTTTGACATAAAACCCTTCGAGGTGAAAACCTTCCGCCTGCGCTGAGTGAGAAAAACGCCGCTCCGAAAAAGGAGCGGTATTTTTTACCCGAATAATTTGTTTGCCAAAATCTTGACAGAATCTTTGTGCTAAGATATAATTTATTCGGATTTATTCTTTTAATTACGTATTTAATATATCAAAAGGAGGGGCACTTGCCATGACTTATATGGATTATGTTGAAACGCAGATACGACGTTACGGTTTTGGCATTCCAATATATACAAATAAGCTTGCAGAAAACACGGCAACCGAGTTTCATCTTTCCGACAAAGATGCATCTGCCGCTGTTTCGGTTGCAATAAAGCGTATTATGGACAACAAAAACGTTCCTGAACTCCGCTTTTTTCAAAAAGGAATTTACTACAGGACAAAAGCAACACCATTCGGCGAAACAGGCATTAATTTTGAAACTTTAATAGCGGACAAATATCTTGTTGAAGACAACGGGTACGAAACCGGTTATGCCCTTTTATATCGCATGGGGTTAACCACACAAATTCCCGCAGATAGAGTAATCGCCACAAACAGAGCAAAGGATTGTATTCGTAAGGATAAAACACTCGGAGTGTTCATCCGTCCCCCAAAAATAAAAATCAACGCTAAAAACAGGCACTACCTACAGACACTGGACGCAATAGAACTGGTAGACAAAGCTCCTATTGATGCGGAACGCCCATATGCATTGATAGCCGACCATATTCAAAACAACAAATTGAAATACGTAAAACTTCTCTCCCTTGCAGGGAAGCACTACAATCAAAACACCGTGCTTACGCTGGCGCGAATTGCCGGAGCAAGGAGTTGGCAATGAAATTACATTTGGACACAGATGCATTTCGTGTATTGATTGAAGATATCCACAACAAGACGGGATATCGCTCAGATGTGCTTGAAAAAGATTATTATGTGCTACTCATATTAAGAGAACTGGCAGATAAGCAGTCTGCCGGTCTTCCGGCTTATTTCAAAGGAGGAACTGCACTTTATAAAGCTCTAAAAACAACAAACCGTTTTTCGGAAGATGTTGACCTTTCTGTAGACACCCGTAAATGTAGCCGGTCACAAAATGACAAAAGGCTGGAGGCAGCAACTAAAAAGTACAGTTCCCTGACAAGACTCCCTTCCGAAGGCAAAACAAATCGCAGTGAAGTAATCTCCGTATACAAATACGACCCGCTTACCGTTTTTGATGCTGATGACGCATTGCAGCGTTTTGGACGTTTAAAAATCGAAGCAACATCTTTTACAATAAGTGAGCCTGTTGAGAATTTGGAAATCGCTCCGATAATTTATGATTTGGCGACATCAAAGCAAAAGATAATTCTTCAGTCGCAGTACGCTGTAATGCCTTTTTTAATTCGGACGATAACATTGGAGCGCATTTTCATTGATAAACTGTTTGCCGCTGAAAGTTATGTAAGAAAATCGGAAAATACACACAAAGCATTTGAGGCAGCAAAACACATTTATGACCTTGCCGTAATGGAAAAACACCCAAAGATAATCTCTCTTTTGTCCGATGTTCAAAAAATGAAGGAACTGCTGGACATCCGTATGAGTGAGGAAAAAGAACGCTTGGACGGCATCCCTTATGTGAATCCTTATGAATTCAACTTCTTTACAGAAGCGGCAGAGAATGCATCTGTTCAGTATGCCTACTCTACAATGCAGAGACAGTACGTTTTCAGAGTACAGGACAGGATTGAATTTGAAGCAGCATGCAAAAATTTAAAAGAATTACAGGCAAAACTTTTAGAGAACTCGGCGTGGAGGTTATATCTGCAATAAATTTTCAGAAAAACTTGTGAATAATTCAGAATAATCATTTCAGCCGCACACAAAACCCTTTTGCAAACAGCCCCCGCCTTTCGGCGGGGGGCTGTTAATATTAATCGCTGTCCTCAGTAGGTAAATGTGTAGTTTGCGTCATAAGTGCTTGTAATATCGGCATCAATTTTTATAAGACCGTATCTAACCTTGCAAGCCATATCAACCGGCGTTTTTACATCAAGCTTGGTCAACAGACCTTGGGCATTGAAGACCGCCTCGATTTTGCATTCGGTGTAATTGACGTCGGCATTTTCAAGCACGAAAGGTTTAAGGTCTTCCGCCGTAAGTTCGATTGTATCCATACACTTTGACACATACTTCGGTTTTGCGCTAAGCGCATCGGCTCCGGAAACCAAGTCATCCTTCATAACAATTGTAATCCTGCAGCCGTCGCCGACCGCTTCACATGTCACATACTTTATACCGTTGTCACCGGTGGAGCTAAGCACACTCAAAGCCAGGCTTTGGTAGCGGGGCAGCCATTCGGAAAGGTTTACATTATCCCTGTCGGACTTGCCGTTCGTAAATGTATATGTCGGTCTTTGCTGGTAGTCGTTAATCATAAACTTCTCGGCATAATCTCTTACGCCCTGTCCGCCGGTGATGTTTACAATAGATGAAGTTGTGCCGCTTCTTTTTTTGACGGTTACTTTACCCTTATAAACCTTCATTGCGTTGCCGTAACGGTTATAGAACCTGATTATCTCCTGTTGGCTGCCGCTTATCGGCAAAACCACTTCCGATGTTCCGGGATCTTCTTCGGTGGTCTCCTCCGCAACGGTGGTTGCTTCCGTGGGGTTCGTCGGGTCTGTAGGGTCGTCCCGCAGACCGGGGAACAGCAACACTAAAAATGCCATAAATGCGATTGCGAGGTTTCTGAAAAACGTTAAAATTTTAGCAAACATAAAAACAGTCCTTTCTTAAACAATATCGCTTAACCTCTGCAAAACTTGAGCTATTATCGTACCTTGCAAAGATTATAGGTTCCGATTAATACGTAAAGTCGTAGGCTTCGTAATACATTTTAAGCACGGCGGTACCTTCGGCTTCACCGAATAACGCAATGTCGCCTTTCATATCAAGAAAGGCGTACATGTACTGGTAAACGGATACAACCTGATTGTTCTTCGGGTTATAAACCACGGTGCTGGTGCAACCGCTGTAATACAAATCGTATTCAGCCGATTTTACAACACTTTTAACTAATTTGCTTGTTTGCAGTTCTTTATCAACATCACTTTTTGCAAGAGGTGAGAATACGGCTCCAATATTGCTGGGAGCTTTGTCCCCCGAACGCCAGATTTCGGGGTTCTTTTCGTCCTTGAGCATAAGGACGATCTTATAATTGCCGTTGGGAAGTACGGTGCAGTTTGCAGACTTTAGGGCATTAACATCCGTGAGCATACAGCCCTTTTCCGCCCATTTTACCGGAAGCTCCTCCTTACTGAGATTGCTTCCCTTAGCCGCCACCATGGGATTTTTTCTCGCCTTTTCTTCCGTTGTCATGTACCTGTTCGCAATAGGCAAAAGTCTGCCCACCAAACCGCCGATGTTTATATCTTCCTCCGGCAGAATCTGATGCTCAATCTTTTTATAGCCGGGTCTGTCCTTCTTTGCCTGATTCATTACTGCGGTATAAGCGGCAAGAATCTGCGCATCACCGACGGGAAGACCCGCAGGAGCGGCTACCGTGGTTGCAGTTGTGTCTTCCTGCTCAGCCGCCGAGGCAGTTTCACTTTCGGAGGTTTCTTGCGGGATTGTTGTTTCCCCCTCCTGAATGGCGGTTTCGCCGGGATTAACGGCAGTATCCTGCAAAGTGGTCGTAGCGGGTTCATCTTCTTTTTTACCACAGGCCCCGAGGGAAAGCACAATGGACAGAGCAAGAATCAGCGCCAACATTTTACCTGTTTTACTTTTCATAGTTTTTCTCCTTTCAGAAACAAAATGATGATACACCGGTTCCTGTAGGATATTATTATACAACAATCCATGTCCGATTTCAGCCTTTATTTTTTAGCCTTCAAATAAAGCCCCCCCGCCTTTCGGCGGGGGGCTTTGTGTATAGTCCTATTACTTAGTACTTGAATGTATAGTTGCCTTTGTAGGTGCCTACGACATCGGCGTTAATTCCGAGAGCTTTGTACTTCAATTTGCCGGTGATGTTTGCCGGGGTTGTAACATCAAGTTTGGTCAAAAGCCCTTCAGCATTAAACACGGCTTCAATTTTACAGCCGGTATAGTTAACATTAGCGTTTTCAAGCACAAAAGGCTCGAGGTCTTTTGCCGAAAGATTAAGCGTATCCATACACTTTGATACATACTTCGGCTTTGCGCTGAGAGCATCGGCGCCTGCAACCGAGTCATCATTCATGACAATGGTAATTTTGCAACCGTTACCGCTTGCAACACATGTAGCGGACTGTACACCGTTGCTGCCGGTGGGGCTAATTTCGCTCATCTTGGGGCTGTAGTCACGGGGTAGCCATGAGGAAAGGGTTCTGTTATCCCTGTCGGATTTGCCGTTTGTAAAAGTATAAGTCGGTCTGTCCTGATAGTCGTTGGGGAGCATTTTTAAAGCTAATCCTTCAACAATCTTACCGCCTGTGATTTTTTTAATAGTTGAAGTCGTGCCGCTTTTCTTTGTGACCGTTACCTTGCCCTTATAAGCCTTCATTGCGTTGCCGTATTTGTTATAAAATTCAATTACCTGCTGTTTGCTGCCGCCAATCGGGAAAACGACTGCCGCCGGAGCATCGGTTACGCCTTCAACGGTTGTACCTTCGGCGGTGGTGTCCCCTTCAGCGGTGGTGTCGGTATCTTCGCTTTGGGTTGTATCCCCCTCGACGGTGGTATCTCCCTCAATAGTGGTGTCCCCTTCAGCGGTGGTGTCGGTATCTTCGCCTTGGATAGTAGTGGTTTCGTCACCCGTCGTGGTAGTTTCGCCGTCATTGTCTTTACAGGCCGCAAAAGTGAACACGAAGACAAAAACGAGCATAAGTGCCAAAATTCTTTTAACAGTTTTTTTCACAAAAATTCTCCTTTCATTTTTTAACTATTACGCTGTCCTTGCGTACAGCAAAATACTACTATTATCCGCCGTCTTTGTCAAGCAAAAGCCAAGGCTAACGTATCTTCTTGATTGCGGCTATCAGCACTGCCAGAGCGGCCGACGCACCCTGTAAGGCTATAACAAAGCCGGCATCCGCCTTGCCGGCAGCGGAAGTTAAAGCCAAAACTATTATAAGAGCCAAATTAAACCCCACACCCGCAACCTGCGCAATCTGAGCCGCCCTCACTCTAAAAGAAAGGCTCGTACAGGCGGCGACGGTTCTTACAAGGCTGTAGGGGCTTCCGTTGTGGAGAACCCGGGCAGGAGCCTGTTTTGTCCGCCGCTCCCGTATTCTTTTAAACATTCTGCCGGCAATCGCACCTATCACTTTTACCTTTTGGGTCGGCAATTTGAAGTGTTCAACAATCAGTTCCTCTGTAATATTCGGGTCATTGGCACGCAAAAGCAACTGGATCCCGTTTTCGTTAATAGTTTTAAGGTAGGGCATCAGGCTTTCATCGGCAACATAGGTTACCGAAAACATTATTGAAAGTTTCCCTTCAATGGCCAAATAAAAAAGCTTTCTGCCTTTTACTTTGTACTTGTCCTCGTCGCTTTTTGACGGTACCGGAACGCTGTGGTTTATCAAAAATGTTCGGTTGCCCAAAAGAACCGAATGGTAATTTTCAATTGTTCCGGACATACCCTGTCTGTCCTCATATACAAAAGAGCGAACAGCGGGAACCAAATCTATGTTCCCCTCAACAATTTTTGCAAAGGCTTCCGCCAGAGGACCCTCCGACTTTAATACCAAAGCGATGGCATAAAGCAGAGCAAGGTCCAGACGGATGTTCCCGTGTTCGAATATACCGTTCATTTCACAGCGGGAACGGTCAAAAATTTCGGCGCTGTCCATAACAAGGGCATTGGATTTTGCCACATCTTCAGCCGCTTTAAGGCTTATAATCATGGAGCCGGTTTCATTAAGTTGCCTGTTTGCCCGGCGCAGAGCCACATTTGCAGCCAAGAGGGAGCCTGCGGGAATGCCCAAACACGCGGCGGCGGAAAAGACGGAAAATCCCAACACCGCATCCTTGCCTATTGCACCGGCCAGCAAGCCCGCAAACAGACTTACCCCGGCCGTTATGGGGAAGAGGATACGGCAAAATCTTTCCGCCGGCCCCGCTTCGGAAACACCTTCTATAAAATCGGAGGGAAAATCGATTTTTTTGGAATAGAGCGCTGAAGGATCACTCATAAAAGTTCCCCGGCACAGTTCAAAAGCCTCATTCGGGTCCTCTATTTCGGCCACCGCATGGAGGTCTTGAGACCAATCGTATGCACAAAAACGGAAGTTGCCCTTTGCGGTATCCCAACCGGCACTGCGGGCAAGGTAGTTTAACATCATAGCAAAAATAACCGCCGCCGTGTATATCGGCACGGACCTTTCAGGGGCGGGGAGGAAAAATCTTGTGATAATCTGAACCGCATTAACCGTAACGGCAAAAGAAATTGCCGAATCACAGTTGGGATTCAGGCGGAATATTCCGCGGAAACCGGAAATAATGCTTGACATGCCGAAAAATGAAGCTGTCAAAAGCACCAGCAGATGGGCAAGCAAAATCGGCGTGCCCTCAAGGGCAAGCAGGACCTTGCTTACACTGTTTTCAAGCATTGAGGGCAGGGCATTGAGGAACAATGCCGCCAGTCCTGTCAGCGCAAGAGCCGTTACGGTTAACAGAGATTGCCTTTTTCGGGACTCAATATATTTATACACCCGGTTTTTTTGGTCAGGGTGCCTGTATTCAAAGTCTTTCTTTTTTTCCTTAGGAATTTCCTCTACACTTTCATCTTCCGAGGCTTCATACTGTTCGTCTTCAAGGCTTTCTTCGTTCTCGTCTTCACCGCTCTGGGCGGCCTTTACCAAACGCACAAAATTTTTCGCTTTTTCGGAACGCTTTTGCGCCAGCTCTTTTTCCGCATCTTCCGGCCTCAACCTTTCACGGGGAGGTTCGCCAATCTCAAACCCCCTTAAAACAATCTGACCGTCTAAAATGTCATCCGCCTGTTTTTCAACACCCGCAGATTGTCCGTGCGCACCGGCGACGATGGTCTTTTCTTGTGCAAGGCGGTCTTCCTCCAAGGCTACCTCAGCAGGTAAAATTGTCGGGAGCGGCTCCAGATCGGAGGTCCCCGAGGGGACACCCTTTTTTAAAACTATTCCGGGTCTTTCTATTAAGTCTACTTCTCCGGGAATTTCATGCTCATCCGTTCTTTCCAATACCGGATTTCTGAAAAAACGCTCACGCAACGTGGCACCGTTTAAATCATTCGGAAAAGAAATTGTCTGCGCTTCTTCTGTTGCCGCAGGTAAAAGCGGCTCTTCCGCCACCGAATCTTCCTTTACGGGTTCTTCTTCCGGCTCGGTTGAAGGCTCGGGCGGCAAAACTTCTTCCGGCACCTCATAAGCCTTCGGGTCCGAATAAATATCATAATCCCCCGACGTACCGCTCACGGCGGCACCGGTATTCTTTGCGCCTTCGCCGGCTTTCATCGCCTTTACTTGCGCAAGTATTTGATCAATGCTCAAATCGTCTTCCGGCAATATCGGCTTGTCGGTGCTCATTGACTCACACTCCAAACACTTGATTAAAGACTCTCGGAGGCTGCCGCCGCTTCCCTCCGGCGTAAAATCTCAAACATTAATATCCCGGCGGCGACCGATGCGTTAAGAGAGTTCAATTTGCCCTTCATGGGCAAAGAAATAATTACATCGCATTTTTCTTTAACCAGACGGCTCAGGCCGAAGCCCTCCGAACCTATTACCAAACCTGCAGGGCCCGTTAAGTCCGCCGCGGCGCTGTCTTCACCGTCCGAATCCGCTCCGAAAATCCACAGCCCCCGCTTTTTAAAATCTTCCAAAGCGGCGGGAATATTTGCAACACGGGCCACGGGCACATATTCCACCGCCCCGGCGGAGGCTTTGCCCACGGCGTAACTTAAAGAAGCGGACCGCCTTTTGGGCACCACAATACCGTGGACACCGGCGGCTTCCGCAGTACGGATAATCGCACCTAAATTGTGAGGGTCTTCAAGTTCATCACAGATAACTATAAAGGGGTCTTCACCCCTTTCTTCGGCAAGGGCAAAAATATCATCAATCTGCGCATAGTCACGGACCGCCGCATATGCCACAATGCCCTGATGGCCGGCATGGCCGCAGAGAAAGTCCAATTTTCGGGAATCCGCCTGTTTAACAACAATGCCGCGCTCGCGGCACATACCGATAATTTTACCCAGACTGCCGCTGCGCTCACCGCGAGCAACTAAAATACTGTCCACAGCCCGTCCGCTTCGCAGGGCTTCCGTTACTGCGTTTCTGCCGATAATCAAATCTTGTTTTTCTTCCATGGGCAGCAGTTTTCCTTTCAAAAAGAAAGCCGGTTAATGTTGTAACGGCTATCCCCGGATAATTATAGCATAAACCCCGCAATAATATATATGTATAGAATATAATTTTTTATTTTTTACTTTCTTTTCCGGCAAAATCTCGGCTAAAACAAGTTCACCGCCAATTTTATAAGGCAGATAACGGCATACAGCACGGGAATATGGATAACATAAACCGCCAAAGCCCTCCTGCCCAATGCGGCAAGGGGTTTTATACGAACACGGTAAACGCTGTCGGGGAGTTCGGTGTTCTTTATAATGCCGCCGAAGCAGGTGCCGGCAAAGAACATAAAGATTTTCGGGAAGACGGGAAAATAGTCGGCGGAAGCAAAGTCTTCGGTAATAATCCCAAAAGGGAAAAGGTAGGGAAGTTCATACAGCTCAGGCGGCAATTCAAGTATAAATGCCGGCGGAATCCCCAAATAGCCCTCTCCTATGCCCGCCGTCAGTATATAGAACAGCACACAAAGCCCTATCCCCAAAACGGGCGGTATTTTGCTAATCAACGGGCGGAGAAAAGAAAAAAGCAGTATGGAAACGGAAAGCAAATGCAGTACACCGAAGTAAATGCCGAAACCGTCCATTCCTACAAGCGGGAGTAAAAGTGCGGTAACCAAGGTAATGCCGAGGGCAACCGCCAGAAGTTTTAATCCCCTGCGGAGATTGCTGCGGGAAAATGCAGAAGAAATCCCCGCCACTATAATAAAGATACCCGAAAGAGGTTTAACCGGCATAAAAGAATAAAAAAGTTTTTCGGTGACGGGCAGGGCAAAAATGACGTCGCAAAGGTAAAGCGTATGGTAAATCAACATGATAACAACCGCAAAACCCCGCAGTTCATCAATAAGGCCGATTCTTTTTTTTGCTCCTGTTTTTTGTTCTTCCACAGAGCGATTCCTCACAACTGAATGAAAACTTTTTTCTTTTTTTCATTCTATCATAAGCGGGCAGTTTTGCAAGGGCAAACGGAGCATCCTCTTCCCTTGACAGTGTAAATACTCAAAGGCTATAATTGCAGCGGTTAAGAACTTAACCGATTAACATGGAAAGGATAATCTGCCGTGAAAAATGTTTATGAAAATCCCCTTGTTTCCCGTTATGCGGGGCCGGAGATGCTGCATCTGTTTTCACCGGACTTTAAGTTCAGAACCTGGCGGCGGCTTTGGACCGCCCTGGCGGAAAGCGAAATGGAGTTGGGGCTTGCCATCACCCCCGCACAAGTGGAAGAATTGCGGGCAAACATTGATAACATTGACTACGAACTTGCCGCCGCAAGGGAAAAAGAGGTTCGCCACGACGTTATGGCCCATGTGTTCGCCTACGGCGAATGCTGCCCTTCGGCAAAACCAATAATTCATCTTGGGGCTACCTCATGCTTTGTGGGGGACAATACCGATATTATCATTATGACCGAAGCCCTGCGGCTTTTACTTAAAAAGATTGTGAACCTCCTGGATGTACTGTCCCGCTTTGCTGTTAAATATAAAGACCTGCCCTGCCTGGCGTTCACTCACTACCAACCCGCTCAGCCCACCACCGTGGGCAAAAGGGCGGCTCTGTGGCTGGCGGATTTGCTTATGGATTTAAACGCCTTGGAGTATGAACTTTCCCAATTACGGCTTTTAGGTTCCAAGGGCACTACGGGTACCCAGGCGAGTTTTATGGAACTTTTTGAAGGCGATGAAGAAAAGGTCAAGGCGCTGGACCAAAAGATAGCGGAAAAAATGGGCTATTCTTCCTGTTACCCCGTCTCGGGGCAGACCTATTCCCGCAAGGTGGACTCCCGGGTGCTTTATGTTCTTTCCGGCATTGCCCAGTCAGCCGCAAAGTTTTCCAACGATTTACGCCTGCTCCAAAATCTTAAAGAAATTGAGGAACCTTTTGAAAAAGGTCAGATAGGCTCTTCCGCCATGGCATACAAACGCAACCCCATGCGCAGTGAACGCATAGCCTCTTTGGCACGCTATGTCATATGCGAGGCGAACAACCCCGCTCTCACGGCGGCAACACAGTGGTTTGAGCGCACCCTTGACGACTCCGCAAACAAACGCCTGAGTGTAGCCCAGGCCTTTTTAGCAGCGGATGCCATACTTGACCTTTATATAAATGTGGCGGACGGTCTGGTCGTCTATCCGAAAATGATTGAAAAGCATCTGCTTGCGGAACTGCCCTTTATGGCTACCGAGAATATCCTTATGGCGGCGGTAAAACGGGGCGGCGACCGCCAGGAGCTGCATGAAAAAATACGCACTCACTCCATTGCCGCAGGCAAACTTGTAAAAGAAGAGGGCGCCAAGAACGACCTGCCCGAAAGGCTTGCCGCCGACGGGGCTTTCGGCCTGAGCCTTGAAGAGATTGAAAACCTGCTTGACCCCGCCGCTTTTGTCGGCAGGGCGCCGGCACAGACTCAGGAGTTTATAGATAACGATATCCGTCCGGTGCTGGAAAAATACGCCCACCTGTTGGGGCTGACGGTGGACATAAAAGTATGACAAAAGAAAAAGGCTTTTTTGAAAGCTTATGGAGAATCCTTGAAAACAACCGGCTGTATAAAAAGCTGATTACCTACCGCTTTTTCAGCCGTTTGTTAAACCGTGAAACTATAACTTATATTTTCTTCGGCTTTGTCACCACCGTGCTGGGCTTCGCCTGTTTTGCGGGCTTCCTCTGGATTTTTGAACATTTCGGTATTTTAGGCGAAGAATCTCCGCGGCTTACCGAGTTGCTTAAAGAACATAAATGGCTGGGCTTTGTACCGGATTTTTCTTCTTCATTGCGTGTGTTGGTTGCCAATATCGCCGCTGCGGTACCTGCAGTACTTTTTTCTTTTGTTGCGAACAAGATTTTTGTGTTTAAAAGCAAAAGCCGGAATCTTCAGCTTGTAACCAGAGAATTTATCGGTTTTATCGCTTCCCGGCTCTTTTCCGTCTTTGCGGAAACAATTATTTTAGTTGTTGTCGTGGGCTTTTTTCAAACCCGTGAACTCTATGCCAAGGTTTTATCCACGGTTGTTGTGGTAGTGCTGAACTACTTTATGAGCAAACTCCTGTTTTCAACCCGTAAAGAAAAACCTGCCGATTCCTGACAAACTAATAATGTGTTGATGCTTAAAAACCGCAGGCGAAGATTCCTCACCTGCGGTTTTTGTTATGCTTCATTTTTTCGTTGTTTCAGACAATCCTAAAGCGGAAAATTGTTATTTAATAACAGGAACAGGCAAATCTTCCGGCAAACCGAAGTATTTTACAAGCGCCTCTTTGACCGCTTCATCACCGTCAAGAACAATTTTGTGCTTGCCGTTTTCGTCCCAATAGGAAAGCTTGTTTTCGTTGAGGGCGTTCTTACCGCCGTATTCGGTTAAAACTGCGATCATATAGCCCTTTGTAAAAGGGGAATCCGGATGCTTTTCGCAATAGAAAGAGGGCATAACAAAGTCAATATCAAGCTGCGGCTCGTCGGTAAAAGAGAACAGTCTGTCCCAAACCCCGTCTATGCATTGGTGAATTACCGTGCCTAAAAAGTCGTCTTTATCCACACGGTAAATCTCCCCGCCTATTTTTTGCTCTTCGGCCGTTTCCAGATTAACCGGGAAAATCGGGCTTATTATTCCAACTCCGGCATCACATAAAAACAGGCCGTCATCGCAATTCACTTTTAGCACCCTGTGACGGCGCATAGGTATCTCTTTTTCGTTTTTCAAAAACCTTGCCATACAGTGGACAACATCAAAACCCAGGGCGCTCAACAGGGCGCCCAAGGCTCCGTTCAGTTCAAAGCAGTAGCCGCCGCGTCCCCGCAGCACAATTTTTTCATATAAGCTCTCCCTGTCCATTTTCAGGGGAATATCCGCCAAAATGTCCAGGTTTTCATAGGGTACTTTTAAAAGATGGGCCTTTTGCAGGGCACACAGGGCGGCATAGTCAAGTTTTTCAATATCCTTCAGCCCTAATCTGTTCAGATAGCGGAATGCATCCATTTGTATTCTCCTTTTCTTTTCGGTTTTAAAAAAGTTCGAAACCCGCACACGGTGTTTCGAACTCTATTTTAACATATTCAGGCAAGGAGGCGTTACCGAACATCAAGACTTTCCAAATAGCTTCTCAATTCTTCCATAAAAGATGCCTGTAATTCGGAAATGTCTTCCCTTTGCAGGCGGCCCGTTTGAATATCCTGCTCCGACGAAACGGAATTATCACTAAGGTACGCTCTGTTAAACCTGAGCAGCTGCCCCTCACATTGTGCGGCAACGGTTTCAAGTATACGATACATGTTCTTGGGCATAAAGGGAGCATTGCGCATAAACACTTTGTTTGCCTCCCCATGGCTTTCGGCGGCTTTTTCAGCACGGAGGGTTAACTCCTCCTCATCTCCCTATTTCGGCGGAGCGGACACTCCGTTGGGGAAGAGGGCGGCGGCGCTTCCGGTCATGGTCAAAAGAGCCTCCGATATATCCTGAAACATTTTAAACTCAGCATCAAACCTTATTTTGCTGACATAGTTTTTATTTTCCTCTGAACGGGGTTCTTCTTCCGGCTTTTTCAGTTCAAAGCCCGACAGGTCAATTTCATACTCAAAGGTTTGGCAGTTAAAATTGTTGTCCAGACTGACTGTAAAGGACATGGGAAAACTGTCGCAAGATGTGGAAAACCCCTGCTCCTCATCTTCCGAAATACGGTAGCGAAGCGAAATATAAAGCTTAGCCAAACCGGAAACGCTTATGTTCGCACTTTCCAGGGTCGCGGATAAGATATCGTTTACTTTAACACCGCAGACGGAAACATCCCCCGGCAGTTCTTGCAGTTCCGGCAAAAGAGTAGTAGTTGAAAGGTAGCTGAACAAAATATCATCGAGTTCATCAAAGTGAATCTGTCTTTCTTCCGGAAGAGTAATTTCGACAACAACGGGCTTGGCATCCACACTTTCGCAAATGGAGTTCAGCAGGGCATCCCTTTCTTCGGGATGTTCCTGCCCTTCCTCCAGGCGAAAATCATAGATTTGCTTCTCGCTGCCGTTTTCGGCATACAAATCCGCCGTGAAGAATTCTCCTTTGAAAAAGATTTTCTTTTTCAACCGAACGTCGAATCCTTCTTTTCGCAACTCGTCCATTTGCTGCAACACGGTTGCAACATAATAGCTTTTATTAAGATAGCTGTCACTAAGCTTCAAAAACAAAACTCCTCAAGTGTAAACTGAAATATTCGCCAAAACTCCAGTATAAATACAAAACCTGAGGATAATTGTATCATTAACGCACCCGCTTCTGCATAAAGAACCTTGCTGTATTTTACAAAAGGTTTATATAGATTATTATGTAATATACAACTTATATACGGCAATGCGCTTTAAATGCAGATTCCTGTCAGTTTTGCCAAAACTTCCTGTCCAGACTGCGGAATTGAATTGCCTGAGCTATGTGGGGGACTTCAATTTTATCGCTCCCCTCCAAATCCGCCACCGTGCGGGAAACCCGCAGTATTTTATCGTAGGCTCTTGCGGAAAGACCCAAGCGGTCAAAGGCCTGTTCAAGCATAGTCATGGCCTTCGGTACGGGCCGGCAAAACTCCTTTGTCATAGCGGCATCCATACGGGCATTGCTCGCAGTTCCGGTGCCCGCAAAGCGTTGCTGCTGAATTTTTCTTGCCCTGTTGACCCGCTCACGAATACTTGCCGAGCTCTCGCTTTTTTCATCCCCCGCCAGTTTTTCAAAATCCACGGGCGGCACTTCCACATGTATGTCCAACCTGTCCAACAGGGGGCCGGACACCTTGGCAAGGTACCGAGCCGCCGCCCCCTTCTGGCAAGTGCAGGCTTTTGTCGGATGGCCGAAAAATCCGCAGGGGCAGGGGTTCATTGCACAAACCAACATAATTGAACATGGATAAGAAAGGGTACCCGCCACTCTGGAAATTGTAATAATCCCGTCTTCCACCGGCTGACGCATAACCTCCATAGCCCTGCGGGAAAACTCGGGCAGTTCATCCAAAAAAAGCACTCCGTTATGGGCGAGGGAAATCTCCCCCGGTCGGGGAATTGTGCCTCCGCCTGAAAGCCCTGCGGGCGAAACGGTGTGGTGAGGTGAGCGGAAAGGTCTTGCTTTTATTAAAGATACCCCTTCCGGCAGGGCTCCGGCTATGGAATAAATCTTTGTCGTTTCCAAACTCTCCTCAAAGGTCATGTCCGGCAAAATGGAGGGCAGCCTTTTTGCCAACATACTTTTACCGGAACCGGGAGGGCCTATCATCATTACGTTATGTCCCCCCGCCGCCGCAACCTCCAGCGCCCTGCGCGCCTCAAATTGACCCCTGACATCACTGAAATCGGGGATATGCGGGGGTAACGAGTATTCGCTGTAATCTTTCGGGGTTACGGGTTCAATCCTTGCAATACCCCGCAGATGGTCCATAAGCTCGGCTACATCCTTTACCGGGTAAACGGTTATATCTTTTACGACGGAGCTTTCCGCAGCATTTTGCTCCGGCACAAAAACTTCTTTTAAACCCGCTTCCCGGGCTTTTATTACCATGGGCAGGGCGCCGTTTACCCGGCGCAGTTCTCCGTTTAGAGAAAGTTCTCCGATAAATGCCGCCCGACTTAAATCACAGTGCAGTTGACGGCTGGCTATAAGCACACAGATAAGGATAGGCAGGTCATAAAAAGGCCCTTCCTTCCGCTTGTCCGCCGGAGCAAGGTTTACGGTAATTCGGCTTACCGGATAGGTAAAGCCTCCGTTTTTCATAACGGAATGAACCCTGTTTCGCGCCTCATTGACCGAAGCGTCCGGCAGACCCACCACATCAAAACGGGGCAGGCCTTGGCTTAAATCCGCCTCCACCTCCACCATATAGGATTCCATTCCGTAAAGGCCCATACTGTTGACTTTTGCGAACATAGCCTGCATTCTCCTTGTCTCAAAAAGGGATTTTTTCATCCCCCGAAAGATTATAATTTTTTGTCTTTCAAGCCTAAAATATTATCTGCGGAAAACATTACCACAAAACTGCACAAAAATAAATATAAAAATAGGTGTAAATCTTTGCATTGTCACTTTCTATCGGTTATAATTATTTCCGAGTAATTAATAATAGAGGGGGCCGGCATGGAGCAGGGGTTAAAACATAAAAATCGGGAACTGCTGGCTATGTTTTTCCCCTATCTGTTCAGTTATAAAGGTCTTTTGGCCTTTGATTTGTTTTGTGCCTCACTGACAACCGTTTGCGAGTTGGTTTTGCCCCTGATTGTGCGTTATATTACGAACACGGGTATAAACGATGCCGCCTCCCTGACAATAAAAAGAACTTCCGCCCTGACGGGGCTGTATCTGGTTTTGCGTATTATCGATGCCGCCGCCGCTTACTGGATGGCCTCCGGCGGCCATATCATGGGAGCGAAGATTGAAACCGAGATGCGCAACGATCTGTTCTCCCACCTGCAGACCCTGTCCTATTCCTACTACGACAACACAAAAATCGGTCAGCTTATGTCCCGGGTGACCACCGATTTATTCGATATCTCAGAATTTGCTCACCACTTCCCCGAAGAAGTTTTTATCACCGCAATCAAAATCACGGTGAGTTTTTCCATTTTTGCTTCCATGAACATTTGGTTGGCGCTTTTTGTCTTCACCGCTTTGCCGCTTATGTTTTTGATTACCCGGCACACCAGAAGAAAAATGAAAGAGGCCTTTAAGCAGGCCCGCCACCAATTGGGGGAAATTAATGCCAAAACCGAGGACAGCCTGCTCGGAATAAGGGTTGTAAAATCATTTGCCAACGAAGATGTGGAAAAAGAGAAGTTTGCGCAGGGTACAAAAAAGTTTTTGACCATAAAGCGCAACAGCTATAAACATATGGCCGGCTTTCATACCACAATGCGCCTTTTTGACGGCGGAATGTATATTCTGATTGTGGCCGTGGGTGCGGTCTTTATGTCAAGGGGACTCACCACCCCCGGGGACTTTACCGCCAGCCTGCTTTTAGTTACCACCCTTTTGGGTTCCATTCGCCGCGTGGCGGAATTCAGCGAACAGTTTTACCAGGGCACTACCGCCCTTGACCGTTTTGCCGAGGTTATGGACACCATACCGGATATAATGGACAGCGAAAACGCCCAACCTCTTGAAAGCGCCCGAGGAGAGATTGAGTTTAAAAACGTCAGTTTCACCTACCCCGACACAACGGACCCGGTGCTGGAAAATCTTAACCTGCACATTCCTCCCGGCGGCAACGTGGCCGTTGTAGGTCCCTCGGGGGCAGGTAAGACAACCCTCTGTAATTTAATCCCCCGCTTTTATGAGGTTACCGACGGAGAAATCCTTTTAGACGGTAAAAACATCAAAGACATAACTTTAAAATCCTTACGTTCACATATCGGCGTAGTTCAGCAGGACGTATATCTGTTTTCGGGCACTGTTTATGACAACATAATTTACGGCAGACAAAACGCAACCCGGGAACAGGTGGAAGAAGCGGCCGTTAAGGCTGATGCCCACGATTTTATATCCCAGCTCCCCAACGGGTATGATACCTATATAGGTGAACGGGGAGTAAAACTTTCCGGAGGACAGAAACAGCGCATATCCATAGCCCGGGTATTTTTGAAAGACCCGCCTATTTTAATCCTTGACGAGGCAACCTCCTCTTTGGACAATGAAAGCGAGCGGATAGTTCAAAAATCTCTGGAACGGCTGGCAAAGGGCAGAACCACCCTCACTATAGCCCACCGGCTTACAACCATCCGCAACGCCGGTGAGATTCTGGTTCTTACCGAGCAGGGTATTGCCGAACAGGGCAACCACCGGGAATTGGTGGAAAAGAACGGCCTTTATAAAGAACTTTACGATATGTACAGCTTGGACTGATTACGGCAAAATCTGAAAATTCAGCTTGAAAGGGTTGTTTTTATGCTTAAAAACATTTCTCCCATCCTCTCACCCGAACTGCTTAAAACCCTTATGGAAATGGGGCACGGGGATGAACTCGTTTTGGGGGACGGCAACTTCCCTGCCGCCTCGGTGGCAAAGCGGCTTGTTCGCGCCGACGGCCACGGAGTACCGGAACTTTTAGACGCCATATTAAAGCTTTTTCCCCTGGACACTTATGTCGGATTTCCCGTGGCGGTAATGGATAACGGGGATGCTGAAAATCCGCCCCCGATTTGGAGCGAATATAAAAAAATAATCGCCGAAAATGAGGGCGCCAAAGAACTTGAGCTTGTTGAAAGATTTGCCTTTTATGAGAGGGCAAAGAACGCCTATGCCGTAGTAGCTACGGGTGAAACCGCTATTTATGCCAATATCATACTGAAAAAAGGAGTTGTCATCTGAACGGCAACTCCTTTTTCGTCCTTTTATTATCGGGAGGTGTAGCTTTTGTCAAAGATAAAACGTGTTCTTGCCATTGACTTCGGCGCATCCGGCGGCCGCGCAATTGTCGGTTCCTTTGACGGAAAAAAAATCAGCCTTGAAGAGGTGCATCGGTTTTCCAACGACCCGGTGGAGGTTCTCGGCACGGTCTATTGGGATGTGCTGAGGCTTTTTCACGAGGTAAAGCAGGGAATAATTAAGGCTAAAGCCGCCGGCGGCTTTGACAGCCTTGCCGTGGATACCTGGGGTGTGGATTTCGGACTGATAGACGAGCACGGCGCTTTGCTGGAAAACCCCGTTCACTACCGGGACAAACGCACAAACGGCATCCTGGACGAGGCTTTCAAACTTATCCCCCGGGAGGAACTTTACGAAATAACCGGCATTCAGTTTATGGAACTCAACACGGTTTTTCAGCTGCTTGCCCTTAAAAACACACGGAGACATATTCTTGACCGGGCGGACAAACTGCTCTTTATGCCCGACCTTTTCACCTATATGCTCACGGGCAAAAAGCTTACCGAATATTCCATAGCTACCACTTCCCAGATAGTGGACATTAAAACCGGCAACTGGTCGGATACCGTTATGCAGAAGTTGGGGCTTCCCTCACGGCTTTTGTGTGATATTGTTCCCTCCGGCACAATTGCCGCTCCGCTGAATGCTTCAATCTGTGAGGAGTGCGGGATTGACCCGGTGCCGGTGATTTCCGTTTGCGGGCATGATACTCAGTCCGCCCTCACCGCCGTACCCTCCGCTGATAAAGACTTTGCATTCATCAGCAGCGGAACCTGGTCCCTTTTCGGCACGGAATTGGAGAAGCCCATAGTTGACGAAAAAGCCTATGCCATGAACATAACCAACGAAGGGGGCTATGGCGGCTCCATAGGTTTTTTAAAGAACATTACAGGACTCTGGCTTATTCAGGAAAGCCGCCGCCACTGGAACCGTCACGGCGGGAATTACTCCTATGCCGACCTTGAAAAATTGGCCCTTGAAGCCGAACCCTTTAAGTCCTTCATAAACCCCGACGCTCCCGAGTTTATGCCCCACGGCAATCTTCCCCGAAGAGTAAAGGATTACTGTGAAAGAACGGGGCAGAGCGTGCCGGAAAGCATAGGCGAAGTGGTGCGTTGCATTTATGAAAGCCTTGCCATGAAATACCGCCTGACCTTTGAAAAGCTTATGGATTGCACGGGCAAAAACTATCCCGCAATCCATGTTATAGGGGGAGGAGTAAAGGACACCCTTCTTTGCCAAATGACGGCGGACGCCTGCGGGCGTAAGGTTCTGGCCGGCCCCATTGAGGCAACGGTATTGGGCAATATTCTTGTTCAGCTTTTGGCTGCAGGTGCAATAGAAAGCCTTGAACAGGCACGGCAAATTATAGCCGACAGCGAACAATTACGTGAGCACAAACCCGAAAACTCTGCCCAATGGAATGCCGCATACGAAAATGCATATCCTTTTATTAAATAACGGCTGTTATCCAACAACACCTGTCTCTGCCGGATGCTCCCGCCTGTAATCGACAGGGGGCCCGCCGGCTAAGGCTTATTTTTCTAACCTGTTGCGCAGAACAACGCCCCGGCGCCTGCGCAATTACATAAAAACAGAAAGGTTGTGAGTCCATGAGTGCATGTCAGAATTGCGGCAAAAAACTGCACATCTTCCACTGGAAGCAGCATTGTCCCCATTGCGGCATAAACCTGCGATTTTACGGCTTCAATGAGCAGTTTGAGCGCGATGCAAAAATGGCGGAGCTTTCTCTGGCGGGAGCGCATGTTAAGTTGCGCATAATTAAATCGGCTTTCCTCGGAGGCAGATTGGCGAAAGCACGGCTCGCCGTTACGCTGTTGCCGATTATCGCACTGCTGCTGCCGGCAGCCAAAATACAGGTTACGCTGCCTTTTTTCACGGATAAGTTGTCCTTGGGGTTGCCGGGCCTTATCGGCATCGTCAACGGCGGTGCACTGAATCTGATCTCATCGTTTGCAACGAACAGCTTGGGCGGTGAGGCCTTCGCCTCGCTGAAAACCCTTATCTTGGCCTTTGCCGTCACGGTTGTATCGGCATTGCTGGTATTCCTGCTGACGGCACTGTCTTTTATCAGCGTTAAAAAAATGGCGGCGATTCTCTGTACCTTTGCCGGTTTGGGGGCGGTTTCCTCTATTGCCGCCATTGTGCTGTCATTCAGCTTTAAAAAGGCCGCACAGGCATCGCCTAACGGCATGCTTTCCGGCGCACCCTCTTTCGGCCTGTTCATTGCGGTTGCCGCTTTCGCCGCAGTGGCTGCCGTCAATTTTCTGATTGCTAAAAAAGGCCTGCCGGTAACATTTGAGGAAGGCGCCCTTGAAAGGGCCGAAATTGCCAAAAAAGTCAAACGCGGCGAAATTAACATCGACGACCTTCCTCAGCCTGTTGTTGAAACGGCGGAAACCCGCGCACTCGACGAAGAGATTGAAAGAGTACGCCAACAGTTTGAGCCAAAGGAGGTAGCTACATCTTGAAAAACTTTGATTTCAAAAAAGCTCTGCCAAGAGCGGTTACCATCTTGCTGTGTATTTTCTTTGTTGTCGGCGTCTTCTGGGGCATTGACAGCGTACTGAATATGGAAGGTACGCTCCCGCCGCCTTACGAAGCGCCGAAAAGTCTCAGCCCGCGGCCGCAAACACCGCAAGAGATTTTGACTTATCTTAACACCTCCATCACAAAAGCCCTCAATGAAAAGCCCAGGTTCTCGTCTTCTACGAACTGCAAACTCAACGGTTATTCTTTTCAAACAACTGACGAAGCGCTGCTTACCGAAGTAGCACAATATGTCGGCGCTTCGGTGGAAAAAAGCGTGGAGGACTCCTTCCTCTCTGTTTCCGCCGATTTCGGCGAAGACTTTACGGGCAAGGTCAATCCCCTGCGGCTTGCTGCAGACTCCCTTGTTTCCGCCGAGTGCCTCTGCGAATATTATGTTTGTCCCGTTTGCGGGAAAGAAGACGGAGTCCAACCGGAAGAATGCCCGGAGTGCGGCAACAAGGACGCCCGGGAGGAACGCTGCCGTGACGAGTACACTATTACACTATTGATTGAAGACGGTTCCTCCGCAGTCGCCGGTGATTTCACACTGCGCAGCCCTCAAGAGGTCGCAACAATCATCCGTGACGGTGCGGCGGGCTTTTTCTCCTGCGATGAACCTAAGTTACAATACCGCAATGCACAAATCACCGCCCGGGTCAACCGGCTGACAAACCAGATACTGAGCCTCTCTTTCAAAAAAGAAACGGTTGTATCCCTGAACCTTGATTTTACGGGGGATTTTGCCTCCCTCGGTACCGTACCGGCTGAAATAGAGGCGGAAGACTCCTATACTTTCGATTTTACATGGCCCGGTCTTTCTTTATCTGCACGGGAACTTTCCCTCGCCCCGAAAAAGACGGAAGCATTGGTTGCGGCTCTTACCTGCTCCGATCCCGTTAACACTACGGTCCGCTGGAGCATCGCGGATGAATCGATTGCCGTTGTCGACAGTGAAGGCTATGTCAAGGCCGGCAAAAATACCGGTCAAACCACGGTGACGGCTTCTTTTGATTTTCAAGGCAAAACCTATTCCGACACCTGTACCTTATTTGTAAAAGAATCGGTGGAAGGTCTTGATTTGTCAAAGCGCCGTCTGACTTTATCGGCGGGAGAAACGGCGGAGCTTAAAACCAAGTTTTCGCCTAAAAAAGCCACAATACAGACTGTAAAGTGGTACACATCGGACGAGACGGTCGCTACCGTTGACCCGAACGGCCTTGTAACAGCCGCGGCGCCCGGTTCGGCGGAAGTGTACGCCGTAACGGATGACGGATATTTTAAGGCGACCTGCAGGATTGAGGTGAAATCATGAGCAAGTTTAAAAAATCCATATCAAAGGCCCTTTTCGGTGCGGAAGAACATGCAGCGGCTTCAATAGACCGAAAGGAACTCAGCAATTACAGCGACATTGCGGTGCGGATGTTCCACACCAGAGTTCTGACGGTAAAGGAACTTTCCTTCCCCGCTTTGGCCGAGTTCGCATCACGCCTGCTCAGCGGAATCACCTATTACCGTACTCTGTACTTTGTCAATGTCCTTAAAATTGATATGATCTATGTCACGGCCATACTGACGCTCATCGGCATTTACGACGTGCTTAACAATCCCATCATGGGTATGGCGTATGACCGAACCAGAACCCGTTGGGGTAAAGCCCGCCCATATATCATGTTTGCAACCCTCCCGTATTTTTTAAGCACGGCCATCCTGTTCAGCGGAGCTTCGTTCCTCGGCAACAGCGCCGGTGATGACCCGAAGAAAATCATATTTGTCTTTATTATGCTGTTTGCACAGGAAACTTTCTCGACCATTTATGCCATCCCGCGCAACAACATGGTCTCGCTGATGTCGCCCAACCCGAAGGACAGAATCACCGTCGGTCTGCTTAACACTTATATCGGTGAGGCCGGTGCCCAACTGGTCTACATTATTTTCCTCCCCCTGATGGAACTCAATAACAAAGGCTATATCAACGCACCCATGTCTTCGGTCTTTGCGATTGTAACTTTCATTACGGCTTCCATAGGAGCATTCAGCAACATCGCCATGGCCATTGGCTGCAGAGAGCGTATCATTCTTCAGCCGGATCCCGCCCCCATTACAAAGTCAATTTTTTATATCCTTAAAAACAAGTATGCTCGCAGGAACTTTATTGCAAACTTCGCTGTCAGCTGGTGGAGTTCAGGCGGCTATTCCTGGGATGTGGTCACCCAGATGGAAATTTTCGGCGGTTCATTTTATTCCTTCCTTGCCTATTTGCCCTACAACATTCTTGACCCGCTGAGCATCGGGCTTATCCCCAAGTTCCAGAAGTTATTTAAAAATAACAACCGGAATGCTGTTATATGGCTGCGTCTGTGGGACCTCTTCTCGGCGGTGGGCATGTGCGTTTTGGGCTGGTTTTTTGTGGATCGAAAATGGATTATTATTGCAATTTATGCCGTCTTCTACGGTTTGAACGCCCTCAACAACGGCCCGGCGAACGTTTTCGAAGCCGAGTTGGGCAGGGAAATCAGCGACTACACGGAGTACATGACCGGCGAACGGCCTGACGGCACCATCAACATCCTCACCGACCTTATAACAAAAGTCACATCGCCGATAAACGCCTTGCTGACGATATTTTTGTTCAAGTGGTCGGGCTATGACACCTCCATTCCCATGCTGCCCTGGTCGCAGGGGAACAAATTCGTTTACCAAAAAGTTTTCTTTCTGTTCACCGGAATCGGCTTATTGCCGCATGTGATAAGGATGATTCCCTATTTATTCTATGACCTGGTCGGGGAGAAACGCGAAAAGATGTACCTTCAGCTCAACGAGCGCCGTGCGCTTATTGCCGAACAGGATGACGGAAAGAATAAAGACGTAGAAAAAATGATTGAAATGCTTGAGGAAGAAAGCCAATAGACATCAGGCGCTTTAACCAAGACCTTTTTCATGTGAGGAATTAAAGCGCTTTTCCGAATTGAGGTGAAAGCTTGAAAAAAAATAAAAGATCTTTAACGAAAATCGTTTTCGGTGCTGAAAAGAATGCGGCGGCTTCAATTGACAAAAAGGAACTCCACAATTACAGCGACATTGCGGCACGAATGTTTCACACCAGAGTTCTGACGGTTAAGGAACTCTCTTTCCCCGCCTTAGCCGAGTTTGCATCAAGCTTGCTGACTGCGCTCAACTACTACCGCATGCTGTACTTTGTCAACGTCCTTAAAATTGACATGATCTACGTCACGGCCATACTGACGCTCATCGGTATTTACGACGTACTTAACAATCCCATCATGGGCATGGCATATGACAGAACCAGAACCCGTTGGGGCAAAGCCCGCCCATATATCATGTTTGCAACAATTCCTTATTTTTTGAGCACGGCTGTCCTGTACAGCGGCGCCTCTTTCCTGGGCAACAGCGCCGGTGATGACCCGAAAAAAATAATTTTTGTATTTGTAACGCTGTTTGCACAGGAAACTTTCTCGACAATTTATTCCATCCCGCGCAATAACATGACTACACTGATGTCCCCCAACCCGAAAGACCGAATCACTGTTGCTCTGCTTAACAACTACATCGGCGGAACCGGTTCTCAAATTGTATATCTCACCTTCCTCCCGCTGATGGAACTCAACAATAAGGGCTATATCAATGCTCCGATGTCTACGGTATTCACGATTATAGCATTCGTTGCGACTTCCCTCGGTGCAATCAGCAACATAGCCATGGCAATCGGCTGCAGAGAGCGCATCATCCTTCAGCCTGACCCCGCCCCTATTACAAAGTCTATTTTTTATATCCTCAAAAACAAGTATGCACGCAGAAACTTCTTGGCAAACTTCTCCGTCAGCTGGTGGAGTTCCGGCGGTTATGCCTGGGATGTTGTCACTCAGATGGAGATTTTCGGCGGCGTGATGTATGCATCCTTAGCCTATATGCCCAACACGATTTTCAACTATCTGAGCATCGGATTAATACCCAGGTTCCAGAAGCTGTTCAAGAACAACAACAGAAACGCCGTCATCGGACTGCGTGTGTGGGACCTCCTCACTGCGGCGGCAATCTGCGGATTCGGCTGGTTTTTAGTGGACCGCAAATGGATAATCATGGCTATTTACGGTTTCTTCTACGGCTTAAACGCTCTCAACAACGGTCCGGCAAAGGTGTTTGAGGGCGAGCTGGAGAGGGAAATCAACGATTACACCGAATTTGTGACCGGCGAGCGGCCCGACGGCACAATAAACATCCTTACCGACCTCATCACAAAAGTCACATCGCCGATTAACGCCTTGCTGACGATATTCTTGTTCAAGTGGTCGGGCTATGATCCTTCTATCCCCATGCTGCCCTGGTCACAAGGGAGTAAACTTGTTTATCAGAAAGTATTCTTCCTGTATAACGGCATCGGCTTATTACCGAGCGTGATAAAAATGATTCCCTATCTGTTTTATGATTTGGTCGGAGAGAAGCGCGAAAAAATGTATATCCAACTCAACGAGCGCCGCGCACTCATTGCCGAACAAAACGAAAACAATGATGAAGTTGAAATAATGATCGAAATGCTTGAGGAGGAAGGTCAATAACTATGGAGCGCCATGTCATTGATCAGATCAAATACGGCCTGCGCTATGTCCCGCTCAGTTTGGCGAAATCCGTGGTTATACCGTCATCAAGCAAAGAAACGGAGACCCTGCGCAAGCGCGGTTTTCTTTGCGGTGTCTGCCACCCCGATGAAAATTACGAGCAAATCAAAAAGGCGAATATCCGTTGGGTCCGCTTTGATATCCCTTTCCCCTACAATGAGGACGGCAGTTTATCCGACTCTTATCTGGGATTTAAAAGGCGAGCGGAGTCATATGTGCAGCAGGGCATTAAAGTTATGGCTGTAACGCCCTACCCTCGGGATTATCTCGATGCCGGCATTGACTTCCGTCTGCCGGAAAACGAGGCGCGGCTCGGGGAAATTGCTCTGTTCTTCCTGCGTGACTTAAAGGGCATAGTCGATGCCTATCAGGTCACTAACGAGATGGGCATCCCTCACTTTACCATTCCCCTTACTTTAAAAGAGGCGGCACGCTTCATCGGGGTTCAGCTCAAGGCAATGTATCCCGAAAGAGGCGATGTTCTCATAGGATATAATTCCGCAGGCCCTCAGGCTGACCTGCACATGCTCATGAAGCCTTATCTCCCCTATTGCGATTATGTAGGTATAGATATCTACATCGGATGTTTTTCAAACGTCGGCGGTTATCTTTGGTTTTTTGATCTGATGCTGCGGTATCTGTGGACATACACACGCAAACCCGTAATACTGCAGGAGTTCGGCTATATCAGCGGCGGCGAGGCGAAAAGCCCGGCTGAAAAAGAAGCAGTTTTGCAAAAATACGGAGTGCGCACCCCGCAGGAGGCAAAGGACAACATCCTCCCCTTTGTGGAAAAACTGCCCCCGCGTCTGCGCGATCACGTAATTAAAGTCGGAGGCGGCGACCCCTCCCGCTACTACGATTTGATTTTTAACAGCGACCTGACCAATCACCTATACCGCGAACTGCCGAAGCGCACACATATCCCGGGTTACCCCCACACGCCCAAGGGGCAGGCGGATTTTTACCGTGACATCCTGCCCCGTCTTTACCGCATACCCTATCTTTGCGGCGCTTTCATTTATTGTTATACCGATGCCGAACGTTGCTACATCTGCGGACAGGGGGATTGTCCCACCGAAACCCGCTGGGGACTCGTCGACTGCGAGGGGGGCGAAAAGCCTTCCTACTATTCCGTGCGCGACGCTTTCGCTCTGATGAAATAATAAATAATAATCGGTTTTGTCCGAAAAGGAGAATGTTAATGTTTAAGCGTGTATGGAAAAAAGCTGTTGCCGCCGTACTTTCGGCGGTCATACTGGTGTCATCGCTTCCGCTGTTTTCCGCGTCTGGCTATCCACCCGGTTACGAGGTTGTGCCGACCGTGCATATCACCGGTATTGCAACAAAGGATATTGTCCGTTACCCCGGCACGGATTATGAGGAAGTTCTGTTCCCGCCGCCGGCTGACAAGATAATTGCCGCCTTGGACGCTCAGACCTTTTTCAGTTTGGCCGCTTTTGCCGTAACGGGTGACTGGGACCGTTTAGCTGACGCACTGATTCCCGCTGCCAACAGAGTTCTCGGGGATGCGGCGCTCAATCCGGACGGCACGCCGCCCGCCGATACCGGAATCAACTGGACCTATGGCGGTCCTATTGAACCCTATACGGAGGACAGCCGTTTCGCCTTTTGTTACGACTGGCGCACCGACCCGATGGATATCGTAAAAGACCTTGACAAATACATCGACTATATCCGCGAAGGTACCGGCCATGATAAAGTAAACCTTGAAGGTTTCAGCATGGGCTCAAACATTTTGATGGCCTATCTGCAACAGTTCGGCGACGAAAAAATCAACAGCATGGCTCTTTCCGCCCCCGCCTGCAACGGCGTCAAATGTGCCGGCGAACCCTACAACGGACAAATCGAGTTTGCTCCCCTTGCCATCTGCCGTTATATCGACACTATGTTAAGCGACAACCCCAACCGCGAGCTGGGCGCCGCAATTGCTCAGGTACTTTACAAGGCCGGTGTGTTTCACGTCGCAGGCGCTTTTGCCGATGAAGTTGTCGAACAGTGTCTTGATCGAGTTTACGAAGAGGTAATGATGCAGAGCTTCGGTTCCATGCCCGGTATGTGGGCTTTGATTCCCGATGAGTTTTATGAGAGTGCAAAAGAGAAAATCATCACCGACCCTGTGACCTACGCCGGACTTGTCGAACGCATCGACAATTATCATTACAATGTTCAAACGAAAAACACAAACCTAATAGATTCCGCCATGGAAAACGGCGTCCATTTCGGAATTGTTTCCAAATACGGACACCAGGTCTCCCCCGCAATTGAAAGCTGGGATGAGATGAACGATGCCGTTATCGACACCAAATATTCAAGCTTCGGCGCTACCTGCTCAACCCTCGAAGGTACGCTCGGTGAAGACTATGTTCAGGCGATTGACGACGGTCATAACCATCTTTCCGCAGACGGTCAGATCGATGCATCCACCTGCTCCTATCCGGAATATACCTGGTTTGTGCGGGAGATGTTCCATATGCACGATTGTAACGATTACAACAGTTTAATTACCTACATTCTATATGCACCCGAACAGGTGACGGTATTCGACAATCCCGATTACCCGCAGTTCCTGCTGTATGACGAGGCGACCCGCACAATCTCGCCGTTGACCGAGGCTCCCAAACCTCCGGAACCTTTATGGGGAATCTTCGGTCCCGACACATTCATCTTTGTGATTGTCCGGCTGATTCGCGCCATAATTGCACTTTCCTGATTACTTGTCGGGAAATAAGTCAAGAAGGCGAACCCGTTTTACTGCGGGTTCGCCTTCTTCTGTCCATGTTATTACAAGCCAAGCCGAGCCGAGCGCTTTATCTTCTTACACCAGCGCTACGGAAAACTCATAAGAGGGGTACCACTTTGAAGTTATATAGTTGCGTGCCCTGAACAGAACCCGGTCGGCATACACCTCCATCTGGAAGCCCATACCGCCCCAGGGGATACCGTATCGGTTAACCAACAGAAAAGTGGGCAGGTTCACATAGGTGACGCCGTTTTGTTCTTCAACACAGGAAAACCCGAACATTCTTTGCGTCAGGTCGCCGTTAATGCCCGTATGTACATGCCCGCTGATAAAGAAAACATTGCTGTACTTTTCAAGTACGGCACGGGCTTTGAGGCTGTTTTCAGTGCCCATTGAGCCGTAATCCCAAACCTCGCTCTGTCCGTTTACTCCCTCAACGGGCCAATGGCAGACTACAAAGGCGGGCTTCCCGTCCGCTGTAGCTTCGGAAAGCTGTTCGTCAAGAAATTCAAACTGGTCATCAAACATTTCCGGCCTGTCCCAGCTGTCATCGCTCTGGTCGCTCAGCACAATAAAGCGGTAACCGTTGATTGTGACGGCGTAATAAATATTTTCCGTTTCCGCTCCGGTGTAGGCATTATATAAATCAATCAGCCGCTGTCTTGCTTCCTGCTGTGTAACGTCATCCACATGCCCGAGGTCATGGTTGCCCGCTGCAATCACCCGGTCGAGGCCCCCGCAGTGTTTGTGAAAAAGCTCATAAAAAGCTCTTATAGATTCGCCGTCGCCGTAGTTTGTCAAATCCCCCGAGACAACAACTGCATCAACTGCGGCGTCCGCTCCGTTTATATCGTCAAGAGCACGGGCCAGCAGCAGCTGACCCAACGGCAGTCGGGCATCAAGGTGGGTATCCGAAAGAATGCTGACATTGAGCAAAATATCATCATTTTTCGGAACGAAAGGAAGCTGAAAACTCAGCATCACCGCAAGGGACATAAGCAGGGAAATCAGTTTCTGTATAAATACCACACAATCACTTCCTCTAAAAATTATCTCCCGAACCGCATCTTATGAAATAAAAATCCTGTCGCAATCAATCGGCGGAGCGTTTTGATTTACAGCCGCCTGTCAAGGAAATCGACGGTAATAGCCGAGACCTCAGCCGCCTTATTCTCATTAAGCATATGTCCGCCGTCCTCAATTACAAAGAGTTCCGCCTGAGGCAGTGCCGCATTGGTGTCGGCTATAAGCTGAGCCTGCAGCACATTATCTTTTCCGCCCTGTATATGCAGCACGGGCATTTCAAGGCCTGCCAACGCATCCATATCCGTCGCCGCGGCGTTGGCGCTCATATAGGCAATCCCTTCGCCGGTTCCCTCAAGCTGCAGCGGGTCGGTTACCGCAGTCGTTTCGTACTGCAAACCGAAGGGCATATCCTGAGCAATATAGCCGACAACCAACCTTGCGATAAACTTCGGCGCCAAGGCGGTAATTTTAAAAATCAGAGTATATAACTTCGCCATCGGCCATGAGGTGACCATGGGTTTAAGCATCAACGGGAACTGTGTAATCGGTGCCGGGCAGTACAGCAGAAGCGCACGCAGTTCGGGATGTGCAACGGCGATGTTCAATGAAACGCCTCCGCCCATGGAGTGCCCCGCTAAAATCCAGCTGTCAAGGGGGGCAATGCTCTCCATCAGCGCCACCATCAAATCTTCCCGGGGAATCACCCGAGTGCCGCCGTTCTCGCGGCTGCTGTAACCGAATCCGGGCAGATCGGCAAGCACACATTCATAGCCCGCCTGCGTCATTTCGGCTGTCATCCTCTCCCACGAATAAGTCGAAACAAGAAAGCCGTGCAGGAACAGGATTCGGCCCTTCATTTCTCCCTCCGCCTCAAACACACGGTAGTGGATTCTGTAGTCGCCCTGCTCAAAAAATTGGCTGTTGGCAAAGGGAAGTTTCTCCCGTGCCGATGCAAATATGCCGGTAAAAGAGAAGAACAGCGCTAAAGTCAAGGCAAGGGCGGTAATTTTCATAAATATTCGTTTCATTTTATTTCCTCCTCAAATATAGACAACTCTTTTTGTTGATTATGTTTTTCTATAAGGAAAAAGGTCACTTTAAAGCAAAAACCGCAGACCGAAAGTGACGGCGTTCATCAGGTTGTTGGCAATATATTTCAGCACGGAGAAAATGCGGGGAAATTCAAAATTCCACTCGCTCAACGGGATAAGAACATCAGCCAAAGTATCTTCCGGCAGGGGATTCGGGTCAAGAAAAGCCCGGGTAGTCATTTTTGCTATGCAGATATTTTTAACCGCAGCCCTCAATGCGGTGCCGAAACCGGCAGGGTCCCGCTCATAAGCGGCCTTAACAGCGGCAAACTGCGACGTTTTTTGCAGGAACCACAAACCGGTCAGCATGGTGTCGTTCCCGTTGTAAACGGCAATCACGGGGCTCATATAGCCGTAACCGGTGAAGTTGTTTGAGTAGTCCGAAACAACGAAGCCGTTAAAGCCCCACTCTCCCCGCAGCAGCTCTTGCAGCAATGCGCTGTTTGCACCGCACCACTGAGTGCCTATACGGTTGAAGGCGGACATAATGCCGGAACAGCCGGTAGTTTTTACCGCAATTTCAAAAGGCTTGAGGTAAATCTCACGCATTGTCTGCTCATCCGCCCAGGTATAAACGCCGGTACGGTTCTTTTCCTGGTCGTTAAGGGCAAAATGTTTTATGGTGGTGACAAGCCCCATTGACTTCGCTCCGTCAATCACAGCCGCCGCCATACGGCCGGAAAGCAGCGGATCCTCCGAGAAATACTCAAAGTTCCTCCCTCCGCGGGGATCCCGGTGGATATTTGCACCAGGCGCGTACCAGATGTCCGTACCGATTTCCCGGGCTTCCGTACCGGCACTTGTTCCCATCGACCGGGCAAGTTCGTCGTTAAAAGTGCAGGCGATGGCGGTCTCGCAGGGGTAGGCCGTTCCGCAATCCGCATAGACGCTGCCGTACCGGCCCTTGACGCATGAGGGGCCGTCGTTGTCAACCGTTTCGGGTATGCCGAGGCGCTCAATCCCTGCCGTGCAGTAGCCGCCGCAGGTAACCAGCAAAGTCATCTCCTCCACCGTCAACTGGTCAAGGAAGGCATCCCATTTGCTTTCGTCCTCATACACATCCCGCAGTGTAATTACGCCTGTTTCGTACTCCGCACCGGTTCGAGGCGCCGCTCCCGGGGTGGGGGCCGGCCATGCGTCGGCAGTGAGAACGGCAAAGTCCGCCTTGCGCTGTTCAAAGCGGGGAAAAGTATCGGCGGGATTACTGCGTGAAAGGAGAGGAAAGCCGTTATATGCATCGCCAAAAAGGTTTTTTATCGGCGTACCCGTGGCATCGTCGGTTTTCCAAACGACGGTTTCAGGTACGCTGTAAATAAACGAGTCATACTCGCTGCGGATGTCACTGCAAACACGGATATTATAATCTCCGTTTTCGAGCACCCAGGCCTGCTCGCCCTTCCGATCATACGAGGCCATATCCCGAATACGGAATGTTACCGTTACAGTGTCCGAACCGCCCGGCTCAATAAGCTGCGTCTTTGCATAACCGACCAGAGTGACGGTGCTTTTCTCTATACCGCCTGAAGTATAGGGAGGGGAAACATAGACCTGCACCACATCTTTACCGGCATATGCACCGGTATTGCTTACTTTCACGCTGATACTGACCGTCTCCCCGTCCTCATCCCATCCGAGCATTTCACGCTCGAATGCGGTGTAGGAAAGGCCGTAGCCGAAGGGATACTGCACCTGTTCAGGTGCAAAGGTCTCAAAATACCGGTAACCGACATAAATGCCTTCACGGTATTCCAGATACTTTTTGTTAACAGTGTTGCCGTAACGGAAATCACCGAAGTTGACGGAAGACGGGTGAGCCTCGATGTTATAGGCGACGGTGTCGGCCAGCTTACCGGAGGGGTTGACTTCTCCTTTCAGCATTTTACCCACTGCCTCCATGCCGAATTCACCGGGAATCCAGATTATCGCCGCGGCTTTTATCTGCGGATAATCCTCAAGCCAGCCCATTTCCATAACGTTGGAGATATTGAACAGCACAATGACCTCGTTAAAATGCGATGTCACCAGGTCGACAAGAGCCTTCTCTTCGTCCGAAAGGCGCAGGTCGTCTACCGAAAGGTCTGAACCCTCCGAACCCGTTCGGCTGATGACAATGAGCGCCGCAGGCGAAAACGCCGCAGCATTATCAAGAATCTCCGGTGTGATTTTATCTGCGGGCATTTCTTTAATCGTCTTTTTTAGCAGCACCAGCTGCAGTCCGTTGTTTACAACCGTGTTGTCCGTTTTGGGCAGGGAGTTTTTATCGTTTTCCTCATACAGGTTACGCAGTTCGCTGTTGTAGTTTATACCGCAAAGGTCAAGGGCATCATAAAAATCGACCGGGTCGGTTGTGGCAATGGCACCCGAGCCGGTCCCGCCCAGAAAAGGAGTTACGGAACCCGCACCGAACACATTGACCGCCCGGCCCTGAAGCGGAAGAGCACCGTCCTCGTTTTTGAGCAGGACTATACCCTCACTTTCAATCCCGACAGCCACACGTGAACTTACCGCTATCGTTTCCGGCGAAATACTGCCGCTGAATCCGAAAGCGGAAAACGCAACTGTCCCGGCAAGCATAGCGGATACCGAAAGAACGGCAATCACTTTTCTCAGACTGTGTTTAGCTGACATAAAACCGACAACCTTTCCTCACAATTTATTGACAATATCCGCCCGACTCCAAGCCGTAGTCAAATGCCTCCGATTCGGTGTCTGCAGTAACGACTATTCGGATAATATTATATTGTCTGTATAGTACCATACCTGCGGATTATACACAATTGCCGCGGACTGCAAAATTGACAAATCCGGCTTCTCTCTTTGTGAATATAAGACAAATTCAAAGACTTTTAACAGTGAAAGTATTTACATTTTTACCGCTATGGGTTAAACTTCAATATGATTATTATGGCTTATATAAGAGACAGAAGTGAAGAACGCACCGGTTATCAAATCAGCGGTTTTCCGCCCGACAGTGTTGATAACCATTGCGATTTCGTTATGGTTTACGGACTTAACGAAACCACGCTCGAAAGAATCAATGTCTTTCGGGCGCGGGGTTATATTATACACTTAATGACGGGTATCGCCTGGGGCGGCTATCTCGATTATCTGTCCGGGAAATATGACGGCTCACCGCATTGGGACGAATCGCAGACGGACCGCTTCGGCAACGTCATTGCTCACGGTGTAAATACGCCCTATATGGTGCCTACCGTTGCCTTTGCCGATTATATCACCGAAAAACTGAAAGCAGCCGTAGATGCGGGTGTGGAAGCCATCCATGTCGAGGAACCGGAGTTCTGGGACAGGGCAGGTTATTCCGAAAGTTTTAAACGGGAGTACAGAACATACTACCGTGAAGATTGGACGCCCCCTCACAGCGGCGTCGATGCAAGATATAAGGCGGCTAAGCTCAAAGCCTACCTTTATGCAAGGACTATCGACCGTGTCAGCGCCGCCCTTAAGGAATATGCCCTTAAAAAGCACGGCAGGAACCTGCGTTTTTATGTGCCCACCCACAGTTTGATTAACTACACTCAGTGGAAAATCGTCAGTCCGGAGGGCAAACTGGCGGATATCCCCGGAGTGGACGGCTGTATTGCCCAGGTCTGGACGGGTACTTCAAGAGAAAAAAACTGGTTCGACGGTCTGTTCAGGGAACGCACCCTTGAGACCGCTTTCCTCGAGTACGGCGTAATGCAGGAACTTGTCAAGGGTACGGGGCGGCACATGTGGTTCCTGCACGACCCTATTGAGGATAACCCCATATTCGATTGGACGGATTACAGGAAGAACTACCTTTGCACGGTAGTGGCTTCACTGCTGCACCCCAAAATCAACCGATACGAGATTTGCCCCTGGCCGAACCGAGTGTTTGAAAGAAAATACCCGAAAGACGCCGAGGACGCCGAAAGCATTCCGCCCGATTACGCCACCATACTGAATAACAACTTTCAAACATTGGGCACCCTGGAAGACGGCGGAGACAATACCGTTCGAGTCGGTATTCTGACTGCGGACAGTCAGCTATATCAAAGGGATTACCCCGACAGCGAACTTTCCGAAGCGCCCTCCGGTGAGGTCGGTACCGTTTTGAGCGACTCCGACGACCTGATTGCCCGCTTCAAAAATGAATTATTCGAGGCAGAATCTCCGGACAGAGAACTTATGCTCCGGTTCGCCGCCTCAAACGCCTTCCCCGCATTCTACTCCCTTGCTCTCCCTCTGCTTAAATACGGCATACCCGTTCGCCCCGTCCTGTTGGATAATGCCCGCCGGTATGCCGGTTATCTGGATGACTACGATATCCTTCTGCTAAGTTACGAGTATATGAAACCGGATTACCCCGACGTTAACAACAGTATTGCCGAATGGGTAAAGCGCGGCGGCGTCCTGATATATATAGGCGATGACAGCGACCCCTATCACCGTATCAACAGTTGGTGGACGGGAAAATACTCTTCACCGGCGGAACATCTTTTCGATATGCTCGGCATTGCCCCGCAGAACGAAAAAGGGATTTACCCCTGCCTTAAAGGGATTGCCGCAGTTTGGCGGACAAACCCCTGTTTCTTCGGTTTTTCCAAAGCCCGGGCGGATGCTCTCCGAGCCTTTTTCCGTGAAGCGGCTGTCAGAAAGGATTTTGCCCCGGAATTTTCAAACAGCCTGACCGTCGAGCGCCCGCCCTATATAATCAGCGCCGTTATGGACGAGAGTATTCATAACGACCCGCTTGTACACAACGGTCTTTTTGCCGATATGTTCACACCCGATTTTCAAATCATCAAACGGAAAACAATCCGCCCCGGAGAAAACTCCATGCTCTTCAATTTCAGCCATATTGAAAATGAAAGCCTGTGTATTATAGGCACATCCGTCCGCATTCACCGGCTCTCCGCCGACAGTAAGGAAATTGCCGTTGAACTGAACGGCGCAGGCAACTTCAGGGCCTGTATACGGCTTCGCACTCCATTCCCTGTAAAGACAGCCTGTATCGACGGGGAATTGTGCAAATGTACCTATGACGAATTGAGCAGAACAGCCCTCGTTTCTTTCGACAGCGTTGCAAAAACGAGGAAACTGATTCTTAAATAAAATTTTTGAAAGGCGGTTGCTCTGATGGTATTGATTATTAAAAAATTATTGGCGGTTCTTCTTTCCTTCCTCTCCATATGCTTTTCACCGTTTTTCGGCAATTTCACGGCGGAATTGAGACCTGTGGATGAGGATAATGTCCGTATGGTTTTCGCAGCCATTGCGGATACCCATATGACTGAAGAAGCCTACCGCCGCGGTATGCTGAAACTCGGGCTCGATGATATGGAAAGATCCGCATACCCTCTCGACGCTCTGCTCATAGTGGGCGATATGACCGACAACGGCGAAGCGGTAGAATATGAAGCGCTTCGCGACACCTTCAAGCGTTATAAACCGGCCAAAAACATCATCCTCGCCTGCGGCAATCACGATACCTGGACGAAGAATGAAACCCCCGGCATAATTAAAGAGTATTTCACCCGCTATACCGAGGAAATCACCGGCCGTCCCATTGAGGAAATGTATTATTCCACCGAAGTCAACGGTTATCATTTTATCGTTCTCGGCAGTGAGGGCGATGGAGTTTGTGCTTATATCAGCGACACGCAGTTGGCGTGGCTGGAGGAAGAAATGGAAGAAGCCTCGCAAGACGGCAAGCCGATTTTCGTTCTCAGCCACTGGCCGATGAACGGAACCCACGGCCTCCCGGAAAGCTGGGGCAATCAAAACCCGCACCCGTATGACGGCGGATTCGGCGCACAGTCCGAGCAAGTAGAAGCAATTCTGAAAAGTTATGACAATGTGTTCCTGATCAGCGGACATCTGCATCTCGGGTTTACAAACAGATATACCGAAGACCTCTACACCTACAGAACAATCGAAACATACGGTTCGGTTCACAGCATTAATCTGCCTGTCTATACATACGCAAATGTTCCGCGCCAAGGCACATCTTCCAACGGCACCGGCTGTGTTTTTGAAGTGTATGACGACGAGGTTGTCATTCGTGCCCGGAGTTTTTCCGCCGGGGTCTGGTATACATTCTACACCTGGAATATTCCCCTTGTTTAAAACTGCCTGACGCTCACTTATAAAAACAACAAAGGAACAAGCCGTCATGACTCAGTTGGAGTACAACCTGTCGTTAAAAAAAGAACTCCGTTTTAAAAACGGAAAGTTCAGAGTGCTGGCCTTTTCCGACCTGCACGGCAAGTGTAACTTTGACCGCCGTATTATACGGGATATTGCCGCTTTGCTGGATAAGCATAATCCCGACCTGATTCTGCTTGTCGGCGATATCGTTTGGGACGACGGCGCCCAATCGCCTGAAACCCTCAAAGCGTATCTGAGCGAGGTGATGGGCGAAGCGGAAAGCAGGCGCATCCCCTGGGCACATGTTTTCGGCAACCACGATGCCGAAAAAGGGTATGCCGTCAAAGACCAGCAGACGGTTTATGAAAGTTTTGAATACTGCGTGGCAAAGCGGGGCCCGGAGGATATCTACGGTACGGGCAACTATGTTTTGCCGGTAAAAGCCGAAAACGGCAACGATATAGTCTTCTGCCTTTGGGGCCTTGATTCCAACCGCAATATGCACCAATTTTTAACCGATGTCGGGTTGGAGGATGATTACAGGCAGGTTATGATGCCCGACCCTCTTCACCTTTCACAGACCTACGACACCATCCGCTTTAACCGGGTCATGTGGTATTGGAACTCATCGGTGGAGCTTGAACGGTATAACGGCAAAAAGATTCCCGGTATGATGTTTTTCCATATCCCCATCCCCGAGTTTATTATCCCCTATAAAAATGTGGCGCAGACGGGCTACTGCGGGTTCCGCCGTGAACAGGTCGGCTCTTCGCCGATTAATTCAGGCCTGTTTTCCGCCATCTTACAGCGGGGCGACGTAAAGACCGTCCTTTGCGGCCATGACCATATCAACGATTATGAGGGGACCTACTGCGGTATTAAAATGGTGTACGATGCCGGAATGTCCTACGATGTTTACTGTGATGACGATATGCGGGGCGGCAGGATTGTGGATATCAGCGAAGACGACCCGTGGAATGTCACAACTTATATGGTCCGCTCCGCCGATTGCGTGGCGGACTACCCCGGTGAGGAAATGCGGAAATAAAACCGACTTATGAGCCCCGGCCCTTGCAACCTTGCGAAACAGGTTTTATACTGATAATATATTGTGTGCAATAATAAAATCATAATAAATAATCTTTTGAAAGGAAGGAAAATTATGAACAGAGTAAAGATCGGAATCAGGCCGATAATTGACGGCCGTTGGGGCGGCGTGCGTGAAAGTCTGGAAGAGAAGACCATGGCTATGGCTCTGGCGGCAAAGGAGCTCATTGAATCCAATGTGTTCTACTCCGACGGTACGCCGTTTTCCTGCGTAATTTCGCCATGCACAATCGGCGGGGGAGGCGAAGCGGGCAAATGCGCCGAATACTTCTCCACACAAAACGTCTGCGCCACCCTTTCCGTAACCCCCTGCTGGTGCTACGGCAGTGAAACAATGGATCTGGATCCCAACACAATCAAGGCGGTCTGGGGCTTTAACGGGACGGAACGCCCCGGTGCCGTTTATCTTGCGGCGGTTATGGCCGCCCACGCCCAAAGGGGCCTGCCCGCCTTTTCAATCTACGGGCGGGATGTTCAGGATTTGGACGACTATTCCATTCCGGAAGATGTACAGGAAAAAATCCTCTGCTTTGCCCGCTGCGCCGCCGCTGTCGGCCAGATTAAAGGCAAGGCTTATGTGGGTATCGGCTCCGTTTCCATGGGTATTGCCGGTTCCAACTGCGATGCAAACATGATGCAAAAATACTTCGGTTTGCGTTCGGAGTGGGTGGATATGTCCGAAGTTATCCGCCGGGTAAATCTGGGCATTTATGACCATGAGGAATACGAAAAGGCTCTTGCCTGGACAAAGGCCAACTGCAAAGAGGGCTTTGATGTAAATGCGGTTCCCTCCTCACGTGAACGCAAGGACTGGGAGTGGGAATTTGTGGTAAAAATGACCCTTATCTGCCGGGATATTCTTTTGGGCAACGAAAAGCTCAAAGAAGTCAGACCCGTAGGGGATGAGGCAAAATACACCGGGCCGAAAGACGGTTGGCATGAGGAAGCCTTGGGCCGCAACGCCATTTTGGGCGGCTTCCAGGGGCAGAGAATGTGGACCGACTTTATGCCCAACGGCGACTTTACCGAGGCAATTCTCAATTCTTCCTTCGACTGGAACGGCAAAAAAGAACCTCTCACCTTTGCAACCGAAAACGACGGTCTCAACGGCCTGGCAATGCTCGTGGGCAAACTGCTCACCGGTACCGCCAGCCTTTTTGCCGATGTGAGAACTTACTGGAGCCCCGAGGCCGTTGAACGGGTTACGGGCGTCAAACTCGAAGGCATAGCCGCAGGCGGTTTTATTCATCTTATCAACTCCGGCGCCGCCGCTCTGGATGCCACGGGTATGTGCAAGGACGAAGACGGCAACGCCCTTATGAAAAAATGGTGGGATGTAACCGATGAGGACATCAAGGCAATGCTCAGCGTTACCGAATGGTGCCCCGGCAACACCGGTTATTTCCGCGGCGGCGGCTATTCTTCCCAATTTAAAACCATGGCGCAGATGCCCATCACCATGATTCGCTTTAACATTGTTGACGGCATCGGCCCGGTTATGCAGGTAGCGGAAGGCTACACCATTACTCTGCCGGACGAAGTTCACAACAAACTTTACAAACGCACCGACCCCACCTGGCCCACCACCTGGTTTGTGCCCAACACCAACGACAAGGTCGCCTTCAAAGATGTTTACTCCGTCATGGCCAATTGGGGCGCCAACCACGGCTCCCTGACCTACGGTCATATCGGAAGAGACCTGTTGGCTCTGGCAAGTATGCTGCGTATCCCCGTTTCCATGCACAACGTACCGGACGAAAAAGTTTATCGTCCCCATGCCTGGTCCGCTTTCGGCACCTCCGATTTGGAAGGCGCCGACTACAGAGCCTGTGCAACCTACGGCCCGATGTACAAATAATAAAGTATATCCCACAATTTTTTGGGGCTGCAGCAATCGCTGCAGCCCCTTTGTTTACATCCGTAACATCCTACGGTCAGGAGTCAATAAAAAATTTCCTTTTATTTATGCGGTAACGGTATCAAAAAAAGCAATATAATCCGCAATCGCCTCTTCAAAAAACTCCTCCACATAAATACCGAAATGCCCGCAGTTATATTCTTTAATTGTCGCCTTCCCGGAACGCTTGGCGCATTTAATTGTCGCTTTTGCGGGCGCCAACACGTCTTTCGCACAAACGGCATAATAAATCGGGATTGCAACATCTTCAGTATTTCTGCACGGTGAATATTTGACAAACTCCAAAAATGTTCTTGCAGGCACTTTGTTTATAAAAGTCGTATTTTCAGGCACAAGTTTTAATGCGTCTTTATAATCGGGAACCGCCATCATCGCAACTTCTCCGGGAGCGGCCCCCAATTTAATCATGACGGGGTGATATCCCGTCAGGCAGGACAACAGGTCAGCTATCAGGAACGGTATTGTTTTCACGGTTGTTTTCGGTTTAAGTGAACCTGCTGTTGCAAATGTATTTGTATAAGGGCACTGTGCCACGGTTGCGGTAATATCTTTTCGTTTTGATGATAATGTTATTACATGGCCTCCGCTAAATGAGGAACCGAACAACAATATCCTGCCGCCGTCAACCTTGTCGCTTTTTTTAACAAAATCAACGGCACAATTCCAGTCTTCAAGCTGCTTTTTTACATTAATCCACTGTCTTCTGTTGCCGTCACTGGCTCCGAAGTGACGGTAATCAAAAAGAAAGCAGGCATATCCCACCGCCGCAAATCTTTCGGCATAGGCATCAAGGCGCATTTCACGCACACTACCCAAACCGTGCGCCATGACAATGACGGGGCATTTTTTATCCACGGCAGGCAAATACAGCCACGCACTGCATCTTGTCCCGTCTGAATAAAAATCTACATCTTCACGGATAAATTTATTACTCATTTTTAATCCCTTCTGTCGATGATAATACTGTTATAACTATACACCCGACAACATATACAGTCAAATTCAAAATAATCCAGACTTTGCCAATTTGTTGTGTAATTTTGGATATACACCGTCTTTTCTTCTTTCGCAATTCCAAGATGTTTGAACTTGTGTTATAATTCGATTGTCAAATATGTTCCCGCGCTTGTGTTTAGTTATAAACTGAGAAAGACAGGGAGAATAAAATGAAGTGCAGTCAATGTAACAACGAAATGGAAAAAGGATTCCTAACAGTTACCAAAATCACCATCGGAAGAGTTCTGGATGTTGCAATTAAATGGTGTTCCGTCGAAAAAAGTGAAACCGGAATGTTGGGACGAAGCAAGAGAAAAAAGTTTTATATTCAAAACAGAAACTGCGGCCGATATTCACCGGCGTATTATTGCGCTAATTGCGGAAAAGTATTTGCAGAGTTTTATACTTCACAGCGTTGAGTTATGTAACAGAATAAATGAGCTGTGCATTTTTTTGCACGGCCTGTTTTTTTATCGGGGCAATTTAAGATTTAATAAAATTTATTTTGCCCGCAAACTCAGTATTCGTCTCCGCCCTCTCCGGCCCAATGATCGTAAAACTCAGTTCCGCGCCAGAGGCCTCTTAAAAGAGCCTTATGAGTGGTTTCCCAACGTACCCATTCGTCTATCCTTGTCATACCGTAGCCTATCCAGTCATTAAAGAAGACGTTTATTTCTTCCGCATCGCAGACTTTGTCCAGCTGAGCCCTGCGTTTCATCCTGACATACCTTATGGCAAGCCTTGCCTTTTCCACTCTATAAAGGCTCAGGGCGTCCCCCTCGACAGCCTTAGCCGCTTTGTCAAAAACGGCGTTATATTTGTCAAGGTTTTCTTCGCTTAAAAACGCATGAACCGGGTTATCGTTAAATCCCACATGGCAGTGATATTTTTCCGCCGTGTCGCAAAGCAGATTAATATACTCCCTGATATAAACTCCGGCGGCGCCGTAATAATAATCGGTGAACTCTTTTATATGTTTTTCCACATCCGTTTCGGCGTTCCAGAGAAGTTTGCTTATAACATAGGCTCTGAGCTCGTTTAAATCCACGCTCCCGGCAGAGGCTCCGCAGGCCTGTTCAAAAACGCCCTTTACATTATTTGCAACAAACGCCTTCATGTTGGGCTGCAAAGAGCGCCAGTTGGGGTGGGGGGTGGGGTAATGGGCAAAACATGTGGTGTAGTCCCAGATATACATGCGTCCGCAGACCTTGCCCCAGTCCCTCAGGTCGTCAATGAACATCTTTTTTGTGCCGTCAAGCATGGTCATCGCTCTGGTATAATCATCGCACTCCTCAAAAGAGTGAGAGAAACAGGCCTCAATGGAACACAGGCGCACACAGACATTGTGCCTTGCCCGGGCGAATTTTGGAACCTGCCTTGTGTACATATAGGCAAGGGTGTCAAAAATCACTTCCGGGAACTCTTCTTCAAGGGCTTCGGCAATAGCGTTTACAAAGTGTATGAGCGTCCCTGCGGGAGAGCCTTCCTTTTCGTCCAGAGCGGTGCAGTTCAGACATTGGCAGTTGCCGCCCCAATCATTTTGGGAAATGGAAATGATGGTTTTGCCGGGATTTGCCTTAAGCGCCTCCCTCACCCTTTCAATGGCAATTTTCAGCACCTCCGGGTGCGTCAGGCAAAGCTGAAAGCGTTGGGTTTTTGTGGGACGCTCTCCGTCCACAAGCGCATAGTATTCCGGGTGCTCTTTCGCATAAATTTCCGGCGGCATAATGGTTTGAAAACTGTGCACAAACCAGACATAGGCTATGTTTCCGCCGTGTTTTTCCTTTATATCCGCCGCCGCGTTGAGGCGGCTTTTTACCGCAAAACGGGTATGCTTTGTGTAAACATTCAGGTTGTGAGCCCGGTATTCCAAAACGGGCACCTGTCTGTCATAAATCTGCGGCACCTCAATGCGGGTGAGCACGGGTATTTTTTCACAGTCGGCGGCAAAGAACCGACAGCCTAAACGCTCCAGCAGTTCATAAACACCGTATATGACGCCCCGTTTTCCGCCGTAAATGCCGAGGTTTTCGCCGGCGGTTTTTATTATAAAGCCGTCATTGCCCAACCCCTCGTCGAGCGGGATAAAATCAAGCGCCGCCTTCCCTACGGCTATTGCCGGCTTTTCCCCTTTTTCACGAACCACGCAAAAAGGTTTGCCGCTCATCAGTTCCAGATATCTCCGGAGTTCGTCCGCCGCATAAACTTCCTGCTCCCCGGCATCACCGGCAAGCAGAATTTCCGCCAGAACTTCGCCTTCACTGAAAATTAAAGTTCCTTTCATTTAATTCGCCCCCCATAAACTTTTTATTATTTTAACCCCGCCGCATTCGCTATCGGTGCAACGCAACAATTAAAGCCCTCTTCTCGTGACCGAAATCACGAAAAGAGGGCTTTGTGTTCCGACTGAATGCGGCAAAAACATGGGTTACCTCCAGGTGCATTACCACATAAAACCGTTGGCCGGTAAAGGATGAAAACCAATAAGCTATGACTTTAAGCGAAAAACCTTTCAGCGACCGGTAGAGCCGAATCCGCCGGAACCTCGGGAGGTGTCCTCCAGGGTTTCGACCTCCGTCACTTCCATTGCCGCCACGGGCATTACCACAAGTTGGGCAATGCGCTCACCGGGAAGAATTCGGTGCGGCTTTTCGTACTGGTTTACAAGCCCTACGCAAACTTCTCCTCTGTAGTCGCTGTCAATAACGCCCACGCCGTTTGCAAGACCCAAACCGTGTTTAACCGCCAGCCCGCTCCTGGCAAAAACAAAGGCGGTGCAGTCCGCCCCGGGGAGGGCTATGGCAATACCGGTGGGAACAAGGGCATGTCCGCCCGGTTCAAGGGTCAGCGGCTCTTCAATGCAGGCGCAGAGGTCCAGCCCGGCGCTGCCCGGCGTGGCACGTTCCGGGAGCTTTGCCTCCGGTCTTACTTTCATTACAAGCAGTTTATTCAACGTTATCTTCCTTACCTGCGGCCAAATGCCTTTTCTCATTGAGTTCATTCAACATGCGCTTATGTTCCTTGTCGCTCAGAGCATAATTCCAGGTGGGGATAACCGAAAGTATTCCGCCGATTGCGGGCGGTATGGAAACCAGGAAGAACAAAATCATCATAAACTGAGAATACTTGTCCTCCAAACGGGGAACTCCGCCGGCTGCGATAAATTTATTCAGTTCGTCAATTGCCGCATCCGAAAAACCTACCGCAGTATAGGCCATGCCGCTGATAACGGTAGCAATAGCGGTGGTAAGCTTTACAATAAAGGTCTGGCCGGAAAAGAAAACGCCGTCAGGTCTTATTCCGTTGTGGTATTCCTCATAGTCCACCGCATCGGCAATCATATAGCTCTGCAAAACGGTATTAATTCCCGCAGTCGCTCCGCCGAAAGTGAACAGAACAAAGCAAATAACCAAGTATACGGGCTTTACCAAATCTCTCGGCGCAATCAGGTACAGAACAAAAATCAGTACAAAGGGGATTACTCCGAAAAGATTGCTGTAATTGTATAGATCCTTCTTTTCAAACCTGGACACCAGTTTCGGCGCAAGACCCATAGCGGCAAACTGCCCTATCAGCATACCCCCGCCCAGGAACACCATGTAAAGCAGGGCTGTCGTGGGGTTTTTGCTGGCGTAATAATAAGTGACCAGGGGCATGGCCGCCAACATCAAAAGCTGTTTCGGGCTGCCCATTACGCCGGAAAGAAGAATCTGCCTGAAAGGCTTGTTTGTCCACATGAGGCTAAAGTTTTCTTTAAGAGAATAACTTTTTTCAGAGGCGGGGATTCTCTCCTTTGTAAACAGTCCCGTAAGCTGGAACATTGCGGAGCCTATTACTCCGAAAATCAGGGCGGCAACAATAAAGCCCATCCGCTCACCCGCCGCAGCGGCGGTCACTTTTTCCGTATCTTCATAGAATCTGGCAAAATGTTTTCCCAACTCCAGGGCAACAGGCTGAAAGCTCACCAGAGTTATACCGCCGCCGATACCGGCTATCATCCTTGCCAAAGAAAGGAGTTTTTGCCTGTCCTCGGCACTCTCGCTCATCAAGGCGGTGATGCCCCACAGGGGGATATCTCCTACCGTATAGGTCATGCCCCAAAGCACGTAAGTGACAGCCGCCCAAATAACTATTGCGGCATTTTTCCCTACAAAATTCCCCCCCAAACTCGGATCGAAAAAGCCGAAGTTTGTATAGCAAAGTACGGTAATAATCAAAATGGGGATAGGTACGGCTATCAGATAGGGACGGCATTTGCCGATTTTTGTTCTGGTTTTGTCAACAATTGTACCCATCATCGGGTCATTGAAGGCGTCCCAGACTCTTGCAATTGCCATTATAATGCTCACGGTCGCAGCCGGGATAAGAATGGTAAACTGCAGATAATAGGCCAGGCCGGCACCGATAATGTTGTAAATGATGTTTTGCCCCGCCAGGCCTATCAGATAGGCGTTCCGCTCCTTTGGGGTGTAAGTGTTTAACTTCTCCATAGTATTCCTCTTTCCATTTTATTTTTAATTCCGCTTATTACCGTCCAAGCTGAAAATAAACGCCGTCATTCCACGCCTCTGTAGGCCGCCCCTCTTGTAAATTCCCCACGGGGAGGCACACCTGCTGAAAAATCCTTTATTACAAGGCCGGCTTCTTCCCTGCTTTCCGTTGTGAAATAAAGCAGTAAAAAGTCCATATTTTTAATCTCTTCCTTTTTATCGCCCAAATATACCGGGCGCGAGTTATAAACAACCGAACAGCCCGCTTCACAAATCACGGGGAATTCTATGCCCATACGATCCCTAAGCGCCCCGCTACCGCCGCAATCGGCACATTTTTTACCGTTATTCAAAGGGCAGGCTCGGGTCAGCATAAGGGGCAGACGGCCGTAGGCAAAAATTCCTCGGGGCAAGTCACCGCCCAAAGCCGCCGACTGCTTAAGCGTCATTTCGGTAGACACAAGGACGGCTGTAACTCCCTCCCGTGAAAGGGTTTTGATACTGCGGGTGTTGAAAATGTTGGTTCCCGGCCCCGCCAGGACTTCAAAGCCTTCCCCCAAAGCTAAAGCAACACCGTCAAGGGTTCCGGCTACGGCGGTTTTTATCCCCGCCGCTTTTGCCCGTTTTAAAAGCTTTCTTATTCCGTCACTGCCGCCGAAAATCCCCCGGGGCAGTTCCACCGCCGCTTTAACGGAGCCTTCGGCAAAAGTTTTCAGTGTGTTTTCATCGGTGCTTAAGGGCAGCCAAATACATTCTATGTTGTCCAAACTTTCCGGAATCTGTGAGAGATTTGAAAACCGTGCATACAGCACCGGATTGTTTGCCGCATGTTCGGTTACAGTTTCGGAGGACGGCGAAAAGGGAATGCTTTTCCCCTCTTTCAGCAAAGCGTTAAGCCCGTTTAATGCTTCCCTGCGCAAAGCATTTATTAAAGATAAGGGCAAATACAGCCCTTCCTGTAAATTTATGTCAATGTTCCGGGCAAAAAACTGGGTGCCCCCGCATTTTTTAAGCGCCTCTTCAACAACCCCGGGCGAAGCCGATTTTTTCTGCGCCTGTTGTGCAACTTCCTCGGAGCGAACCGACACCCTTTTACCGTTTGCATGGGCGGATAGTTCCGGCGGTTCTCCGCTCTTTGCAGTAAATACAAAGTCAACGGGCAGCAAAGGATTTTCCTGTCCGTACAGGTTTTGAAGTTCCGACAACGCCGACTCAAAGGCGGGTTCGTCATCTTTTTGACGAACGCCGAACATTCCCCGCCCCCGCTCCGAAAGATAGTGACCGTCCGAAAACCCTTCACGGGAAAACATCATCTCAAGGTTGCTTCGGCTCTCCCGGGTCAGTTCGCCCTCCAGCGCCTCCCGGCAGGCAACCACCGCCGCCGCCACATATTCGGGTCTTTTAAGCCGGCCTTCAATTTTAAAAGAAGTAATCCCCCGCTCGGCCAAAAAAGGCAGATGTTTTATCAGGGAAAGGTCTTTTAAGCTCAGGTCAAAACCCGTTCCGCCCGGGGCGGAAAAAGGCAGGCGGCAGGGGGCGGCACACATACCTCTGTTGGCACTGCGGGTACCCAAAGCCGCACTCATATAACATTGGCCCGACACACTCATGCATTGGGCGCCGTGAACAAACATTTCCAGTTCAATAGGAGCATCTTCTGTGAGGGCAAGAACCTCTTCCCGGCTAAGTTCCCTCGGCAGCACAATGCGGCTGAAACCCAGCTTTTCAAGCAGTTCAATCCCTTTCAGGGTCTGAACGGACATCTGTGTGGAAGCGTGGAGTTTCATCCCCGGCGCCGCTTCCCGCACCGCTGCGGCAAGCCCCAAATCCTGCAAAATCAGTGCATCCGCACCTGCGGCGCAGGCACGCTCCGCAACGGCCAAGGCCTCCGTAAAATCTTTGTCCCCCGCCAAGGTGTTAAGTGTGATATACACCTTAACCCCTCTGCCGCGGCAATAGGCGGCGGCTTCGGCCATTTCGTCAAAATCAAAATTCTTTGCCGTCCGTCTGGCGTTGAAAGTTTTTGTGCCGAAATATACGGCATCTGCCCCGCAGCGTACCGCCGCTTTAAGGGCTTCCGGACTGCCCGCCGGAGCTAAAATTTCAACCTTGTTTTTCAATTACCCTTTTTTTCCGAACGCAGGGCGGCCAACTCTTTGCCCAGCCTGTCCGCCTGTTGACGGTAGACTTCCGCATTGGTCTTTGCCCTGGCGGCGTCTTCCAGATAGTCCTGAATTTGAGAGCGCAAATTGTCGGCGCTGGAATCCGCTTTTTTCGCCGCATCGGCATACTCCAGGGCGGCCAGCACAGCGGCTTGGGTAACGGAGATTCTCGCATTTTCATCCATAAGTGTGGTCATTCTTTTATCGAGTTCCTCACCCAAAGTCTGGATGTACTTTACATCGTCACCCGTCGTGACAATATAGTCCATCCCGCAAATGGTCAGTTTTACTCTATTTCTTTCCGCCATTATTATCACCTTTCCGCTCCGCGCGGCGCGCGGTCCTTTTTCTTCGCATGTATTATACATTATAACCAACTCGGAATAAAGATATTTTTCAAAAGAGTTCACCTTAAAAACCGCCGTATCGGCATCTATTCCCCGATCAGGCATTCACCTGTCCGATTTTTATCGATAAAAAAGGGCTGCCTACGAATCTTTGCCGGGCAACCCTTTTCATCTGAGAACAATTATTTTAATAAATCCATCGGAAATACCCGACCGTTATACGGTTCTTCTTTTTCTTCCTTAAAGAATAATTCGACTGTAAATTCATCTCGGAAGTCTTTTTCCACCACCTCAAATTTACCGTCTTTATATCGATAAATCAACATAAGAATGCCGTCTTCCAGATAATGATGTGTAGCCATACCGATTGATTTTGTTTTATCACAATTATTCGCACGCTCAATGTAAACATCGGTTACGGGGTCAATCCGGGCAACTTCCTTTATGTCGCTTCCATTGTCCACGGATGAAAAATCCCGATAATTCAGTTTTTCCTTAACATAATACCAGTTTTTTATTTCCGCATATTTTCCCGTTCCCGAATGATATCGATAAAAAATGTACAGCAAGCCGCCCTGTTTCACTTTATGAACACTGTATAATGAGTTGCTCTCCGTCTCCCGCAAGCACTCAATCCCGAATTCATCGTCCACTTTTGTGATGAATGTCAGTTTGGTAAAAAGTGCAACCGTGGGATCTTCATCGCATTTTTGAATAAACAAATCAATGTCAATTTCTTTTGTAATCAACTCATTGTACGGATTGGTATTGTCTATTCGGCTCATTATCGAGCTAAGGTGATTTTGATCTATATCATCAATCGATAAGGGCGATTCAAACGGGTTTTTAGACGGGCTGTTTTGAGGCTTGTCTTCCGACGATGTATTGCAAGAAGCCAGCGAAAAGATTATCAGAACTGCAAATATTAAGATAAAGCACTTTTTCATTACCACCCCTCCATTTCAATTGTTGGGAAACCAGAATAATGCAGTTCTATTATGCATCAGTATTAATAATTTGACAATAATAAATATTTTTTCAAAAAAAGGCTTGCATTTATGAAAACTCGATGATATAATGCCCCTCGTCCGAAAGCGGTTTGCGCTTTCAGCCGGTGCTTATTACGATGAGGTTCCACCCGTTCCCATCCCGAACACGGTAGTTAAGCTCATGAGTGCCGAAAATACTCGGAGGGCAGCCTCCCGGGAAGATAGGTCGGTGCCGGCACAAAAAACAGTCGTCCAAAAGGGCGGCTGTTTTTTTATATTTTTTCGTTTCCAATAACCCCTCACAGTGTGTTTTTTAGAGTATTCCTATGCTTTTTGCAGTTATTTTGAATTTATTCCTATGGTTTTTGCAATTATTTCAGGATTATTCCTATGCTTTTTGCAAAAACAGAGCGAACAATCTTTGAAAAAGGCTTTAGAGGTTCGAATTATTATTACTTCACGGGGGCATGATACCGCCTTTGTCGGCACCTTTTTTCTTTTTTGCATTTTAAAGTGTGTTCCCAATTTCTTTAAACAGTGTTATACTGTGCGTTGAAGAAACTTCTTTTCCCCTCCGGTAGAAAAAATCTTATCTTCAAGAGGCTGTAAGGATGAAAAAATCTTACGATGTACTCATAGCGGGCAGCGGAATTGCCGGCCTTTATGCGGCCATACAATTCGGCTGTGATACGAGTGTGCTTATGCTTGCAAAACAGTCTCGAGAGATTTGTTCCACCGCTTTAGCCCAGGGCGGGGTAGCCGGTGTGCTGAAGCATGATGACGACAGCTTTGACCTCCATGTAAAAGATACTCTTGTGGCGGGAAGCTACAAAAACGATATTGACGCCGTGGAAGTTCTGGTTCATGAAGGGCCGGAGGATATTCGCAAAATCATTGAAATGGGCGTGGACTTTGACAAGGACGAAAACGGCGAGCTGAACATGACCCTTGAAGGGGGGCACAGCTGCCGCAGGATAGTCCACCACAAGGACCGAACCGGCAAAGAGATTGCGGAAAAGCTCACAAAGGTTGCCGCCCAAAAATCGAATATACAACTTGAAGAAAATACGATGATAATCAACATTGAACGGGTAGTGGGGGGCTTTCGTGCCGACCTTCTGCGGGGAGAGGAATACTCCTGCGTTTACGCAAGTTTTGTAATCCTCGCCACGGGGGGAATAGGCCGGGTTTACCGCTATACCACCAACCCCGCCACCGCCACGGGCGACGGCATCCGTTTTGCCTACGAGATGGGGGCAAAAATTAAAAACATCAGTGCGGTTCAGTTCCACCCCACCGCCTTTAATTCCCCGAACAGCAGGGAACAATTTTTAATAAGCGAGGCGGTGAGGGGCGAGGGCGCTTATCTTCTCAACTGCGACAAACAGCGTTTTATGGACCGTTACGATGAAAGGCTGGAACTTGCTCCCAGAGATGTGGTATCCCGGGCCATTGTATTGGAATCCCGGCGCACGGGCAGCAACGAATTTTTTCTGGATATAACGCACAAAGACCGGGAATTTCTGTTTGACCGCTTCCCCGCAATAAGCGAGGCCTGCCTTGCCCGGGGCGTAGATATTTCCAAAGACCTTATCCCCGTCTACCCCTGCCAGCACTATCTTATGGGGGGCATTGATGTGGACCTCAACGCCCGCACCACCCTCCCGCGCCTGTACGCCGCCGGGGAATGTGCCCATACCGGCGTTCACGGGGGCAACCGTCTTGCAAGCAACTCACTTTTGGAAGGTTTGGTTTTCGGCAGAAGAGCCGCCCTGGATATAATCAAGTGTCTGGATGCCGGTTTTGCCCGGGTTAACCCCGGGCCCTGCCCGGACGATTTTTCCGGAGCGCCTCTGCCTACGGGCATCCGCACCGCCGTGCGGGAGATTATGCAGCGGGCATATTTTGTAATCCCCAACCCCTCCGCCGTCAGACAGGGGCTTAAGAGAGTGGAAGAGTTTATGAAAAGGCTGCAAAACGGCCGTTTTGCTCAAACGGCGGATTTTTGCGAGGCTAAAAGTCTTGTGACCGTGGCCTGTTTAATTTTGCAGGATGCCGCACAAAATTTTGAATAACCGTTTTCAGCATCCGACGGATGCGGATAAGGAGGAATGTTCAATGGTTGAACAATTTTATCTGGATGATTTAATCAGGCGGGCAATTATGGAGGATGTCAACTATACGGATATTTCCTCGGAATATCTGTTTGACCCCGCCGAGCGTTGCCGGGCGGAAATAATCTCAAAGGATGAAGGGGTTCTCTGCGGACTGCCGGTCTTTTTGCGTGTTTTTGAGCTGCTGGACCCCTCTTTCACTTTTAAAACCGACAAAAAGGATTCCGACCGCCTGGTCAAGGGTGAGGTCATAGCCGAACTTACGGGGCAGACCCTCGCTTTACTCAAAGGGGAACGCACCGCCCTCAACCTTATTCAGCACCTTTCCGGCATAGCCACCCAAACGGCCAAAGCAGTTGAGGCGGTAAAACATACCAAAGCCCGTATTACCGACACAAGAAAGACCCTGCCGGGACTCCGAGCACTGCAAAAGTATGCCGTCACCTGCGCAGGGGGTAAAAATCACCGTTTTAATCTTTCGGATGCGGCCATGCTCAAAGACAATCACATTCAGGCCGCCGGCGGCATAACCGCCGCCATGACCCGTCTGAGAGAAAATCTCGGCCATATGACAAAAATCGAGGTGGAAACCGCCTCTCCGGCAGAAGTGGAGGAAGCCTTGGCAGCGGGGGCGGATATAATCATGCTTGACAACATGGATATCCCCGCCATGACAAAAGCGGTGGAACTCGCAGGAGGCAGAGCGATTTTGGAGGCTTCCGGCGGTATTACTCTTGAAAATTTGGCCGCCGTGGCGGAAACGGGTGTGGATATTATCTCTCTGGGCGCCTTAACACATTCCGTTAAGGCCTTCGATATTTCCATGAACTTTATCGACTTTTAAAATTCGGCTGAAACGGGGGAGCAAACAGACGTTTGCTCCCCCGCTTTTATATTTTTTTACTTTTTCCTCAGTTCGGCAAAAAACTCCGTCAGCTCTTCCGCACAGGCTTCCTGCATAAAGCCCCCCGTAACCTGAGGGCGGTGGTTATAGGGCAGGTCAAACAAATTGACAACCGACCCGCAGGAACCCGCTTTTTTATCGTAGGCGCCGAACACCAACCGCCTTATTCTGGCATTTATTATTGCTCCGGCGCACATGGGGCAGGGTTCCAGGGTTACGAATAAGTCACACTCCCACAACCGCCATCCGCCGAGGTTTTTACAGGCCTCATTTATTGCCTCAATCTCCGCATGGGCGAGGGCGTTTTTATCCTTTTCCCTGCGGTTTCTGCCTCTGCCGACAATCTCACCCCGGCAAACCGCAACGGCGCCCACCGGCACTTCATCTTCCGCTTTCGCCTCCCGCGCAAGCTCAAGAGCGGCAAGCATAAAGTCCTTATCTTCCACTGTCTACCTCCCCGCCGTCAATTTCCTCATTTGTTAAATTCAACAAATTGCCTTGTGATATTAAAAATAGCAATCAGGGCCGCCAGCATCGGTACGGTAAAAACATAGTTTGTAACGCGGGCCCCAAAGCTCATCTCAACCTCCGGAGGATTAAGACGAATTCTTTTGGGATGAAAGAAAAAGATTAAAGTACAGGCCAGACCGGTTACAAATGCAACTGTCATAATAACACTTATGATAATGTCTACATTTTTTATGCCGCCCGCATTAAGCAAAGAGAGAATGGAAGAAAAAAGGTTGTTTACAAAATGAATAAGCACCCCTGTCCAGATGCTCCCCGTAGCCACAACATAATAACCTATTGCAAGCCCCGCCACAAGAGCGAAGGGAGCCTGCACCAAGTTCCCGTGCATGAGGGAAAACACGATGGAAGACATAAGAATTGCAAAAAGGTCCCCGTGACGGCGCAGTGGCTGCATGATAACTCCCCGCAGAGCAAACTCCTCCACCAAAGGCGGAATAACGGCAATTTGAATAATAAAGAATATTGATTCCAAACCGCCAACGGGTACGGGGTTTTCGGGAGCAGTTAAAGTAAAACCGAGCTGCTGCATCAGCATGATAAAAATGCTTGTGACGTGATTGCCCGCCAAACAAAACATGAAACCCGCCGGCACAGCTAAGAGCATCAGTCCCGTAGAAACGGGGCGGCCGAAAGCCAAAGCCTTTTCCCTTTTATTCTTGCTCATGAGCATTGCAACAACAAAAAAGGGCAAAAACACGCTAATCGCCGAATATATTCCCCCGAAAGCGTTTTGAAACAGGTCGTTTTCCGCAAATTCCCCGTCAAGCCTTAAAAAAACCAGCATATAATACACGGCAAATTGAAGCCCCACAAAGGCCAATACACAAAGCCCCGCAATTGCGCTCTGGCGGCGCAAATTCCTGGTTGCCGAAACATAGGCTCCGTGGCCGCCGCCCTCAAAACCGGAGGGTCTCCGGCTCGGAGTAAAAGAGCTCGGAATATAAAACTCATTCATGGGGTTAAATCTCCTTTGGCTGCGGCGATGTTTTCCGCACGCATCTACGGGATATTATAGACAGGCCCCCGCCATTTTACAAGGGCGAGGGGCTTATGATTGTGAATATTGAATTTCAAAAAACTGAAATTGAGTATATAACCTCATGTAAAAATGTTACGGCAAAGCGTGACTTTCTTTTCTTGAAAAAAGCCCGCGGCTCTGGTATAAATAGTTTGGGTTTGGAGGAGGCCGGTTTTATGGAATTAAAAGAAGTAAGTCCGATCAGCAAGGCCGAGGCGCAAGCATACGCAGCAGAAGTCCTGCAAAATCACATTCCCTGCACGGTAAAAAATATTTCTTACATCGGCGGCGGCTCGTTCGGTTATGTTTATAAGGCATCAACAGACAAAGCGCCTTACCGATTGGTATTAAAAGCCTGCAGGGTTCCGAAAATGGCGGAAAAAGAAGCCATGGCTTTAAACTTGCTCGGCAAAGACAGCCTTATTAAAATCCCCGAAGTTTATTTCACATCTTTTGCAACCGAAAGCATCCCCATTGATTTTATCTGCATGGAACATATGCCGGGCAAAAATTGTTTTACCGACTTTGTGCAGTTGTTCAAATCGAAAGCGGTCAAAAAAAGCTTTGCGGACAAAGTCACATCGGCATTAAATCTATGGCACAGTACGACAAACGACAAGTTCGGCTTCATTGAAGACGCCCGTTTTGACGAATGGCTTGATTTTTATAAACCCTTTGCACATGAAGTTCTTGAGTCCGCAAGAAAGCTTTGCAAAGAGGGCAAGCTCGAAAAAAAGGTGCTTGCCGTAATGGAAAACGCATGGTTGAATTTTGATTATATTTTCAGTGAAAAAGTGAAAGAAGCCTGCCTTATTCACGGGGACATGAACGTGATGAACATTTTGGCAGACAAAAAACTTAACCCGCTTGCAATCATTGACCCGCTTGACAGCAAGTGGGCGGATAAGGAATACGAATTGTTTCAACTGCGCAACTTAACGGGAGACAGGTTCGGATTATATGATATGTATAAAGAGAAATATCCGGTATCGGAAAAATGCGATATTAAAACCGCTTTTTATGCCTTATATCATGAGGTGTATTGCTATATTCTTTCCGGAAAAAAGTTTAACTTTATTCTTATGCCGTTAGTAAAGCGTATGAAAAAAGAGTTGAAAACAATCTGACGCTATCTGACAGCAATTATTTGATTTTTTGACAGTTTAGTTTTTGTCGGTATATAAAAATCGGCCCGCTTCTTTTTTGAAAACAGGCCGGTTTTTCATTTTTTGTCTAAATGTTTGCCAAGTTGTCAAGAGTCCAAATTAATCCACATCGCAGGGCGGACACAGCCATTACCATAGCTGACACCACAGCCATTATCGGAATTAACAAGGCCAGCACCGCCGACACCGGCGGCATAATGCTGATTATAGCCGGGCGACCGCAACCACCACCAAGAGCAGGTGGCTGTGCCACCTTTGGTGTAACAACGGCTTTTATAAGCGCCGTTTGCTTCTGCATAAGCAGTCGGTACACATTTTCTTGCTTCGTCACTGATGAAATATTCTTTCACCTCTTTGATACTAAGCAGAAATACTTTATCTGTTGTGGCATTGCCGGCGTTGATGTTGTGATCGGTATTCTTATCTGCGGATACATTTGTTGACTGTATTTTTGCTTGCTCATCCGCACTGAATGCTGATTTCAGAAAAGTATCATTCATCCAAGTCCTAAGCGTGCACTCCTCCCATGTTATATCCTCGTATGACAAATTATACTGTTTACAGTCGAGAGCTTTATCACTTATTACAAGAAGCTTATTATCCTCTTTCGCCAACACAATCCATTCTATATCTTCTTTACCGTTTGACTTATCATTATCCTGTTCGTATGCACCAAAGACTACGGTGTCTCCCACTTTAACGTATTTCATCTTTTCAACTATATACTGACTGTAGATGCTTGCTGCCTTTTCTGTACTATCTTTATATCCGTTCAATGCAATCAAACTGTCATACGCTTCAACTATCTTTCCGTCATTCATCAAAGTGATCGCGGAATTATATTCGCTGCTTGGAATTATTACAGTTTTAAGCACAATCAAAAATACAACGCAGGCACAGACAATCGGTGTTGCTATGACAATTACTCTTTTGATTTTTTTTAGCTGCCTTTCTTTAGCAATTCGCCTTTCCTCCAAAATTCGTTCTGCCTTAAGTCTGTCCGCTTCTTCCTTTGCTTTGATTTCTTCTATCTTTCTTTGACAGACACTAATCTGTTCATCGGCATCTTTCCAGCCGGAGATAGACTGAAGTTTTCTAATTGCCGCTTCATAATTTATAATTTCTTCAATTTTTTCACCTTTCATTTGAGACTTCGCATTATTGTAAATAGCATCCTTTCGGCTGACTTCCGCTTTTTCAAGGCATTGTTCATAAAGGGTGTCTGCATCCTTAAAGCCGCTGATGCTTTTAAAAACCCCTGCAGCGGATTTAAAAGCTTCTTCAGAGGTGGCCGTTTCCATTGCCTTTACCGCACTGTTATATTTTTCCGTTAATCTGTCATTTTCATTGCGCTCTTTTATGTAAGTAATATAGCCGCTCAGTTCCTCTTTAAGCGCATCATCACCGAATCGAAGAATTTTCTGATAATTACCGTTATCTTCAAAAGGTTGTGCGCAATCTTTAAGGTTTTCCTGTTTGCTTACTTTTATTTCCGCCATTAATTTGCCGAGATATGCTTTCGCATTTTCCGGCTCCATGTCGAGAACTTTCTCAAAATATTCATTTGCCTCCCGCCAGTTGCCGTCCTCAAGGAAGATAAAGGCTCGCTTCAGGAGAGGGGCAGCGTTTGAGTGTGCGGGGTTGTGGGCTGCAACCGTTTCTTTTGCTGCCGCTTTCGGTTTATCTGCCTCGGTAATCTTTTTAATACCGCGTATCAGGTCCTGCATAAAGCCGAGTTTTGACATATCCTGTGCCTGCAGATGTGAGAACTCCTCAGGCAAATCATAGGGGTCCATATCCCGGTACACCGGGATGAGTACCTTTTTGCCCTTGCTGTCCTTAACAAGAGCAAGGTAACGGCTCCATTCATTTTTTACCCATACGGCATTAAAGTATTCGGGTTTTGTGCCGAGCACAACCATGACTTTTGCGCTGTTCAGGGCGGCGAATATATACGGTTCATACGCCGTGCCGAGCTTGTCTTCAAGGGTGATGCGGGAGAAGAATACTTTAAAGCCTTCATTTTTCAACTGATGATAAAGATCGTTGGCAAGCACGGAATCCATCGTTCTTCTGCCGTTATTGTCCGTTTCTTTATAGCAGATGAAAACATCAAAAGGCTCTTCTTTGGAGGATATTGCAAGAATACCCTTTTGAATATCGTCAATCGCTTTTGCCTCTTCTTCATAAATCTGCTTTTGATAACCGTCGGAATAACGCAGGGCGGATTTGTAGTCCTCATCCATGTAAATTGATGTGAACTGAGCACGGTTGACAGTGGGAATATGCTTATTTGTTGCGGGATCCTCTACATACTCAATACCGTAACGGCAGAGCACCAAAGACCAATATGCCTCGGCATCGGTGTTGTCTTCGTTCAATATCTGCTCATAGATACCCATCGCCTTGTCAAATTCATTGTTACGGCGGAAGTGGTTGGCTCTGTCATACAGATTTGCCCTTCTGTCGTCATCAAGGCGGGGTAAAGTCTGTTTCGTTCCGCAACTGTCGCAAATGCCGACCGTTGTTCCCTGCTCAAATTCTAACCCGCCGCCGCACATTTTACATTTAAATAAGGCCATATTCTTTTATCCTCCAATTGTTTTTATGTATTATCGGTTACGTTACATAAATTATGCCGCTTAAAACTGTAAACTAATGCCGCTCTAAAGCATAAAATGTTATGAGTTCAAATTAATCCACATCACAGGGCGGACACCGTTGTTATCCTCCTTGAGTTTGTACCCGGAATATATCCCCGAGTTGGTGACATAGGAAGCATTTTTTTGAGTGATGCCCGGCGTGCGCAGCCACCACCAGCAGGTGCCCTTGCCGTCCACTTTAAAAACCCTGCTCTTCTTTACGCCTTGCTTAATTGCATAGGCGGTAGGCGCACACCTTCTTGATTCAGTCGTACTGAAATAACGCTCCATTTCGGAAATGCTTAAAATAAACATCTTATCTTTTGTTGCCTTGCCCGGATTTGTTAAGAAAAGAAGGCTTTTGTCCGCCGTAACATTGGTTACGGCAATCATTTTTTTATGGTCTTCTCCGAATGCCTCATTCATAAAAGTATCGTTCAGCCATTTACGTAATGAACAGGTTTCCCAGGTTATATCAGTGTCGGAGGTGTGGTATCGTTGGCAGTCAAGGGCATATTTGCTGATTAGCAGAGCTTTCTTGCCGTCAACGGCTAAAACAAGCCACTCTATTTCTTCTTTACCGTTTAATGTCTTTTTGTCCTGCTCATAAAAACCGAATTTAATTGTTTTTCCGGTAGAAACATTACCCGACCCGGCATTTTTAATCTGCTCTGCGGTTATTTGAATTTGAGCTTTTGTGCAGCTCTCTTCGGCTTTTTCCCTGCTGTCTTTGTAAAAAGGTATAACGGAAAACTTTCCTGACGCCTCCGCATATTCTTCGGCATTGTATAACTCTGTTGCAGAATTATATATCCTGTCCGGAATTATCACCGTTATTAAGAGAGTTGAAAAAACAATGCCGGCAAGAATAAACGATAAAGCAATTATAATTCTCCTTTTGCGTTTTTCGGCGGCCTTCTTTTTAGCAATCCGTTTTTCCTCTGCCTTCCGTTCAACCTCCATCAGGCAGTCTTCCGCCTTTTCAATGCATTGTTCATAAAGGGTGTCGGCATCCTTAAATCCGCTGATTCTTTGAAAAATAGCTGCAGCTGCTCTAAAGGCTGCTTCAGAATTTGCCAGGTTTGTAGCCTTTATTGCCATGTCATATACTTCTTGATTTTTTCGTTCAATTACTTGAGCGTTGCAAATAAGCAATTGCTTTTGCAGTGCGGAATCACCGAAGCGAAGAGCTTTCTGATAATTACTGTTGTCGCTAAAAGGTTGCTTACTATTTTTAAGGTTGGACAGTTCTCTCGCTTTCGTTTCCGCCATTAATTTGCCGAGATATGCTTCTGCATTTTCAGGTTCAAAATCGAGAACTTTTTCACAATATTCGTCAGCCTCCCGCCAGTCGCCGTCTTCAAGAAACATAAAAGCACGTTTAAGAAGTGATGCGGCATTCACGGAGCTTTGGACTACGACAGTTTCTTTAACATGTCCGGCTCCGTCATACAGATTTGCTCTTTTGTCGTCATCAAGGCGGGGTAATGTCTGTTTCGTTCCGCAACTGTCGCAAACACCGACCGTTGCCCCTTGCTCAAAGTCTATTTTGCCGCCGCACATTTTACACTTGAAGACAGGCATTTTTATTGCCTCCGGGATTTGTTTTATTTTTACCGCCTGTGGGCGGAGTTTTTAGAAGTTATTCCCCATGAGATTAAAAGCGGTCACCGCCGAAGATAAGGTCACCACCGTTACCGCCATTAATTACCGGCATTCTTTCGTTGCCTTCCGGATTCCCGCCACTCATTATGCATATAATAACCACTATGAATAACCCGCAAAAATAACACTTATAATTTAAGATGGCAGATTAAGCCAAAGTGCAGGACGTATACCTTTCATATCAGCGACATTAAAGCTGGCGTAATCACCATTGTCAAGTACAATCCCTGCCTCGTCGGCATAATCACCAGGGGATCTTAGCCACCAGCAACAATAATCGCCACTATCCGAATTAACGGATTGCGATTTTGCGAATTGAGTGGGTTCGGCCTTTCTATCGGCTTCCGAAACAAAATAATTCTCTATTTCCTCAAAACTTAATAAAAATATTCTGTCTGTTGTCTCAATTGTTTCATAATCCGGTTCGGAATTAGGATTGTTATAGTTAATAACTTTTGATTCTGCAATTGATTTTTTTTCGTCATCTGAAAAAGCAGAAAAATAAAAATCCCTATTCAGCCATTTTCTCAAAGTGCTGTCCTCCCAGTCTGTTTCGTCACCGGATTGATTAAAAGGTTTAATATCAAGAACTCTATCAGCCACCAAAAAAACATTATTATTGTCTTTTTCCAGAATACGCCAAGATATCCTTTCCTCGGGAGAGGAAGCGTCAGCATCCATTCGGTATCTTCCCAAGTATATATTATCCCCAACTGTAATGTTCAAAGATTGCATTTTAAGCAGTTCCGTTTTTTTCTCTTTGCTGTCTTTATAGTCGCCAATTGAAGCAAACAACGCAATCGCCGTATTGTAATCCCTCGCCTCCATTGATGAAAGCGCACTTAGATATTGTCTTTCATTATATGCGGATATCCTTGCTGTAACAGTTTGTTGGTAGTTTGTTAAGACCGATTTATATTGATTGTCCGCAAAGCGCAACGCTTTCTGATAATAACCGTTTTCAGCCAAAGATATTTCAATTTCGGCAAGTTCGCTTTCTTTGCAAATTTTTTGTTCTGCCATTAATTTACCAATATATGCCCGGGCATTTTTAGGCTGAATGTCCAGCACCTTCTCACAGTAATCATCGGCAGATTTGAAGTCACCGTCTTCGAGAAATATAAACGCCCTTTCCAGCATTCCTTCAACATTAACGCCGTTTTGAACCGTTGTGACAGGCATTGATTTTTCTGTACCTGCCGGTTGCGAGATACGCAGCAATTTGCCGATGCCGCGCGAAAGGTCGGCAATAAAACCGATTTTGCTCATATCAAGCGCCTGAAGGTGCGCAAATTCTTCGGGCAGGTCGTAAGCGTCCATGCCCGCAAAGCACGGGATTAATGTCCTGCCGCTTTCTTTCTTCATTATCTGCAAAAAACGGGACCATTCATTCTTCACCCACGGGGCGCTGAAATGCTCAGGCCTGGTGCCGACCGCAAGCATCACTTTTGCTGAATGCAGTGCGGCAAATATGTAGGGTTCATACTCCTGCCCCAGTTTATCTTCAAGTGTAATTGCGGCATAAAAAACCTTGTAGCCCTCCTGCGTAAGATGATGGTAGATATCATTGGCAAGCGCACTGTCGCGTGTGCGTGCTCCGCTCTCGTCCGTCTCTTTGTAGCAGATGAAAATGTCGAACGGTTTCTCCCGGCTGACAACGGCGAGGATATCTTTCTGCAACTCGGCTATCTGCTTTGCCTCATGTTCATACACAAATCCGGCCGAACTGTCGGAATTGGCAAGTGCGGCAAGATAATCGGCATCCGTTAAAACAGATTCATACTGCGTTCTGTGGCAGGTGGGGATTCTTTTGCCGGTCTTCGGGTCTTCCACATACTCGACGCCGTACTTGCACAAAACGACTCCCCAATGCGCTTCGGCGTTGGAGTTATCATTCTCCAGAATCTTCTCATACACCTCGAGCGCCTTGTCAAAATCACTTTTAAGCCGCAGATTGTTGGCACGGTTAAAAAGGTTCGCCGTTACTTCGTCGGATTCTTTCGGCAAAGTCTGCTGTGTACCGCAATACGAACATTGCGCAACGGTATCATGTTCAGTGATTTGCAAATCGCCCCCGCACATTTTACATTTGAAGACAGGCATTTTTATTACCTCCGGGATTTGTTTTATTTTTACCGCCTGTGGGCGGGGATGTGCTTCGGGATACGGTTATTTTCTCGGTAGACCTTTCTTGAGGTCCGCCAAAGCTTCTTCGGGTTTTTCACGCAAATAAATCAGAAAATTATACGCCCCGATCGGCTCAAGATAGGTGGATTCAAAAAGAGTTTTCGCCGTTTGGCCCTCAACCTCAATTGCGCCATCCTCTTTTTCGGGAAAAGTCCGCATTTTTACCCAAACGGCAAACTCCGCAAGGATATCGGGGTGGCGTGCCAGTTTTTGAAGCATCTCGGCGGCACGTTTTTCACTTTTGCCGAGTTCGTTGACGAAGTAAGAGAAAACGGAATCCTGCATAATACATCCTCCTAAATGTTATTTAAAAACTCTTTAAACCGGTTGGCATAAGCACGGGAATCACGCTCCACCAGCTGGTTGTTATAACCGTCACGGTCTTCTTCCGGCTGGATATAATTGTCGTCTTCCAGGTTTTCCCGAAATCGGATATCCAGATCCGTCTCGCCTTTCGCCGCCCGTTCACTCTGATAAGCATGCCGCATTTCATGTGCAATAGTATCCGCCGCTTCCGGCCCGTCGCCCAGGTTATATTCATTAATCATAATTACGGGATTGCCATTGGCATCCTGTATTGAAACGCCGAAATCGGTTGCGTCGGGGGTATTATAGTAATCAATGTAGGGCTTATTCTCAAGCCCAAGCACCTCGGCATTATAATCAACCAGTTGCACAATGGCTTCTTTCCGGCCTTCCAAATCTTTGACATCCCATTCATTCTGTCTGAAGCCGTTCAACGCCTCGGTAGCGAGTTCAACATCCTCAAAATAATCCTTGTTGTCATTGATATCCGAGGTGTCAATCTCTTCATAATCTTCGGGCGGCAATTCCTGGACGGGTTCCGGTTCATCCAGGGTTTCCGGTTCCGTTTCACCGAGCATTGCGGCGTCATGCTCCATTTCGGCATTCAGCGCATCAATGTCCGCACGAATGTCCTCAGGCGTAATATCCGGCACCGCTTCGGAGGACGGTTCAGGGCTGTCGGCAGGCTCAGGAGTTTCAGGCGGCATTTCACCGAGCATTGCGGCGTCATGCTCCATTTCGGCATTCAGCGCATCAATGTCCGCCCGAATGTCCTCAGGCGTAATATCCGGCACCGCTTCGGAGGACGGTTCAGGGCTGTCGGCAGGCTCAGAAGTTTCAGGCGGCATTTCACCGAGCATTGCGGCGTCATGCTCCATTTCGGCATTCAGCGCATCAATGTCCGCACGAATGTCCTCAGGCGTAATATCCGGCACCGCTTCGTCAACCGCATCTTCGGGATGCAGATCATACGTAACGCCTTCTTCCATTTCCACCATATCGGATTCCCGGAAGTCCTCTCCCGGCTCATCAGCCGCATCGTCCGATATGTCGTCTATTGGAGCAGAGGCGGAAAAATCATCCCCTCCGTCGGTCATTAAATCGGAATCGTCGCCGTCATATTCTTCAATATCTGCCTCCGGCAGTTCTGTCTGCTCGTACAAATCGGTATCCGGAATTTCGTCGGGTTCCGCAAGCGGTAAATCTTCCATATCGGGTGATTCGAATTGGTCAATATCCGGCACCTCCGATATTTCCTCAATCGGTGACAAGTCAAAATCCGGGATTTCATCCGGTGACTCCGCCGGCAAATCCGGCAAGTCTGAATCCAAATCGAAGCTTTCTTCAAAATCGGGAGCGGCCTCAATATCCTCGGCGCCGCCCAAATCGGAAGATAAATCAATATCTTCGCCGCCGACATCCGCACCTACATCAAAACCGCTATCACCGCCAAGCTCCGCACCGGAATCATAGCCGCCTTCTCCGCCGAACTCATCCATAGTATTACCCCCTGTATGTCAGAATTCTATTTGTTTCATCCTGATTCAGTGAAACCGCACCTTCCAGCTCAGCTTTTCGCATAAACCGAACCTTAACACAGTTGTTCATCCTCTCCCGGTCAGCCGGCGCCTCGGCCTCTATCTCCTTTTCTATGAGTTTTGGCACATAGGCGATATGGTTCATCAGCGTTTTGGCATCGATAATTTTAGACCTGTATTTCAGGTACAGCTTATTGGCAAGGTACTCCGCCTTGGCGCGAATGACAAAGTCGCAGCCTTCGCTGCAAGTATCAAAGAGTGCGCACTCGGCAAAGGGTCTGAGCATCAGTCGGCGTTCGGGCCAGTAGGTATTCCTGCGTGCGATTTCATCATTCCCGACATTCATCCTCAATTTTGTGTCTCCGCGTATTTTCTCGGTAACAACAAGCTGCGGTTCCTCAAGGCCGCTGTAATACACAAACGCTTCGCCCACTTTTAAACGCGAAAGTTCCCGGGCATTTTCCTCATCCATACTTGTACTGTCGATTATCATAGACTTTTCGGCCGCCTGAACCAAACGGAACGTGACCTTGATATCCGTATTGGCGACCACCTCGCGGCTGACCTTCGTCGGCGACTGGTCGGCTATGATAATACCTGTACCAAAAGAGCGGATTTCTGCAATCATATTTTGAAGGGCGCTGACGGTAGTTTCTTCCGACTTGGCGCCGTCGCCGCCGGAACCTCTGTTGCCGAGAAGCACATGCGCCTCGTCAATGAGGATAATGTTTTTCAGATTGCCGTCACCGAGATGGTTGTGCTTGGTATAAACACAGATGTTGATGAGCAGCAACGCCATGAGCAGCGATTTCTGCTCGGCGTTATCGATGGCGTCAAGCTCAATGACAGTCGGGTTTTTAAGCAAATCCTCAATGGGCACGGTGTTTATGGTGTCATAAATATTGCTGTTTTGCTCAATAAGGTTTGAAAGACGCAGCAGTCCGGCGCTTTTGATATTGCCTTTGACCTCAGCGCTGTAATCCATTTTTTCAATCAGGCGTTTGAAGACCAGAATAAATTCGTGCAGGCCGAAAACCTTAACATCGCTGTCGCCCATTTTGCTGTAATCCTTCCAGCCGTATTCGGTATAACAACTGCGGATGGCCTTGAGAAAAATAATGTCCAGCGGCTCGGGCATGGAAAAAGCCGCTTTGAAAGCGCTGGCAAGGCTGGGGACATATTGTTCAATACGGATATCCTTCGGCGGAATAAACGGATTGATGATAAAAGGCGAAACATCGTTGTTGCCCGGTGTAAAGATGCGGAGGTCAGGCACTTCGTCAATCAGCGAACGATATTCCCGTTTGGTCGGTTCAATCGCCAGGAAGGGTATCTTCCTTTTGGCAAACTGCATCAGCAGACTTATGGAAAAGTTGGTTTTACCGGAACCGGGGGTGCCGACAATAAGTCCGTGCTTGGTAAAGGCCTTTTCGGGGCAGCCGATTGCCACCTGCGCACCTTCCGCCGACTTCAGCAGACCGATACGGATATTGCTTTTATCCACGACCGAAGCGGAAAACTGCTCGCTGGAACGGGCGCCCTGATTGCTTTTCAGGGCTGTCATTGCCTTCTCATGCAGCGGAAGACGGAAAAAGCAGTTAGCCTCCTCCGCAGTAATAAGATACGGCATCCTTTTCAGCGCCGGTGCAAGAATACTCAAAGAGGTTTGCCCGGCCACGGCAGGCCTGCTCGTTTGAGCGGTACACACATTCCACGGATAGTAGATAAACTGAGCTGCCATATTGATTTTTTGTGAGGCAAGGTCTACACACACCGGAGCGGGCGGCGGGGTTTTTCCCTTACCGGTCTGTAAAAGGCTGATTACTTTTGCCGCAATGCCGGCAGCGGCCGCCCTCTGACCGAAAATCAGGATGTTGTAGCGGAACAGGGGCTGGCCGATGCGCTCGTTGTAATAGGAAAAATAGCGGTAGGGATCCCCGGCGGCCACGTCACGGTAAAACTCCCGTTCCACCTGAAAACCTCCGGCGATTTTGGCATACTGAGCCGACATTTCATTTATATGAACCGTTTCGGCCGCAGTAAACTTGGCCGGAACAAGCTGGAAAGAAACGGCACAATTTTCCGTCTGGGACAGTGCGGTCACCAAATTAAGAAAATTATCCTCGCTGTTGGCAGGAATAATGTCGCTGAAGCAATAATAGCCTAATGAACCCGAGTTCGCATTGCAGCGCTCGGATTTGACCACAGAAAAAACCGAACTGCAATCAACCGCAGAAACCGTTCCGGCAAAATCTTCGCCGTCGGGTTCAACTTTGTTGACCGTAAACCTGCCGTTGGCAAAAGAGTTCATAAAAACATTCTGCGTTTGCTCCAGACGCTCCGCTACCGACTCCCGTGCCGAGCCGACTGCCCGCAAAACAAAAAACAGGCGGATGCGCGAACGGAAGGTCTGATTCTCCGTCTTATGCGCAACCCAAAGCAGTTCCGCCACTGTACGGTCCGGCAGACTCAGGCTGTGGAACTCGCCGGCTATCTGCTGGAACAAATTGGCATTGACCTGCCGTGCTTCTTTACCGGCTTGCAGATCCTCGGGTTGAGAGGGCAGCGATACAATCTCAAAAGCATTGCAGGCAAAAACACGGCCGTCGGCAAGACGCATTGTTTTTATGAACATTACCTGACCTCCAAACGGACTTTACTGAGTTCGGCTGACGGTGTAATTGTTAATCGCTTTTTCCACCACAAAAGCCGACCCGCAGGACGGGCAGACAGCGGCTTCTTTAGAGGCATCCACCTCCAGATTGGCACCGCAATTGGTGCATTTGGCAAGTACGAACGGCATAAGAAGACTCCTTTCGTTTTTTTGTTCTATCTTTCCCGCTTTTTAGGAGTTTCCGGCAGGAACTATTCTTACCGATTTATAGCCGATAATCTCACCGGAGGGTGCGCTTAATTCTATTGACACAATCCCCTTATAGTTTAGAGTATTTCCCTCATACCAACCAAAATAACAACCACCGCCGGATTCAACTTCAAAATCCGTCACTTTCGGGGTAGTCGCAGTACCGTCATCCCAATAAAATCTCCTCTTAATACGAATGCTTTCTCCGTAAGAACCTCCCGATAACTTGACATGAAAAACAACATAATTTCCGCACACTATTGTGCTCATATCTGTTGTTTTGTCATCGGTATCTTTATTAACAACAACATTCGTCGACCATTTGTCTGACCACTTATTCAGACTGCGATAAACGGCTTCGCTATCTTTATAACCTTCATAAGTTAATGTTAACAGATAAGAGACCGTCTTAACATTATGGGATTGTTTATGGGAAAGAGCGTAGAGATACATCGCCTCCTGCCGCTGCTTTGCACTGTCTTTATAATTACCCAGTGCGGAATATTGTTTTACGGCTTCGCTATAAGCTTTATTTTTCATATGCTCACTTGCTGCTTCATACATGCATTGGGTTCTGAGACTCTTGCTGTCTTTATACGAATAAAGATAGTAAAAAACCTCCGCTGCTTCTTCGTAATACTTTAAGTCCATATATTCCAAAGCGATGTTGTATTTAGCGGCTTCGTAATCGTCATCTGAAAATGAGCGTGTCTTTTCACGAGAGATTTCGTAATAATAATCGAACACTTCTTCATAAATAGCGAAAGCTTTTTCGTGCTCTCCGGCATCTTTAAATCCCTGTGCTTTCTGAAGCAGACTTTCTGCCGCTTTTTTGCCGCTGTCTCTAAAGCTACCCAGCGATTTAAAGGCCAGATTCGCAGCGTCATATTCCTCGTTTGCAAGCAATTCAGCCGCCTTGTTATACCGATAAGAAGGCACAATCACACTATTCAACAGAATCAGAAATATTATCACCAGCACCGTAGGCGGTACGACGATTGCCAGAATTTTCAGGACTTTTTTTCTACGTCTTTTGGCTTCTTGAGCAAGTGTTTCGCACTTTACCGCCAAATCGTCGGCATCCTTATACTGTGGGATTGTTTTAAATAACCGGGCTGCTACAAGATAATTTGATTCGTCGGTAGAGCTGTTCATAGCGCTCAATGCCTGATTATAAACTGAGGCCTTTTTCTCCTGTTCCTCTCGTTCCAGAAGCGCAGCTTTCTCCTGCTCCTTTCGTTCCAGAATCACAACATTATAGGCCGTAAGCTGTGCCTTATAACCTTCATCCGCAAAACCGATTGCACGGATGAATAGCGGATTTTCCGTCAATGGGTATTGTGCCTTTGATAACTCCTCTTCTTTTTTGATTTTCATAGAGGCCATCAGTTTGCCGATATATGCCTTTGCATTTTCCGGCTCATAATTCAGCACCTGTTCGAGTAAGTCGTCCGCCTTCTCCCAATAGCCATCCTCCAAACAGATAAAAGCCCTTTTAAGAAGTGGTGCAACCTGATCAGCTGCTGTGCCTGCGGACGTCTGCACCTGACCGTCACCATCACCGGTGATAACCTTCTTGATGCCGCGGATTAAATCTTGCGCAAACCCGATCTTGCCCATATCCAAAGCCTGAAGGTTGGCAAACTCATCCGGCAAATCGTAGGGATCCATGTCACGATAGGCCGGAATCAATGTTTTTTTCGCACCGCTACTTATTAAAGAAAGATACCTGCTCCACTCGTTACGAACCCAGATGCTGTTAAAATTCTCCGGCTTTGTGCCAACGACAACCATAACCTTGGCAGAATTCAATGCGGCAAAAATATAGGGCTCATAGGAAACGCCAAGTTTATCCTCAAGTGTTATTCGGGCAAAGAAAACTCTGAAACCCTCTTGGGTAAGCTGATAATAGATATCCTGTGCAAGGGCACTGTCACGAGTGCGTGAACCGTCCTCCCCCGTCTCTTTGTAACATATAAAAACATCGTAAGGATCCTCTTTCTCTGAGACAGCGAGTATCTGCTTTTGTATATCGGCGATACGCTGCGCCTGTTCGCGGTACATCTGCCCGGCTTCAGAGTCGGGCGCAAACTGAACAGCCGCCAGATAGTCCGGATCCGATAACACGGAAGCTGACTGGACACGGTGACAGGTGGGTAGCATCTCATGTGACTGCGGATCCTCCACATACTCAATACCGAAACGGGCAAGCACGACACCCCAGTGCGCCTCCGCATCCGCATCATTTTCATTGAGAATTGCCCCATAAATACCCATAGCTTTGTCAAAATCATTCATACGGCGATAGTGGTTGGCGCGATTATAAAGATTGGTTCGCCGCTCGTCGTCAAGCTGAGGCAACGTTTGCTGCGTACCGCAAAAGCCGCAGATGCCCACTGTCATTTTTTCGTTGACTTCCAAATCTCCGCCGCACATTTTACATTTTAAGACCATCATTATCAGCCCTCCAAAATAAAAAATAAATGAGTAAGTTGCTTAAATATGTTAACGGAATCCGAGAGGCCTTAAAAAAGTCCCCTTATATATGCAAATAAGCGGCAACACCTGTTTTACCGCTTTGCTGCGGTTGTTTTTGTCCCTGATCAATTACCGGAATTCATCACAAAAGACCGGTGTTGGCGTTATTTCAGCAGTTGACACTTTTCCTGCTAAGTCGTCATATTAGTCTGCTATTTTGAATGTTATTTCGGTCTTTGCGCCTGCTGTGATTTTAATATCGTACTTATAACTGAAATCTTTGATTGAAGAATCATAGCACTTTGCGGTATATGTGCCGGCGCCGAGATACCATACCGATATGCCTGCGGCAGTCGATTGGATAAATTCGTTACCGAACCCGTCCATCGGAATTGGATTCCCGGCAATATCTGCGCTTTGCGGATAAACGCACACGCCTCTGCCGGAAATTGCCGATTTACCGTCAAGCGACAAAACGCCGACATCCAGCCGCGCCAGTGATATGGTGACCACAACAGCTTTGCCGCTTTCAACCGTAACAGGTATCAGCTGCTTGTCACGGTTGTTCTCTTTGCCAATTATCCCATAGGTACCGAAGACCTCCTCATTTCCAAGCGTAATGGCGTAATTGCCTGGATCAAAATCTGAGGAAATAAATCCGGATTCATCCGTTTGCTCACCATAGCTGGATTTCTCTATTGCCCATTGACCTGCAATATTAAGCACAGCAGTATAAACTCCGATGCCTTTACCCGTCAGCGGCGAACCGCCGCCAAGTAACTGAACGATTATTTTACCCTTGCCATAAGGAACGTCAGAGGATGCCCCGGATTCAATGCTAACGGTAGGATTCTCGAAGGGTATGGTTGCTTTCTTTCCCGATATTTTGAAGGACGCAGGAGGATTGGTTTCGCCCGGCTCATACCTGGTTGTAATCTGCTTGGTGGTGTAATCATTATAGCCACCATCGTAAGTGGTGTTGAAATAATACGCTTCAGTCCTCGTCAAATAATTATAAGAATCACGGGCGTCTCTTATACTGTCAATTAGGGCGGAAAGTGAAATCAGAACTACAAAGGCAACCGCCGAGACGCCGATGATCAGAGGCAGTTTGCGTTTGATTTTGGGCGGTATGGTAACCGGGGGCTTGCTGACCGTTTTTGAATAAGGTGTAAAAGGAGGCGACACAGGCTTTATGGTAACGGGTGCCGGGTGCTGGGGCGCTTGATAAAACGAACCCGGCGTGGCCGCAGGTACGGCAGCAATGATTTTTTTAATGCCGCGGATTAAATCCTGCATAAAACCGAGCCGTGACATATCCTGTGCCTGGAGATTGGAAAACTCTTCGGGCAAATCGTAGGCATCCATATCCTTATAGGCGGGGATAAGTGTCTTTTTCGCACCCGACTTAATGAGTTTGAGGTAGCGGAACCATTCATTCCGCACCCATGGAGCGTTGAAATGCTCGGGCTTTGTACCGATAACGACCATGACTTTGGATGAATTCAATGCCGCAAAAATATACGGTTCATAAGCGCTGCCGAGCTTTTCTTCGAGTGTGATTCGTGCGAAGAAAACCCTGAAACCCTCCTGCGTCAGCTGATAATACAAGTCCTGCGCCAAAACGCTGTCCGGCGTTCGCTTACCATTTTCGTCCGTTTCTTTATAACAGATAAAAACATCAAAGGGCGGCTCGTTAGCAGAAACTGCAAGAATACCCTTTTGAATCTCGTCAATTAAAGACGCTTGCGCCTGATAGATGATTTTTGCACTTGCATCGGCATATTCAAGCGATCGTTTATAATTCTCATTTGCATATATAGATGTATACTGCGTGCGGCTACATGTAGGCACCATGTTGTGCGTTTTCGGATCTTCCACATATTCAACGCCGTATTCGCAAAGCACCAGGGACCAATAAGCTTCGGCATCGGTCGTATCCTCAGAGAGGATCTGTTCATATACCGCTTCAGCCTTGTCAAACTCGCCGGCACGACGGAAATGGTTGGCGCGGTCATACAGGTTTGCACGGCGTTCGCCGCTGATACGCGGCAGAGTCTGCTGAGTACCGCAAGAACTGCAGATGCCCACTGTCATTTTTTCGTTGACTTCCAAATCTCCGCCGCACATTTTACATTTTAAGAACAGCATTATCAGCCCTCCAAAATAAAAAATAAATGAGTAAGTTGCTTAAATATGTTAACGGAATCCGAGAGGCCTTAAAAAAGTCCCCTTATATATGCAAATAAGCGGCAACATCTGTTTCACCGCTTTACTGCGGTTGTTTTTGTCCCTGATCAATTACCGGAATTCATCACAAAAGACCGGTGTTGGCGTTATTTCAGCAGTTGACACTTTTTGTTGCGCTCAACAATCAGCAACTCCATCGACTTGCATTTTTCCAACGCCGCGTCAACATCGCCGCTGTTGACGGCATTGCCGAGGTCAGCCGCTCCCGCTGCAATGGCACTTTCGATTGGGGCTAAAGAATCGCTGCTCATCGGGTCACTGTAGCGCAGTACATCAGCAAGGGCCGTCAGTTGCTTTTTCAGAGCCGGGTCGGCGGTTTTGTTCGCCAAACTCTCAATATCAATAAGAGTGGAATTGATGAAAAATGTTTTGGATTTTGTCTTCGCCTCCCGGTCAAGTACGGCATCTTTACCGATGACGCTCAGGATAAGCAGCAGGATATATGTGCCAAGAATAAGAGTATTGATAATAACCACCGTTTTTGTCTGCACATCAATCTTTGACATAAAGATAAGAGAAACAGCGGATTGAATCAACAAATAGATAATGCTCAGGAAAGTAATCGGATAGCCGGTTAATTCGGTGCCGCTTATCTTTTTTGAGTAAGCGATATAATAGGCGCCGATCTGAATAACAAAAGCCAGCATTGTAAAGCAGTAAGCCAGCCAGAAGTTTTCACCCCTGTTATCAAATACGGCAAATATGATGATGTTAAACATCCCCACTACAGCGGCCCATGCCGAAAGCATCAGAACAGTTGTTTTATTAATTTTCATTACTACACCCTCTTTGTTCCACATTTCGGGCAGAATTTGCCCGGTTTTATAAAAGTAAATCCGCACTTGCTGCAAGCGGGTTTTGCCGCAACAGCTTCCCCGCATTCTTCGCAGAAAGAGGAACCGGGATCAAGAGCCGCACCGCAATTTTCGCAGAAAGCGGCAACAGCAGGAGTGTTTTCAGCCTCACCCGCCGTACCAAGTCCGCCTTCCTGTGCGGAAACGGCAGCCGGATCCACAAAAAGGCCGCCCGCACCCGCTTCGGGGTTTACGGCACCGTCTCCGGCCTTTTGGGGAGAAATGGGGCTAAGAGCATCGTTGAGAACTCCGCCGACCACGCCGCCGACAGGCGTTGCAATCCCCGCCATCATTCCGATACCTATACCGGCGCTGCTGAAGTTGCCGATGCCTTCGTTTTCGCCTATTTTTTCGGCAACATCGTAGGCTCTTTCCTGCTGGTAGGTATAGCCCTCAATCTGCCTCTTCTGCGCAATGCCCTGTGCTTCAATGATTGTTTTTTGCGCTTCGGTAGTCTGGTCGATAACGCCGATTTTTTGCCGTAGCTGTGCTTCGGTAACATCGGCATACTGACGAAGATGCAACTGTTTTATGCGCTCGTAACCCGGTTCACCGTCAGGTTTCAGGATGGTTGTAACCATGAACTTCTCAAGAGCAACACCGTAGTCGTCAAAATCGGTGTCCAGCTGATTTTTCAGCGTGTCGGATAATTCGGTGAGGTGTTCGTCAATTTCAAAAATGCTGATTTTACGTTCTTTAATTGTTGAGGCAAGATAGGTCTTAATCCGCATTGTCAAAAAGGCCCGGAAATTAGCTACCAGTTTCTCCTGACCGAGGACGCTTTCCGTACCGACAATCTTCACCAGCAGTTTTCTTGCATCCTGAATACGCAGGCTCATTTCACCGCTTGCGCCGATTTTAACAGGGAACTGGTAGGTTGGCTCAATGTACTCCACCTTGCTGTCCGTGCCCCACTTGATTGCCATTTGCTCGGTTTTGTTGATAAAATATACCTCGGCATGAAAAGGGCTTTCCCCGCCAAAGGGCAGATTGAACAGACGCCTGATAAGCGGAATAACTTGCGTCTGCAGGGTATAGCGGCCCGGGCCGAACAGGTCGAGCGCCTGCCCGTTGGCATAAAAGATGGCTTCCTGTGACTGATGAACGATGAGTTGGGATTGCGTGCTGAAATCTTCAGCGGGATGTTTCCATACGAAAGTATGATTATCACCTTCGTATTTAATGACCTCTAAAATTGCCATGCAGTTCATCCTTTCTATTTATGCAATTGTCATAATTGAGGCAAATCGGGAGCGCTGTTACAGACTTGATAAAACGCAGATTAGACAGGCGGTAAAACAAACAACCGGTCAGGATGCCTGTACCTGCTGGAAATTGTCAGTATTTCATGATGTATAATTATGTATATAATATCACTAAGCGCTTACGGATGTCCATATAAAAACGCAAAATATCAAAATATATTGTATACATTTAGTTATAATTTGCCTTATATTTTGCTTAATGAATTACATTCAGTAAAAAAAGGTTATTTTTTCAAAAACCATTGACAGATACGCATTCAGGGCGTACAATAGCGATTGCGATGAGGTGATGCATACGAAACGAACGGACTTGATAAAGCTACTTGAGAAAAACGGTTGGTACTTAAAGAGAAACGGGGCGGGGCACGACATATATACCAACGGAACGGAAAATGAAATAATCCCAAGGCACCGGGAACTTAAAGAGAATTTAGCAAAAGCGATAATAAAGAGGCGTGGGCTTAAATAGGCTGTCCCCTGTTAACATCTCACTTGCTTCAAATATGTATAAGCTATACGGAGGTTAAGGTATGAAAGATTCATATCCAATTGTTCTAACAACAGAAGATAAAGGTTTTACGGTTTATATCCCCGATTTTGACATCAACACCCAAGGCGATGACTTAACCGAGGCTATCGAAATGGCACGTGATGCAATCGGCTTAATGGGCATTGATATGGAAGACGACGGCAAAACCATACCGGCGGCAAGCCCTGCGGAAGGAATAAAACCCGCTGAGGGGGAATTTGTTTCTCTGGTAGATGTTGACTTTTCCGAATATCGCCGCAAAAACGAGATGAAAGTAGTTAAGAAAAACTGTACTATTCCGAGCTGGCTTTGCTATGAGGCGGAAAAGGCAAACATAAATTTTTCTCAAGTGTTGCAGGCGGCGCTCCGGCAAGAGCTTAATATTTAGCCGACAATTAAGTTCGAATAACGACTTCAGCCCGTTCCCCTTTTTTAAGAACGGGCTGTTTTTGTCTCCACATTTGCTCAGATTTTCCCCTCAACAACGGCCTCAGGGCTTGCATAAATGAAGATTTTAATATATATTGTTGACTTAATATCTCTTCCCAGAGGAAGTAAAGGACGGAAAATATATGACAAAACTCAACATAACCACCGGTCAGGCGAAAGAAATGATTGCGAACAGGCTTTCCCACCAATTCGGGGTGACCCCCGCCGAGGCATCAAACGAGCAGTTCTACAAGGCTGTCGCATCCATTCTCAGGGACCTGCTCCGCACCCGCAACAAAGAGTTTGTAAAAAAGGCGAGCGCCGCAGGTTCCAAGCAGATTTATTACCTTTCCATGGAATTTCTAATGGGTCGTTCCCTTAAAAACAATCTTTATAACCTGAGGCTCACCGATGTTTTTACCAAAGCCTTGGAAGATATGGGCGTTAAGCCTGAAAGAATCTATAGCCAGGAGTCCGACCCTGGGCTGGGCAACGGCGGTCTGGGGCGGCTTGCGGCCTGCTATCTTGACGCTCTGGCCTCCTGCGGTTATCAGACTATGGGTTATTCCATTCTTTATGAATACGGCATTTTTAAGCAAAAACTTGTAGACGGCTGGCAGACGGAACTGCCCGACTTTTGGCTTCCCGGCGGAGATGTTTGGTTGACCCGCAGGGAAGACCGTGCCGTGGATATCCGTTTTGAGGGTACGGTAAAAGACATTTGGGACGAAAATTATCACTCTGTGGAGATTGAAGGCGGCACCACCGTAAAGGCTGTCCCCTATGACCTGCATGTTTCAGGCAACGAGGGCAACGGAGCGGGTGTCCTCCGCCTTTGGAGCGCAAAGGCGCCCGGTCTGGATATGGATATGTTCAACCAGGGGGAATATTTGCGTGCCATGGAGCAAAATGCAATGGCGGAAGTTATCAGCAAGGTGCTTTACCCTTCGGATAATCACCCCGAGGGCAAGAGCCTGCGTCTGCGTCAGCAGTATTTTCTGGTTTCCGCCTCCGTTCAGGATATTGTTCACCGCCATGTTAAATCCTGCAGTCTGATTAAGGATCTGCCGAAAAAAATTGCCATACATATCAACGATACCCACCCCACCATGGCTATCCCCGAATTTATGCGAATTCTTTTGGATGACTGCGGTTTCGGTTGGGACGAGGCCTGGGATGTTTGCACAAAGGTTTTCGCTTACACCAACCATACGGTTATGAGCGAGGCCCTTGAGTGCTGGCCGGAAGACCTTGTACAAAGATTGCTGCCCCGTATTTACCAAATAATTAAAGAGATTGACAACCGCCACCGGGCTAAGGTGTGGGAAAGCACTTCCGATGCCGACATGGTGGAGCGTACGGCAGTTATTTCCAACGGGGTGGTGCGCATGGCTAATTTGTGCGTATCTTCCTGCCACAGCGTCAACGGAGTATCCGCCCTGCACAGCGATATTTTGAAAAAGACCATCTTCTCCGACTTTTACGCTTTGGAGCCCGATAAGTTCAAAAATGTCACCAACGGTATCGCTTACCGCCGCTGGCTCTGCCAGGCCAACCCGGCTTTGACCGGGCTGATTACGGAGCTTATCGGTGACGGCTTTACCAGAGATGCCGGAGAACTCGGAAAACTCAAGGCCTTTGCCGAAGATAAAGCCGTGCTCGACAAAGTTCTCAAGGTAAAACAGGTCAACAAAGAGCGTTTTGCCAAGATTATTCAGAAAAACACCGGGATAATCGTTGACCCCTCCTCCGTGTTTGATATTCAGGTAAAGCGCCTGCACGAATACAAGCGCCAGCATCTGAACGCCTTAGGTATTTTAGCCAGATATCTCGCCATTAAAGAAAATCCCCAGGGCGATTATGTTCCCCGCACTTATATTTTCGGGGCAAAAGCGGCGCCGGGCTACTTTGTGGCAAAAAAGATTATCAGCTTTATTTGCGCCATAGCGGACCTTATCAATAACGACCCCGATGTGGCGGGACGGCTGAAAGTTGTTTTTATGGAAGACTACAACGTAACCATGGCCGAACAGCTCATGCCCTCTGCGGACTTCAGCGAGCAAATATCCCTTGCCGGGAAGGAAGCCAGCGGAACGGGGAATATGAAGCTTATGCTGAGCGGAGCCGTGACAATCGGCACACTGGACGGCGCCAATGTGGAAATCCGCGATGCCGTGGGCGACGAAAATATTATAATCTTCGGCATGAACGCCCGGGAAGCGCAGGACCTTAAGCAAATGGGTTATGTGCCCATGGAGTATTACAACAACAATGTCGAGCTGCGCAATGTAATCGACTTTATCAACAAGGGCATTAACGGCAAACCCTTTGGCGAAATAAGCGGAACCATCGTTCATCACGACCCCTTCATGGTTTTGGCCGACTATGCGGACTTCCGCCAAGCTCAAATCAAATCGGATGAAATCTGGACGGACCGTGCCCGTTTTGCCGGGATGTCTCTGCTGAATACCGCCGGAGCCGGATTTTTTTCCGCAGACCGTTCGGTTACGGAATATGCAAAGAATATCTGGGAAGCCAAGCCCTACCTCAAGTAAGTAACCTTCTTAAAAAAGCAGGCTGTAATCCGGCCTGCTTTTTTATCTTTTGTTTTGTTATTAAAACACCTGACTGCGGTTACGGAAAACGCCTTTTGAAAACTTTTAACCTTTTTATTGCCTGTACCCTGCAGCCCAAACTCTTTACAATAACCCCAGATTTATATATAATACGCAAGGATAAAAGGTCGGCGCAGAGTCGAAAAAGCTTTTGAAACAGAGGTCTGCCCATGCTGGAATTTGAAGAACTCAGACTGCATCTTTTAGAATATGAAGACAAACTTGCTCACCTCAAAGAATCTTTGGGGCTTGATAAGATTATCGAAGAAATAAAAACATTGGAAGAACAGAGCGCACTCCCCGAATTTTGGGAAGACCATGAGGGTTCCCATAAGGTCATGCAGCGTATAAGCTCCTTAAAGAATAAGGTTGCCAATTTTGATACGCTTCAAAACGCCTATGATGATGCCCTGATAATGATTGAGCTTTCAGATGAAGAAGGGGATCTTGAGCTTTTACCCGAATGCGAAAACATTGTTGAAAAGTTTATTGCCGAACTTGAAAAACAGACCCTTGCCACTCTTTTAGCCGGCGAATATGACGGCAACAACGCCATTTTAACCTTCCATGCGGGAGCCGGCGGCACCGAGGCGCAGGACTGGACCTCCATGCTGGTGCGCATGTATATGCGCTGGAGCGATTCAAGGGGCTTTAAAGCCACTATTCTGGACTTTCTTGACGGGGATGCCGCCGGGCTTAAATCCGCCGTTGTGCTCATAGAGGGAGAAAACGCCTACGGCTTTTTAAAGGGAGAAGCGGGAGTTCACCGCCTTGTGCGCATATCGCCCTTTGACTCCTCAGGACGCAGACATACCTCTTTTGCTTCCCTGGAGGTCATGCCTGAAATTGACGATTCGATTGAAATTGAAATAAATCCGGACGATATAAGAATGGACGTCTACCGCGCCAGCGGAGCGGGAGGCCAGAAGGTCAACAAAACCTCCTCCGCCGTGCGCTTAACCCATATTCCCACCGGGATCATCACATCCTGTCAGGTGGAGCGCAGTCAGCACCAAAACAGAGAGGTCGCCCTGCGTATGCTCAAGTCAAAACTGATAGAGATTAAAGAGAGAGAACATCTTGAAAAAATTGAGGACATCAAGGGCGTTCAAATGGAAATCGCATGGGGCAGTCAAATCCGCTCCTATGTGTTCATGCCCTACACTCTGGTAAAAGACCACCGCACCGGCTTTGAGGTCGGTAATGTTGAAGCGGTAATGGACGGTATGATTGACGGTTTTATAGACGCTTACCTCAAGATGGAATCTCTGGCATCATCAGGCAAATAAACTTTTTGCTCTTTTCCGCCCCGGCAATAAAGAATGCGGCATAACATTCCGCAATCAGGGAGGATGTGTGCATGAAAATAATCGATATTTCAAGGGACACGGTTTCGACCCCCGTCTATCCCGGCGACCCGGAAACCCTGGTCAAACAAGTCAGCAGTATCAAACAGGGCGACGAATGCAATCTGTCCGCTCTTTTCGCCTGCGTGCACACCGGCACTCATGCCGATGCACCTCTTCACTTTATAGAAGACGGCGACAGTATAGATAAACTTGACCCCGCTCTTTTCTTAGGGCCGTGTATGGTAATTGAAGTGCCCGGAGGGGAAATTACCGGTCAATTTGTCAACCGCAATTTTCCCCGCCGCTGTGAAAGACTTCTTATTAAGAGCAACGGACAGGCAAGCTTTATAGACAGCGCGGCGGAAGAGGCCGTTGAACTGGGTATCAAACTCATCGGTACCGATGCCTCCTCCATCGGCTCCAAAGGCAATCAGGTTAAACCCCACAAAGCGTTTTTAAGCAGAGGCGTGGCCGTATTGGAAGGTTTGGATTTAAGCGACGTCAGTCCCGGCAATTATTTTTTAATAGCGCCTCCCATTAAGTTGGGCGGTCTTGAAGGAGCGCCCGTGCGCGCCCTTCTTATCAGCGATTATATTTTTTGGAGCGGCAAAGGTTAACACGACTCGCTATATGCCGAAGAAATAAACTGTCGAGGTCTTTATATGAAACTAAAACGTTTTCTCGATATAGTTTTCGCTGTTTTCTTTATGATATTGTTGGCCCCCTTAATGGCGCTCCTCTCTCTGATTGTCATTATTGATGACGGTTTTCCGGTAATTTATGAACAGGAACGAGTGGGGCGGTACGGTAAGATTTTTATTATCAAAAAATTCCGAACCATGAAGAAGAACACGCGAGAGGCAGCCACAAGGGATTTGACGGAATCCGGCTCCGTCATTACACGCAGCGGCAAATTTCTGCGTAAAACAAGTTTGGATGAACTTCCTCAGATAGAGAATATTCTCAAAGGCGAAATGAGCTTTGTCGGCCCCCGTCCTTTAATCAAGGATGAAAAGGATATTCATCAGCTCAGAAAAGAGGCGGGCGTTTACGCCGTTCGTCCCGGCATCACCGGTCTTGCACAGATTAGCGGCAGGGACAATGTTTCCCCTGAGGCAAAAGCTGAATTTGACAGACAGTATGTGGAGAACTGGAATCTTTGGGGAGACTTTAAAATCGTTTTAAAAACTTTCACCTCCGTCCTAAAACGTGAAGGTATCGTAGACGGTGCAAATAATGACGAGGCCGAATTAAAGAAGAATAATAAAAAAGATGAAGATGGAGAAGGGAGCTCGTAATGGATATCGGCAATTCAGTTAAGAACTACCCGTCGGCGCTTAGAGAAAGCGCCAACTTCACTTACAGGGGCATTAAAAAGATGTGTAAAGACATCGGCCCGAGAGCGCCGGGAAGCGAAGAAGAAAAAAAGGCTCAGGAGCTTATTGCGGAAGAGCTGAAAAAAAGCTGCAGCAGTGTCGAAATCGAAGAATTTTCAGTGCATCCCGATGCATTCTTGGGTTGGGTAAGAATTTGCGCCGTTTTGGCGGTTATTGCGATTATTATGTTTAACATAGGTTTTGCACCTGTCAGTTTGATTTTGCTCATTGCCTCCATCGGCCTTATTATCAGCGACTTTGTGCTTTACAAACACAGGCTCAACCCCTTTTATAAAAAGAAAACCTCCCGCAACTGCATCGGTGTGATTTCACCCGCTAAAGAGGTTAAGCGGCGGATAATTCTCTCCGGGCACGCAGACTCCTCCAAAGAATGGACTTTTCTCTATTTGGGCGGTCCCGTTTTGCTTAAGCTTGTACTTGTTTCGGTTGTTGTTTTTTTCATAGCGGGTATTGCGGCAAGCATTATCGCTATCGCAAGGGGTTTCTTGTTCAAGTTTACTCTTTTCGGAGGAGAGGATAAGCTTGTAAAAATTTTAGGCTTTGTTCTTTTGGGTTTTCTGCCTGTCATTATTGCCGCCTTCTTCTTTGAAAACAGAAAAAGGCCGGTCTGCGGCGCCAATGACAATTTGACAGGTACCTTTGCTTCCCTTGCCGTTGCAAAATTTTTAAATGACAATAAACTGAACTTTGAAAACACCGAGGTGCGGATACTCATTACCGGCTCCGAAGAAGCGGGTTTAGTCGGGTCGGCAGCCTATGTGAAAAAACATTTGGATGAACTAAAAGAGGTCGAAACCGTTTTTATTAACACGGATACACTCGAAGATATTGAGCATATGGCAATATATAACCGGGACCTCAGCTCAACGGTAAAAAACTGCCCTCACGCCTGCGCCCTGCTTAAAGAAGGCGCTTTTAAAGCCGGTTTGGACCTGCCTTATATGCCCTTGTTCTTCGGTGCTTCGGATGCGGTTCCTCCCTCACAGGCGGGACTTTCCGCAGTGACTCTGGCCGCCATGGACCCCGCACCCGCCCGTTATTACCACACAAGAAGGGACACCGAAGAGCTGTTGGATTTAAAAACAATCGAAAAGGGCATTGATATTCTTATTCAAACAACCTTGCTTTTTGATGAAAAAGGCCTGAAACCGGCCGATTGAGTGATTTTATTCAAATAAAATGTTATGCGACAATACATTTATGACAGAAAAACAAAAAAAGAGAGAGCCCCTCTGGTATAATAGATTTGCGCCAATCGACCAACCAAGAAAGGAACTCTCTCATGAAAAGTATAACAGAAGGAA